>Ga0209024_1000039_pt1 | contig 305845 bp, 289 predicted proteins | sample AutmiccommunBRH5_FD_187380 | JGI IMG/M metagenome (GOLD analysis project Ga0209024, IMG submission 187380) | Deep subsurface microbial communities from Mt. Terri, Switzerland - Autotrophic microbial communities BRH/5 (SPAdes) (version 2) | ecosystem: Environmental > Aquatic > Deep subsurface >...
GCGGCGGCCCTCCGGGAGCCACTGTGCTGGCGCGACTCGGCGTTGCGTTTCTTGGCAAGGGAACAACCATTCCCTGCGAAACGCGCCTTGATTCGCACCAGCACAGTGGCTCTGAGTGTTACCTAATTAGCCGCGTGGCCCACTAGTCCTCGCGCCCCTTGAGCATCCGCAGCGGGTTGTAGGTAAGTACCTCCTCACCGTCCTGGTTGATCACCCGATTGAAGGTGCGCACCAGGCCCCGGTTGCCTTTGCTGGTGGGCCGCACCTCCAGCACCTCGACCTCGACGTGGATGGTGTCGCCGGCAAAGCAGGGCCGCTTGATGTCGAGTTCCATGTTGAGAAAGGCCATGCCGGTGCCCTGCATGCTGGGCAGCAACAGACCTTCCGCGAAGCTGTAGACCAGGGCGCCGGGCGCGAAGGGGCGCTTGATCACCGACTTCTCGCGCAGGAACTCGCGGTCGCTGAACACCACCTCGTGCATGCCGATCAGGTTGATGAAGCTGGCGATGTCGGCCTCCAGCACGGTGCGCCCCCAGGAGCGGAAGCGGTCGCCGGGCTGCAGATCCTGCCAGTAGAACCCAATACCGAGTTGTCGCATGAGTGGATGCTCCGCAAGCGATCGAAGCGCGATGGTGGGGCAATCCGCGCTGCGCCGCAAACCCGTCTGTCGGGCCCCGATGGGGGCTGTATAATGGACTTTCAACGTTGCAGCCGGACGGCTGCGGAGCTGGCGATGGATATCGTTTCCTACATGCGGGATCTGGGCCGGCGCGCCCGCCAGGCGGCGCGCGTCCTGGCCGCCGCCGGCAGCCGCGACAAGGATGCGGCCCTGGCCGCTATCGCCGCGGCCCTCGAGGATGCGCGGCCGGCACTGGCCGAGGCCAATGCCCGGGATCTGGATGCCGGCCGTGGCAATGGCCTGGATGCCGCCCAACTCGACCGCTTGGAGCTCACCCCCGGACGCATCGACGCCATGGTCGAGGGCCTGCGCCAGGTGGCCGCCCTGGCCGATCCGGTGGGCGAGATCACCGGGCTCAGCTACCGGCCCAGCGGTATCCAGGTGGGGCGCATGCGGGTACCGCTCGGGGTCGTGGGCATCATCTATGAATCGCGCCCCAATGTGACCGTGGACGCCGCCAGCCTGTGTCTGAAGTCCGGCAACGCCTGCATTCTGCGCGGGGGTAGCGAGGCCATTCATTCCAACGGTGCCATCGCCGCCTGCATCGGCCGCGGCCTGGCTGCGGCGGGTCTGCCGGCGGGCGCGGTGCAGGTGGTCGAGACCACCGACCGGGCCGCGGTCGGCGAGCTCATCACCATGCCCGAGTACGTGGATGTGGTGGTGCCGCGCGGCGGCAAGGGCCTGATCGAGCGCATCAGCGCCGAGTCCCGGGTGCCGGTGATCAAGCACCTCGATGGCGTCTGTCACGTCTATATCGACGCCGGTGCCGATTTCGATAAGGCCCTGGCCATTGCGGTCAACGCCAAGACGCACAGATATGGTGTATGTAACGCCATGGAGACCCTGCTGATCGCCGAGCCGGTGGCGGCGGCATTGCTGCCGCGGCTGGCGGCCGCCTATGCCGAGGCCGGAGTCGAGCTGCGCGGCTGCCCGCGGACCCGGGCGTTGATTGCCGACTGCGGGGCCGCCGGCGAGGCCGACTGGAGTGCGGAATATCTGGCGCCGATACTGGCGGTGCGGGTGGTGGCCGATCTCGATGCCGCCATGGAGCACATCGCCCGCTACGGATCCGGCCATACGGATGCCATCGTCACCGAGGATTACGGCCGTGCCCGGCGGTTTCTCCGCGAGGTGGACTCCAGTTCGGTGCTGGTCAATGCCTCGACGCGCTTTGCCGACGGGTTCGAGTACGGCCTCGGCGCCGAGATCGGCATTTCCACCGACAAGCTGCACGCCCGCGGACCCGTGGGGCTCGAAGGGCTGACCAGCCAGAAGTTCGTCGTGCTCGGCGACGGTCAGGTGCGTTTCTGAGCTTGCCGGCATTGGGTCTGTTCGGCGGCACCTTCGATCCGGTGCACATCGGCCACCTGCGCACCGCGCTGGAGCTGCGCGAAGCCCTGAGCCTGGAGCAGATGCGCCTGATTCCCGCTGCCCGGCCGCCCCACAAGGACAGCCCCCAGGTTACAGCCGAACACCGGCTGGCGATGCTCGCTGCAGCCATCGGCGATGAGCCCGGGCTGGTCGCCGATGACCGGGAGTTGCGCCGCAGCGGGCCGTCCTACACGATCGATACGCTGGCCGAGTTGCGGGCCGAAGTCGGCGCCGAGGTGCCCTTGTGCCTGTGCCTGGGCATGGATTCCCTGGTCAACCTCGCGAGCTGGCGGCGCTGGCGGGAATTCACCGATTTCGCACATCTGGTAGTGGCCGCCCGACCTGGCTGGCGGGCACCCACCGACGGCGCCGTCGCTGAATGGCTGGCGGATCGCTGGGTCCGGCGCCCCGAACAACTGCGGGCGGCGGTCGCGGGCCGGGCGCTGATCCTCTCCCTGACCCTACTGCCGGTTTCCGCCACCCGGTTGCGCGAGGATCTGGCCCACGGCCGATCGGTCCGCTACCTGGTGCCGGATGCGGCCCTGGCCTACCTGCGCAGTCACGGACTCTACGGCGGCGCGACAGCCCATCACCTTCGGGATATGCGATGACAGAACAGTTGGATGCAGTGGTATTGGCAGCACTGGAAGACGTCAAGGGGCAGGACGTCGCCCGGCTCGACGTGCGCGGGCTCACCGATGTCACGGATACCCTGGTGGTGGCCAGCGGCAGCTCCACCCGCCAGGTCAAGGCCCTGGCGGAGCACGTCATCGAAGCCTGCCGCGCGGTGGGCTTCCAACCTGTGGGCGTGGAGGGCTTGGACACCGCCGAGTGGGTGCTGGTGGATCTCGGCGACCTGGTGCTCCATGTCATGCTGCCGGCGACCCGATCGTTCTACGAACTGGAGAAACTCTGGTCGCTGCGGCCCGAGGATCTCAGGCGCGGGGAGGATTGAGTCGGCTTGCGGTTGCGCATCCTGGCTGTCGGTACCCGCATGCCCGCCTGGGTGGAGGCGGCGGTGAGCGATTACGGTCGCCGCCTGCCGCCCGAGTTGCGCCTCGAGGTGGTCGAAGTGCCGCTGGCGCGCGGGCGTGACCGCGAGCGCGCATTGGCGGCCGAGGGCAGAGCCTTGCTCAAGGCGGTGGGCGCGCGCGATACCCTGGTCGCCCTGGAGCTCCGGGGCGAGCTCTGGAGCACACCGCAGTTGGCGGCCGAGCTGGCTGCCTGGCAGGCCGGGGGCGGCGACTGCTGTCTGCTGATCGGTGGACCCGAAGGGCTTCACCCCGAATGCATTGAGCGCGCCCACCGACGCTGGTCGCTGTCGGCGCTCACCCTGCCGCATCCGCTGGTTCGGGTAGTGGTCGCGGAACAGCTGTACCGTGCCTGGACCATCAATATCGGCCATCCCTATCACCGATGAGTCCCGCCGACCTCCTGCTGCGCGATCACCGCAATGAACACCTGCTGTTTGCCGGCCGGCTGGTGTTCGCCCTGCTGGCCATGGTGGTGCTGCTGGCGGTGCTGGTGTGGCGCTATTTCGATCTGCAGGTGCTCCGCCATGAGGATTTCGTTACCCGCGCCGATCGCAACCGGATCCACGTGCGCGCCATTCCGCCGCCGCGCGGACTGATCTTCGACCGCAATGGCGTATTGCTGGCGGATAACCGGCCGGGCTTCACCCTGTCGATCGTGATCGAGCGCGCCGCGGATCTGGACGCATTGCTCGCGACACTGGATGGGTTGATCGATCTGAGCGACGCGGAAATCGAGCGCTTCCGGCAGCTCTCCGCACGCCGGCGACCCTACGAAGCGGTTCCCCTGCGCTATAACCTCAGCGACCGCGAGCAGAGCCTGCTCGCGGTCGACGAATACCGGCTGGATGGCGTGGAAGTATCCGCCCAGCTGGTGCGGCACTACCCCTACGGCAGCGTGCTTTCCCATGTGCTGGGCTACATGGGTCGCATCGACGAGCAGGAATTGAAGCGCCTCGACCCGGACGCCTACCGTGGTGTCTATACCATCGGCAAGACCGGTCTGGAGCGCTTCTACGAGGCCGATCTGTTGGGCACGCCAGGTTACGAATACGCCGAGACCAATGCCCGGGGGCGGGTGATGCGGGTACTGGAGCGCATCGAGCCGGTCGCCGGGCAGAACCTTCGCCTCCACCTGGACCTGCGGCTGCAGGAAGTGGCCTATGAGGCGCTGGATGGAGAGCGCGGCGCTGTGGTGGCGATCGACGTCCGCGAGGGCGGCGTGCTCGCCCTCGCCAGCGCCCCCGGATTCGACCCCAACCCTTTTGTCACCGGAATCTCCAGCGCCGACTACGCGGCGCTGATCGAATCCCCCGACCGGCCGCTGTTCGATCGCGCCACCCGAGGCCAATACCCCCCGGGTTCAATCATCAAGCCGATCTTTGCGCTCGCCGCGCTCGACAGCGGAGTGGTGACACCAGCGACGCGCATCTATGACCCGGGATTTTTCCGCCTCGACAACAGCGCGCACAAATATCGCGACTGGAAGCGCGGCGGCCACGGTTGGATGACCGTGCGCGACGCTGTGGTCCAATCCTGCGATGTGTTTTTCTATCAGATGGGGGTACGCCTGGGCATCGACCGGCTGTATCGGATCGCCACCGCCTTTGGCCTGGGTGTCGAGACCGGTGTCGACATGCCCAACGAGTCGGCGGGCCTGATGCCCTCGCGGGAATGGAAGCGCGGCGCGCGCGGTCTGGCCTGGTATCCGGGCGATACGGTGAACACCAGCATCGGCCAGGGGTTCGTGACCGCCACCCCCCTGCAGCTGGCCACCGCCGCGACGCGCATCGCCAGCCGCGGCGACGTGCGTGTCCCGCGCCTGGCGCGCACTCTCGGGCAGTCTCTGGTCCCGGTTGCTCCCGGCGGCGAGCCCATCACCGCCGCCGATACGGCCTGGGATGCGGTGATTGCGGCGATGCGCGGCGTGGTCGAGGATCGCAAGGGCACTGCCCGGGCCGCGTTGGCAGCCATGGGCCCCATGGACTACAGCATGGCCGGCAAGACCGGCACCGCCCAGGTGGTAGGCATCAAGCAGAACGAGCGCTACGATGCTGCGCGCCTCGCCAAGGAGCAGCTCGACCATGCACTCTTCATCGCCTTTGCCCCGGTCGAGGCGCCGCGCATCGCGGTCGCGGTGATCGTCGAGAACGGAGAGCACGGCAGTTCCACCGCGGCGCCCGTGGCGCGCCTGGTGATCGACACCTACATGGCGACCCATGCGGAGGTGGCCGGACTTGAGTAGACGCGATTTCGACCACCAGATGCGCGAGCGGGGTGCCGCAGTCTACGGGCGGCGCAGCCACTGGCTGACGCTGCACGCGGATCCGTTGCTGGCGTTGCTGCTTGCGGCGTTGATGACGGCCGGGCTGGCCGTGCTCTACAGCGCCGGTGACAGCGATCACGGTCAGGTTCGCCGACAACTGGTTTATATGGTGATCGGCATGACGTTGATGCTGATCACCGCGCAGATACCGTTGCGCTTGCTGCAGCGCTGGGCCTGGCTGCCCTATGTGGCCGGTATCCTGCTGCTGCTCGCGGTGGAGTTGATCGGCAGCGATGCCAAGGGCGCGCAGCGCTGGCTGACGTTGGGGCCGGTACGTTTTCAGCCTGCGGAACTCATGAAGATCGCACTGCCGCTGGTGCTGACCGCCTACCTGGCTTCGCGGCCCCCGCCGCCCCGGCTCGGGGATCTGGCGGTGGCCGCCGCCCTGATGTCGGTGCCTCTGGCCCTGGTGCTCATCCAACCGGACCTGGGCACTGCGGTATTGATCACCACCGGTGGGTTTTTCGTGCTCTTTCTGGCCGGCATCGCTGTCCGCTTCCTCCTGGCGGTGGCCGCCGTTGCCCTGGCCGCGGCACCGATGCTGTGGCTGTTCGTGTTGCACGACTACCAGAAGACCCGAATCCTCACCCTGCTCGATCCAGAGTCGGACAAGCTCGGCGCTGGCTGGAACATCATCCAGTCGACCACGGCGATCGGTTCCGGTGGCTGGACCGGCAAGGGTTGGCTGCAGGGCACGCAGTCGCAGCTCGATTTCCTGCCCGAGGGACACACGGATTTCATCATCGCGGTCCTGGCCGAGGAATTCGGGTTCGTCGCCGTGCTGGGGCTGATCTGCCTGTACGCACTCATCATCCTCCGCGGGTTGGCGATCAGCCTGGGAGCCTCGTCGATGTTCGGTCGCCTGCTCGCCGGCAGCATCACCCTGACCTTCTTCATCTATGTCTTTGTCAACATGAGCATGGTTGCCGGACTGCTGCCGGTGGTGGGTGTGCCTCTGCCCATGGTCAGCTATGGCGGCACTTCGGTGGTCACTTTGTCGATCGGCTTTGGTATCCTCATGGCTGTTCGATCCGAGACTGGTAGGCGTGGGTAGATTCTTGAAAGCGGCGTCCACCGGGCGCTGGATGGCAATCGCATGGCTGTTGGCGGCTGCAGGCGCGACCGCGGAGGACCGCGCATACGGCAGTCATCCCGCCGCTGTGGCGTTCATCGCCACCATGGTCGACGAGCACGGCTTCGCACGCGACGCCTTGCAGCAACTGTTTTCCGAAGCTCGCCACCAGGATTCGGTCATCCGGGCCATGGAGCGGCCGGCGGAGCGCGTCAAACCCTGGCACGAATACCGGCAGATCTTCGTCACCGAACGGCGTATCCGCGACGGCGAGAAATTCTGGCGGGACCATGCGGCGACCCTGGAGCGCGCGCAACGCGACTATGGTGTCGACCCGGCGATCGTGGTCGCCATCATCGGTGTGGAGACCTTCTACGGACGGATCACCGGGAGTTTCCGAGTGCTGGACGCGCTGGCCACCCTGGCGTTCGATTACCCCAAGCGCAGCGAATTCTTTGCCCGCGAGCTGGAGCAATATCTGCTGCTGACCCGCGAGCAGCGCGTCGACCCTCTGTCGCTCAAGGGGTCTTATGCCGGCGCCATGGGTTATGGCCAGTTCATTCCCAGCAGCTACCGGGCCTATGCCGTTGACTACAACGGTGACGGCAACGTAGACATCTGGGCCGATCCGGTAGATGCCATCGGCAGCGTGGCGAATTATTTCGCGCGCCACGGCTGGCAGGCGGGGGCGCCGGTGGTGCTGCCGGCTGTGGCCAGCGAAGATCACGACCGCGAGGTGGTCAATGTGCTGGCCAAGCCGAGTCTGGCGCCCACTGAGCTGGCGGCGCGGGGCTTTCGGCCGCTCAGCGATCCCGCTCCGCAGGCGCCCGCGTTCCCGTTGCAGCTGGAGGGCAGCGACGGTGAAGAGTACTGGCTGGCGTATGACAACTTCTATGTCATCACCAGGTACAACCGCAGTCACCGCTACGCGATGGCGGTGTATCAGTTATCCCGGGAGTTGGCTGAAAGGATGGCCGAATGAATTTCCTCCGCACCGGCTTGGCGCTGTCGCTCGCGCTCCTGCTCGCGGCCTGTGGTGGCAGCCGTGGGCCGACGATCACCGATCGCGGTGTAGATCGCGACGGACCGCCCCGCGTGGACCGGGACCTGAGCGCCATTCCAGATGCAGTGCCGCGCCCTGAACCCGTGACCCGGGCCGGCAACAAGAACCCCTATACGGTGCTGGGCAAGACCTACCACCTGTTACCCACCACCAAGGGTTATCGCGAGGTGGGCATCGCGTCCTGGTACGGTAGCAAGTTTCACGGCCGCTCGACCTCAAACGGCGAGCCCTACGACATGTTCGGCATGACCGCGGCCCACAGGACCCTGCCGATTCCCGCCTATGTGCGGGTGACCAACCTGGAGAACGGCCGCAGCGCCATCGTGCGGGTGAACGACCGGGGCCCCTTTCACGACGACCGGATCATCGATCTGTCCTATGCCGCGGCGCGCAAGCTGGGCGTCTATGCCGCGGGCACCGCGCGTGTGGAGGTGGTTGCCGTAGATCCGGCCGAATTTCAGCACAACTCGGTGGCAGCGCCCCAGGTCGCGACCCGCACCCGTCTCGACCGGCCGCCCAGCGCCTTGCGGGACCGCGACCCGGGCGCGCGCGACGGGCCGCCGCTGGGCGAGCCGGCCTTTCTCCAGGTGGGTGCCTTCTCGAACATCGAGTCGGCGCGTTCGCTGGAGGCGAAAGTGGTGCAGCGCGTCGCCGCGCCGACCCGGGTGCGCAAGATCCAGGTCGCTGGCCGTGATCTGTTCCGGGTGCTGGTCGGACCCTTTGCCGACCCGGCGGAACTCGATCACGCGCGCACCCTGCTGGTCGAGGCGGAACGTCTCAACCCCTTTGTGGTCAACAGCCTGATGCCCTGAACCGGATGGGCTGCGGTCGCATGCTAGATCCCTCGAGGGCCACCCCGCTGGCGCTCCCATTCCAATACCGTGATGCCAAGGAATTTGTTCGGATGACGCGAAGCCCTGTCATTGGTCTGTTTTTGTTCGCTCTGTCGGTTTGTATCGCACTCCCCGCGGCGGCTCAGATCCCCGTGTCCGGGGGTGCCGACCCGGCGGCCATTCCCGCTGCGCCGGAGCTGGCCGCCAATGCCTGGGTGCTGATGGACGCCGATACCGGCCAGATCCTGGTCGAGCACAATGCTGACGAGCAGTTGCCACCGGCGAGTCTCACCAAGTTGATGACGAGCTACCTGATCGCCGAGGAGCTAGCCAACGGCAAGTTCGACGAACAGGCGGAGGTGCCGATCAGTGTCAAGGCCTGGCGCATGGGTGGCTCGAAGATGTTTGTGCGCGAGGGGACCCAGGTCCCCGTCGGCGATTTGCTGCGCGGCATCATCGTGCAATCGGGCAATGACGCCACGGTGGCCATGGCCGAGTACGTGGCCGGTAGTGAGGAAGCCTTTGCCGAGCTGATGAATCAGCGCGCCGAGCAACTGGGTATGCACGGCAGCCATTTCGAGAATGCTTCCGGCTGGCCCGCGGAAGGCCATCTCACCACCGCTCGCGACATGGCCATCTTGCTTGGCGCCATGATCCGCAACTACCCGGACCACTATCGCATCTATTCGGAAAAATACTTTGAATACAACGGTATTCGCCAGCCCAATCGCAATTTGCTGTTGTGGCGCGACAGCTCGGTGGACGGTGGCAAGACCGGCCACACCGAGGCCGCGGGCTATTGTCTGGTCGCCTCGGCGCTGCGCGACGACATGCGCCTGGTCAGTGTCGTGATGGGTGCCGCCAGCGAGCAGGTGCGTGCCGCCGAAACCCAGAAGTTGCTCGGTTACGGTTTCCGCTTCTTCGAAACCGCGAAACTCTATGCAGCCGGCGAGGTGTTGCGCGCCGATGTCCGGGTTTGGTTCGGTGACGTGGATCGGGTGAATCTGGTGAGCCCGGAAGACCTCTATCTGACCCTGCCGCGTGGCGCCCGAGAGAATCTCAAGGCGACCCTGCTGATCGATGACGTCATCCGTGCGCCCCTGGCTGGTGACACCAAAGTGGGCACCCTGCAGATCGAGCACGACGGCGAACGGTTGCTCAGTGCACCCATAGTGGCCGATCGGGAGGTGGGCCGGGCGGGCTTTTTTTCCCGCCTGTGGGACCGCCTGATCCTGTTGATCAAGAATCTGTTTTCCTGAGCGATGTCTGAACAGGAACGACCGCGTATTGAATTTCCCTGCGAGTACCCGGTCACAGTGGTCGCCGACGCCGGGGTCACCCTGCGCGAGCAGTTGTTTGCCGCCTTCGAGGAGCACGCGCCGGGCTTTGATCGGGCGGCGGTTACGCAGCGCGCCAGTCGCAACGGCAACTACCAGTCGCTGGTGTTCGTGATCACCGCGACCGGAGAGGTCCAACTGCGCCGGCTCTTCGAAGGACTCAAGGCATGTCCGGGCGTTCATGTGGTGCTTTAGGCCCTGCCGAGGCGGTGGCGGTGCGGGAGCTGGGCCTGCGTTCCTATCCCGCCGTATTCGCGGCCATGCGGCGCTGGGTCGATGCCGCGGGGCCCGAGACGCCGGATGAGATCTGGACGCTCGAGCATCGGCCGGTCTACACCCAGGGTCAGGCAGGGCGTGCCGAGCATCTGCTGGCGCCGGGTGATATCCCGGTGGTGGCCGCCGACCGCGGCGGCCAGGTGACCTACCACGGCCCGGGCCAGCTGATCTTCTATCCCCTGGTGCGCTTGCGGCCCCTCGGCCTGGATGTGCGTCGGCTGGTGTCGGCACTCGAGCAGACGGTGATCGACTGGCTCGCCGAACTGGGTATCGCGGCCGGGCTTCGCGCGCGGGCGCCCGGGGTCTACGTCGGCGATGCCAAGATCGCCTCTCTGGGCCTGCGGATCCGCAAGGGCCGCAGCTACCACGGTCTGGCGGTGAACCTGAACATGGATCTCGAGCCCTTTGCACGCATCAATCCTTGCGGCTATGCGGGCCTGCGCGTCACCCAGGTGGCCGATCTGCTGCCGCTGGAACACCTGCCGACGGCAGACACGGCTCGGCGGCGGCTGCTCGACCATCTGGCGCGGCGGCTGGGCTACACTGGTTGGTATGCCGCCAGCGGCATCTGGATGTCTGGAGAGTGCGATGAGTGAAGGCGATCTGTTGCCGGTTCGCCGTACCCGCAGATTGCGGGCTGGAGAGAAACTGCGCAGTGCCGACAAGGTCGAGCGCATACCGGTCAAGGTGATACCCAGCGACACCATCCTGCGCAAGCCGCCGTGGATCCGGGTGCGTGCCGGGGTGGGGCCCGAGGTGCAGCGCATCAAGGGGATTCTGCGCGCGCACGGCCTGGCGACCGTGTGCGAGGAAGCCTCCTGTCCCAACCTGGGCGAGTGCTTCGGCGGCGGTACCGCCACCTTCATGATCCTGGGAGACATCTGTACCAGGCGCTGCCCCTTCTGCGACGTCGGCCACGGCAAGCCCGAGGCGCCGGATCCCCGCGAAGCCGATCGACTCGCGGTCTGCATCGCCGAGTTGGGGCTGGGCTATGTGGTGATCACCTCCGTGGATCGCGACGATCTGCGAGACGGCGGCGCGGCACACTTCGCGGCCTGTATCCGGGCGGTACGGGAGCATTCACCGGGGATCGCCATCGAGGTGCTGGTGCCGGATTTCCGCGGCCGCATGGAGCCCGCGCTGGAGCTGCTGTCGGAGACGCCGCCGGATGTCTTCAACCACAACCTGGAAACGGTGCCGGCGCTCTACCGCCAGGTGCGCCCGGGCGCAAACTACGCCTGGTCGCTGCGCCTGCTGCAGGAATTCGGTCGCCGCAATCCGGGGGTGCCGACCAAGTCCGGGCTCATGGTCGGCCTGGGCGAGACTCGCGAACAGCTGTTCGCCACCCTCGACGACCTCCGCGACCACGACGTGGACATGCTGACCATCGGCCAGTACCTGCAGCCCTCACGCGCCCATTTGCCGGTGCAGCGCTTCGTACACCCGGATGAATTCGCAGACTATCGCGACTATGGTTACCGGATCGGCTTCCAGCACGTGGCCTCCGGGCCGCTGGTGCGTTCTTCCTATCATGCCGACAAGCAGGCGCGCGGCGAGGAGGTGAATCTTGGATAAACACACCCGTACCGAGATCGAGGCCGCGGTATTCCGCCGCCTTCTGGAACATCTCGACAGTCGCAAGGACGTGCAGAATATCGACTTGATGAATCTCGCCGGCTTCTGCCGCAACTGCCTGTCCAAGTGGTATGCCGCGGCCGCCGAGGAGCGCGGCGAAACCGTCGGCTATGAGCAGGCGCGCGAACTGGTCTACGGCGAGCCCTATGCGGAGTGGAAGGCCAAGCATCAGCGCTAGTGGGCCCGAACAGCTGGCGGGCTTCGAGCGGAGTGGCGGCGGGCGCTGACCGCCGCGGCCCTGGCCAGCGGCGGGCCTGGCAGTAAAAAAAGGGGGGGGTACATGGATCACCAGCCGCTGTCTCCGCAACAGCTGCCGCGCTGTTGTGTCGAGACCGAGTTCGATTTCGAGACCACAGACGATCTGGACCCGCTCGCCGGCATCATCGGCCAGGATCGCGCCATCGACGCCATCCGTTTCGGACTGGGTATGGCCCACCAGGGCTACAACCTGTTCGTGCTCGGGCCGCCCGGCGTGGGCAAGTTCACCGCCATCAATCAGTATCTGACCGAAGCCGCGCGGCGCGGCCCCGTCCCGGGCGACTGGTGCTACGTCAACAATTTTTCCGACGATTCCAAACCCATTCTGCTGGCGCTTCCGGCCGGGCGCGGCAGTCTGCTGCGCGAAGACATGCAGCGGCTGGTCGACGATCTCAAGAACGCCATTCCCCAGGCCTTCGACAGCGACCAGTACAAGGCCCGGGCGCAGCAGATCGAGGCGGAATTCCAGGGCCGCCAGGAAAAGGCCTTTCAGGAGCTGCACGAAGCCGCCGCCCGCGAGCATATCCGCGTCTATCAGAACGCTGGGGAGATTACCCTGGTGCCCATGGCTGACGGCGAGGATCTCGACCCGGAAGCCTTTCAGAAGCTGCCCGAGGACCAGCGCAAGCGGCTCGAAGCGGCGGTAGTGGAAATCCGCAAACAGCTGCAGGCGCTCTTTCAGCACAAAGTGCTGAGCTGGCGCAAGGAAGCGCGAGAATGGTTCCGGGCGCTGAACCACGAGGTCACCCGCGAAGCGGTCGGCCTCTACATGGAGAGCCTGAGCCGGCGCTATGCGGACCTGCCCCAGGCCCTCGAATTTCTCGATAGCGCGCAGCGGGACATCATCGCCCACGCCGAACTGTTCCGGCCCCAGGAGGGGCAGCAGCAGCTGTCCGGGCAGGTGATCGACGACGCCCTGCATCGCTACCGGGTCAATCTGATCCTCGATCACGGCCAGAGTATCGGCCGGCCGGTGATCTACGAGGACCACCCCAGTTACGCGAATCTGGTGGGACGCATCGAGCATCACGCGGTGATGGGCGCGCTGCACACCAACTTCACCCTGATCAAGCCCGGTGCGCTGCATCGCGCCAACGGCGGCTACCTGATCCTGGATGCGCGCAAGCTGCTCGGCCAGCCCTTTGCCTGGGAGGCCATCAAACAGGCGCTTGGCAAGCGCGAACTGCGCCTGGAGCCGCTCGAGCAGATGTTGAGCTTTGCCGCCACGGTTTCGCTGGAGCCCCAGCCGATGCCGCTCGACGTCAAGATCGTGTTGCTCGGCGACCGCTCGCTCTATTACCTGTTGCACGCCTACGACCCGGACTTCGCCGAGCTGTTCAAGGTGGCCGCGGATTTCGAGACCGGTCTGGAGCGCTCCCCGGACAATGACCTGCGCTACGCGCGCATGATCGCGGCCCTGGTCCGGGAGCGGGGGCTGGCGCCTTTCGAGCGTTCCGCGGTGGCGGCGGTGATCCAGCACAGCATGCGGCTGGAGGCGGATTCCCTGAAGCTGTCGACCCATATGCGCAGCATTGCCGATCTGCTCGTCGAGTCCCATTACTGGGCCGGTCAGGCCGGCCGCAGCCGGGTTGCCGGCGAGGACGTGCGGCAGGCGATCCGCGCGCAGGTCGGGCGCCTCGACCGGGTCCGCGACCGCAGTTACGAGCATATCCTGCGGGAAGCGGTGATGATCGATACCCAGGGGACGGTGGTCGGGCAGGTCAACGGCCTTTCCGTACTCCAGGTCGGTAACTTCAGCTTCGGCCAGCCGGCGCGGATCACCGCCACCACCCGTCTCGGCGACGGCCGGGTGATCGATATCGAGCGGGAAACCGAGATGGGTGGCCCCATCCACAGCAAGGGGGTGTTCATCCTGTCCAGCTTGCTGGGCGCCCGCTATGGCCAGAGCCAGCCGTTGGCACTCACCGCCAGCCTGACCTTCGAGCAGTCCTATGCCGGGGTCGAGGGTGACAGCGCCTCCCTGGCCGAACTCTGCGCGCTGCTGTCCTCGCTCGGCCAGATACCGATCCGGCAATGTTTCGCGATGACGGGTTCGGTCAATCAGCTGGGCCGGGCACAGGTGATCGGTGGTGTCAGCGAGAAGGTCGAGGGTTTCTTCGACATCTGTCAGGCGCGGGGGCTGACCGGGGATCAGGGCGTGCTCCTTCCCGCGGCCAACGTGGTCAATCTGATTCTGCGCCAAGATGTGCTGGACGCCGTCGCCGCCGGGCAGTTTCATCTCTATGCCATCGAAACCGTCGATCAGGCGATCGAGATCCTCACCGGCATGCCGGCCGGGGAAGCCGACGCCGAGGGCGCTTACCCGCCGGACTCCGTCAATGGCCGGGTGCAGGCGCGGTTGCAGCGGTTTGCCGAGCTGCGCCGTGAGTTTGGCCGCAGCGGCAGTGGGGAGAGTGGCGGTCGCGCCCCCAAGGCCGGGCCGCCGGACGGCCCCGGGGAAGACGGTCAGACAGAGGCGTGAGCGACCGGCTCAGCGCTGATCGTCGAAACCCAGAAAGCGGGCGAAGGCGGGCACTGGTTCGCGCGGCATCTCCACCCGATTGGCGGGGTGGTCTGGATCCCGGTAGCCGAGCGCCATGCCATTGTAGACATGGTGTGCCGGGTCCAGCTCCAGTACCTCCTGCACCGCCGGGGCAACGTCCTGCCAGAAACCCTGGGCGCAGGTATCCAGGCCGAATGCTCGAGCCGCCAGCATGACGTGGCCCAGGAAGATGCCCAGGTCGCCGAGCAGGCCCGGCAGCAGCGACCTGTGGATGCTGAAGATCAGCCCCACGGGCGCGCCGAAGAAATGGAAGTTGCGCAACAGTTGCCGCTCGCGCGCCACCTTGTCGCGGCGGTCGATGCCCAGGGCTTCATAGAGGCGCAAACCGCAGTCGAATCGGCGCTGCCTGTAGGGCCGCACGAAGCCGGCGGGGTCGCCGCGCAGCGGATGCGGGTTGCTGCCCACCGGATGGTCTCCCGCCCAGGCCAGGGCGCGTTCGATCAGCCGCTCCCGAACCTCACCCCCGACCACATGGACCTGCCAGGGCTGGGTGTTGCTGCCCGAGGGCGCTCGACGCGCCAGATCCAGGATGCCCTCGACCGTAGCGCGGGGCACGGGGGTGGGTAAGAACGCCCGCACCGAGCGCCGGGTTTCGATCGCTGCGCTCAGCTCCATCAATGCGGGCGGGGGCGGATGCTTTCGACGCCGCTGTCGCGGGCCAGCAGCAGCAGATCGGCGGGGCGCAGCGCGAAGAGGCCGTTGCAGACCACGCCCGGGATATTGTTGAGGCGTTCCTCCAGAGCTCGCGCCGGCGCGATCGGGTAGAGATCGTGGGCGTCGATCAGGTAGTTGCCGTTGTCGGTGATGGTGCCCTGGCGCCATGCGGGATTGGCGCCGAGGGCGCGCAGTTGCCTGCCGACATGGCTGCGCGCCATGGGAATGACCTCGACCGGCAGCGGAAAGCGTCCCAGGTGGTCGACCCATTTCGATTGGTCGGCGATGCACACGAACTCGCGGGCCACCGCCGCCAGGATCTTCTCCCGGGTGAGGGCACCGCCGCCGCCCTTGATCATCTCCAGCTCCCGGTTGATCTCGTCGGCGCCGTCGACGTAGATCGCCACCTCGTCGACCGCATTGAGATCCGCGACCGGGATGTGGTGTTCGCGCAACAGTGCCGCCGAAGCCTCCGAGCTGGCCACCGTGGCGCCTATCCGGCCCCGGTGGGGCGCCAGGAGGCGGATGAAGTGGTTCACCGTGGATCCCGTGCCGATGCCGATCACCGTATCGGTGTCGGCTTTGGCCAGGCAGTAGTCGAGGGCCGCCTGGGCGGCGGCCTGTTTGAACTGATCGGCATTCATGGCTGGACCCTTCGCGCATTGACCCCGAATTATAAGCGTCACCATTGTCATGAGTGCGTGGCGCGGCTTCCCGGGGACAGATCAATGCCCGCCTGGCGGCGTCACGGTGCTTTCGGGCGCATCGTGCGAGCGACCCTGACGTTTGAGCGACCGGCGGCGCGGCGTGCAATTGAGCGTCCCGCGCGTCGAGCTCACCGAGGCCATGGCCGCCATCCCGGCAGGCCCTTGCGTTACCATGGCGCCTCGTCGCCAGGACCGGAGCCCATGCCCAGGGAATATCTCAAGAAAATACTGGATGCGCGCATCTACGATCTGGTCGAGGAGACACCGATCGACGAGGCGCCGCTGCTATCGGCCCGACTGGGCAACCGGGTGTTGCTCAAGCGCGAGGACCTGCAGCCGGTGTTCTCGTTCAAGCTGCGCGGCGCCTACAACAAGCTGCGGCAGCTCTCCGCAGCCGAGCGCGAGGCGGGCGTGATCGCGGCCTCGGCCGGCAACCATGCTCAGGGGTTGGCGCTCGCCGCCACCCGCATGGGGATCAAGGCGACCATTCTGATGCCGCGCACCACGCCGCAGATCAAGGTGGATGCGGTACGCGGCCGCGGTGTGCGGGTGGTGTTGCACGGCGACACCTTTGACGAGGCCTCGGAGCATGCCCAGCGGCTGGTCGCCGAGCGCGGCCTGGTCTATGTCCATCCTTTCGATGACCCGGACGTGATCGCCGGCCAGGGTACCGTGGGGATGGAAATCCTGCGCCAGCACCCGGGTCACCTCGACGCCCTGTTCGTGCCGGTCGGCGGCGGCGGGCTGTGCGCCGGTATCGCCACCTACATCAAGTATGTGCGGCCGGAGATCGCGGTCTATGGGGTGGAGGCGGAGGACTCCGCCTGCCTCGCCGCGGCCATGCATGCCGGCCGCCGGGTGCGGCTCAAGGAGGTGGGCCTGTTCGCCGATGGCACCGCGGTGGCCCAGGTGGGCAAGGAGCCCTTTCGCCTGCTGAAAAATGCCATCGATGGCGTGATCACGGTGACCGTCGATGAAATCTGTGCGGCGATGAAGGATATCTACGACGACACCCGTTCCATTGCCGAGCCGGCGGGCGCGCTGGCGGTGGCTGGCCTGAAGAAGCATGTGGCGCGCAATGGCAGCCGGGAGCAGACGCTGCTGGCCATCGACAGCGGGGCCAACATCAATTTCGACCGGCTGCGCTATATCGCCGAACGTACCGAGATCGGCGAGCGCCGCGAGGCGGTGCTGGCGATCACCATTCCCGAACAGCGCGGCAGCTTTCGCCGTTTCTGCCACGCCCTCAGCCGCCGCAATGTCACCGAATTCAACTACCGCTACGCGGACGCGACCGAAGCCCATATCTTCGTCGGTATCGGGGTCGCCTCGGACGCCGATCGTGAGCACCTGTTGGTCGATCTGCGCGAGCGCGGTTATGCGGTGACCGACATGACCGGCGACGAGATGGCCAAGCTGCACATCCGCCACATGGTCGGCGGCCGGGCCCCGGGCATCGACGATGAGGTCGTGTACCTGTTCGAATTTCCCGAACGCCCGGGCGCACTGGCCAACTTTCTCGACAAACTGGGGGGGCGCTGGAACATCTCCATGTTTCACTATCGCAATCACGGCGCCGCCTACGGGCGGGTGTTGGTGGGCATGCAGGTGCCGGTCGCCGAGCGCGGCGCGGTGCCGGTCTTCCTGGACGCGCTCAACTATCGTTACTGCGAGGCCACGGCCAACCCGGCGTATCGCTTCTTCCTGAGCTGAAATCTCCCGGCCTCAGGGCCCGTCCTGGAGGTGGGTCTGGGGCGCGGCGAGTTCCCTCAGCGTGCGGATCTGGATGGCGCCGACGCCGGCACCGGCGAGGATGTCCTGCAGTACCACCATCTTGTCCTCCGCGGAGAACTCGCCGCGCGCCGCCAGCACGGTGCCGGCTTCGGTGAGGATCTCTTCCGGAGTGCCGTGGCGCTCCAGGCAATAACTGAGGACGTTGCGGTTGAGCACCAGCTGGCGGCGCGTGTCTTCATCGAAAGTGAAGGCGCAGATCACTGGCGTCTGGGGATGGCAATTGGTCACATAGCTGGCCATGCGGCCGCTGCGGGTGGGTACGATGATCGCCCGCGCGCCGATGGACTCGGCCAGGCGTACCGCAGCTGCGGCGACCTGTTGCTTGTCGTTGTCCAGGCGCAAGTCGTCGGTGAAGCGCAGACCGCGGCTCTTCTCGATCGAGCGGGCGATGCGGTCGAGCATCTCGACGCAACGCACCGGATGTTTGCCGATGGTGGTCTCGCCGGAGAGCATGATGGCGTCGGCTTCCTCGTAGACGGCATTGGCGACATCGGTGACCTCCGCCCGGGTAGGCATTGGATTGACGATCATCGACTCCAGCATATGGGTGGCGACGATGACGCGCTTGCCGTGGATGGCGCACTGGCGAACGATGCGCCTCTGCACCCGGGGTAGCGCCTCGATGGGGATTTCCACGCCGAGATCGCCGCGCGCCACCATGATGCCGTCGGCGGCGGCGATGATGGACTCGATATTGGTGAGCCCTTCCTGGTCCTCGATCTTGGCGATGATGCGCATGTGCTGTGCATTCCGGTCGCGCAACAGCACCCGCAGTTCCTCGATGTCGCTGGCGTGGCGCACGAAGGACAGGGCGATGAAATCGACCCCCTGGTCGATGGCGAAGCCGATGTCCTTGCGGTCCTTTTCGGTGATCGCCGGCAGGTTGACGCGGATTCCGGGAAGATTGACGTGGCGTTTGCTTTTCAGGACGCCGCCGTCGATCACCCGGCAGGTCATGGTGGGGCGCTCCTTGGCCAATACCTCGAGATTGATCAGGCCGTTGTCGACGGTGATGCGGTCGCCGATGCCCACGGAATCGAAGAGATCGGCATAGTCGATGTGAATGGAGGTGGCCTCGACATCGCCGTCGCCGCGCGCCACCACCTGAATGACGTCGCCGGTCTTCAGGTTGAGATCCTCGGCCAGGTTGCCGGTGCGGATTTCCGGTCCCTGGGTGTCCACCAGTACCGCCACCGGATTGGCTGCGTGCCGATTGAGTTCACGCAGGGCGGCGATGACGCGCGTGTGAGAACGGTGATCGCCGTGGGACATGTTGAGGCGCGCCACGTTCATGCCCGCAGCATGGAGTCGGGCCAGGGTTTCCGGTTGCTCGGTCGCGGGGCCGATGGTGCAGATGATCTTGGTCTTACGCATGGCGGCGCTCCTGTGCGGTGTGGAAGGCGAGTTCCGTGGCGACGCCCTGCAGCGGCACGTCCCAGGGGGCGGGCGCCAGTAGGGGCACCTGCTGGAAGCTGTGGGCCAGACCGAGCAATCGCGGCCGCCGATGCGGCGCGCGGAGCAGGGGTTCCAGGGTGCGATCGTAGAAGCCGCCGCCCTGGCCGAGGCGGTTGCCCCGGGCATCGAAAGCCACCAGGGGGACCAGAATCAAATCGAGGCTCCAGACGGGTGCCGGGCGTCGGAGTCGCGGTTCGGGGATGCCGAAGCGGTTGCGTACCAGTGGCAGGCCTTCCCGCCAGGCCACGAAATGGAGGCGATTATGGCCCAAGGGGTGCAGCACCGGCAGGAAGCAGTGCTTGCCCAGCCGTTGGGCCAGGCGGCGCAGGGGCTGGGGGTCGATCTCGCCGCCGCAGGCCAGATAAAAACCGATCCGCCGGGCGCGTCGGAACTCGGGCAGCGCGGCCACTCGAGCACACACGGCCGCACTGGCTGCGGCTTGCCGAGAGGGGCTCAGGTGCCGCCGACGCGCGCGCAGGGCGCGGCGCAGCCGTCTTGTATCCAGGGCCTGCACCGCCGCTGTCGGACCGCTGTCGTCCTTCACTTCATGGCTCGCTGGATATCGCCTGTGCGCGAGGAAGCGCTTGTTCCCGCGCTACACATCGAGTCACAGCAGATCAATTCGGGCCCCCGGAGATGCCGCTGTCGAGGTTGCCTTGAACCGAAAGTTCAAGGTGGGATCCTCCGCTGGGCTTCAGGCTTTCCGTCGTGCGGACTTGCTCAACGGCCGTGAAGGAGAATCCCTGGGTACAGATATCGGCTAAGGACGTTGTCGACTGGCGAACATCCCAGGGTGCACCCATTATAGACTTGGCGCGGCTGCGGTTAACAGGGCAGCTCGCACGGCGGGCTACTCCAGGTCGAGGATGGCCTGACTGAGCTTGCCGTCGAGGCGTTCCAGATCGGTACTGATCGCCGCACCGGTGAGGGCCTCCTGACGCGCCTGGGACAGTTCGTAGGCCAGGTTGAGTGCCGCCATCACCGCGATCCGTTCGAGGCCGATGACATTGCCGGCACGACGGATATCGCGCATCCGCTGGTCCAGGTCGCGGGCCGCGGCGAGCAGGGCGTCCTGCTGATCCGGCGGGCAATGGACCTGGTACTCCCTGTCGAGTACTCGGATGCTGACCGTGCTGCTGGTGTCGACCATGGTGGATCAGGACTCCGGAGCCAGGGCTTTGAGGCGCGTGATCATGTTCTCGATCTTGGTGCGCGCGCGCTCGTTCTTTTCCAGCAGCTGGCTGCGCTCGCGTGCCAGGCGGGCCTCGCGCTCCCGGAGCATTTCGTTTTCCGCTTTCAGACGTGCGCTGGCCTCGACCAGCCGATCGATCTTGGCTTCCAGTTGCGCGATCGAGGGCTCGCTCATGGCCGTTCCGCTCGGGGCTGCCGACTCGAGACTATAATTGCCGGGCGCCGAAGCGGTCAATCGAAGCGGAGCCCATGCTAGGATGCGGGACCAGCTTCCGTCTACCGCAAGATCCAGTGACCCCTTTCGATAAGCTCGCCGCCGCCTTCGCGGCACTGGACATTCCGCTGGACCCGGCCGAATGGCACGGTCTGCTCGCCGGTGCTGGAGCAGGTGGTGGCCGTACACCGGAACAGGTGTTGGCATTGCTGGATGCGGAGCTGGCCGCCGGGGTGCAGGAGCCGGGGGTGCGCAAGGCGTTGACCGCCATTGCGGCCGATACCGCCGCCGAGCTGGGCCGCATCGACTACGGATTCCAGTTGCTGCTGCCCGGTGACGATCGGCCGTTGGCCGAGCGGGTGGAATCGCTTTCCGCCTGGTGTCAGGGCTTCCTGGCCGGCCTCGGCCAGAGCGGGGAGGCCCGGCATCTGCGGGGAGAGACCCGGGCGGCGCTCGACGATCTCGCCGCCATCGGTTGGGCGGACGCTGATCTTGACGGCTCCGAGGACGACGAGTGGGATTTCGCCGAGCTGGTCGAATATGTCCGCGCCGCGGCCTTGCTGATCGACGCCGAGCTGAGCGAGCGCAGTCCCGCCGGGCTGCATTGATCCCGGCTTCCAGCCATCGAGGACCAACCATGATCACGCCGCAGGAATTCGCCCGCCGCCGCCGCGATTTGATGGCCATGATGAGCGCCAACAGCATCGCCATCCTCACCGCCGCACCGGAGCGGGTGCGGAGCAGGGACACGTACTTCCCCTACCGTCAGGACAGCGACTTCCAGTACCTGTGCGGCTTCCCCGAGCCCGAGGCGGTCATGGTGCTGTTGCCCAAGCGGCCCCAGGGCGAGTTCATCCTGTTCTGCCGGGAGCGCGACCGCAGCCGCGAGATCTGGGACGGCTATCGCGCCGGCCCCGAGGGCGCCCGTGAAGGATACGGCGCCGACGACGCCTTTCCGATCACCGATATCGACGATATTCTGCCCGGGCTGCTCGAGGGCCGCGATCGGGTGTATTACGCGCTGGGCCGCAACCGGTCCTTTGACGGCCAGTTACTGGACTGGATCGAAGGCATCCGCGCCCGCGCCCGCACCGGCGCGGTGGCCCCCGACGAGTTCGTGGACCTCGATCATCTGCTCCACGAGATGCGCCTGTTCAAGAGTGCGAAGGAATTGAGCCTGATGCGCAAGGCCGGTGCAATCAGTGCGCGCGCGCACTGTCGGGCGATGCAGGCCGCACGTCCCGGCATGTACGAATACCAGCTGCAGGCCGAGATCGAGCACGCTTTTGCCACCGAGGGAGCGCGCCATCCCGCCTATGGCTCCATCGTCGGTGGCGGCGACAATGCCTGTGTCCTGCATTATGTGGAGAACGGCGCGCAGCTCCAGGACGACAAACTGGTGCTGATCGATGCGGGTTGCGAGTATCAGCACTACGCCGCCGACATCACCCGCACCTTTCCGGTCAATGGCCGTTTTTCCGGTCCCCAGAAAGCCCTCTACGAAGTGGTGCTCGAAGCCCAGCGCGCCGCCATCGAAGCGGTGCGTGCCGGCAATCACTGGGACGAGCCGCACAAGGCCACGGTGCGGGTGATCACCGCTGGGCTGGTGGAGCTGGGACTCCTCAAGGGCGACGTCGAGGAGCTGATCGCCAAGGGTGCCTACACCGATTTCTACATGCATCGCGCCGGTCATTGGCTGGGCATGGACGTGCACGACGTCGGCGACTACAAGGTCGACGGCCAGTGGCGGCTGCTGGAGCCGGGCATGGTGATGACCGTCGAGCCGGGCATCTATGTGGCGCCGGACAACCGCAAGGTCGCCAACAAGTGGCGTGGCATCGGCATCCGCATCGAGGACGATGTCGCCATCACCCGCAAGGGCACCGAGGTATTGACCGGCGAGGTGCCCAAGACCATCGCCGATATCGAGCACCTGATGGCCAGCTGAAGTGGCAGATTCCGCGCGCGTGGACATCGCCGTCGCCGGTGCCGGACACACCGCGTTCACCGCCGCCCTGGCGCTGGCCCTGGCGCTGCCGCAGCGGCGTATCGCGCTGCTGTGCGGCGCGCCACCAGAGGGCGGGTCCGATCCGCGGGTGACCGCGCTCTCGGCCAGCAGCCGGGAGATCTTTTCGCAGCTCGAGCTGTGGCCGGAGCTGGCGGCAAGATCCGAGCCGATCAAGGATATCTGCGTCAGCGAACGCCGGGCTCCGGTGCGGACCCGGCTGGGACCGGCGGCAGGGATGATGCCCTTCGGCCATGTGATCGAAAATCGCGATCTGGCCGCCTGCCTGCGCGATGCAGTGACCCGGGTTGCGAATATCGAATGCCTGCCGGCGGCGGCCGGTGTGCCGCACTTTCGTGCGGAAGGTTGCGCAGTGCCGGTAGCCGGCGGCGAGCTCGAGACGCGTCTGCTGGTGATCGCCGATGGCGCCGACTCCCGGTTGCGCGAGCATCTGGGTATCGCGCTGGACGCCCGCGACTATGCTGTCAGCGCGCTGCTGGCCACGGTGGTGCTGGCCGGGCCGCACCGCGGTCTGGCCCATGAGCATTTCACCCGCGACGGCCCGCTGGCGCTGTTGCCGCTGCCGGCTCGGGCGGGACGCGAGCGCGCCGCCCTGGTCTGGGTGCTGCCCCCTGATCGCGCCGGGGATCTGGTCGCCGCGGCGCCCGGGCGGGGTCTGGCGGCCCTGCGGGCGGCATTGCCGTCGGGAGCGGTTGCGCCAGTGGAGATGAGCCCGGCCGCTGCGGTGCCCCTGCGCCGCATCCTGGCCGCCGAGCAGGTGCGTTCCCGGGTGGTGGCGGTGGGCAATGCCGCCCACAGCTTGCACCCGGTGGCCGGCCAGGGCTTCAACCTGACGGTGCGCGACCTGGCCGCACTCGCCGAACGGCTGCGGATCGCCGGCGGCGACCCGGGTGCGCTGCCGACGCTGCTCGAATACGCGCGCAGCCGGGAGGCGGACCAGCGGCGCACCCTGTACTTCAGCGAGTGGCTGCCGGCCCTGTTCGCGTCCCGCGCGTTGCCGGTGCGGTTGGGCCGGCAGCTCGGCCTGCTGGGTGTGGAACTGGTGCCGCCGCTGCGCCGCGCGCTGGCCGACTTCGGTGCCGGGCTGCACCTCCCCGCAGCCAGGGTGGTGGTGGACGATGCCCGCCTTTGACGTGCTGGTGGTCGGCGCGGGGCCGGTCGGCGCGGCCTTTGCGTTGGCGCTCGCTCAGGCGCCGGCCGCCGCCGGATTGCGCATCGGCCTGGTGGAGGCCGCGGAGCCCCCGACCTTGGCCGACACCCGGGTGCTGGAGCCGCGCGCACTGGCTGTCAGTTCCCGCAACCGCCGTTTCCTGGCGGGGCTCGGCGCCTGGCCCGAAGCCCTGGCCCGGCGCGCCTGTCCCTATCACTCGATGGAAGTCTGGGACCGGCGCAGCAGCGGTCATGTGCGCTTCGACTGCGCCGAGATTCACCAGCCGCGGCTGGGGGACATCGTCGGTCAGCCGGCGCTGGTCGCGGCGCTGATCGAGGCGCTGCGCGCCCAGCCGGCGGTCGAGCTGCTGTGCCCGGCGGCGGTGACCGCCATCGCGCGGCTGCCCGGGGGCGGCTTCGGCGTCGAACTCGGCGAGCGGCGGATCGAGACTCGGCTGCTGATCGCCGCCGACGGCCCGGATTCCCGGGTGCGCACCCATTTCGAGATCCCCACCGATCGCTGGGACCCCGATCAACAGGCGCTGGTCGCGGTGCTGGAGACCGAACTCGGTCACGGTCACTGTGCCCGCCAGTGGTTCGCGCCCAGCGGCCCGCTGGCCTTTCTGCCCCTGGCGGGAGACGGTCACCAGGTCGCCATCGTCTGGTCCCAGGACCGCGAACGGGCCGACCGGCTGGGTGCGCTGGCGTCCGACGCGCTGGCGCGGGAACTGGAGATCGCCAGCGAGGGCGCACTCGGCGGCGTCTCCCTGGCCGGTGAGCACCGGCTGATCCCCCTGCGCCAGCATCATGCCGGTTGCTACTGGCTGCGCGGCCTGGCATTGCTGGGCGATGCCGCGCACGTGGTACACCCGCTGGCCGGGCAAGGGGTGAATCTGGGCCTGGCCGACGCCGAGGTGCTGGCCGGGGAGCTCGCCAGTGCGCTGGCCGCTGGCCTGGATCTGGACGACCCCGAGCCGCTGAAGAGATATCAGCGCCGCCGCCGGCCGGAGAACCTGGCCATGCTGGCCGCGATGCGCGGCTTCAAGACCCTGTTTGCCGAGACCCGGCTGCCGGTGGCACTGCTGCGCGCTGTGGGGATGGCCGCTTTCGATCGGGCCGAGCCCCTCAAGCGCTGGGTGATGCGGATGGCCGGCGCCGCCTGAGCGCCAGCGGGCCGGGGTGACCAGGGGGCCGTAAAGCCGGGTTACCGTCCGGTTTACCGCCCCGGAGCCATCCTCTATAGTGCTCTGCCTTGATTTTTCTGGCGTCGCCGACTGCTCGCGCCCCGGGGGCGCGACACACAGCGGTGCAGAGTCCATAACCACAGAGCCAATAACCAAAAGGTAATTGCATCATGGCGGATCTGGAGCAGTTCAGGCGGGAGACCCGGGCCTGGCTCGAAGCCAATTGTCCTCGATCGATGCGCGAGCCAGTGGTCGAGTTCGAGGATCGCTGCTGGGGTGGCACCAAGTGGCAGTTCGTGAGCGACGACCAGAAGCGCTGGCTCGAGGTGATGGCCGAACGCGGCTGGACGGCGCCCGATTGGCCGGCGGAGTATGGCGGCGGCGGGCTGAGCAAAGAGGAAACCCGAGTTCTCCGCGAGGAGATGCAGCGCATCAATGCGCGGGTGCCCTTGTTCAGCATGGGGCTGTCGATGATCGGGCCGGCGCTGCTCAAGTACGGTTCCGAGGCGCTCAAGCGCCAGCACATTCCGAATATCGTGCAGGGCAGGATCTGGTGGTGCCAGGGCTACAGCGAGCCCAACTATGGTTCGGACCTCGCGGGGTTGCAGACCCGCTGCGAGGATCGCGGCGATCACTTCATCGTCAACGGCCAGAAGGTCTGGACCTCCTACGCCGACCGTGCCGACTGGATGTTCTGCCTGGTGCGCACGGATCCGGAGGCCCCCAAACACGCCGGCATCAGCCTGGTGCTGTTCGATATGAATACCCCCGGGGTGACGGTGAAGCCGATCCGGCTGATCTCCGGCAAGTCGCCGTTCTGCGAAACCTTCCTCGACAATGTGCGGGTCGAGAAGGATCAGCTGGTCGGCGAGCTCAACCGCGGCTGGGAGTTGGCCACCTACCTGCTCACCCACGAGCGCGAGATGATCGGCAGCATCGGTCAGAGCAATGTCGACGCCCGGCTGCATCCCCATGCCATCGAGCAGCTCGGACTCGATCGGGGGCAGCTCGCCGACAGCGCCCTGCGCACCGATATCGCCCGCTGGGAGATGGACCAGCGCGCCTTCGAGCTCACCGCCGAGCGCATCACGGACGAGGCCACCGCCGGACAGGGCGTGGGCGCCGCTTCCTCGACGCTCAAGTACGCGGGGACCGAGATCAACAAGCGCCGCCACGAACTGCTGGTCGCCATCCACGGGCAGCGCGGTTTGGCCTGGGAGGGCGATGCCTATGACCACGGCATCATTGCCAGTCAGTGGCTGCGCACCAAGGGCAACTCCATCGAGGGTGGCACCTCGGAGATCCAACTGAACATCATCGCCAAGCGCATCCTGGGCTTGGGCAGGGCATGACGGGGCGAACCATGGCGCTGCTACTCAACGAAGAACAACGCATGCTCAAGGACGCGGCGCGGGAATTCCTGTCCGGGCACGCGCCCTTGACCCAGTTGCGCAAACTCCGCGACCAGCGCGATCCGCTCGGCTACTGCCCGGAGACCTGGCGGGCGATGGTCGAGCTGGGTTGGACTGGAATTCTGGTGCCCGAGGCCGAGGGCGGCCTCGCCTTCGGCCATGTGGGCATGGGCCAGATCCTCGAGGAAGGCGGGCGTACCCTGACCGCGTCACCGCTGTTCGCCACCGCGGTGCTGGGCGTCTCGGCGCTGGTATTGGCGGGCAGCGAGGCCCAGCGCAGTGCCCTGCTACCGGCCATCGTCGCCGGCGAGCTGACCCTGGCACCGGCGTTCGACGAAAGTCCGCGGCACGATCCACAGGCGGTTGCCACCCACCTGCGCCCGCAGGGCGACGGCTTCGTGCTCGACGGCGTCAAGCGCTTCGTGCCCGACGGCCACAGCGCCGACCGCCTGCTGGTGTCGGCGCGGCTCGGCGAGACCGGTCGCATCGCGTTGGCGCTGGTCGAGCGCAGCGCGCCCGGGGTGGAAGTGCAACGGGTCGTGATGGCCGACAGCCGCAACAGCGCCGAGATCCACTTCCAGAGCGTGCAGCTGGCCGCCGGCGATCTGCTGAGCGGGGTGGAGGATGCCGCAGACACGCTGCTGCGGCTGTTCGAGATCGGCAATGTCCACCTCGCCGCCGAGCTGCTGGGGCTGTCGCTGGAGATGTTCGAACAGACCGTCGAATACCTCAACACGCGCAGGCAGTTCGGGGTATTGATCGGTTCCTACCAGGGGTTGCAGCATCGCGCGGCCCATCTCTACAGCGAGCTCGAGCTGCTCAAATCCCTGGTACTCAAGGCCCTGCAGGCGCTGGATACCGATGCCGCAGAGACCCCCCGACTGGCGAGCCTGGCCAAGGCCAAGGCCGGTGAGATCGCGACCCTGGCCACCAACGAGGCCGTGCAGATGCACGGTGGGGTGGGCATGACCGACGAGCTGGATATCGGCTTTTTTCTGAAACGCGCGCGGGTCGCGGAGCAGCTCTACGGCGACCACCGCTATCATTTGCAACGCTATGCCGCCCTGTGCGGCTACTGATCGACGTCGCCCAATCCCACTCGAGGATCCAATATGACCATACGCATCGACACCGCCAACCTCGCCGCCTGCATCGGGCAGGATGCCGGCACTTCGGACTGGTTCGCCATCGACCAGCAGCGCATCAACGATTTCGCCGACGTCACCCTGGACCATCAGTTCATCCACGTCGATCCGGAGCGCGCCAAGGAGACGCCGTTCGGCTCCACCATCGCCCACGGCTTTCTGACGCTGTCGATGCTCGCCTACTTCCTGCAGAATGGGGTGGGTGTCGATGTGCCCAACCGCACCATGGGCGTCAACTACGGCTTCGACAAGGTGCGTTTTCTGCAGCCGGTGAAGGTGGGCAGCCGCATTCGCGCCAGCGCCAAGGTGCTCGAAGCCACCGAAAAGAATCCGGGGCAGTATCTGTTCAAGCTCGACATCACCGTGGAGATCGAGGGCGAGGACAAGCCCGCGCTGAGAGCCGAGTGGCTCAGCATGGTGTTTGCCGGCTGACAGGCCCCTTTCATTCATCCGCAATTGAGGAGTTGCACATGACAATCCGATTTGATGACCGGGTGGCGATCGTCACCGGCGCAGGCAATGGCCTCGGCCGCTCCCATGCCCTGGCACTGGCGGCGCGCGGCGCCAAGGTGGTGGTCAACGACCTGGGCGGGGCTCGCGACGGCACCGGGGCGTCGAGCGAAGCGGCACTCAAGGTGGTCGAGGAAATCAAGGCGGCCGGTGGCGAGGCCATGGCCAATGGTGCCAATGTGGCGGATTTCGAGCAGGTGCAGGCGATGGTCAAGGAGACCGTGGATACCTGGGGCCGGGTCGATATCCTCATCAACAACGCCGGCATCCTGCGCGACAAATCCTTTTCCAAAATGGATGTGGCGGATTTCCGGCTGGTGATGGACGTGCACCTGATGGGCTCGGCCTATTGCGCGAAGGCGGTCTGGGAGATCATGAAGGAGCAGAACTACGGCCGTATCGTGATGACCTCTTCATCGAGTGGGCTGTACGGCAATTTCGGCCAGTCCAACTACAGCGCCGCCAAGCTCGCGGTGGTCGGCCTGATGAACACCCTCGCCCAGGAGGGTGAAAAATACAATGTGCGGGTCAATTCCCTGGCCCCGGCGGCGCTGACGCGCATGACCGAAGACATCATCCCGGACCCGCGCGCCGCAGAAGTCATGCAGCCGGAACCGGTCAGCGCCGGGGTGCTGGTGCTGTGTTCCGAGGACGCGCCCAACAAGTTCATCCTCTGTGCCGGCGCCGGCGGCTATGCCAGCACGCATCTGTATGAAACCCGCGGCATCTATCTGCCCGAGGACCAGCAGACCCCGGAGGCCGTGCAGGAAAACTGGGCGCGGATCGACGATCCGGCCGGCGAGGAGCGGCTGTCGGGTGCGCTCAAGCAGACCGAAAAATTCATCGGTTACGCGTTGGCTGCCAAGAAATCCCAATCCTGATTCCGACCGCCAGGAGGAGAATGTCATGAGAGAAGCCGTCATAGTTTCGTCCGCGCGCACCCCGATCGGCAAGGCCTATCGCGGCCTGTTCAACGATACCCCCGGCCCGACCCTGGGTGGTATCGCCATTCGTGAGGCCGTGGCCCGCGCCCAGGTGGATCCGGCCGAGGTGGACGACGTCATCATGGGCTGTGCGCTCAGCCAGGGCACCACGGGCTACAACATCGGCCGTCTCAGCGCCCTGGCCGGCGGGCTGCCGGTGACCGTCAGCGGCATGACCATGGATCGCCAGTGTTCGTCCGGACTGATGTCGATCGCCACCGCTGCCAAGCAGATCGTCCACGACGGCATGACCGTCGCGGTCGGCGCGGGCATCGAGTCGATCAGCCTGGTCCAGAACGAGCATCAGAACCGCTACCGGGCCCAGGATCCGGATCTGCTCGCCATGCACAAGGACGTCTACATGCCCATGCTGGAGACTGCCGAGGTGGTCGCCAAGCGCTACGGCATCGGCCGCGAAGCGCAGGACGCCTATGGCCTGCAGTCGCAACAGCGCACCGCGGCGGCACAGCGGGCCGGGATCTTCGCCGACGAAATCGTCGAGGTGACCGCCCATGTGCGCCTGGTGGACAAGGCGACCGGCAAGGAGGCGATCGAGACCCGTACCCTGGTGCTCGACGAGGGCAACCGGCCGGAGACCACTGCGGAAGGCCTCGCCTCCCTGAAGCCGGTGTTCGAGGGCGGGGTGATTACCGCGGGCAACGCCAGCCAGCTATCCGACGGTGCCGCGGCCTGTGTGCTCATGGAGCGCAAGCTTGCCGAGCAGCGCGGCCTGGAGCCCCTGGGCATCTACCGTGGCATCGCGGTGGCCGGCTGCGAACCCGATGAAATGGGTGTCGGGCCGGTGTTTGCCATTCCCAAGTTGCTCAAGGCGCACGGCCTGAAGGTGGACGATATCGGCGTCTGGGAGCTGAACGAGGCCTTTGCGGTACAGGTGATCTACTGTCGCGACAAGCTGGGCATCCCTGACGAACGCCTCAACGTCAATGGCGGCGCCATCTCCATCGGCCATCCCTACGGGATGAGCGGCGCGCGCATGGTGGGGCATGCCCTGCGTGAGGGTAAGCGTCGCGGCGAGAAATACGTGGTCGTCACCATGTGTGTCGGCGGCGGCATGGGTGCCGCCGGACTTTTCGAGGTGGCTTGACTCGATCCGCGCCCGATTCATGGGCAGAAGATCACCTGCAGGGGGGGCCGCTGGCCCCCTTTTCCATGATGCACTGACCTTTCATTTCCCAAGGAGATTTCGGAATGAGTGACCTGGTCGATCACCTTGCTATCCTGGCGATGACCTACGGCGCCAAGATCCTTTCCGCGCTGATTATTTTTCTGTTGGGGAAATGGCTCGCACGAAAATTGAGCCAACTCTTGCAGGGGGCGATGGAAAAGCGCGATCTGGATCCGGCGCTGCGCCACTTTTCGTCGAGCCTGGTCTACTACGGCCTGCTGGCGCTGGTGGTGATCTCGGCGCTCGGCCAATTGGGCATTCAGACTACCTCGCTGGCGGCGGTGATCGCGGCGGCGGGCTTGGCCATCGGTCTGGCCATGCAGGGTTCTCTGTCGAACTTCGCCGCCGGCTTCCTGTTGCTGGTGTTTCGGCCTTTCCGGATCGGCGACTACGTCGAACTCGCTGGCACTGCCGGCACCGTGGAAAAAATTCTCATCTTTACCACGGAGCTCACATCCCTGGACAACAAGAAAGTCATCGTTCCCAACTCGGCAGTCACCGCGGGCACCATCGTCAACTATTCGGCCAACCCCACCCGGCGCTTGGATCTGGTGATCGGCATCAGCTACGACGACGATATCGATCGGGCGCGCGATGCCATCCGCGCCGTGCTGGACGCCGACGATCGGGTGCTGGCGGATCCCGCACCCTTTGTGGCGGTGAGCGCGCTGGGCGACAGCAGCGTCAACTTCGTGGTGCGGCCCTGGGCCAAGTCGGCGGACTATTGGGCGCTCTACTGCGCTCTCACGGAGAACATCAAGAAGCGCTTCGATGCCGAGGGCATCACCATTCCCTATCCGCAGCGGGATGTGCATCTGCGCCAGGCTGGCGCCGCGGGCAGCGCCGCCTAGCCACTCCCGCCGAAGCGTTCCGAAAAGCGTCGCACCCGCCGGTAGGGAAAGACATCGACGATCTTGCCGGCGCGGATCTCTTCCTGAATGCCCCACCAGTATTGGGGGGCATAGATCTCACCGTGCAGTTCCTCGAAGACCCGGCGGGCTTGCGGATTGCCCGAGAAGAACAGCCGGAACTCTTCCGGAAAGACGTCGTTGGGCCCCACCGTGTACCAGGGCGCGGCGGCCATCGCCTGCTCCTCGGTGTGGGGTTCGGGTAGGCGGCGGAAATGGCAGTCGGTCAGATAGCAGAGTTCGTCGTAGTCATAGAACACCACCCGGCCATGCCGGGTGACACCGAAGTTCTTGAGCAGCATGTCGCCGGGAAAGATATTGGCCGCCGCCAGCTGGCGGATGGCATTGCCGTATTCGTCCATGGCACTGCGCATCTCCTCCGGGCTGGCGCGCTTGAGGTAGAGGTTGAGCGGCGTCATGCGCCGTTCGGTGTAGAGGTGGCGGATGATCAGGCGGTCGCCGTCGATGCGCAGCTGCGAGGGCACCATCTCGCGTAGTTCCTGGAGCAGCTCCGGCGAGAACCTGTGCAGTGGGAAAATCAGATTGTGGAATTCCTGGGTGTCGGCCATGCGGCCGATGCGGTCGTGCCGAGACACCAGGCGATACTTTTCGCGCACGATCTCCCGCGTCACCTCCTTGGGATAATCGAAGCGATCGCGGATCACCTTGAACACGATGTCGTAGGACGGCAGAGTGAACACCGTCATCACCATCCCCTTGATGCCGGGCGCGGTGATGAACCTGTCCTGGGATTGATGCAGGTGCTGGACCAGTTCCCGGTAGAACTCGGTCTTGGCGTGCTTGGTCAATCCCAGGCTGGTGTAGATCTCATAGTCGCCCTTGTGGGGCAGCAGCTGCTTGAGAAACTGGAGGTACTGGTGAGGCACCGCGGCGTCGACCATGAAGTGGGCGCGGGTGAAACTGAAGATCACGCTCAACTCCGCGCTGTTGAAGAGCGCGGTGTCGATCACCAGACCGCCGGCTTCATTGTTCAGCACCGCCAGCGCCAGCGGCAGCGAGCGGTAGCCGTCGAGGATGCGGCCCACCAGATAGGCGGCCTTGCCGCGGTAGAACACGGCTTCCAGCAGGTCGAGCTTCAGCTCGTGGAAGCGGCTGCTGATTTCGGGCTCGGCCTCCTCGGCGAAGGCGGCGGCGATGCGTCGGGTATCGCGTTCCAGGTCTTCCCAGGGCACCGAGAACTCGGCGTCGAGCAGAATCCGGCGAAACAGGTCGACGGGCGACGCCTGGTTCTCGTAGCGGGTGTAGATGCTGTATTCGCCGCCGGCCGGCGGGTGCTGTGAGGAGAATACATAGATCAGCTCATCGTCGATCTTGTCGTGATCGTTGATCAGGCCGAAGACCGAGTTGAAGAAGGTCTCGGCGATCTCGAAGTTGGGCGCCCCGGCCACCAGTTGGGTGTAGACGCCCTTGGCCTGGCGCCAGAGGTTGAGGTCGGTGATGTCCCGGTTGGTGACCGCCCCCAGCAGGTCGGCGGTCATCTTGACCTTGCTCTTGTACAGCTCGATGCGGTCCTGGTTGGCCGTCTGCACCGCTTGCCAGTGCGCCTTCTCGAAGCGCGCCTTGGCGCCCAGGGTGAGGTTCTGGAAATCGGCGAAGTAGCTGTGAAAGCCGTTGTAGATGGTCTTGGCCATGCGCCGTGCCGTGCTGCTGCTGTTGTGCAGCGTGGTAGGTGCGGCCGCGGTCTGGATCAAGTCTTCAGCTCCTCACGCAATTCCCGCAGCCGACGCCGGCCCTGCTCGCGATCCGCTGCGGGGGGCTCCGCGTGCTGCGGCGGATCGGGCAGCGCCGGAATCTCTCCGGCCAGCGCGCGGCGACAGCATGCGCGGTAGACCCGCTGGAATTCGGGCCAGGTATCGCGCTCGGTCGAGGTGCGTAGCCGGTACCAGCCCAGCGTGCGCCCGGCGTGGTAGACAGCCGGATGCGACCAGCGTTGCGCCTCCTTGGGGCTGGGCGCGTTGCAGGCTTCCCGGTAGGCGTCGCGGGGGTGGGGCAGGCCCAGCATCGCCAGCCGGTCGTCACAGGCGGAGAGCATTCGGCTCAGGGTGGGCAGGTAGGGTTCGGATTCGATCAGTTCCCGCGCTGCCATCAGCAGTACCTCGGGCTCGAGATGGCGCAGACTTTCCAGCCACAGTCGCTTGGCCTGGTCGAGCAGCCCGGTATCGGTAAAGGCACTGTAGAACTGATTGTGGTAGTTGATCCGGAACAGGGCGAAGATCTGGTTGACCGCGTCGATCAGCTCGGGTGCCGGGAGTTGTCGTTCATCCGGCCCAGCTGCGGTCGCCGAGTTCTTCGAGGAGGTCGCGAGATCTCGTACTGCCTTTGTGGCCAGGTGTTCGCCGGTTTTCATGCTGGGTATCCGTTTCTTGGTTCGAGTAGGCCCACTGGCGTTTGATGAATTGCAGGAACTTCGTGTTCCAGGTGTTGAGGACGGCGCCGTTCTCCTGCCAATAGAGTACGAATTCCGCAACCAGGGGTTCCGCGAACGCCCGGCTGATGCCAGCCAGCGTCAGGACATCGTAGACCTCTGGATCGGGTCTCCAGTCCGACGCTATCGGGCGCGGGTTGGTATCCTTGGTCAGGGTCGCAGTGTAGCGCGCCCACTGGCGGCGCACGTGCTGGACGAACTGGGAGTTCCAAGTGTTCGACAGGGTGCCCCGGTCGCGCCAGTAGAGGATGAACTCGGGCACCGCATCGGCGATGAAATGCCGATTGATACCGGATCGGGCGAGGATCTCCACCGCGTCGGCACTGGGCTGCCAGTCGGACGCTATCGGCTGCTGCTCGCCGCGCGCCTGGCGCGCCTCCTGCTCGCGCCAGCAGCGCAGCACCTGCTTGAGGAACTTCGCTCCCCAGCTGTGGCGGGGTTCGCCGCGTTCGCTCCAGTAGGTGACGAATTCGGGTACCTGGTCCAGGGCGAACGCTGCGGGGATGCCGTACTGGGCGAGCTGGGCGAGCAGATCCCGCTCGGGTTGCCAGTCCGGGCGCATCGGCTGCACGCCGGGAGCCGGCGCCGCCCGCGCCGCCGCTGGCCGCCGCTCGTTGAAGGCGAACCGCCAGCGGCTGCTGGCGCTCAGCGGCCCGCTGCCGATCAGCAGCACCCCCTGATCGCGCAGCTTGCCGGCCAGGGTACGCAGGTCCGCCTCGCTCCAGAACGGCAGCAGCTCCAGCACCTCGGCGCCGGTGACCTCGTGCCAGACGAAGCCGTTGCGCTCCTCCCCCGGCCGGTGGGCGGCGACCTCCTTGAGCGACTGGAGCAGGATGGCCTCGTGCAGGCCCAGGGCGACCGCTACATGGGGGAAGAACAGCAGGGGCTTCTCGGGGATCAGCGACATGGCGGTCACTGTAGCAGATCGTCGCCCGGGTTCCGGCGCCCAACGCGGCCGGAAACGCGCCCCCTGTCGCCGTGCGGTCGGCGCACCCCACTGCCATGATTTCCCGCAAAGATGGCCGGTGGATTGATAGGATGCGCCCAGTAACGACGGGAGGACGGGGTGGCCAGGAAAACAGCGAGCGCCTATGTATGCGGTGACTGCGGCGCCGAGCATGGCAAGTGGCAGGGCCAGTGCAGCGACTGCGGGGCCTGGAACACACTCAGCGAATTTCGCCTCCCGGCCGCTCCGGCGGGGGGTGCCCCGCGCGGCTTCGCCGGCGCCGCCGACGGCCGGGTGACCCGCCTCGCCGAGGTCGAGGTCGCCGCCGAGCCGCGCCTGGCCACCGGCTTCGGCGAGCTCGACCTGGTGCTCGGCGGCGGCCTGGTGACTGGCTCCTGCGTGCTCATCGGCGGCGAGCCCGGGGCCGGCAAGAGCACCCTGCTGCTGCAGGTGCTGTGCCGGCTCGGCGCCAGCGTCCCGGTGCTCTACGTCACCGGCGAGGAGTCCCCCCAGCAGGTCGCGCTGCGCGCGCGCCGCCTCGAACTGCCCCTGGGCGGGCTGGAGATCATGGCCGAGACCGCGACCGAGACCATCTGCGCCACCGCCCTGCGCCGCGTGCCCCGGGTGCTGGTGGTGGACTCGGTGCAGGTGCTCCATTGCGACGACATCGGCGCCGCCCCGGGCACCGTGTCCCAGGTGCGCGAGAGCGCCGCGCGCCTGGTGCGGCTGGCCAAACAGACCGGCACCGCGCTGTTGCTGGTCGGCCATGTCACCAAGGAGGGCGCGCTCGCCGGCCCCAAGGTGCTCGAGCACATGATCGACTGCTCGCTGATGCTCGAGGCCTCCCACGACAACCGCTTCCGCACCCTGCGCAGCCACAAGAACCGCTTCGGCGCGGTCAACGAACTGGGCGTGTTCGCGATGACCGACCGCGGCCTGCGCGAGGTCGCCAACCCCTCGGCGATCTTCCTGCAGCGCGGCGAGGACACCGCCGCCGGCAGCCTGGTGATGGTGGTCTGGGAGGGCACCCGGCCGCTGCTGGTCGAGGTGCAGGCGCTGGTCGATGCCAGCCCGCTGGGCAATCCGCGCCGGGTGGCGGTGGGCCTGGAGGGCAACCGGCTGGCCATGCTGCTCGCCGTGCTCCACCGCCACGGCGGCCTGATGCTCGGCGACCAGGACGTGTTCGCCAATGTCGTCGGTGGCGTGCGCGTGGCCGAGACCGGCGCCGACCTGCCGGTGCTGCTCGCCGTGGTATCGAGCTTTCGCGACCGGCCCCTGGCACGGCAACTGGTGGCCTTCGGCGAGGTCGGCCTGACCGGCGAGATCCGCCCGGTGCCCGGTGGCCAGGAGCGCCTGCGCGAGGCCGCCAAGCACGGCTTCACCCGCGCCATCGTGCCGGCCGGCAATGCGCCCAAGCAGGCGCCGGCGGGCATGGAGGTGATCGGCGTGCGCCATCTCGCCGAGGCGCTGGCGGCGCTCGACGGGTAGCGCCGCCGCGGCTACTTGCTGTGGTCATGGACGCCGGCTAGATTGTGCAAATCTCTGCGGCAAAGGACTGGCAGGATGCCGTGCCCCGAAAATCATTCCCCAGGTTCACGCCACTTCCCCGCGGTCGCGACAGCTGTCCGCAGTGGTCTTTGCCTCTGGTTGCCCACCGCGCCGGCGGTGTTCCGCCAGTCCCGTTTGTGCAATGGGTCAGGAGACCGCTCATGAAATTCATCCGCCATTGCTTGCGGCCATCGCTATGGCTGGTGCTTGGCTGTGGACCGTTGGGGTTGCCGATGTTCGGTCAGGCGCAGGGCGTGACGGTAACGCCCGCAGTGCCCGAGGCCTATCAGCCGTTTACGATCAGGGCCCAGATTTCTTGCCCACTGAGCTTGGAAGAGTCGGACAGCGACGTTTATGTACGCTCGGACGGGATCGTGGTGGAGACCCGACGGCTGGATCCGGGTTTTGTGTGCCCCGTGACGGACAAGACAGCAGCCGTGAATGGTCTTCCCGGAGGCACTTACCCACTCATATTCAGATATCGGGACTGGAACGGGCCGGATGCCGGCCCACTTGAGGAGGTAACTGGCGGAGAGGTCGTTATCGCGCCGGCACCCCCAACCCAATCGGTCTTTGCGTTCTACAACGACGCTATCGGCCACTATTTCATCACCGCCGGCACTGCCGAACGGGATTCACTGCTGGGCGGTGGTGGCGGCGGAGGCTGGCAGATTGTCGACGAGGGTTTCAACGCCTGGCCGGCGGCCGGTCCGGCACCGGATGCGGCCAAACCCGTGTGCCGGTTCTATTCGGCGGCGGTGAACTCGCACTTCTACACGGCGGGCCCCAACGAGTGCGAGCTGCTCAAGCAGCCGGGTTCGGGCTGGACCTACGAGGGCATCGCCTTCCGCGCCCTGGTGCCGGCCAAGGGTTCCTGCCACCCCGGCACCACCCCGGTGTGGCGGCTGTACAACGACCGCTTCGCCCAGGCCGACAGCAACCACCGTTTCGTGGCGAGCCCGGATACCTATCGCCACATGATGGCCAACGGCTGGATCGGCGAGGGCGTGGCCTTCTGCTCGCCGGAGTCGTGATCGAACCCGAGTCATCGGCTGCTTCGAGGAAATTTTCCATGAATATCATTCAGCGCCCCATGCGCGGTTTTCTACGGTTAGGGATCGCCAGCTGCCTGCTGGGACTGGCGATTCCCGGGCAGGCCCAGCAGTTGACGGTAACTCCGGCCACGCCGGAGGCTTATCAGCCCTTTAACCTCACACTTATAGTTCTTTGTGGGGGTGACTCGCTGGACCCGGCGACAATAGATGTCGATACGTCGTTGGCTTCCATAACAGTCGTGGCGGCCGGCGCAGATTTCACTTGCCCACCTGATGAAAAGCTCGTGAACATCATGGGGCTTCCTGGCGGTGTGTACAGCGTCAGACGAAAAAACGACCCCGATGGTGTTATCGATCAGGTTTACGGGGACATAACTGTCGCCCCCGCACCACCCACCCACCCCGTGTTTGCATTCTACAACGGCGCTATCGGCCACTACTTCATCACCGCCGGCACTGCCGAACGGGATTCACTGCTGGGCGGTGGTGGCGGCGGAGGCTGGCAGATTGTCGACGAGGGTTTCAACGCCTGGCCGGCGGCCGGTCCGGCACCGGATGCGGCCAAACCCGTGTGCCGGTTCTATTCGGCGGCGGTGAACTCCCACTTCTACACCGCCGGCCCCAACGAGTGCGAGCTGCTCAAGCAGCCGGGTTCGGGCTGGACCTACGAGGGCATCGCCTTCCGCGCCCTGGTGCCGGCCCAGGGTTCCTGCCACCCCGGCACCACGCCGGTGTGGCGGCTGTACAACGACCGCTTCGCGCAAGCGGACAGCAACCACCGTTTCGTGGCGAGCCCGGATACCTATCGCCACATGATGGCCAACGGCTGGATCGGCGAGGGCGTGGCCTTCTGCTCGCCGGAGTCCTGATCGAGCCACCGGCGCACCAGGGCGCGCGCTGGTAGAATCCCCGCCGTTGTGGTGCCCGCGAGGGCCCCGAGGGAATTCGGCGCGCGGTGCTGAGCCGCGCAATCGAAGCTGTCCCCGCAACTGTACCCGGCGAGCGCCGCCCGGATGCCACTGACTGCGGTCGGGAAGGCGGGCGGAGCCAGGACCCGGAAGCCAGGAGACCTGCCACAACCGCGTTGCGAATCGCCCGGCGGGGTACCGGGCGAGCGTCACGTCGTGGCGCACCGTGCAACGCAACAGGTTGCGCGGTTGCTGCGGCGATCTCCATCGGAGTCTTGCCGGCACAGCCGTATTTCGCTGATCTGGCCCGGGGAGACTCCTGCGTGTCGAATTTTTCCTTTGCATCCTCGATGCTGCGCCCGCTGGCGGGCGCGCTCCTGTTGGCGGCGGTTGCCGCTCCGGCCACCGCGGCCGTGCTTGCCGATGAATTGGTGGTTACCGCCACCCGCTCTCCGTTCAGCCTGGACCGGGTGGCGACCACGGTGCGGGTGATCGATGCCGAACAGATCCGCGCCAGCGGCGCGCGCAACCTGTCGGAGTTGCTGCGCAACCTGGGTCCGGTGCAGGTGCGCGACAGCTCGGGGCTGGGCCGCGACAGCCGCCTCGGCCTGCGCGGTTTCGCCAGTGCCCAGAATGCGTTGGTACTGGTCGACGGTCGCAAGCTCAACAACAGCGATCTCGCCGGGCCCGATCTGACCTCGGTCGCCTTCGCGGATATCGAGCGCGTCGAGATTCTCGAAGGCGGCGCCGGGGTGCTGTACGGCGATCAGGCGGTGGGCGGGGTGATCAATATCATCACCCGCGGCGCCGGCCCGCGCGGCGGTCAGGTCCGTGCCGGACGCGGCAGCTATGACACCGAGTCCTATGGTGCCTGGTACCGCGACCGCTTCGACTCCGGCCTCTACTATCGGCTCGGCGCCGAGCTCGAGCGCGGCGACGCCTACCGCGCCGGCAGCGGGGTGAATTACGAAAACTACAGCGCGCGCACCGGCTGGCGCCACGCCGGCGGCGAGGTTTTCCTGGAAGCGCGCCGCAGCGACGATGAGTTTCAGCTCGCCGGCGCCTTGAGCGCGGCCGAGGTCGCCGCCGATCGCCGCCAGGCGGGTGCCAGCTTCAACGACTTTGCCGCCGACAATCGCCTGTTCCGCGTGGGCATCGAGCAGCAACTGGGCGAGCAACTCCAGCTGCTGGCCAGCTATGGCGATCGCGATGAACAGGTGAGGATCGACTCGATGTCGGGTTTCGGCGCCGCGGTAACCGACCAGGACCGCCGGGTGCGGACTCTGGATCCGCGGCTGGTGTTTGCCATCGATCGGCTGCGTGCCACCCTGGGGGTGGACGTCGAGCGCGTGGACTACGACTTCGCGCTGGATTTCGGGTTCGGCCCCAGTGGCACCGAGCAGCGCCAGCGCAAGCGCAGCCCCTATCTGCATCTGGTGGTCAGCCCGCTGCCGCGGCTGGATCTGCAGGCTGGGGTGCGCCACGCGAGGCTGGATGCAGAGGTGGATCCCCATGGGATCGACTACGACCAGAGTGCCACTGTGCACAGCCTGGGGGTCAACTGGCGGACTGATCGCGGGCGCTACTATCTCAGCCGCGACGAGACCTTCCGCTTTGCGCTGGCTGACGAGAATGTCGACTTTCTGGGCACCTTCGCGCCCCTGGATGTGCAGCGCGGCGTGGCCTGGGAACTGGGCGGGGAGTGGCGCTGGGTCGGGCTGGAGCTGCAGGTGGCGCTGTTCGAGCACCGGCTGCGCGACGAGATCGGCTTCGATCCGGCCAGCGGCGCCTTCGGCGCCAACGTGAACTTCGACGACACCCGCCGGCGCGGCGGCACCGCCGAGCTGCGCTACCGGATCGACGAGCGGCTGGAGGTGGGCGGCCTCTATACCTATACCGACGCCCGCTTCGTGGATGGGCCCTATGACGGCAACCGGGTGCCGGACGTGGCCCGGCAACTGGTCAAGCTGCACGCCGGTTACCGGCTGACCGGGGACATCCAACTGTTCGGCGAACTGGTCCATACCGGCAGCCAGGCCCTGGATTTGACCAACAGCGCCGCCCTGGGCGGCTACACGGTCGCCAACCTCTCTGCCAGCTGGTCCCGCGGCGACTGGACATTGCAGGCGCGGGTCAACAATATTGCGAACAAGGAGTACAGCGAGTTCGCAACCTTCTTCGGCACCCGGGCCCTGTACCCGGCGCCGGAGCGCAACTTCCAGCTCACCCTGATCCGCGATCTATGAGGAACCACGCCCTGATGTCGATCTCCCCCGCTGCCCGACTGCTGGTCTTCGCCGTCGCCATGCTGGCCCTGAGCCGGCTGGTGCCCCATCCGTCCAACTTCTCGCCGCTGGTGGCGGCGGCGCTGTTCAGCGGTGCCATCTGCCGCGACTGGCGGCTGGCGCTGGGAATCCCGCTTGCCGCGATGCTGCTCGCCGATCTGTGGCTGGGTTTTCACGCCACCTTGGCATTCGTGTACCTGGGCATGGCGTTGGCGGTGGCCGTCGGGCGGGCGCTCGGCGAGCGGCGCCGGCCGGCGCTCTTGCTGGGTGCCGGCCTGCTGGGTTCGGGCCTGTTCTTCCTCGTCAGCAACGCCGGGGTCTGGCTCACGCAGGATCTGTACCCGCCCACCGCAGCGGGGCTGGCCGCCTGCTACCTGGCGGCGGTGCCCTTTTTCCATAACACACTGCTGGCCACGCTGCTGTGGGGCGCGCTGCTGTTCGGCGGCGAGCGCTGGCTTTCCGCGCGCCGTCCCGGCGCGGCCCGTCCCGCTTGAGCCGCGCCCAACCCTGGTGATCAGAGATCGTAGCCGCGCTCGTCGTGCTGGCTCAGATCCAGGCCCTGGGTCTCCTGTTCGGCGGTGACGCGTAGTCCGAGCAGGGCGTCGACGATGCGCAGCAGAATCCAGGTAGCCAGCGCGGTAAAAGCAACGGCGGCCAGGATGCCGGTCAGCTGTACCGTTACCTGACGGCCCATGGTCATGCCCTGGGCGTAGCCGTCGCCGCTCAGCAGGCCGAGCCCGCCGCTGGCGAACACGCCGGCGAGCAGGGTGCCCAACATGCCGCCGACTCCATGGACCGGGAACACGTCCAGCGAGTCGTCGATGTGCAGGCGCTGTTTCAGCCATTGGGTGGCGAAATAGCAGATCGTGCCTGCCGCCAGTCCGATCACCAGGGCTCCGCCGGGGCCCACGAAGCCGGATGCCGGGGTAATGGTGCCCAGGCCGGCGACCATGCCGGTGACGATGCCCAGTACCGAGGGTTTGCCGTGGCGCAGCCATTCCATCGTCATCCAGGCGAGTGAGCCGGCCGCGGCAGAGAGGTGGGTCACCAGCATGGCCATGGCGGCATCGCCGTTGGCGACCAGCGCGGAGCCGCCGTTGAATCCGAACCAGCCGACCCAGAGCATGCCCGCGCCGGCCACGGTCAGGGTCAGATTGTGGGGCGGCAATGCCTGGGTGCCGAACCCGCGCCGCGGTCCCAGCACCAGGGCTGCCACCAGGGCCGCGACCCCGGCGGTGATGTGCACCACGACGCCGCCGGCGAAGTCGAGCAGGCCCAGCTGCATCAGCCAGCCGCCGCCCCAGACCCAGTGCGTCACGGGCACGTAAACCACCAGCAGCCAGAGCATGCTGAACAGCAGCATGGCGGAGAACTTCATGCGTTCGGCGAACCCGCCCACCACCAGGGCGGGGGTGATGATGGCGAAGGTCATCTGGAACAGCGCGAACAGGGATTCGGGGATCTCCCCACTGAGCGTGTCCCGTGTCACGCCGGCCAGCAGCACTCGATCGAGGCCGCCGATCCAGGAGTTGTGGGCGCCGCCATCGCTGAACGCGAGGCTGTAGCCGAGGATGAACCACAGCAGGGATGCACCGCAGGTGATCGCGAAGCATTGCATCAGCACAGAGAGCACATTCTTGGTGCGTACCAGGCCGCCATAGAACAGCGAAAGCCCTGGAATGGTCATGAACAGCACCAATACCGTGGCCGTAAGCATCCAGGCAGTACTGGCGCCGTCCAGGCTTGCCGCATCGGCGGGCAACGGCAGCGCGAGAACCGGGATCAGTGCTCCCGCAACCGCCCGACATACCCAACGGGTGTGCGGAATGACCGAAACGCCCGTATCAAAATGATTCATTATGGTGCTCCCTGGCGGATTTCTTGGTATTTGTGCGCTTTTTTAGTGCTGAAAAGGCATGTTTTTTGGTATTGAAGCTGGGTTAAAGCAATTGATGTGCCAATGTGGTGCAGTCGCTTGCTCTTGTGGTGCCGGCGCATATGCCGCCCTGTTGCGGACCCGTTCACAGGTGGACCCTCTCGCCGCCGAGTGCGTACAATCTTCGCGAATCAATCCTCGCGAATGTCGGGCAACCCGTTCGCGGAATCCATGGGGCGAGATGCCATGCCAAGCACGCTTTCCGAAGAACTCGACGCCGTGAATGCGGAGCTGCGCAATGCCAGTTCCGCGGACCCTGACCTGTTCGAGATTCTGAGCCGGGTTGTCCATGACGTCACCACCCTCACCGACGAGGAAATCGCCGAGGAGCAGGAGACACTCCGTGAGCGCCTGGAAGAGCAGGCGCTGGTGTTCGAAGCCGGACATCCGCGGCTGGCCGGCGCCTTGCGCCGGCTGGTGAAGGCGCTGTCCGATCTCGGTATTTGACTCCGACGGACGGTTCGAGCCATGCCCGCCCGCGGGATTGCCAGCCGGGTTCGCCGCGCCATCCTGGTGCTGCTGGCCGCTTTGCCGGGTTTGTCCAGCTGCGCCGGACCTGCGGTCGAAGAGCAGGCCAACTGGCAGTGTGAGCGTACCCCCGACGGCAGGAGCTGGAGCTGTGTCCAGCGGCGTCCGGGAGACGGTGTCGCCGCAGGCGCCGTGGCGACGGCCGAGCCCGGGACCGAAACCCCGGACACGGTGGCTGCAGATACTGGCGCGGGAGATGCGAAGGCCACGGGTTCCGGGCCCGGGGAATCCGCGCCGGCGGCGCAGGCCGTGCCGGCCCCCGAACCGACACCGAAAACGTCCTGGAGCCGGCGCCTGCCCGGCCTGCAGGAGTCACAGCCGCAGCTAGAGAGCCTGTCGGTAGTGCCGGAATTGGCCGTTGGTTCTCGGACGGGGCCGCCGCCCGAGCCCGAGCCTGCACTGGCACGCTGGGAAGGCGCCGACGTCGAGCGTTCGGTGGGGGAGGAAGCCGCCGCGAGCTCCCCGGCGACGACCGCGGTCGGAGCTTCGAAGCCACAGGCGCCGACAGTGTCACCAGAGGTTCGTACCCCGCCGCCCCGGGCAGGGCGTGCGGCATCCTCAATGGACTCCGCGGCCCCGGGAGGGGGCAAGTCAGTGGCTGTCGCCGAGTCGCCAGGCGCGGATATCGGCCCGAGGGCCACGCCCCGTCAGGGCCCCTACACTGTGCAGATCGGTGCCTTTCGCTCCGATGCCGATGCTAGTGCCTACCTCGCACAACACCGGCTGGACGATCTGGAGGTGGTGCTGGAACACAGAGCGAGCCGGGGGCGTGAGTACAGCGTCTTGACCTTCGGCCGTTTTGCCACTGTGCGTGAGGCCACCGCTGCCTGGCGGCGGGTCGCCGCCGGTCGCGAACTGGATTTCTGGGTGCGCCCCGCCCGCTAGCCGGCGCCACGGACATCGCGTCGCGAAGCGCGCGTGCCGACCGGGTACCCGCGGCCGCGACGGCCGCAAGCGGCGGATTTCCGGGAAAAATCTTTTCTTGAAACGGCTTCCGCCCGCTGTCTTTTTGGATGGAATTTGCTAACGTGGCCGCTGTGGGTTGGTGCCACGGCGCTTGACGTGCATGCGTCGAGGTGACCAGGGTGACATGACGCCACTATTGTGCCGATTCAATCGTTTTGTTCTATCGATCAAAGGGGTACTCAGATGGTCAAGTTCAACAAGGGAACCAAGGTGCTGGCGCTTGCCGCAGTCGTGGTGTTGGCGGCGGGTTGTGCCTCCAACTCCAGTGTCAAGCAGGCCCAGGCCACCGCTGACGAAGCGCTGCGCACCGCTCAGTCCGCTCAGCAGGCCGCCAGCTCCGCCCAGTCCACCGCTCAGGCTGCCAAGGCCTCTGCGGATGCGGCTTCCGCCAAGGCGGATGCCGCACAGGCGTGCTGCAACGAAGTGCAAGGCAAGCTGGACCGCGTGTTCGAGCGTTCCCAGCGCAAGTGATTCCGCTGCCGGCGGCCCTGTGGCTGCCCGGCGCTTGAGCCGATCGGGCTGACCGGTCGGCTTTTTTTGTGCCCGTTTTGTGCCCGATGTTTGCTGCCGGCCGCATCCTGTGCCGGAGCTCCGGTTCCGCCGGGCGTCAGTTGCCGGCCAGCCGCTCCGCGCTGTGGAGAGGGGTCGGCACGCCGCTCGCCGCGGCGAAGATCCTGGGCAGCAATTGCAGATCCGGAGGCTGCTCGAGCAGATGGCCCCGCTCGGCGAGCGCAGCTTCGACCACGTCCAGCAGCGCGATGAAATCGCCGGCTTCGGTACCGTTTTCGCCCAGCGGCGGGTGCACCTCGACGTAGAGCTGCCCGTTGTGGACGCCGGCCTTGTACGGTTGGTTGATCAGCTCCACCCGGGTACCCGTGGCAACCTGGGAGAACAGTGACTCTATTGCCGAGGGATAGAGGCGAATGCAGCCATGAGAGACCTGCATCCCGATGCCATAGGCCTTGTTGGTGCCATGCAGCAGATAGCCTTCTATACCCAGGCGCAGGGCATGCTCGCCGAGCGGATTTTCCGGGCCGGGGGGCACGATGCGGGGCAGGGGCCGCCCCTGGGCGGCGTGTTCGCGGCGGATCGATTCCGGCGGATACCAGGCGGGCTGGGCGACTTTCTGGACGATGCTGGTGGCCCCGGTCGGAGAGGGCCAGTCGTCGCGGCCGATGCCCACCGGGTGGGTGACCACGGAGGGCGGCACGCCGAGACCGGGTTTGGGGTAGTAGTAGAGTCGCATCTCGGCGAGATTGACGATGATGCCTTCGCGGGGCGCCTGCGGCAGCACATAGAACGACGGAATGGTGATTCGGGTGCCCTCGCCGGGCAGCCAGGCATCGACACCGGGATTGGCGCCGCGGATCTCGTTGTAGCCCAGGTCCAGTGCCCGGGCCAGATCGACCAGGGTGTCCTCGTGGCGGGCGCTGATGTGGCGGAGCTCGCCCACCAGGTCACCACTGTCGGGCGCCAGGACAAAGGTGCGCGCGGCCGCGGGTTCCGGCAGCAAGACTCCGCAGAGGAGGACGGCGAAAACCAGCAGGGGCAGCGCGGGCATGGCGGATTCCGGGCACTGAGGGGGCGATGCGATCGTCCATCTTACAATGCCCGCGGTCGCAAGGGAGAGTCCCTCGCGAAGTGGCGCCCGGGTTCAGGTGCCGAAGCGACTGCCGAACAGCCAAGCGGTCAGCGAGCCCAGCACCAGAAAAGCGACGGCGAAACCCAGCGCCCGCCAACGCAGGCTGCGGCCCAGCCGGCTCTCCGGCAGTGTGCTGATCAATAGCGGCAGGTCATCGGGTTTGCGCAGCCGGTGTTCCGCCGGCTGCCGGCCCCGGCGGCGCTGTTCGGCGCGGGCTTCGCGTCGGGCGGCCGCGCGCACGGCCTCCCATTCGGCGGCGTCGAGGGCCCCGTCCCCATCCTGATCGTGGTCCGCGACCAGGGCGGGATACTGTTGTTTCCAGGCGCGCAGAATATCGCCCTGCAGGCTGCGCACATCGGCCAGCCGGCCGCCGTCATCGGTCTCGAAATGGCCCAGCACATAGAGGGGATCGCCGTCGGCGATGAGTTCCTCGGTGTAGCGGTAGCGCTGGCCGAGCAGGGTGCCGAGCAGACTGCTGCCGGTGGTTGCATCAGCTGTCGACGGACGGCGTTGCTGGCCGGTCCAGCGTTTGACGCGGTGGCTGTGCACCTCGCCACCCTCCGGCAGGATCAGGCAGTGGCCGCTGCCGTCGTCCAGCGCCAGGGGCGCTTCGCTGGCGCCTTTCTCCACGGTGACCCAGGAGTTGCCACGGCGACCCGAGCGATAGCGCTCGATCCGGTACCGCCACCACAGGCAGGGCCGGCCGCTCAGGGGGGCGCTCAGGGGGGCGCTCAGGGGGGCGTCCGCCGCCCGGGCGAGGCCCGCGAGCTCCGCCAGACCCTGACTCGCCGAGCGTACCCTGGAGGTGGGCAGATCGGCGATCAGGCGCGCATGGATGAACGCGGTGCGGGTGCGCCACAGGCTGAACAGGGTCCCGGCGAGGGACAGGCCGCCCCAGAATGCGAACTTCAGGGCGGGTTGTTGCGCGATACAGTCCCGGCAGAAGAGCTCCGCCAGGTCCGTCGAAAGGATCATGACCTGAACAGGGCGCCGACGTTGACGTCCTCGAGGTCCCGGGCATCGAATTCCAGCAGCTGCAACGGCCCATAACCCAGCGGCCGCGCCACCAGCAGGTCCGGGAACTGCTCGATGCGCACGTTGTAAAGATTGACGCTGGCGTTGTAGAACTCGCGGCGATCGGCGATGCCGTTCTCGAGGTCCGAGATCCTGCCCTGCAGGTGCTGGAAGGATTCGCTGGCCTTGAGCTCCGGGTAATTCTCGGCGAGGGCGAACAACCGGCCGAGTCCGGCGCGCAGCTCGGTTTCCGCGGCGCCGAGCTCGCCCATGTTCTGATGCTCGCGGGCGTCGGCGACCCGGGAGCGCGCCGCGATGACCCGCTCCAGGGTCTCGCGCTCGTACTCCATGTACTGGCGGCAGGCATCGACCAGCTTGGGCAGCTCATCGTGACGCTGCTTGAGCAGCACATCGATATCGGCCCAGGACCGCGCCACCTGGTGCTTGAGGCGCACCAGGCTGTTGTAAATGGTCACGGCATAGCCGGCCAGCAGCATCAGCGCGCCCAGGGTCAGGAAGGTGGTATCGATTTCCATGTCGGCCTCTCCTCTGGTCCGGTCGAGCATGAGTGTTTTGACGCCGCCGGGCAATGTGCCAGGTGTCGGCTGGCTCAGGTTTTTAGCGGTTTGTAGCGCATGCGCTGGGGCTGGGCATCGGCGCCCTTGCGGGCCCGCAGATCCTCGTGATAGTCGCTGTAGTTGCCCTCTTGGAACACCACCTCGCTGTTGCCTTCGAAGGCGAGTATGTGGGTGGCGATGCGGTCGAGGAACCAGCGATCGTGGGAGATCACCAGCACGCAGCCCGGGAAGGCGAGAATGGCTTCTTCGAGGGCGCGCAGGGTTTCCACGTCGAGGTCGTTGGAGGGCTCGTCGAGGAGCAGCACATTGGCGCCCTGCTTGAGGGTGTTCGCCAGGTGCAGTCGACCGCGTTCACCGCCGGAGAGGTCGCCGACCCGCTTCTGCTGGTCACTGCCCTTGAAGTTGAAGCGTCCCACATAGGAACGGGAGTTCACCTCGTAATTGCCGATGCGCAGCACGTCCTGGCCATTGGAGATGGCCTCCCAGACGGTCTTGCCGTCGTCCAGTGCCGCCCGGCTCTGTTCGACGAAGGCGAGCTCGACGGTCTCGCCCAGGGTTACGGTGCCCGCGTCCGGCTGTTCGCTGCCGGCGATCATGCGGAACAGGGTCGACTTGCCGGCGCCATTGCCGCCGATCACCCCGACCACCGCGCCCTTGGGGACGCTCAGGCTGAGGGAATCGATCAGCAGGTGATCGCCGAAGCTCTTGCTCACGTCGTCGAGTTCGATGACCTTGTCGCCCAGCCGCGGTCCCGGCGGGATGTAGATCTCGTTGGTCTCGTTGCGCACCTGGAATTCCTGGCTGCTCAGCTCCTCGAAGCGCTGCAGGCGCGCCTTGTTCTTGGCCTGCCGCGCCTTGGGACTCTTGCGCACCCATTCCAGCTCTTCGTGCATCGCCTTGCGGTGGCTCTCCTCGGCGCGCTGCTCCTGGGCGAGGCGCTTTTCCTTGGTCTCCAGCCAGGCACTGTAGTTGCCCTCGTAGGGGATGCCGCGGCCGCGATCGAGCTCCAGGATCCAGCCGGCGACATTGTCGAGGAAGTAGCGATCGTGGGTGACCGCCACCACGGTGCCGGAGAAGTTGTGCAGAAACTGCTCCAGCCAGAACACGGATTCGGCATCCAGGTGGTTGGTGGGCTCGTCCAGCAGCAGCATGTCGGGCCGTGACAGCAGCAGCTTGCACAGCGCTACCCGGCGCTTTTCGCCCCCGGATAATCTGCCGACATCCGCATCCCAGGGCGGCAGGCGCAGGGCGTCCGCGGCCACGTCCAGGGTGTGGTCGAGATTGTGCGCATCCCAGGCCTGAATGATGTCTTCCAGCTCGCTCTGGCGCTTGGCCAGGGCATCGAAGTCCGCGTCCGCTTCGGCGTAGGCGGCGAACACCCCGTCCAGCGCGCGCAGGGCATCGACCGCCTCGCGGACACCGTCCTCGACATTGCCGCGTACATCCTTGTCGGGATCCAACTGCGGCTCCTGGGGCAGATAACCGATCTTGATGCCGGGCATCGGCCGCGCCTCGCCGACGATGTCGGTGTCCAGGCCCGCCATGATGCGCAGCAGGGTGGATTTCCCGGAGCCGTTGAGCCCCAGCACGCCGATCTTGGCGCCGGGGAAAAACGACAGGGAAATATCCTTGAGGATTTCGCGCTTGGGCGGGACGATCTTGCCCACCCGGTTCATGGTATAGACGTATTGGGCCATTGCGTGGGGAAATCACAGGCTGGAATGGGCCGGCATTGTAGCCCGGGGCAGGGGTCTCCGGCAGGAGGCGCTATTGCACGATGCCCAGAGCGCCACCGTCGATGCGCAGGTTCTGGCCGTTGATGAAGCCGGCGCGGTCGCTGGCGAGGAAGCACACCAGGTCGGCGACCTCCGTGCGGCTGGCGATGCGGTTGAGCGGGTTGGGAAAACGCGCCGCGACGATGCGGGACTCGATCGACGCCCAGTCGTCCTCCGCCCAGCCCTCGCGGCGGGCCTTGGCGCGGAATGCCGCCTCCACCTCCGGGGTGCGGATCAGCCCCGGCGACACAGTGTTCACCGTGATGCCGGTGCCGGCGAGTTCCTGGGAGAGCGTCACCGCCACACTGGCCAGGGCACTCTTGGCGGCATAGTAGGCCGGGCGTAGTGCATTGGGCTGGGTGGAGCCGATGGTGCCGAGCTGGATGATCCGGCCCCAGCCGAGCTCGCGCATCTGCGGCGTCAGCAGCCGGATCAGGCGCACCGCCGAGAGCAGGTTCTTCTGGTACATGTCCAGCCAGGCGTCGGTGTCGGCCTCGTCCCAGCGGTAGGTGTCGGCGGTGCCGTAGTTGTTGACCAGGATGTCGACGCGCCCGGCGCCGTCGAGTGCGGCCCGGGCGACCTGCTCGCAGCCGGCATCGGTGCACAGATCGCCGCTCACCAGCTGGGCGACGCCCTGCGCCAGCAGGGCATCTGCGCTGCCCGGCTCGAAGCCGTGGCCGACAACGGTAGCGCCCTCGGCGGCGAGGCGCTCGGCGATCACCGCACCCGTACCCCGATGGCTGCCGGTAACCAGCGCGACCTTGCCTTGCAGTCCCAGATCCATAAGAGTTTCTCCGCGCGCCGTGCCCATGATCATGGAACCATGAGTATAGCCGGCGCCGCTCAGTCCGCGGTGACGGGGATCAGTCGATAGCCCTCGGCCCTGGTGTTCCAGGAGACAAAGCTGCCTTCCGGTCCGGTGATCAGCTCGGCGCGATCGGCGCCGCCGGCGGTGCTGGCCAGCTCACGTGCCGCTCCCCAGGTGTCGCCGCCGTCTTCGGAGCGGCGGGCCAGGATGCGGATGCGGCGGTCGCGGAATTCCTGCCAGGCGAGCGTCACGGTGGTCCCGGATACCGCCACCCGGGGGTTCATGGCATGGGCGTTGGGATCGCCAAAGGGCACGGCTGCCGAGAAGGATTGGCCGCCGTCATCGGAGTGCGCGTGGAACAGCCCGCGGTGCTTGCCCAGGGTGAACCAGGCCAGGTGATAGCGGCGGTCGGCGGCGATCGCCAGCGCCGGGCCCTGGGTGGGGCAGACATGCACCTGCCAGTCGTCGAAGGTGACCCGCCTGGGGGTCATCGTGCCGGCCGCGGTAGGTTGCAGCAGCACATGGTCGCGGATGTCGCCGGGGAACACATAGCGCGCCGCGATCACCGGGCGGTCGTCCCGGGTCAACGCCAAGGCCGGCCGGCAGCAGTCGCACAGGTCTCCGGCGAGCCGGCGCGGCGGCTGCCCGGCCGCGGCCAGGTAGAGATCGGCGGCACCCCGGGTGCCGGCGTCCCGATACCAGAGATGGTACGGCCGGCCCGCGGCATCCAGCGCCAAGCGGTGCAGCCGCCCGGGAACTTCGGACAGGGGTTGCGGCGCGGCGAAGGACTCCCCGCCGTTCGCCGAGCGGGCGAGGAACAGCCGCGAGCCGTGCGCCCCGGCCGCCACCGGATAGCCGACCTGCACCTGCCCGCCGGCAAAGGCGATGGCGGGCCGCTCCTCGACGCTGATCGCCAGCGGCTGTTCCGGGGCACTCACTGCCACCGGCGGGCCGAAGCTCGCGCCCAGATCCTCCGAGCGGTCGAGCTGGAGGCGTCCGCCGTCGACTTGCAGGCGCCACAGGCGCCCCTCGGGGTCGAAGGCCGCGGTCACCGCCAAGTTCTCGCCCCGGGCGGCGATCGCGACCAGCGCCAGCGCCAGCGCCGCCAGCCAGCGGCGCGGTCGGTTAGAAAGCCACATTCAGGGCACTGACCACCCGGTAGTCGGGCTCCACCTGGGTGCCGTTCAGATCCTGGACCACCGGCACGCCCAGCGACAGCGCCAGGCTCCAGCCGGCGCGGTGCAGATAGCGCACGCCGGGCGAGAGGTAGACCAGGTTGCCGCCGGTATCGGCCTGCTGCGCGCCGCGGATCTGTTCGCGGTCGCGCCACTCGCCGTTGAGTTCCATCACCAGATCCCAGTTGTGGTCCCGCTCCAGGTCGTAGGGGCTCGGCGCCCGGGCGCCGCCCAGCCGGTACGAGGCGGCCAGATTGTAGCCGAACACATCGCCCAGATTGGTGCTCTGGGCGCCGCTGTTGACGAACGAATAGAGCAGGCTCACGTCCCAGGATAGCGCACCCCGGATATGGGTGGCGGCCACCCCCAGCAGGCTGTCCCAGGAACCGGAACCCGGCTGGAACTCGGTCTCCAGCCGCTCGCCGCCGCCGTGGCGGCCGGTCTCCCCGGTGGGCGCCTTGATGCCGGCGAGCAGCGCCAGATGGGTGCGGTCGTCGGCCGCGCGCAACAACCGGTACTGCCCGAACAGGGTAGCGTCGCCCAGGCCATCGGGATCGCCGAGATCCAGGATGCGATCGGTGTGCGTATGTGCGCCGTGGCCGTGGTCGAAGACATGGTGATCAGCCTCGCGGGCGTTGAAGCGCTCGACGTAAGGCACACGCAGCGCAATGGTGAAGTCGTCGCTGATGCCGTAGGCCGCCACCAGCGCATTCACCCACAGGCCGTCCGTGCTGTGCAGCTCGGTGTCCGCCAGCCGGGCATCGGACAGCCGCCCCTGGTTCACGTACTCGCTGCGCCAGCCCAGGCTCCAGCGCCCGGCCGGCAGGGTCAGCGCTGACTCGGTGTTGATCGGGCTGCCGGCGCCGCCGCCCAGGTTCAGGGCGGCGTGGTCGGCCGCCGCGGGCAGGGCGGCGAGCGCCGCAAGCGCGGCACAACAGGCGGGCAGGGTGTGTAGGCGGAAACGGAACACGGCGCTTTCCTCTCGGGGTGCAAAACCCCGCACCCTAGGCGAGCGGCCGCGGCTCGTCGATGTGGCAAATTGTCGCACCCGGCGCTGAAGCGGGGGCGTGGTGGCGATTCGTCCACACCGGCGATGGCTTTGTTTTTCGATCGTTAGGCTCTAGAGTGCGGGGCGATGTATGGCGATCGAAATGACGCCAGCCCTCCTCGCCGCGGCAGGGTCCGCGAGACGGTCGCCACAAGGAATCCGCACTCGATGGACTTTCCCGACGGCCTCTACGACCTGGTGATCACGCAGTCGTTGCGCGACGCCCTGGCGCGCAGCACGACCGGGCAGGAGCGCACCATCGAACCCCTGTCCGCGGCGGATGCCCCCGAGCGCCTGGTCGAGGCCATCGCCGCGCAACTCGTCCGCATCCTGGATGACGTGCAGGGTGCGGGGCCGCAGAAGGCCCTGCACCAATTGGAACTGGTCAACGCACTCTTGCGCCACGCGCGTCAACATCTGGGCGTGGGCGATGGCGACATCGATCCGCTGTCCGCACCGCTGGAGTCGCTCCACGCGGTTCACCGCGGCGCCCCGGCGCCGGTACCGCCGGATACGGGTCTGGCGCTGCCCTGGCTGTTCACCGCCGGCAAGGGCTCGCCGTCACTGCTCGCCGAGCTGCGTCGTGAACTCGCCGCCTGCGATCAGGTGGACATCCTGGTCAGCTTCATCACCCATTCCGGCGTGCGCAAACTGCTGGACATCCTGCAGTCGGCGACCGCGGTGGGTGCGGACGGCCGGCCGCGCACCCGATTGCGCATCCTGACCACCACCTACACCGGCGCCACCGAAATCCGGGCGCTGGACGCGCTCGCCGCGCTGCCCGGTTGCGAAATCCGCGTGTCGCTGGACGGCCGCCGCACCCGCCTGCACGCCAAGGCGTGGCTGTTCCAGCGCCGCACCGGTTTCGGCTCGGCTTACGTGGGCAGTGCCAATCTGTCGGGGGCCGCCCTGATGGGCGGTCTCGAGTGGACCGTCAAGTTCACCGAGCGCGGCCAGGCCGAGTTGTTCGCGCGCGCCAGGGCGCATTTCGAAACCCTGTGGGAGGATCCGGAGTTCCAGCCCTACGACCCGGCGAACCCCGTGCACCGAACCGCACTCGGGGAAGCGCTGAAGCGCGAATCCGGCGATGCCCTCGTCGCCCGGCCCACCTTTTTCGACCTGCAGCCCAAGACCTACCAGCAGGAGATGCTCGACCAGTTACAGCTCGAACGCGAGCACGGGCGCCGGCGCAATCTGGTGGTGGCGGCGACCGGCACCGGCAAGACCGTGGTCGCCGCCTTCGATTACCGGAACAGCTGCACCCAGACCGGTGGCCGCCCGCGCGTGCTGTTCGTGGCGCATCGGGAGGAGATCCTCAAGCAGGCGCTGCGCACCTACCGGGAAGTGCTGCGCGACCACGCCTTTGGCGAATTGCTGGTCGGCGGCAGCGAGCCTGAGCGGTTCGATCATCTGTTCGCCACCATCGACAGCCTGACGGCCCGCCAGCTCGTCGCCCGCTGCGGCGCGGACTATTGGCACACGGTGGTGGTGGACGAGTGCCACCGCCTGGCGGCCGATCGCTTCGACGCCTTCGTGACCTCGGTCTGCCCGCATATCCTGCTCGGCCTGACCGCCACCCCAGAGCGCAGCGACGGTCAGCCCATCCTGGGCTACTTCGACAACCGGCCCGATGGTTCGCCGGCGGTGGAGTTGCGGCTGTGGCAGGCGCTCGACCTGCAACTGCTCTGCCCCTTCGAGTATTACGCCTGCGACGACGACACCGACTTTGCGCAGGTGCCCTGGGACCAGCCGGGGGAATTGGCGGCCATCGACAATCTGGTAACGGGCAACGACGTCCGAGCGCGGCTGGTGCTGAACGAATGGCACCGACTGGCCGGCGATCCGGCGCGCGGCCGGGCGCTGGTGTTCTGCGTATCCGTGGCGCACGCGCAGTTCATGACCGAACAACTGAACGCGGCCGATATCCGGGCCGTATGCGTGGTCGGCACCACCTCGGCCGACGAGCGCCGGCGCGCGCCGGAACGGCTCGCCCGTGGGGACATCGCCGCCATCGTCACCTGTGATCTGTACAACGAAGGCGTGGACCTGCCGCGGGTGGACACCCTGTTGTTGCTGCGCCCGACCCAGAGCCCGGTGCTGTTCCAGCAGCAGATCGGTCGCGGCCTGCGCCTGGCTGAGGGCAAGGAAAGCTGCCTCGTGCTCGATTTCGTCGGCCGGCACCGGCAGGAATTCCGTTTCGACCGCCTGCTGTCCAGCCTCACCGGCCTGCCCCGCGGGCCGTTGATCGACGCGGTCGAAAAGGGTTTCGGCTCGCTGCCGCCGGGCTGCCACATCCACCTCCAGCGCCAGACCCGCGAGCAGGTGCTGGGCAGCCTGCGCCGGCTGGTGCAGCACAACTGGCGCCGGCTGCGCACCGAATTGCAGGCCTACGCCGCCCTGCGCGGCCGGACCCACATCCGCCTGGTCGATTTCCTGCGCGAGCAGGCCATCGAACTGGAAGACCTCTACCGGGCGAGCGGACGCTCCGGCTGGACCAACCTCCGGCGCGACGCCGGACTGCCGGCCGCGCCCGCCGGCGCCGAGGACGAGTATTTTGGTCGCCGCTTCCGCGCCCTGCTGCATCTGGACGACCCTGAGCGTATCGATCTGCTGCTGCGGATCGGCGAGCCCGCGGCCGCATACCGCCCGCGCGGCGATCGCGAGCGCCGCCTGCTGCAAATGCTCGCCTACCAGATCGACGCCCGGCCCCAACAGACCGGCAGCGGCGAGGATTTTCTGCAGCGCCTGCACGCCCACCCGGAAGCACGCGCCGAGTTGGCGCAGATCGGGGAGGTGCTGCAAGTCCGCAGCAACCTGCTGCGCAAGCCCATCCCCGGCCTGGAGGATGTGCCGCTGTGCCTGCACGCCGGCTACGGCATCCGCGAGATTCTGACCGCGGTGGGCTGGCTGTCGGCGCAGCGCCGCCAACCCTTCCAGGCCGGCGTCCTGACCCTCCCGGAACGCAGGGTCGAACTGCTGTTCGTCACCCTGGACAAGCGCGAGGGTTACCACGAACGCATCGCCTACCATGACTACGCCATCAGCCCGGAGCGTTTCCACTGGCAATCCCAGAACTCGGCCGGCCCGGATACCGGCGCCGGGCGGCGCTATCTGGAAAGCCCCGCCAACGGCTGGAGCTTCCAGTTCTTCGTGCGCCAGGCCCGGGGCGCCCCCTACCGCGCCTGCGGCCCGGTCACCCTGGAGCACGCCGAGGGCGCCCGGCCGATGACCATTCACTGGCGGCTGAGCGTTCCGCTGCCGATCCGACTGTTTCAGGAGTTCAGCGTGCTGCGCGGCGCCTGACGGGCAGGCGTGTCGGCTGGCGACCAAGTGCGGGCCGCGGAGGCGGCGCCATGGGTGAGCTGAGCCTCTTCGGGCGGATGCCCGGCGCTTCCCGCAGCTGGATGGATGCCCCCCGCGCAACCCCTCACCCCAGCTCGAAACCGATCTCCAGGGCAGCGTTCTTCAGCACCGTGAGCAGCACCGGGTCGGCCAGGGCGCGGTGGAAGTGCGGCTTGTCCGGCAGCACGCCGGCGCTTTCCGCGCGCTCGTTGAGCACCAGCGCGGGCCGGTTGGCATGCATCGAGGACGGGTAGTAGAGCCCCTGGATCTGCGCGTAGGCACGGTGAAAGCCGCGCGCCCAGGCGCGCCCCACCGAGCGCGGCCCGCTCATCAGCGTCATGGAGGCGCCGGCGCGGGTGGCAAAGGCGCCGGTCAGGTCGAGCACCTCGACGGCTGCTGCGAGCCGCAGCCCCAGCAGCCAGGGCTGGCGGTTCTCGCGATGGATGACCCGGGTCTGCTGGAACACCTCGGCCAGGCAGGTCACCGGACTCTCGGCCAGATAGATGACTGCCTGGTCCTGCAGGCCGGGCTTGGGCCTTTGGTGGTGGTCGAAGCGGGCGTCGGCGGGTCCGTAGTGACGGAAATCGCGCCAGCGCATGGGGTGGGGGCCGGCGCGAAAGTAGACCCGCCACAACAGAGTGCCGGCGGCCAGGGTGCGGACCTCGGGCGCCAGCGCCGCCAGCCGCTTCGGGTCCGGCTCCCGGGGGAGCTTGGCGGTCACCGCGGCAGCTTGGTCACAGCTGCCGGGCGATGGCGATCACCGGCTCTGGGTCGCGCCCGGATTGCAGCCACGCCAGCGGGCTGAGCGGCCCGGCGTCGGTTTCCAGGTCCGGGTCCGGCGTGCTGTACCAGCGCCACAGGGACACCGGATCCAGATCTCCAGACAGTGCCGCGTTGATACGGGCGACATTGGGCAGCAGGCCCCGCTCCTGAAACTGGAACAGCGGGATACGCAGGTTGCGCTCGATACGGAACGCGCGCAGTGCGCGCTGGGTGATGAGTTGCCGCACCCGGGTCGGGGTCACGCCCAGGCGTGCGGCGGCCTCCGCGGGCGTCAGGCTGGTTTCCAGCAGCGCCGCAAAGGTGGTGGCGTAGCCGAGCAGCGGATCCCCGGCGCCGCGCCGCTCGGCGATGCGCGCGCCGCTTGCCTCCAGCAGCTCCTGTTCGGGCGCCGTCAATTCCTCGGCCGAGGGGCCGTAGAGTGTCTCGCGCAGCTCCGAGATGGCTTCCCGCAACGAGCGGTTGAGTGCTTCCGGGGTTTTCGAGCGCAGGCCGTGGAGCTGGAAGTAGCGGCTTTCCGCGGCATTCGATGAGGCCATGGAGACGCTCTCTTTCGATTCATTGTGTCGAAAGATAGCGAAAACAGCGGTCTGGATCAAGCTTGCCGAGCGTCAGTATCCGGCACCTGTGCGTCCTGCGCTGCCCTGCGCTGCCCTGCGCCTCGCGCACTTCAACGCCCAGGCGGCGCCGGCGCCGGCGCAAGGATCCGGTGATTGGCGTGCGCATGTGCCGCAGGCCCGGGTTCATCCCCACCAGGGCCGAACTCCTGCAGCGGTCTGTGACCTCCGGGTCCAGGGTCTGGGTCGAGAGGGCGCAGCGTCGTACACTGCTGCGACCTGTCATTTTTTGAGCCGGCGTCCAGGACTGCTGCCGGTCAGCCATTCGTCCAACTGGAGCCCACTTATGAGCAACAATGCCATCGACGACATCGTCATGCACGGCGCCCTGCGCATCGACTCACCGCAGTTCGGCGTCATGGATCCGCTCTCCGAAGAGACCCGCCCCCAAGAATACTACGACGCCATCAAGGCGCGCTTCGCCCATGAGCGTGACGTCCGCCTGGCTTACCGGCCTGAAGGCAGCAAGCAATACGACACCAAGCTCGAAGGTGAGCTGGCGCGCTACGACGTCGACCCCTACGCCGAGCCGCCGGCGCCACGCGCAGCCCTGACCGACACCGTCGAGTGCCTGTTCATCGGGGGCGGCTTCTCGGCGCTGCTGACCGCGGCCAAGCTGCGCGACATCGGGGTCGAGAGTATCCGCATCGTCGAGCGCGGCGCCGATGTCGGCGGCACCTGGTACTGGAACCGCTACCCGGGCATCGCCTGCGACGTGCCCTCCTACGACTATTTGCCGTTGCTCGATGAGATGAACTACGTCCCCAAGCGGCGCTATGCCACCGGCGAGGAGATCTTCGCCCACTGCCAGGCGATCGCGCGGCGCTACAACCTCTACGAACTGGCGGTATTCCAGACCACCATCACCGAGACCCGCTGGAGTCGGGAGGAGCAGCTGTGGCATCTCAGCACCGACCGCGGCGACCACATGAAGGCCCGCTTCGTGATCTGCGCCAACGGCATCCTCTCCAAGCCCAAGCTGACCAGGATCAAGGGCATGGAGACCTTCCGCGGGCACTCCTTCCACACTTCGCGCTGGGACTATGCGTACACCGGCGACGATCTGTCCAAGCTCAGCGACAAGCGCGTGGGCATCATCGGCACCGGCGCCACCGCGGTGCAGGCGGTGCCCGGGCTGGGCGCCAACGCCAGGGAACTCTACGTATTTCAGCGTACGCCCTCGTCGATCGACATCCGCGATGACTGGGAGACCGATCTCGAATGGGCGAAAAAGCTGCCGCGCGGCTGGCAGGCGATGCGCCGCGACGCCTTGTTGCGGCCGCCGGTGCTGAGCGAGGAGGCCAGGGCGCGGGTCGCCGCGATGCCCCGCGAGGAGCGCCGCCGCCGGCAGGAAAACGCCAACATCGACGCCATGATGCGAATCCACCGGCGCATCGAGGAGATCGTCCAGGATCCGCAGACCGCGGAATCGCTGAAGCCCTGGTACATGATGATGTGCAAGCGGCCCTGCTTCCACGAGGACTATCTGCCCACCTTCAACCGGCCCAACGTGCACCTGGTCGACACCAAGGGCCAGGGCATCACCGAGATCAACGCCAAGGGGCCGGTGTACGAGGGCAAACAGTACGAACTGGACCTGTTGATCTACGCCACTGGCTTCGAGATCCAGAAAACCGGCATCTACAACCAGATCATCGGCGCCAACGGCATCGAGCTGAACGACAAGTACCAGGACGGCATCCGCACCCTGCTCGGCATTCACTCCCGCGGCTACCCGAACCTGTTCATCATGAACGGTTATCAGGCATCTTTTCAGTTCAACCTCACCGATTTGATACAAAGCCAGGGCGCGCATATCGCCGCCTGCGTCGATCATGTGCGCAAGCATGGCCACCGCGCCCTCGACCTCACCGAAGAAGCCGAGGAATTCTGGGTGCAGCAGGTCATTGCCCATCGCGGCAAGACCGACCGCAACAAGCAGTGCACCCCCGGCTACTACAACTTCGAGGGGGAGGAAAACCGCCGTCAGGATGGCACCTACAATGGCGGCTTCGCCAGATACCTGGCGCACATCGACAGCATCGAAAGCGATATCGGGGGCTATTTCGAGCTGTCCTGAACCCGCTGCGGCGGCAACCGGGGCGCGCTCGAGCGCGCCCCTGCGCAACCTGAAGGAGGCAGCATGGCACTGCAGGTCATCGGCGCAGGCTTCGGCCGTACCGGCACGCTGTCGCTCAAACTGGCCCTGGAGGCACTCGGGTTCGGTCCCTGTTACCACATGCTCGAGGTTATCCGGCAACCGGAACACGCCGCGGTCTGGCAACGGGCGACCCGGGGCGAAGCGGTGGACTGGGACGCCCTGTTCGCCGGCTACCAGAGCGGCGTTGACTGGCCGCTGTGCGCCTTCTGGGAGCCGCTCGCCGCGCACTATCCCGACGCCCGGGTGATCCTCAGCGAGCGAGACCCGGAGAGCTGGTTCCGGAGCGCCAGCGACACCATTTTCCAGGCGCTCGACAAGGCTCCCGACAAGGCCCCCGAGGGAGGTGAGGTTTCCCAGGGCAGCATGGCCCGGGAGCTGATCTGCGAACGCACCTTCGGCGGCCGTCATCACGACCGCGACCACGCCATTGCGGTCTACCAGGCGCACCGCCAGCGGGTTATCGAGGGTCTGCCGCCACAGCGGCTGCTGCGCTTCCGCGCCGCCGACGGCTGGCCGCTGTTATGCGAGTTCCTCGGGGTGCCGGTGCCCGGGATCCCCTATCCTCGGGTCAATTCCACCGAGGAGTTCGGCGAACTCCTGCGCAAACTCGACGCGGAGCGGTAGGGGCGTCACCGAGCGCCTCTCCGGCCGGGTGGTTTCAACCCGGCTGGAATCCGAACCTGCGTGCAGTGTTCTTGCGCACCATGGACATTGCGCGCTCGGCGGGACCCAGGTGTTTCGCGGCAGGCCGAGCAGGTCGTGCGATCGAGCGGGGGATCATCGGCGCCGGGTCAAATTCGCTGCCCATCTGCCTGCCGCCGGCGCAGGCGCCGCAGCGGATACCGATTGCGCTTACCCCCGCACCTCCGCCCGATCCACCTTCTGCAGGCCGCGGGGCAGCTTGTTGCCGCGCCGCCCGCGCTCGCCGCGATAGTGGTCGAGATCGCCGTAGCGCAGGGCGAGATGGCGCTTGCCGGCGTGCAGCACCAGCTCCTGGCCGGTGTCGATGACCGCGACCGCGATCATCAGCTCTTCGCGCCGCGCCGCCCGGGCGGTGGGGATGTTGAGGATGCGGTTGCCCTTGCCGCGGGTGAGTTCGGGGAGCTCGGTGAGCGGGAAGGCGAGCAGGCGGCCCTCGTTGCTGACCGCGGCGATGAGCGCGCTGTCGGTGAGCGAGATCGGTCGGGGGGGCAGCACCTGGGCGTTGGCGGGTACGTTGAGTACCTGCTTGCCGGAGCGGTTCTTGGTCTGCAGGTCGCCGAGCCTGGCGATGAATCCGTAGCCGGCGTCGGTGGCGAGCAGCACGCGCTGATCGTCGTCCCCCATGGCGAGGCCGCAGAACAGCGCCCCGGAGGGTGCGTTGAGGCGGCCGGTGGCGGGCTCGCCCTGGCCGCGGGCCGAGGGCAGGCTGTGGGCGGGCAGCGCGTAGGCCCGGCCCTGGCTGTCGAGCAGGACGGCGGCCTGGTTGGCGCGCCCGCGCGCGGCGGCGAGAAAGGCGTCACCGGATCTGTAGCTGAGGTTCTCGACATCGACCTCGTGACCCTTGGCGGCGCGGATCCAGCCCATGCGTGACAGCACCACGGTGACCGGTTCGCTGCTCACCAGATCGTCCTCGCGGAAGGCTGCGGCCTCGGCGCGGTTCACCAGGGGTGCGCGGCGCGCATCGCCGTAGGTTTCCGCGGCGGCCTCCAGTTCCTCGCGCAGCAGTTTGGTGAGGCGCTTGTCCGAGCCCAGGGTGCGTTGCAGCTGGTCCCGTTCGGCGGCCAGCTCGTCCTGCTCGGTGCGGATGCGGATCTCTTCGAGCCGGGCGAGTTGGCGCAGGCGCAGGTCGAGGATGGCGTCGGCTTGCACCTCGGTGAGCTCGAAGCGGCGCATCAGCTCGGCGCGGGGGCGGTCCTCGCTGCGGATGATGGCGATCACCTCATCGATATTGAGGAAGGCGATCAGATAGCCCGCGAGCAGGTGCAGGCGGGCCTCGACCCTGTCCAGGCGATGCTGCAGGCGGCGCCGCACCGTGGTGCGGCGGAAGTCCAGCCATTCGCGCAGGATGACGTCCAGGGGCTTGACTGCGGGGCGGCCGTCGAGCCCGATCAGGTTGAGGTTGACTCGGTAGGTGCGCTGCAGGTCGGTGGTGGCGAACAGATGGCTCATCAGGGCTTCGGCGTCGACCCGGTTGGAGCGCGGCACGATCACCAGCCGGGTGGGGTTCTCGTGATCGGATTCGTCGCGCAGGTCGGCGACCAGGGGCAGTTTGCGCGCCTGCATCTGGCCGGCGATCTGTTCGAGGATGCGCGCCGGTGAGCTCTGGTAGGGCAGCGCGGTGACCAGGATCTCGCCGTCCTCGAGCTGCCAGACGGCGCGGGCGCGGACCGAGCCGCGGCCACTCCGGTAGAGGACACGCAGTTCCTCGCGCGGGGTGATGATCTCGGCGGCGGTGGGGAAGTCGGGTCCGGGGATGTGTTCGCAGAGTTCCTCGACCCCGGCGTCGGGCCGGTCCAGCAGGTGGATGCAGGCGGCGATCACCTCGCGCAGGTTGTGGGGCGGGATGTCGGTGGCCATGCCCACCGCGATGCCGCTGCCGCCATTGAGCAGGATATGGGGCACCTGGGCCGGCAAGACCACGGGTTCTTCCAGGGTGCCGTCGAAATTGGGCTGCCAGTCCACCGTGCCCTGGCCGAGTTCGCCGAGCAGCAGTTCGGCGAAGGGCGCCAGCCGCGCCTCGGTGTAGCGCATGGCGGCGAAGGACTTGGGATCGTCCGGCGAACCCCAGTTGCCCTGGCCCTCGATCAACGGGTAGCGGTAGGCGAAGGGCTGAGCCATCAGCACCATGGCCTCGTAGGCGGCGCTGTCGCCGTGGGGGTGGAACTTGCCGATCACGTCGCCGACGGTGCGGGCGGATTTCTTGAACTTGGCACCGGCGCCGAGGCCGAGCTCGCTCATGGCGTAGACGATGCGCCGCTGTACCGGCTTGAGCCCGTCGCAGACGCTGGGCAGGGCGCGGTCGAGGATGACGTACATCGAGTAGTCGAGGTAGGACTTCTCGGCGAACTCGCGCAGCGGGCGGGTCTCGAAGCCGGGATCCAGGGTGGTGGTGTCGGACATGGCTACCTCTCGCCGCCGGAGCGGCGGTTCAAATCAGGACTTCGGCGAGATCGCCCTTCGTCTCCAGCCAGCTCTTGCGGTCGCCGGAGCGTTTCTTGGCGAGCAGCATGTCGAGCAGGTCATTGGTGTCGTCGCCCTCGGCCAGGGTGAGCTGCACCAGGCGGCGGGTGTCCGGCGCCATGGTGGTTTCGCGCAATTGCAGGGGGTTCATTTCGCCCAGTCCCTTGAAGCGGGTGGTCTGGGGCTTGCCGCGGCGCTTTTCCGCCGCGATATGCTCGAGGATGCCGCGGCGCTCGTCGTCGTCGAGCGCATACCAGGTGTCATTGCCGAGATCGATCCGATACAGCGGCGGCATGGCCACGAACACGTGGCCGGCCACGACCAGCGGCCGGAAGTGGCGCACGAACAGGGCGCACAGCAGGGTGGCGATATGGGCGCCGTCGGAGTCGGCGTCGGCGAGGATACAGATCTTGTGGTAGCGCAATCCCGAGAGATCGCCGCTGCCCGGCTCGATGCCCAGCGCCACGGCGATGTCGTGCACCTCCTGGGAGGCCAGCACCTGAGCGCCGTCCACCTCCCAGGTGTTGAGGATCTTGCCGCGCAGCGGCATCACTGCCTGGAATTCGCGGCTGCGGGCCTGCTTGGCGGAGCCGCCGGCGGAATCTCCCTCGACCAGGAAGATCTCGGTCCTCGCCGGGTCGCCGGCGGTGCAGTCGGCGAGCTTGCCGGGCAGTGCCGGCCCCGCGGTGACCTTCTTGCGCGCCACCTGGCGCGCCGATTTCATGCGTGCCTGGGCGCTGGCGATGCAGAGTTCGGCGAGCCGTTCGGCCTCGGCGGTGTGCTGATTGAGCCACAGGCTGAAGCTGTCCTTGACCACGCCGCCGATGAAGGAAGCCGCCTCCCGGGACGACAGCCGCTCCTTGGTCTGGCCGGAGAACTGGGGCTCGGCGAGCTTGGCGGAGAGCACGTAGCAGACCCGCTCCCAGACATCCTCCGGGGTCAGCCGCAGGCCGCGCGGCAGCAGGTTGCGAAACTCGCAGAACTCGCGCAACGCCTCCAGCAGGCCGGTGCGAAAGCCGTTGACATGGGTGCCGCCCTGGGCGGTGGGGATCAGGTTGACATAGCTTTCCTGCAGCAGGTCGCCGCCCTCGGGCAGCCATTGCACCGCCCAGTCCACCCCGGCCTCGGCGGCGGCGAAGTGGCCGGCGAAGGGCTGCGCCGGCAGGGGTGCGGCCCGTTCGGTCGCCGCCAGCAGGTAGTCGCCGAGGCCCTCGCGGTAGTGCCAGGTCTCGGTGTCGCCGCTGGTGGTGTCGTGAAACTTCACGGTCAGTCCGGCGCACAGCACCGCCTTGGCGCGCAGCAGGTGCTTGAGCCGGGGCAGCGCCAGGCGCGGTGAATCGAAGTACCTGGGGTCCGGCCAGAAGCGCAGGCTGGTGCCGGTATCGCGCTTGGCGCAGCTTTCCACCACCCGCAGGTCGCTGGTCTTTTCGCCGCCGGCAAAGGTCATCTGGTGCACCTGGCCGTCGCGCTTCACGCGCACTTCGAGGCGTTCGGACAGGGCGTTGACCACGGACACGCCGACACCGTGCAGGCCGCCGGAGAACCGGTAGTGCTTGCCGGAGAACTTGCCGCCGGCGTGCAGGGTGGCGAGGATCACCTCGACCCCGGGACGGCCCTGCTCGGGGTGGATGTCCACCGGCATGCCGCGGCCGTCGTCGCTCACCTCGACCGAGCCATCCCCGTGCAGGGTCACCTCGATGCGGCTGGCGTGACCGGCCAGCGCCTCGTCGACGCTGTTGTCGACCACTTCCTGGACCAGGTGGTTGGGCCGGCTGGTGTCGGTGTACATGCCGGGGCGGCGGCGCACCGGATCCAGGCCGGTGAGCACCTCGATATCAGCGGCGTCGTAGCGGCTCATGCGGTGAAAAACGCGTGGATCGCCGGCAGATGGCGTTCGAATCCCTGGAAACTGTGGTCGCCGCCGGGTTCGACCACCAGCCGGCAGGCGCGGTACTTGTCCTCCGCCAGGCGGTAGTCGAGGACTTCATCGCCGGTCTGCAGCAGCACCAGCAGGTCCTGTGGGCGCGGCAGCGGGTCGACCTCCCAGTTGCGCAGCGCGTCCAGGTGGCGCTGCTCGATGTGGGCGATTTCGCCGCTGTGGTGATTGGCTTGGGGGCCGAGCAGGTAGTCCCGGCCCAGCCAGGGCCGCACCGCCGGGTTGATCAGCACCGCGCGCGCGCCGCGCTGCGCCGCCAGCCAGGTGGCATAGAAGCCGCCCATGGAGCTGCCGATCAGGTAGATCGGGTCCGCCAGGGATGCGAGGGCGGCATCGAGTTCCGCCATGGCCAGATCCGGGTAGGGGCTCAGGAAGGGGCAACGAAAGGCGATGTCCGGGTGCTTCGCAGCGAGCCACGACTGTGTCTGCTGCGCCTTGAGTGACTGCGGCGAGCTGTTGAAACCATGAATGTAGAGCAGTGTGGCCATGGGCGCCCGGGAGGTGTCGGCGGGCGAGATTATAGGGATTTCGGTCGCTGCCGGCAGCGCTCAATCAGTAGCGGGCGAGGCGGTGGTCCAGATGTGGGGCCGAGTGCTGGAGGAAGACGCAACCGGTCGTCAGCTTGCCTTCGGGGTGCAGCTCGATCCAGCGATAGCCCGGCGGCTGGTCGCCGAGCGCGAAGTCGGCACTGTTGCTGCGAAACTGGAAGCAGGTTGCGGGCGTGGTGTAGACCTCGGTGCCGGCCCACCGGCTGTGAAACTGCTGGTGGACATGGCCGGTGAACAGCGCACGGACGTTGTCGTGGCGCCGGAGGAGCGCTTCCAGGTCGGTGGCGTTGGCAACGCGTTGAGCATCCAGCCAGGCACAGCCCACGGCAATGGGGGGGTGGTGCATGAATATCAGGGTGGGCGCCTCGGGTTCGCGGGCCAATTGGGCGGCCAGGAACTCCAGCTCCTCGGCGGCCAGTCGCCCACCCACTTCGCCGGGGACCGCGGTGTCCAGGGACAGCACGCGCCAGGGGCCCAACTCCAGCAGCGGCCAGTAGGGGGTGGCGGTGACGCCCTCGCGGATGACCTGCTTGTCGTCGTGATTGCCGGGCAGCCATTGGTAGGGCAGCTCCAGGAACTGCAGCTGCTGGGTGAACAGCCGATAGGCCCCTGCCGAGCCGTCGGCGGCAATATCGCCGGTGGTACAGATCAGTTCCGGGGGATTTTCGGAGGTGCCGATCTCGGCGAGTACTTCTCGCAGGGTCTCCAGGGTCTCGACCCCGGCCAGGCGGTAGTCTCGGGCCGGGCCGATGTGTGGATCGGTGATCTGGATCAGGCGGCGGATGGGCGCAGACATCAGGCACCTTCCGGGCCGCGTTGCGGAGCGCCGGTCGCCTCGGATCGGCAAGGGACCAGCGCGGTGCCGCGCTCAGGGCACCGGGCAGGTGTCGGCCGCGACGAAGCCGTTGGCCAGGCAGATCGCCAGCCATTCGCCCAGAAAGCGGTTCCACTGTGCCTTCTCATCGCGGTGCAACATTCTCCGGTTGGGATATTCCTGGCGCGGCCAGATGTTGCGCTCCCCCTCGCAGGCGGTGACCTCTGCGAGCTGGGCATCGTGGTAGACGCGCACCAGCAACAGGGGGGGTTGCAACCAGCGACTGCCGGATTCCTGTTGGCAGATGCTGAGCAGGGTGGTGTGGGCGCTGCGTTCACGCACCGCCAGCACTACCTCTCTCTCCCCCGCGCCGTCCAGTCCGAGGCGCCGCTTGTCGGCCGCCGCCATGTCCGGAAACAGCTTCGCCAGCCGCCGGTAATTGGTTTCGCACTCGGCCAGGAAGTGCTTCAGGTCGATCTTGTAGCGCGTTCGTTTCACAACCTCAATTCTCCGCTCCTCAGTCTGTGGACTGGTTTGCGCATTGGGTGTCGCCTCCGCGCAATCGTGCGCTGTTGAGCGCCAGCCATTGCAGCGCCACGATGGTGGACGCGTTGTTGTAGCGGCCCGTCGCCAGGCCGTCGAGCGCCTCCGCTTCTGGTATCACCAGGAAACGGATGTCCTCGTGCTCGTCGTCGCGGCCGAAGCAGCCCCCGCGATCGCGCAGGTCGGTCAGGCCGCAGAACAGGGTCAGGGTCTCGTCGCTGCCGCCCGGGCTGGTCAGGTAGCGGCAGATTGGTTCCAGGTCCGGCACGCCGATCCCCGCCTCCTCCTCGACCTCCCGGCGCGCGACTGCAACGGGCGCCTCGCCGGGCTCCGCCATGCCGGCCACTACTTCCGTCAGCCAGGGGCCGGTGGGCTCGTCCAGGGCGCCGACCCGAAACTGTTCCACCAAGCCCACCAGCCGATGCCCGGGGTCGTACAGCAGCACGCCCACCGCCGGACCGCGCATGAACAGCTCCCGGGTCAGCGGCGGGCTCCAGCCGCCGGCGAACAGGCGGTGGCGGAGGCGCAGGCGATGCAGGGCGAAGAACCCCTGGTACAGGGTGCTGCGCTCCAGGACCTCGACATTCTTGATGGCCCCGCGGCCGGCGCCGGATCTTGGCTTGCTCATGGGCTGCCGGCGGGCCTCCCGCGTCGGTGGCTGAATGTCGCGCAAGGGTAGCATGGCGCACCGGGCCGTCGAAAAGCCGCCTCCGCCTGGATTCTCCGGCGCGTTGGCGGCGAATTGATATCTGCTAGACTCCGGCCGTTATTTTTCGGACAGGATCAGCACCATGCGGAACCCTTTCGCTCGGACCCTGTGCGTCTCGATCGCCGCCTTTTGTGCGAGCGGTGCGGCGCGCGGGGAAACTCTGCTCGAGATCTACCAGCTGGCCATGGAGCACGCGCCACAGGTGCGGATGGCCGAAGCCAACTATCGCGCCGGCAAGGAGGCGCTGCCGCAGGCGCGCGCTGGCCTGCTGCCGAGCATTTCCGGCAGCTATGTTTATGAGGACGGCACGGGTATCCAGAATACCTCGCGGGTGTTGGGCGCCGATTTCGTGAGCCGGTCGCCGGGCGATTTCGACGACGAGACGGAAACCTACCGGCTGTCGCTGACCCAGCCGGTGTTCGACCTCCGTGCCTGGTTCGACTTTCAGCGCGGCAAGGTGCTGGACGAACGCGCCGCCAGCGAATTGTCTACCGCCCAGCAGCAGCTGCTGTTGGAAATCACCGACGCCTATTTCGGCGTCCTGCGGGCCGGTGAGAACCTGGTGACGGCGCAGGCTGAGGAGCGCGCCATCGAGCGTCAACTGGAGCAGACCAAGGAGCGTTTCGACGTCGGCCTGGTGCCCATCACCGATGTCCACGAGGCGCAGGCGGCTTTCGACACCGCGAGCGTCAATACCCTGGAGTTGCGGAGTGCGCTCAACGTCGCCTTCGAGGCGCTCGAAGTGCTTACCGGCCAGGCCCACCAGCAGCTGATCGGGCTGGCCGACAACTTTCCCGTGACCAAGCCCGATCCCATCGACGCAGAGGCCTGGGTGCAGTTCGCCCAGGAGAACAATTTCGCGCTGGATGTCGCCCGCCTGGACATGAAGAGTGCGGAGAAGACGGCGGACATCGCCAAGGCCGAGCATCTGCCCACGGTGACCGCGAGCATCGAATACCAGAAGAGCCAGAACGATGGGGTGCTCAATCGTGACGGCGGCATCCGTGACGCCCAAGGGAACCTGACTCCGGCGTTGCGCCAGCCCTTCGTCAATGATGTCGAGTCCACGGTGTTTGGCCTCAACCTGCACGTGCCCCTGTTCTCCGGCGGCCTGGTCAGTGCCCAGCGCCGCCAGGCCTATCAGGAATGGATCAGCGCCCGTGAGAGCTATGTCCTGACGCAGCGCAACACCACCCAGAGCGCCCGTACCCGCCACCTCCAGGTGCTGACCGACGCCGCGCGGATCAAGGCCCGCCGCCAGGCCATCACCTCAGCGCAGAGCGCGTTGGATGCCACCGAGGCCGGCTACGAAGTGGGCACCCGCAACATCGTCGACGTGCTGATCTCGCAACGCACGCTGTTCCAGGCCCAGCGCGACTACGCCAATGCCCGCTTTGACTATATCGATAGCATGCTGCGCCTGCGCGAAGTCGCCGGCCAGCTCGGGCCCGGCGACATCGAACAGCTCAACCGCTGGCTCGATGCCAGCCTCAGCGTGGGTAAAGCGGGTCGATAAGGTCCCGCAGGCGGTCCAGGGCGCCGCGGTTGGCCTCGGCCACCGCGTGTGCCGCCGCGCCCATGGCGGCGCGGCGCCCGGGGTCGCATAGCAGCTTGGTCACCGCTGCTGCGAGCGCTTCGCCATCGGCGCAAATCCGTAGTCCCCCGCCAGCGTCGAGCAGGGCCGCGGCTTCGGCGAAATTGAACAGGTGCGGCCCGCTCAGTACCGGCTGGCCCCAGGCCGCCGGCTCGATCAGATTGTGCCCCCCCACGGGCACCAGGCTGCCGCCCACGAAGGCCAGATCCACCGCGCCGCAGAACGCCAGCAGTTCGCCCATGGTGTCGCCCAGCAGTACCTGGGTGTCCGGGCCCGGGGGTTGCCCCTGCGAGTGGCGCAGGGTTGCGAAACCCTCCCGCCGGCAGAGGGCATGGACGCCATCGAAGCGCTCCGGATGCCGGGGCACCAGTACCAGCAGGGCGTCGGCGCGCCGCGCGAGCAGCGCCCGGTGGGCGGCGAGCACGGCTTCATCCTCGCCGGCATGGGTGCTGGCGGCGAGCCAGATTGGCCGGCCTGGCCCGCCCCAGGCGGCACGCAGGGCGGCGGCGCGCTGGCGCAGATCGTCAGCCAGCTCCAGATCGAACTTGATATTGCCGGTGACGCACAGCTTGTCGCCTGCCAGGCCCAGAGCTTGCAGGCGCTCGCCGTCGGCGCTGGTCTGGGCGGCGACCCGGGTCAGACTCGCCAGCATGGGCGTGGTCAGGGCGCGCACCCGGGCGTAGCCCGCCGCCGAGCGCGCCGAGAGCCGCGCATTGGCCAGCACCACCGGAATGCCGCGCCGGGCGCAGGCGTGCAGCAGGTTGGGCCAGAGTTCGGTTTCCATCACGATCAGCAATGCCGGCCGCATCCGGGTCAGGAAACGGCGCACCGTATGGGGGAAGTCGTAGGGCGCGTAGCAGTGCGCGACCTGGGTGCTGAACTGGGCGCGCACCCGTTCCGAGCCGGTTGGCGTGGTAGTGGTGACCAGCAGCCGGATATCGGGGTGGTCGTGCAGCAGGCGGCGGATCAGCGGCACCGCGGCCAGGGTCTCGCCCACGGACACGGCATGGACCCAGACCAGCGGGCGGCCCGCGGGCGTCACATGACCAAAACGTTCTCCCCAGCGGCGCGCATAGGCCGGGGCACGCAGCGCCCGCCAGCACAGGCGCAACAGGATGGCCGGCAACAGCAGATACAGCAGTAGTGAATAGAGCAGGCGGGCGGGCACGATTCCTCCGCCGGCAAGCATAGCGGTAAGCGGCCGCCGGCGCATGGTGGCTATACTGCGGGCCCCATCTTCATCCTCAGGCGCCATGGCCCAGGCCCGCACCCTGCACTGCGATATCGTCATTCTCGGCGGCGGCGTTGCGGGCCTGTGGTTGCTCGATGATCTGCGCCGCCGCGGCTACAGCGCCCTGCTGCTCGAAGCTCGTGCCCTGGGCGGCATGCAGACCCTGGCCAGTCAGGGCATGATCCACGGTGGCATCAAATACAGCCTCGCCGGGGCCCTCTCCGGCGCTTCCGAAGCCATCGCCGGCATGCCGGCGCATTGGAGGCGCTGCCTGACGGGCGAAGCGGCTCCCGATCTGCGCGCAGCACGGGTGCTCAGCGAGCACTTCTACCTCTGGTCGGGCCGGGCCGCCGGCAGCCGGCTGACCGCCTTTCTCGCCAGCAAGGCGGTGCGCGGCCGCGTCGAGCGCGTCGCGCCCGCGGAGCGGCCGCCGCTGTTCCGGGAGCCCGGGTTCAGGGGCCAGCTCTACCGGCTGGTCGACCTGGTGCTGGATGTGCCCAGTCTGGTCGCGGCGCTCGCGGCCCCCTGGCGGGAGGCGATCTTCTCGCTCGCCGGAGCAGCGCGCGCCTGGGAACGCGGAAGCTCGGGGGACCTGGTGCTGGAGCTGGCCGCCGGCGACACCCAGCTCCGCTTGGCCCCTGCGGCCTTCGTGTGCGCGGCCGGCGCCGGCAACCAGGCTCTCCTCGCCGAGCTGGGCGCCGCGGCACCCGTCATGCAGCGCCGGCCGCTGCAGCAGGTCATGGTCCGCCACCGCTACCCCCATCCACTGCACGGCCACTGCCTGGGCCGCGAGACCACGCCACGGTTGACGATCTCCAGCCATCCCTGTGGCCATGGCGAACAGGTCTGGTATCTGGGCGGTGGCCTCGCCGAGGAGGGCGTCGGCATGGCGCGCGAGGCCCTGATCGAGCGGGCGCGACGCGAGCTCGCCGAGCTGCTGCCCTGGGTGGCACTGGGCGAGGACGCGCGCTGGGCCACGCTGACGATCGACCGCGCCGAGCCCCGCCAGCGCGGCCTGGTGCGCCCCGATCAGGCCTTCGCGGAATGGGCGGAGTGCGCGGGCAATGCCCTGATCGCCTGGCCCACCAAGCTCACCCTGTGTCCGAACCTGGCGCAGCAGGTGGCGGAGCGGCTCGCAGCGCGCGGCATCGCGCCCCGCGGCGGCGAAGTGCCGGTACTGCCGCTGGACCGCCCGCCGCTGGCGCCGACCCCCTGGCAGGAGGCCTTCGGTGACTGAAGCCATCCCCCGCCGCACCCTGGGGCGCACCGGTATCGAGGTCGGCGTGCTCGGGCTGGGCACCGTCAAGCTGGGGCGTAACCAGGGCGTCAAGTATCCCCGCGGCTTTGCGCTGCCCGACGACAGCGCGGTGCGCGACCTGCTCGGCCTGGCCGCGGACCTGGGCATCAACCTGATCGACACCGCGCCGGCCTACGGCAGCAGCGAGGAGCGCCTCGGCGAGTTGTTGCCCGGCCCGCGTGAGCGCTGGGTGCTGGGCACCAAGGTGGGTGAGGAATTCGGCGCCGGGGTATCCCGGCACGATTTCTCCCCGGCGGCGGTGCGCGCCAGCGTCGAGCGCAGCCTGCGCCGCCTGCGCACCGACTGGCTGGATTTGGTGCTGGTGCATTCCGACGGCGCCGACCTGGAAATCATCGAGCACTCGGGTGCGCTGGAGACCCTGGCCGAGCTGAAGCGCGCTGGCAAGCTGCGCGCCTTCGGCATGTCCACCAAGACCCTCGCCGGCGGCCTGCGTGCCGCCGAGCTGTGCGATCTGTTGATGGTCACCTGGAACCTGGATCACGACGATGAGGTGCCGGTCATCGACCGCTGCCGGGAACTGGGCACCGGGGTGCTCATCAAGAAAGCGCTCGCCAGCGGTCATGCCGCGACCGGCGGCGACCCGGTGCGCGCCGCCTTCGCTCGGCTGCTCGCCCATGCCGGCGTCGGCAGCCTGGTGGTGGGCACCATCGACCCGGATCACCTGCGCGCCAATGCCGTGGCGGCGCGCGCCTGTCTGCGGCGAGATTCGTCCCGTGCTGGAGATGGTTGAGAAGGCGGAGCGCGATCCTGTTTGGTTTGCGGCACAGCAATGTTGGGTATTGCCAGTCGGTCCAGGTTGCAGTTGGCCGAGGATCGGCAAACCCTGCGCCGCGCCCGGCGTCTGCAGCGCGGTTTGATTGAGCCGTTTTCGTCACGGCAGGGCATCACCGCGGCGGACTTTCCTGCAAGCGGGGTCAGTTGCCAAGCCGCTGTGCGCCGGGTGATGTAGGCTGTCTGCACGTGATGGCAGTCGGGGGAGTTGTAGCCTGTGTTGCCCTCGCAGGCCTCATAGGCATGGACGGCAAAGGGGCCGGGTGGAGATCGATTTACATGGACGCTTGCAGCAGTTTGATGAGGTGCGCCAAGGTAATGAGTTGCCTTGCCCAGTGGACTGCCGATGACGACGGTTGAAGGGCCGTTCGCCCCCATCGGCCACATCGTCGGCGTGCAGGGGCCGGTGGTGGAGATTGCCTGCGAGCGGTTGCCGCCGCTGCGCCAGGCGCTGTTGGCGCGCTTTGATGACCAGGCCTATCTGTTCGAGGTGCACCAGCACCTGGACGAGCGCCACCTGCGCGCGGTGACCCTGCACCGCACCGCCGGCCTCACGCGCGGCATGGCGGTGTACGACACCGGCGCGCCGCTGCACGTGCCGGTGTCGGCCGATTGCCTGGGCCGGGTGCTGAACGTGTTCGGCGAGCCGCAGGACGGCGGTCCGCCGCTGGCCGGCGGCGCCTTTCGCAACGTGCACCAGCCGCCGCCGGCACTGCGTGATGTGCGCGGCGTCAGCGAGTTGCTGCCCACCGGCATCAAGGTGATCGACCTGTTGTGTCCGTTCTTTCGCGGCGGCAAGACCGGGTTGTTCGGCGGCGCCGGGGTCGGCAAGACGGTGCTGATCATGGAGTTCATGCACGCCATTCAGGCGGTGCACCAGGGTGTGTCCGTGTTCGCCGGGGTCGGCGAGCGCATCCGCGAGGGCCACGAGCTGTGGCACGACATGCGCGAGGCCGGCGTGCTGCCGCACGCGCTGCTGGTGTTCGGCGAGATGAACGAATCGCCCGGGGTGCGTTTTCGCGTGGCGCTGACCGCGCTCACCTATGCCGAATACCTGCGCGACACCCAGCACCGCGAGGTGCTGCTGCTGGTCGACAACATCTACCGCATGGTGCAGGCCGGCAGCGAGGTGTCCAGCCTGCTCGGGCGCATGCCGGCCACGGTCGGTTATCAGCCGACGCTGGGCACCGAGATCGCCGAGGTCGAGGACCGCATCGCCTCCACGGCGGCCGGCGCGGTGACCTCGGTGCAGGCGGTGTATGTGCCGGCGGACGATCTGACCGACCCGGCGGTGAGCGCCATCCTGGGGCATCTGGACACCACGGTGATCCTGTCGCGCCGGCACGCCGGACAGGGCCTGTATCCGGCGGTGGACCCGCTGCGCTCGTTCGGCAAGCTGGCCGACCGCCACAGCATCGGCGACCGCCACTACCGGGTGGCGGAGACCGTGCGCGAGCACATCGCCCGCTACCGCAAGCTCGAGGACATCATCGCCATGCTCGGCCTGCAGGAGCTGGCGGCCGAGGACCGGCAGATCGTGCACCGCGCCCGGCGCCTGGAGCGTTATCTGACCCAGCCGTTTTTCGTCACCGCCCAGCACTCGGGCCTCGGCGGCGCCAGCGTGGCGCTCGACGACTGCCTGGCCGACTGCGAGGCGATCCTCGACGGCCGCCACGACGACTGGCCGGAGGAACGCTTCTACATGCGCGGCACCCTGGCGGACGCCGGCTCGTGAGCACCTTCACCCTGCACCTGCACAGCATGACGGCGGCGCGCACCGTGCCCGGCGTGCGCAGCCTGGTGGCGCGTGACGCCAGCGGCAGCTTCGGCATCCAGGCCGGCCACGAGGATTTCATGACCGCGCTCGAATTCGGCCTCGCCCGCTACCGCACTGGCGCCGACGACTGGCAGTACCTGGCGCTGCCCGGCGGCATCCTGCGCGTGGCGGCCGGCGCCGTGTGGCTGTTCACCCGCCGCTACCTGGAGGACCGCGACTACCGGCGCCTGGGCGGCGAACTCGAGCGCCAGCTGCGTGCCGAGGAGGAGGCGCTGCGCGAAACGCGCCTGAGTCTGCAGCAGATGGAACAGCATCTGCTGCGCCGGCTGTGGGAGCTCGAACAGCGGGGATCGCCGGCATGAACGACGGTCGGCGGCTGCGCGAGGAAGTGGAGCGCGACGCCCGCCGGCTCGACGAGGCCCGCCGCAAGCGCAGCGTGCTGGCCCAGGTGCGCTTTCTGGGCACGCTGGGGCTGGTGATGGTGCTGCCGATGGTGGCGGGGGCTTACCTCGGCCGCTGGCTGGACGAGCGCCTGCCCGGTTATTCGCAATCCTGGACCCTCAGCCTGCTGCTGCTCGGCGTGTTGGTGGGGGCGATCAACCTGTACCTGATGCTGCGAGATTGATGGCGATGGACGGCAACGATCTGCTGGGCATGCCGGGTATCGAACTGGGGCCGCTGCGGCTGTCCGAATCGCTGTTCGGCAGCCTCGCGGTGAGTCTGCTGCTGGTGGGGCTGGCGGCGCTGCTGGGGCTGCGCCTGCGCGCCGCGCCGGGTCCCTGGCAGACCGCGGTCGAGGGGCTGGTCGGCGCCGCCGAGTCGGCGGTGCGGGTGCTGGTCGAGGATCAGGCGCCGCGGGTGTTGCCCTTCGTGGCGACGCTGTGGGTGTTTTTGCTGTGCGCCAACCTGGTCGGCCTGGTGCCGGGACTGGAGTCGCCCACCCGGGACCTGTCCGTCACTGCCGCGCTGGCGGTGCTGGTGTTTTTCTCGGTGCACTGGTTCGGCATCCGCGCCAGCGGCTGGCGCGCCTACCTGCGCCATTACCTGCAGCCGAGCCCGCTGATGCTGCCGTTTCACCTGGTCAGCGAGTTCACCCGCACCCTGGCGCTGGCGGTGCGCCTGTTCGGCAACATCATGAGCCTGGAACTCACCGCGCTGCTGGTGTTGACCGTGGCCGGCCTGCTGGTGCCGGTGCCGATCCTGCTGCTGCACGTCATCGAGGCCGTGGTGCAGGCCTATATTTTCGGCATGCTGGCACTGGTGTACATCGCCAGCGGCATGCAGGCGCATGAGCAAACCCACGGCGAAGGAGGGTAGAGAAATGTCCGACATGAGTTGGCTGGTGATCGTCAGCACGGTGGTGGCGGTGCTCGGCATCGCGCTGGGGGTGATGCTGCCGGCGCTGGCCATGGGCCGCGCCATCAGCCAGGCGCTGGATGCCATCGCCCGCCAGCCGGAGGCCGAACCGGCCATCTCGCGGCTGCTGTTCATCGGCCTGGCGATGATCGAATCGCTGGCCATCTATTGCCTGGTGATCATCCTCATCGTGCTGTTCCGCAACCCGCTGCTGGCCTACCTGACGTGAGAGCTGGTGAGTTTTTCAAGCTCTCTGCCGGCCAGGGATGGCCGGTCGTGGATCGAGCACGCCAGTGCTCGATCCGTGGGAGCAAGTCCGGGCGTGTACCGGACTTGCGACAGAATCAATGCACAGGACGTGCATTGATTCATAGACTTATGAGGCTGACATGGAATTCAACTGGCTGACCTTCAGCTTCGAGATCGTCAACTTTCTGGTGCTGGTGTGGCTGCTGCACCGGCTGCTGTACCGGCCGGTGCTGGCGATGATCCAGCGCCGCCGTGACGAGATCGCCGACCAAGCGCGCGCCGCCGAGGCCCAGCAAGCCGAGGCCGAGCAGCGCAAGGCTGAGTACGACCGCCGCCTGGAGGATTGGGCCGGCGAACGTACCCAGGCGCGCCGCGAGCTGGACGAGGAACTCGAGCGCGAGCGTCAGCGCCGCCTGCAGGCGCTGGAGGCGGAACTGGCCGACCGCCGCCGGCGCGAGGAGACACTCGCCAGCCGGCAGGCCGAGCAGGCCCGCGAGGCGGCCGAGACTGCCGCGTTGACCCTGGCCGGGCGCTTTGCCGCCCGCCTGCTCGGCGCCGCCGCCGGGCCGGACGTGCAGGCGCGGCTGGTGCGGTTGCTGGTGGCGGAAGTCGGTGCCCTGCCAGCCCAACGCCGGGCGGCGCTGGGCGAGGCGTTGGGCAGCGCCGCGGCGCCGCTGCAGGTGACCAGCGCCTACCCGCTCGATGACGCGCAGCGGGCCGAACTGGCCCAGGCGCTGGCGGCGCTGACCGGCGGCAGCGCACCGGCGATGAGCTATGCCGAGGATCCCGTGCTGCTGGCCGGGGTGCGCCTGCAGATCGGCGCCTGGCAACTCGGCGCCAACCTGCAGGACGAGCTGCAGGCGTTTACCGAACTGGCGCCGACCGATGACTGAGGACGCTGCCCTGGCCTCGCCCCTGGCCTCGCCCCTGGCCCGCGCCCGCGGCTGGCTGGCGGACTACCGGCCCGGCCTGCGGGCGCGTGAGCTCGGGGTGGTGCAGTCGGTGGGCGACGGCATCGCCTGGGTGGGGGGCCTGCCGTCGGCGGCCATGGACGAGCTGCTGCGCTTCGAGGATGGCAGCCTGGGGCAGGTCTTTCAGCTGAGCGACGCGCGCCTGGGCGCCGTGCTGCTGCACCAGACCGGCGGACTCGCTGCCGGCACTCGGGCGGCTCTCGGCGGCCGCGTGCTGGACGTGCCGGTCGGCGATGGCCTGCTCGGCCGGGTGGTGGATCCGCTGGGCCGGCCGCTGGACGGCGACGCGCCGCCGCAGGCCAGCCAGCGCCGGCCGCTGGAGTCACCGGCGCCGTCGCTGCTGGAGCGCGATTTCGTCACCGAGCCCCTGCTCACCGGCAGCAAGATCATCGACACCATGCTGCCCATCGGCCGCGGTCAGCGTCAGCTCATCATCGGCGACGAGGGCACGGGCCGCAGTGCGCTGGCGCTGGACGCGGTGCTGAATCAAAAGGACAGTGGCGTGCGCTGCGTGTACGTGCTGATCGGCCAGAAGCGCTCGGCGGTGGTCGGCACCCTGGAACTGCTGCGCGACCAGGGCGCGCTGGCCTACACCACGGTGGTGGTGGGCGAGGCCAGCGCCCTGCCGGGTCTGCAATACCTGGCGCCCTTCGCCGGCTGCACCCTGGCCGAAGCCTGGATGCACGCCGGCCACGACACCCTGGTGGTGTACGACGACCTCAGCGCCCACGCCCGCGCCTACCGCGAGCTGTCGCTGCTGCTGCGCCGCCCGCCGGGGCGCGAGGCCTACCCCGGCGACATCTTCTACCTGCACGCGCGGCTGCTGGAGCGCGCCACGCACCTGGCGGCCGACGCCGGCGGCGGCAGCATGACCGCGCTGCCCATCGTCGAGACCCAGCAGGGCGAGATCGCCGCCTACATCCCGACCAACCTGATCTCGATCACCGACGGCCAGATCTACCTCGATGCCGAGCTGTTCGCCGGCGGCTTTCGGCCGGCCATCGACATCGCGCTGTCGGTGTCGCGCATCGGCGGCAAGGCGCAGCACCCGCGCATCCGCGCGGCCGCCGGCAGCATCAAGCTCGAATACCTGCAGTTCCAGGAACTGGAACTGTTCACCCGCTTCGGCGCGCGCCTGGAGCCGGCCATGCAGGCGCGGCTCGCGCGCGGCCGGGTGCTGCGCGAACTGCTCAAGCAGGAGCGCCTGGCGCCGGTGTCGGCGGCCGGTCAATTGGCCTGGCTGCTGGCCTTCAAGCACCAGTTGCTGGACGCCGTACCGCCGGCCGAGGTGGCGGGCACGCTGGCCCGGTTGCTGGCCGGGGTCGCGGGCAGCGGCCTCGATCTGAACAGCGCGGATGCCGACTGGCTGGCCTGGCTGCAATCCGCATTGGCCGCCGCACCATGAGCCGTTACCGCGAGCTCAGCGAACACCTCAAGGCGCTGGAGGACATGCGCGCCATCCTGGCCGGCATGCGCACCCTGGCGGCGGTGGAGCTGCAACGGGTCACGCGCCTGCAGGATGCCAGCGAGCAGTTGCGCCAGGGGCTCGAAGCCGCTGTGGCGGCCCATTTCGCCGGCCGGCCACCGCCACCGGCGACGGCGGATGCCGGCGTGTGCGTGCTGCTGGGCAGCGAAAAGGGCCTGTGCGGTGATTTCAACGAACGCCTGCTGGCCGCGGCAGCGAGCGAGACCCGGCCACTGGTGCTGGTGGGCGCCAAGCTCGCGGCCACCGCCCTGCGGATGCCTGCCGTCGCGGCGCGCTGCCCGGGGGCACTGGCGGCGGATGATCTGGGGCCGGTGCTGACCGGCCTGGCGCAGACCCTGGCCGGCCTGAATGCACCCGGCGGGCGGCTGGACGTGCTCTGCCACGAGCCGCAGCAGCACGAGGTGCGCCGGGTGGCGGTGCTGCCGCCGCCAACGGGCGCGACAAGCTCCGCTGCCGCACCGCGCCTGCAACTGCCGGCGCCGCAGTTCGAGGCGGCGCTGCTGGAGCAGTACCTGTTCGCGGTGTTCAACGGCCTGCTGATCGGCTCATTGCTGGTCGAGAACCAGCAGCGCATCGCCCACCTGCAGGCCGCCCTGCAGCGGCTCGACGACCGCTGCGAGGGGCTGCGCCAGCGCCAGCGCCACGCGCGCCAGGAGCAGATCATCGAGGAAGTGGAGGTGGCGCTTTCGGTCTCCGAGGCATCGCCGAGCGGCGCCGGAGAGCCCTAGTCTTGCACCGCCATTACGCATTCCGCTCCCGGGGTCGGCGGGTCTGCCGGTGGCCGTGAATTTCCTGCTAGGCTCCGCTTTCCCGAATCTTCCCACCGACGAGAGACCTGCACATGAAGTTGATCCCGTTCGGCGTCGCCCTGCTGTCCGGCGCCTGCGTACTGCTGCAACCCGCGCTGGCCGCGGCCGCCGATCTTCAGGTTCCCGCGGGGGCCACCCGAGTCATGGAGCCAAAACAGACAAGGGAGCACTTTGCAACCTGGAAGCTTGGAGACGGTGCCACCCTGGTACTGCCCGAGAACGCAGAGGATTGGCATTGGGAGGTGGAGCGTGCCGAAATCGGCACCGGCGTCCGCATCCTTGGCGCCGGTGCCGCCGGCGAGGTGGGCGGAGACGGGGCTGACAGCATCGGGCAGGCCAGCAGCTGTGCCGACGGCGCGGCCGGCCGGCCCGGTACCGATGGTGATGATGGCGGCGATGGCGCCAACCTGGATCTGCGCATGGGTATCGCCGCTCTGGGCTCCCTGACGATCGAAGTTCCCGGTGGCGATGGCGGCGACGGTGGTGACGCTGGTCGCGGACAGGATGGTGGCGACGCCAGAAAATGCCCAGGGGGCGACGGCGGCGCCGGCGGGCGCGGCGGCGCGGGCGGTGACGCCGGTGACGGCGGAGACGTCCGTATTCGCTACTACCGACATTCCGCTGCGGCAGCGCCGGTGGATCCGGGCGCCGTCATCGATATCGTTGCCGGGCCCGGCACTCCGGGCAAGGGCGGTCGCGGTGGCGTCGGCGGCAACGGCGGCGAGGGGGGGTATGTCCAGATGCGCACCCTGACCGGCGCCCGGAAGTGGGTTTCCGGCGGCGATCAGGGGCGAGCCGGTGATCCCGGAGCGAACGGCGAGCCCGGCAGCGAAGGCCGCGCGCTCATCGAATCGGATGTGGATCGGCGGCTCGACCGCTTGCTGGAGCGGGGAACCCCGCCGCCTGTGCCGGCCGAGCGCGACAGGCTGCAGGATCTGGAACGCGAACTGGACGCCATGCGCCAGAGACTGGAAGCACTCGAGCACGAAGACGGGCGTTGAGATCTCGGTGCGGGGAACCGGGCATGGCGCACATCTTTGGTGCGTCATGCCCATTGTGGGCGCGCCCGGAGCCCGGTGATCCCCGGCCGCAGCTGACGGAGGTCCTTTTGGGTGCCGGGCCGCCGTTGTGGCGGTCCGGCGCGGGTATCCGCGAGCCCAGATCTTCCATAACCTATTGATAGTTAATTTTTAATGTAAGGTTTATGCGGTCTGCCGGGCGCTGGGAAGAAATCCGCTTCGGCGGTGCAAGGGTGCGCAGGTGCCTTGAATTTCGACATCCCGCCGAGACTTTGTCAAAAATCCGTCATCTCTATCGCCCCTCTTTCCGATGTCCCGTCATTTCTGGCACGAGAAGTGCAGTGGATGTCAGTGCGAAAGCGCAGTGGAACCTACCGAGGGTTCCTTTCCAATGCACAAGAGGGAAAACCTATGTTGAACAAGACCCCCCGTTTTTTCCGCACCGGTGTCGCCGCGGCTGTGGTGGGCAGTGCCCTGATAGCCGTCCCAGCGGCCCAGGCTGCCGGCGAGCTGGCTGCGTCCGCCGCGGTATCCAATATGTACCTGTGGCGTGGTATCGACCTGGGGGATGGCAGTGCCGCGGTTTCCGGCGATCTCACCTACAGTATCGGCGGCGCCTATGCCGGGATCTGGGTCAGCAGCGGCGACGACGCGCTCGGCAACGAGTATGACTATTACGTCGGCTATGGCACGGAACTGGGCGACTTTTCCTTCGATATCAGCCTGTGGAACTACAACTATTCCGACAATGGCGTGGCCGGCAAGGGCTTTGATGTGTCGGATGACACCACCGGCGAGCTGAGCGAGATCATCACCACGGTCGGCTTCAAGGGCATCAGCCTGTCCTTTTACGACAATATCGCCGGCGCTTCCGGTTACGAGTACTGGACGCTCAGCGGCGGTGTCGGCAAAGTCAGTCTGACCGCGGGCCTTCATGCTGCCGACGGCAGCAGTGGCAACGACATGACGCACGTCGACCTGTCCTACGCTTTCAACGACAACATCTCCTTCACTGCCAGCAAGGTGGTCGATCAGGATTTCGGCAAGAACGACGCGGGCGCCTTCGACGAAGATGTGAAATTCGTGGTCGCCTATTCGTTGCCCATCGAAATCTGAGCAAACAAACTCCTCCCCCCCTTGGGCGCCGGTTTCCCCGGCGCTTTTTTTGTGCGCCCGGCACGGGCGCACTCCTGGAGGTGAAAGTCCTCCCGTGAGCTGGCCACAGCGAACGAAGTGAAGCGCAACTGCGGAAGGGTGACCGACCGTGGGGAGGAAGCGCGGATCGTAAACCGTGAGTCGATGAACAAGAATCGGATATGAGGCACTGCCGAGCAGGCCTTCGCACGAGAGAATATGCAGCGGGCATGGAAGCGCGTGAAGGCCAACAAGGGATCGGCCGGTGGTTTCGCAGCCGGAGCCGCCCCGTGCGCCGGGAACGTATTATGATGGCATGCGCCCGGATGGGCGGTGCAGGATCTGGTCTCCGGCATCGTGGATACAGGGACTCGAGGATGGAGAAATCGTGACCGACAACCAGCATTCCAAGCCAACGACCGGGCCGACCGGCGAGGGCGAAAACGGCAATGAAGAAGGGGTGATTCTGGCGCCCTGGGAGCGCGCCTTCGATCGCCTGCTCACCCCCTTCGAGGAGTTTATCCATCGCCAGACCACCGGCGGCATGGTGTTGATGGGTACCACTCTGCTGGCGTTGCTGCTGGCCAATTCGGCGTTGGCTCCGGCGTATCAGCATCTGATTCACCTCCCCGCAAGCCTGCAATTTGGCGACTGGGGCCTGGAGAAAACTCTCCACCACTGGGTCAATGACGGCCTCATGGCGTTGTTCTTCTTCGTCGTGGGCATGGAGCTGAAGCGGGAGATATTGGTCGGCGAGCTGGCACAGCCCCGCCATGCCATGCTGCCGATCGTCGCCGCCGCCGGCGGGATGCTGGTTCCGGCACTGATCTACACCCTGCTCAATGGCGGCACCCCGGAGGTGCGGGGCTGGGGCATTCCCATGGCCACGGATATCGCCTTTTCCCTGGGCGTGGTGGCGCTGCTTGCCGGCCGCGTACCCCGGGGGTTGATCACCTTTCTGGTGGCGTTGGCGATCGTCGACGATCTGGGCGCGGTGCTGGTGATCGCGCTGTTCTATACCGAGCACATTGCGCTCGACTGGCTGGGTTGGGCGGCAGCCGTGGTGGGGCTGCTCGTGGTGTTCAACCTCGCCGGAATCCGCCGCACCATGCCCTACTTCCTGGTGGCGGTGGTGCTCTGGTATCTGCTCCTCGAGTCCGGGATCCATGCCACCTTGGCCGGCGTGATCGGCGCCTTCACGGTGCCGGCGCGCCCGCGCTACGATCCGGCGGCCTTCAGCCGGCGCGTGCGTGCGCTGATGGCGCGGTTCGACCGCAGCTATCGGCCGGATGCCAGCATCATGACCAATGACGAGTTGCGCACCATTGCCCAGGCACTGGGCAATGGTGCGCTCCAGGTACAGGCGCCCCTGCAGCGCCTGGAGCATCTCTGGTCTCTGCCGGTAGCCTTCCTGGTGGTGCCGGTGTTCGCCCTGTTCAATGCCGGAATCCCGCTGCAGGGCAGTGACTGGAACGCGCTGTTGCGTGATCCGGTCGCCCTGGGCGTCGGACTGGGGCTGGTGATCGGTAAGCTGATCGGGATTACCGCGGCGGTCTGGCTGGCGTTGCGCCTGGGTATCGGAGAACTGCCCAAGGGGACCCGTTTTCGTCAGATTCCGGGTGTCGCGCTGCTTGCCGGTATCGGCTTTACCATGTCGATCTTCATTGCCGAGCTTGCCTTTCGGGCCGATCCGGAAACCCTGGTCCTGGCCAAGACCGGGGTGCTGTTCGGCTCCCTGATCGCGGGTGTCGGCGGCTTTCTCTGGTTGCGGCTGACGGCCGAGCCGACGCCGGAGGGGGTGCCCGATGCCTCAGCGCAGGGGCCAGCCGGCCATTAAAACCGCGAGGGTGGTGATCCCGACCACCAGTTGCATGGGGATACCGACCCGCAGAAAGTCGGTAAAGCGGTAGTTCCCCGGCCCGTAAACCATCAGGTTGGTCTGATAGCCGATCGGGGTGGTGAAACTGGCGGAGGCGGCCATCATTACCGCCAGCACGAAGGGTTCGGCGTTGAGTTGCGCGCCATTGGTCATCGCCAGCACCGTGGGCAGCATCAGCATGGCCGCGGCGTTGTTGGTGATCATTTCGGTGAGCACGGCCACGGTGACATAGGTCATCACCAGCATCAGCCAGGGGCGGCCGCCGCTCAGTGCCAGAAAGCTGTTGCCGATGGTTGCGGCGGCGCCGGTCTTTTCCAGGGCGGCGCCGAGGGCAAAGGCCGCGGCTATGGTGATGATCACCGTGAGATCGAGGCTTTTCTCCGCCTGACTGACCGAGCAGCAGCCGGTCAACAGCATGGCACCCGCACCGATCAGCGCGGCGTTGAGCATGCTGGTCCAGCCGATGCCGGCGGCTGCGACCAGGGTCAGCAGGATGCCCCAGGCGAGATAGGCGCGCTCGTGCCGTGGCTGCTCGGTATCCAGGTCATTGATGAGCAGAAAGTCCTTGGTGTAGCGCTGGCGGCTGACGAACGCCGGGCGGGCCTCCAGCAGCAGGCTGTCTCCGGCCTGCAGCTGGATGCTGCCGAGATTGCCGGGGACACGCTCGCCGTTGCGGGCCACTGCCAGCACCGCGGCTCCGTATCGGTCGCGGAAACGGGCATCGCGGATGGCATGGCCCACGGCGTCGCAGTGCGGTGACACCACAGCCTCGACCAACCGCCGCTCGGCCCGTTCGGTCGCCAGCGGGCCCGGGCCGTCGGCGCCATCCGCGACCGAGGCAATGATGCCGTTGATGCGCAGCAGGTCGGAAATCGCCTGGGTGTCTCCCGCGAACACCAAACGATCGCCGCCGCGCAGTTTTTCCTGGGAAGGCACTGCGGTGACGATATTGCCGTCGCGCTCGATTTCCACCAGATAGACCCGGCGCAGATTGCGCAGTCCGGCCTGCTCGACCGTTTTCCCCACCAGCGGGCCTCCGGGGGCGACTGCCACCTCCAGGGTGAATTCGCGGAGATTGGCAAAGGGAGTTTTTTCCTGGCGGTCGGGCAGCAGGCGCGGGAACGTCAGCAGTAGGAAGCCCAGTCCCACCAGCGCCACCGGCAGACCCAAGGGGGTGATGTCGAATATGCCGAAGCCCGGTTCACCGGTCAGCGCCTGATACTGGCCGTTGACCACCAGGTTGGTGCTGGTGCCGACCATGGTCAGGGTGCCGCCCAGGATGGCGCCGTAACTCAATGGAATCATCAGCTTGGAGGGCGCCACGCCGATCTGCCGCGACCAGGCATGCAGTGCCGGAATCATGGCTGCAACCACCGGCGTGTTGTTGAGCATGCCGCTGAGGCAGGCCGCCGGTGTGGCGATACGAAACTGTGCCCCGCGCACATTGGTGGGGCGCCCGAGTAGCCGGTTGGCCAACAGATGGATACCCCCGGACGCGTCCAGGCCGGCGGCGACCACGAACATGGCGGCGACAGTGATCAACCCCGGGTTACCGAATCCGGCCAGCGCCTCCTGGGCGCTGAGCACACCGCAAAGGCTCAGCACGGTGAGTGCGGCCATCATCACCAGATGAGGGCTGAGATGGGTCAGCACGAGCGTCACCAAGACCCCCAGCGTCAAGCCGATGGCCAGCCAGGCCTGCCATTGCATGTATTTCCCCCGGAGTCAGCCCGCGCAAGAGGGCGCAGCATAGCCTCTGTTCATAATTTGAAAATACATCGAACCCAGAGTTTTTAGAATGTTTTGAAATAATGGTGTTCGCCCGCGGGATCAGTTCGCCGCCCTGCGGCGTACCGCGGTGTCATCCCGGTGGCCTATGGGGTATCTTGAGATCGGAACAACAACGCAGATCCGGAGGACGGACATGGTCAACATTCGCACTGCCACATCGGAACAGATGGGGAAGATCATCCCTTGGCTCAAGGTGTTTTCCCGTATCAACGAAAAGCTGTATCGCTGGAGCAATGGGCGCATCCTGGGCAAGCTCAATGGTCATGAGATCTGCCTGGTGACCATGACCGGCGCCAAGTCCGGTGCCAGGCGGACCGTGCCCCTGATGTACGTCCCCCATGGTGACGGCGTCATTCTGGTCGGCTCCCAGGGCGGGGCGCCGAATAGTCCGGTGTGGGTCAACAACCTGATCGCCCATCCGGATATCGAAGTGCAGTACCGCGACAAAAAGATGGCGCTGCGGGCGCGGCGCGCCAGCGCAGAGGAGAAGGGCGAAGTGTGGCCGACTTGCTGCCAGTATTATCCAGATTACGAGCTCTATCAGCAGCGCACCGACCGGGATATCCCGGTCTTCATCTGCGAGCCGCGTTGAGCCATGTGCCGCGCTCAGTCCAGCAGGCGCGCGAGTTGTCCCGTGGCAATGCTGCCGAGACCACCGATCAGGTTCATCATGGCGTCGAGGTGGGTCTTGCGGCCGTGGGCGACGCGCAGGCCGGTGGCGGCGATGGCGGCGGTTTTGTAATAGGTGAAGACTTCGTACCAGTGCAGCCGGTCGCGATCCACCCGGCGGCCCGAGAGGGCTTGATATTTTTCCAGCAGTTCCGTGAACGCCAGCAACCCGCAGGCCAGGGGTTGACCACGTTCATCCGGGCAACCGAGCAGCTCGCAGCCGACATAGGCGAGATCCTCGTGATAATCCCCGAGGTGGCATAGTTCCCAGTCCAGCACAGCGTTGATCCGCCCCTCGGCGGTATACATGAAGTTGCCACTGCGGTAGTCCCCGTGCACCACCACAGGTTGCTCCACCGCGGGCATGTTCGCTTTCAGCCAAGCCGCTGCCTGGTCCATGATTGGATGCGCCTGCAGACTGTCTTCGTGCCAGACCCGCTCCCAGAGCCCGAGCGACCAGCGATTGGCTTCGTCAGTGCCCGGCGCCGGCGCGTCGAAGCTGGAGAGATCGCAGCGGCGCCAGTCCAGCCGATGGATGGCGGCGAGATGAGTGACGAACTGGTCTTTGAGCAAGGCGCGCAGCTCCGGTGCGAAATGCATGCCCAGGCCGGTCATCTTGCCGCCGCCTTCCGGTTGCACCCTGCCTTCCAGGAAGCCGGCGATCAGAAACGGCCTGCCCAGGGCATCGGCCTCGTCCGCTACCCAGAGGACCTCGGGTACCGGAACCACGCCGCGCATCGCGCGCAGGATCTGCGCCTCGCGCAGGCGGTGTGTCTCGACCACAGATTCGAGCGGGTCCATGCGCAGAATGAGTTTCCGCGAGCCGGTCGCCGGGTACCAAAGGTCGAAGGTGAACTGTTCCTTGGAGGCGCCACCGGTGAGGCGCTGAAGGTTGGTGATACGCGCGCTGCTCGATCCGGTGGCGCGGCGCAGGTAGCTGAGCAGGCGCGGCTCCAGCGTGGAGAAATCCATCTGCTGCTCGAGCGCTTCCGCTCGCCGTGCCAGCTTGCGGGCCAGCAGCACATCCAGTGCGCGCTCCACGGGAAAGCGCGCGCGGATGTCGGCGATCCACTCCGGCGTCGGAGCGGAGCGCAGCGCCTGGGTCGGGGTGTGGTCCGCCATGGCGGGGCCCTAGGTGGTGACCTCCTGGATCTCGCCCCAGCCGGTGATGCCCGCCAGATCCCAGCGCACGAAACTGTGGGTCGCGCAGACATAGGGCCAGGGTTGCCAGGGATTGGAGGTGAAGGCGGTGCCCGTGAAGCGGTGGCTGCGGCCCTGCCTGTCCTCGACTTCCAGGTCCAGGAATACGTGCAGGTTGCCGCTGCGCAGCACCCGTCCGCGGCCCTTGGTGAGCCCGTGCACCTGGCTGCCTTCGCGGATGTAGCCGTGCGCGATGGCGGCGTAATCGTTCTGGTCGTCCGGGGAGATGATCCAGATGCAGTGGATGCTGGTGTCGTTGCCGAAATTGGCGTTCAGCCAGCAGAAGTTGGCGAACTGGTCTTCGTGACGCAGACCCCAGCTGTGATCCATGCTGGAGACGCAGTTGATCGCGAATTGCCGGCCGTCGAGGGCCATGGCGCCGGTGACCCGGCCGCTCTGGTCCCAGTGTCCTGCATAGGCCGTATCGGAGACGTTGTCACCCTGATGGGAGGCCTGGGCCAGGGGGTCCTGATCTGGGTCATGGATGTCGTAGGGCGCCATCAGCCCCTGAAAGGTCACTTCGAACGACAGTCGTTTGCCGTCGTCGAAGCGGATGTCGTAGTCCATCACCGGTTTGGTGCAGCGGATTGCGAGGCCGTTGCCAAGACGATAGTCATTCAGATCCCCCTGCGGAAAGGGTAGGTGGACCTGATTGTTGGTATAGCGCACCTGGTGCGGGCTGTTGGAAAAGCCATCGACAATGGTGACGCTCGACAGCACCACTCCCAGATTCTGCCGGGTCAGCACATAGACGTTGACGTGCAGTGGCTCCTCGGGAACATAAAAACCGAAATAGTTGGTTTCCGCCCAATAGGGGTCGTTTGAGGGGGGGGTGTGAAAATATTGGTCCTGGTCGATGATCATGAGGCATCTCCCGCTCGGTATTTTTATGCATGTGTCGCTGGCGGGTGTACGGTCCGCGTTGCTGCAAAGCTACTCGGTTGTGGCGGTAAAGAAAAGCGGCCGGTGCGAGGCCGGCCGCCGCTGGTCAGGCGTGGCGCAGCTGGTTGGATCTGGGCCCTGCGCTGATCCGCTGGGCGAGCAGCAGACCGGCGATCATCGCCGGGACGAAGACCAGGGTTTGCGGGTAGCCGTAACTCAGGCCGGCCAGCGCGGGGCCCGGGCAATAACCCACCAGCCCCCAACCGACGCCGAAGATCGCCGCGCCGCCGAGCAGACGCGCATCGATGTCGGCGCGCGTGGGCAGCGAGAAGCGCTCGGCGAACAGCGGTTTCGGATTGCGGAATACCAACCGATAACCGAATGTGGTGACCAGCAGTCCGCTACCCATGACGAACGCCAGGGTGGGATCCCAGGCGCCAAACAGATCCAGAAAGCCCTGTACCCGGGCGGTGTTGGTCATGCCGGAGATGGCCAGGCCGGCACCGAATAGGAGGCCGGACAAGAGAGCGGAAAGGGCAGTTTTCATTGTGTGATCCTCATCACGAGAGCAGGCGCAGGGCGGTGACTGTGGCGATACCGGTGGCCATGAAGGTCAGGGTCGCCAGCAGCGAGCGTTTCGAGAATCGGGAGATGCCGCAGATGCCGTGACCACTGGTACAACCCGAACCCAGCCCGGTGCCGAGGCCGACGATCAGACCGCCGAGCAGGGCCAGCCCGACCGCAGCCTGGGGTTGCGGTGCGCGCAGGTCGGCGTTGAGCAGTGCCGGCAGTGCTCCGCCGATCACGATGCCCACCACAAACAGCGCGCGCCACAGGCGTTCGCCGGCGGGCTGAGTGAAGGTGCCGGTCAGAATGCCGCTGACACCGGCGATGCGGCCGTTGAGTGCCATCATTAGAATGGCTGCCAGGCCGATCAGGGCACCGCCGATGGTGGCGAGAATGAAGTGATGCATGGGATATGCCTCGCGGATTGCTGAAAGGGCGGTGCGCGACCGTCGCCGGGCCGCGCGTATCTGTTGGAGATGGACGGCCGGATCAATTATATTAGCAATTCAACGATTAGCAATATCTGATGAAGCGGGCGCAGGTCGCGCGCCCGGCAGCAATGAGGAAATCAGCGTGTCCGATGCAATGCCTGCGGAACAGATCGACCTACTGACCCTGGAGAGGCACGCCGAAGCGGCGGAGGCGCTGCTCAAGGCGATGGCCAATCGCAGCCGGCTGATGGTGCTCTGCGTGCTGCACGACGGAGAGTTCTCGGTCAGTGAGCTGAATGCCCGGATCCCGCTCAGCCAGTCGGCTCTGTCACAGCATTTGGCGACCCTGCGCAGGGCCGGCCTGGTGACCACGCGCCGCGCCGCCCAGACCGTCTATTATCGGCTCAGCGACAGGGTCGCCAGCGCCCTGATCGCGGTGTTGCACGCCCATTTCTGCGGGCAGGTGTCCGCTGCGGAGTCCGCGAAAGTCAGTTGAAGCTGTGCTCCGGTCTTGGAAAGCTGCCGTCCCGTACCGCTGCCGCGTAGGCGCGCAGGGCGCCCAGGATACTGCCGGATTCGGCGAGAAAATCCTGCGCGAACTTGGGGATGCGGGCGGAGATGCCCAGCAGATCCTGGACCACCAGCACCTGAGCGTCGGTTTCGGTGCCGGCGCCGATGCCGATCACCGGGATCGCCAACTCGGCGCTGATCCGGGCGCCCAGCTCCCTGGGCACGCACTCCAGCACGAGCAGCCCGGCGCCGGCTTCCTGCAGCAGCCGGGCATCCTCCAGCATGCGTTCCCCCTCACCGGGGCCTCGGCCCTGGACGCGATAACCGCCGAATTTATTGACGGATTGGGGGGTCAGGCCGAGGTGCCCGCATACCGGAACACCGCGCTCGGTGAGCATGGCGACGGTTTCGGCAAGCCAGGCTCCGCCCTCGAGTTTGACCATTTGGGCGCCTGCTTGCATCAGCGCGGCCGCGTTGGTCATCGCCTGTTCGGCCGTGGCGTAAGCCATGAACGGCAGGTCCGCGATGACGAAAGCCTTGGTGCTGCCGCGGCATACAGCCGCGGTGTGGTGCACCATGTCCGCCATGGATACCGGGATTGTGCTGCTGTAGCCGAGCATGACATTGCCCAGTGAGTCGCCCACCAGCAGCACTTCGATCCCGGCTTGCTCGGCGAGCCGCGCGAAGGTGCTGTCATAGGCGGTGACGACGGGGAATTTCTCACCCCCTCGCTTCAGTTCGCTGAGGGTGTTGATGGTAATGGTCTTCATGAGCGCTCTGCTTGGGGCCGTCAGGACGGCGGATTGTATTGCGGGTTGTAGTAATGGCGCCCGTTCTTGATGCCCAGCAGATATTCCACCAGTTGCCGATAGTCGAGGTCGTTGTCGGCGAGATCGATGTCCCTGGTGTTGACGATCAGCAGCGGCGCTTCGTCGTAATAATGGAAGTACTGCGTGTAGGCCTCGTTGAGGCGCTCCAGGTAATCCTGGCTGATGGCGCGTTCCGCGGCCACCCCGCGTTTGTGGATTCGTGCCAGCAGGGTTTCCGGCGGTGCCTGCAGGTAGATCACCAGATCGGGCACTAGCTTGTCGAAGGTGAGCTGGTCGTAGACCTGTTGATAAAGGCGAAATTCCTCGTCGTCCAGGGTAACCCGGGCAAACAGTGGATCCTTGTCGAGCAGAAAGTCTGCCACCCGGCAGGGCCGGAACATGTCGCCCTGGCGCAGCTGTCCGATCTGGCGGGTGCGCTGGAACAGGAAGTACAGCTGGGTGGGCAGGGCGTGGACGCCGGGATCGCGGTAGAAGCGCTCCAGGAAGGGATTGTCCTCGACGTCTTCCAGCAGCAGATCATAGCCCAGGGTCTCGGCCAGGCGCCGCGCGAGTGAAGTCTTGCCGACACCGATGGGTCCTTCGATGGCGACAAAACGGGGCAGCGCAGCGCGCTCCGGCCCCGGCGGGATGTCATTGGCGTGCTCGGTCACTGCGGCTCCCGGTCTGAGAGGCGGACAATACCCGCGCAGCCGACCCGTGCCAACAAGCTGGCGACCCGGCAGCCGTCCGGCAGACACAGGTGCGGATCCAGGTCGAGAAGCGGAGCGAGGACGAAGTTGCGGACGCCGAGGCCGGGGTGGGGGAGGGTCAGCTCCGGTGTGGAGACGCAGTGGTCACCATACAGCAGCAGGTCCAGATCCAGGGTTCGGGGTCCCCAGCGAACTTCCCTTGTCCGCCCGCGAAGATCCTCGAGCCGCTGCAGTTGCCGCAGCAGGGGCAGCGGCTGCAGCGCCGTGCGCAGGCGGACGGCGGTATTGATGTAGTCGGGCTGGCGGCCGGGACCCATGGCCCGGCTCCGATAGCGCGGTGCGACGGCTTCGAGGTGCGAAGCGGGCAGGTCTGCGAGTGCGGTGATTGCCCAGTCGATCTGGGCCAGCGGATCGCCCAGGTTGGCACCCAGGCCGATATGGCAGATTTCGATCATTCCGCGTCTGTGGCTGGGGCCCGTCTGCGACTTCGTCGGCGCCGCCGGCTGCGCGGCGCCGGCTGCAGTTCCGCGAGCATGGCTTCGCGGTCGGCGCCGGAGGCTTCTTGGTACCCGGTCCACCATTCGCCGGCGCCACCCGGGAGTTCACCGCTCTGTTCGCGCAGCAGCAGAAAGTCATAGCCGGCGCGGAACCTGGGGTGGCCCAGGAGCTGCTCCGCGGATTTTCTGTGAGGTTGTTCCAGGCGCTGCTGCAGCTCCCAGATTTCACGCGCCGGAGTCGAGAAGCGGCGTGGAATCGCCACATGTCGCACCGCCCGCGCCAGCACTTCGGATATCGCCTGGCCGAGAGCGGCTCCTGTGCCTTTCCCCGATTCCAGCCGCGCCGCGGTGTGGATGATCGGCGGCCACAGCAGCGCAGCGAACAGAAATCCCGGTGTCACTCGCTGGTGATTGGCAATGCGTTGATCGGTGTTGATCAGCGCTTGGCGCAGAAACCGCTCGGCATCGGGATCGGCCGTGGCTGCCGCGGTGTCCGGCAGCAGGTACTCGAGCAGGCCGTATTCGCAGAGGGCTTCGTAGGCCGCCACCCCGTGGCCGGTCATGAGGAGTTTCACCAGCTCGTCGAACAACCGCGCCGGCGGCACCTCGGCCAGCAGCGGGCGCAGTTGGTTCATCGGCTCGGCGGTCGCCGGGTGCAGCGTGAAGCCCAGCTTGGCGCGGAAGCGGGCTGCGCGCAGCATGCGCACCGGATCTTCGCGGAAGCGGACTGCGGGGTCGCCGATGATGCGCAGTGACTGCTGCGCGATATCTTCCAGGCCGCCGACGAAGTCCAGCAACTGGTCGGCAGTGGGGTCGTAATAGATGGCGTTGATCGTGAAATCGCGCCTTTCGGCGTCCTCTTCCAGCGAGCCGAACACATTGTCGCGGAGCAAAATGCCACGCTGGTTGCGGCGCGCGAGTTCGCGGTGCGCGCGGCCGGTGCCCGCCTCGTCAGTCTGCTGGTGGGGGGCGCGAAAGGTCGTTACCTCGACCAGTTCCCGGCCCATGTGGACATGTACGATCTGGAAGCGGCGACCGACGATACGGGCCCGCCGGAACAGTGTCCGCACCTGCTCTGGGGTGGCGTCGGTGGCGATGTCGAAATCCTTGACCTTCTTGCCCAGCAGGGTGTCGCGCACGCAACCACCTACCACCAGAGCGCGGTGGTCGGCGGCCTCGAGTTTTTCCACCACTTCGCGAGCGCCCGGGCTTACGTCGGCGGGAGACATCTGGTATCTGCTGGCAGGGATCTGGAGTGGCGTGCCGGCGGGAGAAGCCTTGCGTGTGAATAGCCTTTTGAACCGTTGGAGCATTCGGGGAGATCCATGGGACAGTGGCGATTCTAGCACAGCCGACGATCCCGCTCTGACGCGGCAATGACCCAATGAAAAGGGAGAAGCCGTTTCCGACTTCTCCCTTCGAATCATTTGCCTGGGGCTTTGGGCTAACCCACCCTACCTTGGCCCTGCAAATCAGTAGGACTCTTTTATTGTTATGTTTATTGTTGTTATGCGATCTTATTATTGTTGTTATGAATGGGTGTAATGCTATTTGCTGTGGTTCCCATGTGCAAAGGTGTTTTTAGACTTTTTTGTGCCATATACAGCAGCTGTTATTTTTTTAGGTGATATATCACGGCGTTTCCGCCTTTAATGGCCCCCTGTGCCAGTGTTCAAGCCCCCAGCGCAGCAGGGATTCCGGGTCCGAGCCTTCCAGCTCGCGAGGTGGTGTCAGGCCCAGCCACACCAGCGCCCGGCACAGATTGGCCGAGGCGGCGGCGGGCTGTACCCGGGGCGCGTGGTTCTGCTTGCTCAGCTTGAGGCCCTGGGCGTCGCAGATCACCGGGATGTGGCCATATTCTGGCGTTGCCAGACCCAGTTGCCGGAACAGGAAGATCTGCCGGGGTGTGGAGTCGGCGAGATCGGCGCCGCGCAGCACATGGGTGATGCCCTGGGCGGCGTCGTCCACCACCACTGCCAGCTGGTAGGCGATCAGGCCGTCGCGGCGGCGGACGACGAAATCCCCGGAGGTGCGCAGGTCGGTGTGCTCCGGGCCGCGCAAAAAATCCCGGTAGCTGATATGAGGGTCGCCGTCGATCCTTACCCGTAGTGCGCCCGCCTGCGCTGCATCCGTACGCTGGCGACACCTGCCGTCGTAGCAGCCGCCGAGTTCGCGCAGGCGCTGTCGATTGCAGGTGCAGCGGTAGAGGAGTCCGGCCGCGGCCAGTTTTGCCAGTGCTGTTTCATAGTGAAAAAGGCGCTGGCTCTGGTGGAGAATCGGGCCATCCCAATGCAGTCCGTGGGCGTCCAGTTGGCCTACGATGGTATCGGCGGCGCCCGGGACCTCACGCGGCGGGTCGATGTCCTCGATGCGCACCAGCCAGTGGCCCTGACGGGCGCGGGCGTCCAGGAAACTGGCCACCGCGGTTGCCAGTGAGCCCAGGTGCAGGGGGCCGGTGGGCGAGGGTGCAAAGCGCCCCACATAAGTTGTTGTCGCCACGGCGATGCGTTACCGCTTCTGCCGGGTTCTCGGTGCCCGGGGCTGCGAGCGGGATGCCCGCAGTGCCCGGACCGGCGCCTCAATTGTTGACAGTCTGGCGCTCGCGGATCTCATCCAGGGTCTTGCAATCCACGCAGAGGGTGGCCGTGGGGCGTGCTTCGAGGCGCCGGATGCCGATCTCCACGCCACACTGCTCGCAATAGCCGTAGTCGTCGGCGTCGATCATTTCGATGGTCTTGTCGATCTTCCTGATCAGCTTGCGCTCGCGGTCCCGGGTGCGCAACTCCAGGCTGAATTCCTCTTCCTGGGTGGCGCGGTCGGCGGGGTCGGGAAAGTTGGCGGCGTCATCCTTCATGTGGCTGACGGTGCGATCGACCTCCGTCATCAGGTCCTGCCGCCATTCCCGCAGCAGTTTACGGAAGTGCTCGCGCTGGCTCTCGTTCATGTAGGGTTCGCCCCGTTTTTCCTTGTAGGGCTCGAAGTTGCGTAACAGCAGCGAGGATTTCGCTGCAGCCTTCTTTTTGGCCATGGGTCGTTCCGCTGGAGGGGCTGACAAGAAGCGGCGTTTATATGTCCGGGCGCGGATTTTTTCAAGCCTGGATGTGAATCCCGCAGCCGACAGGGCGGCCTGTCGCTATGGTCTAGAATCGGCGCAGTTCTACGGGGAGCAGAGCATTGAAAACGGCGAGTCGGGTGGCTGGAATGACCCCTTTTCGGGTGGTCGATTTCCTCGAGGCGGCGGAGCGGTTGCAGGCGCAGGGGCGCGACATCGTGCGCCTGGAGGCAGGCCAGCCCGCCTTTCCGACGCCGGCTGCACTGGTCGAGGCGACGCGCACGGCACTCGCGGAGGAACGTACCAGGTACACCCCGGCGCTGGGTATTGCCCGCTTGCGCGAGGCGATCGCGGCGTCCTACCGGCGCCGCCACGGCATCGAGCTGGACCCCGGCCGCGTCGCAGTGACCACCGGCAGCAGCGCCGCCCTGGCGCTGTTGGGAGATCTGTTGATCGACCCGGGGGACGGCGTGCTGCTGAGTGATCCGGGTTATCCGTGCAACGCCAATTTCGTGCGTCGTGCCGGCGGCGAGCCGCAATGGATTCCGGTGGGTGCGGAACAGCGCTATCAGGTCACTGCAGCAGCCTTGGCCGCACATTGGCGGCCGAATACCATCGGCGCCTGGCTGGCGTCGCCGGCCAATCCCACCGGCGAATTGATCGCCGCTCCAGCCTTGCGGGACCTGGTCGAGGAGATCGGCCGTCGCGGGGCGAGCCTGGTGATGGACGAGATCTACCATGGTCTGGTCTATGACGAGTCCGAGGTCTCGGTCCTGGAGATGACGGCGGATGCCTTCGTGGTGAACAGCTTTTCGAAGTATTTCGGCATGACCGGCTGGCGCCTGGGCTGGCTGGTGATGCCCGAGGCGGCGGCCCGCGACATCAATGTGCTCGCCCAGAACTTCTATATCTCGCCACCGAGCATTGCCCAGCATGCGGCGCTGGCCGCGTTTCGGCCGGAAGTGATCGCGGAGCTGGAGGCGCGCCGCGCGGAGTTGCGCCGCCGGCGCGACTTTCTGGTTCCCGCCCTGCGCGAGCTGGGTTTTACGATTCCCCATACACCCGCCGGCGCCTTTTACGTCTACGCCGGCATCGAGCGCCTCGCCGAGGATTGCGAAGCCTTTTGCTGGGACATGCTGGAGCGGGCCGGGGTCGCCTTCACCCCGGGTACGGATTTCGGTGCTCATCTCGCCCGCTCCAAGGTGCGGTTTTCCTACACCGAGCCCCTGGATCGCCTGGAATTGGCGGTGGAGCGGCTGCGCCGCGCGCTGGCGGCCGGATGATCTTCGCCCCGCCCCTGGAAGCCGGCGTCTTCCTGCGTCGCTACCGGCGCTTCTTTGCCGATGTCCGCTGCACCGACGGCAGCGAACTGACACTGCACTGCGCCAACACGGGTTCCATGCTCAACTGCGGGGTGCCGGGCAGCCGCTGCTGGTTTTCGCGCAGTCATGACCCCAGGCGCAAGCTGCCGGGCACCCTGGAGATCGTCACCACGGGCGACGGCCGGCGCGCCGGAGTCAATACCGGTCGCGCCAATGCCCTGGTGGCCGAAGCCCTGGGGCACGACCGCATCGGCGCCTTGGTCGGCTATCCCGAGCTGCGCCGGGAGGTGCGTTATGGCAGCGAAAACAGCCGCATAGACTTTTTGCTGGGCGGTAGCGGCAGCCCCTGCTATCTGGAGGTCAAGAGCGTCACCCTGTCCTTGGGGGATGGCGTGGCGGCGTTTCCGGACGCGGTTACCCAACGCGGGATGAAGCACCTTCGCGAGCTGGAGGCGGTGAGCGCCCAGGGTGCCCGCGCGGTGCTGCTGTTTTGTGTGCAACTGAACGACGTCCACACCCTGGTTCCGGCGGATCACCTGGACCCCGCCTACGGCGAGGCCCTGCGCCGCGCCCGGGGCCAGGGTGTGGAGGTATTGGCCTGGGCCTGCGCTGTCTCCGCCGCAGAGATCCGCCTCGACCGCGAGATCGCGGTGGAACTCGGCAGCTGATCGTGGGCTGGCTCGGACTTACATCTTGCCGTCGATTTCCACCACCCGCGAGTGGAACTTCCAGGCGCCGTTCACCTTCACCAGTTGGTCACGGTAGCGGCCGGAGTTGACCACGCTGACCTTGTCGCCGGTGTCGACCAGGATCAGGTAAGCGTCATGGCTGGCGATGTCGCCGTCGACTTCGACGATGGCGTCGGTGGTGCAGTGCTTCACTTTCATGGTGGGAATCATCTTGCGGGCGAAGGCGAGCAGGGCCTCCTGGCCGGCAGCGAGTTGCTTGCCGCCCATCGCGAAGGTCCCATCGGCGGCAAAGGTTGCCACCCAGGCTTCGGGGTCTCCGTAGTCGAAGGCGCGGTTGTACTTGGCTACCACCTGGCGGATGGCCAATTGATCGGCGATGGCATTCATTGTTGTGGCTCCTTTTGGGTCAAGTGCAGTGGCTGATGAGTGGGCCGGCTGGGCTGGGCCCGTCGGCATGAGATGAATCTGGTGCTCAAGGTGACAAAGGCTCGCGCCGGGCGGCGCCGGCGTCAAGGGCGAGATAGAGTTTTCCGCCGCGCTCGAGCACCGCGACCCGCTCCAGCCGGGCGCCCGGGCAGGGGCCCGCGAGGCAGATCCCCGAGTCGATCTCGAACAGCGCGCCGTGAGCCTGGCAGTGGATATAGCGGCCGCTGTGATCGAGAAACCGGTCGGGCAGCCAGTTGAGCTCGAAGCCGGCGTGGGGGCAGCGGTTGTGATAGACGTGGACACTGTCGGCAGTCCGCACCGCGAACAGCTTCAACTCCGGCCCCAGGGCCAGCGCCCGGGCACCGCCCAGGGGGATATCGGCGACCTGGCAGAGGAAGCGGTGCCGGGGTTCAGCCGCCACGGCGCAGTGCCTCGATGCGCTCCTCCAGGGGCGGATGGGTCATGAACAGTTTGGTGGCGCGCTGTTTCCAACCAGGGGAGATCCCGAACGCGGTCAGCGAGTCCGGCAGCTCGCTGGGGAGGTGGGCCTCGGTCTCGCGCCGCAGCTTCTCGAGCGCTGCGATCATGGCGCCGCGGCTGGCCAGCCGGGCGCCGGCGGCGTCGGCGCGAAATTCCCGCCAGCGCGAAAACGCCATCACCACCATACTGGCGAGAATGCCCAGCACGATTTGCAGGGCAATGACGATGAAGAAATAGCCGATACCATGACCGCGCTCGTTCTTGAACACCACGCGGTCGATCACCGAGCCCAGCACCCGGGCCAGAAACAGCACGAAGGTGTTGAGCACGCCCTGGACGAGTGCCAGAGTGACCATGTCGCCATTGGCGACATGGCCGATTTCGTGGGCCAGCACCGCCCGGGCCTCGTCCCGCTCGAAGCGCTCCAGGAGTCCGGAGCTGACCGCGACCAGAGCCTTGTCCTTGTTCCAGCCGGTGGCGAAGGCGTTCGCCTGGCGGGCAGGAAAAACGCCTACCTCGGGCATGCCGATACCGGCCTTGCGGGCCAGTTCGCGCACCGTGTCGAGCAGCCAGCGCTGGGCGGCGTCGGTCGGCTGATCGATGATCTGTGTCCTGGTGCCCATCTTGGCCATGGGTTTGGACAGCAACAGGGAGATGAACGAACCCAGAAACCCGAACAGACCACAGAACACCAGCAGCGCTGTCAGGTTGGTATGGATACCCTGGCCGGTCAGGTATTGCTCGAGTCCCAGAGCCTGGAAGATCAGGCTGACCAACGCCAGCACGGCGATGTTGGTGGCCAAAAACAGCGCAATTCTCAGCATTTCTCAGAACTCCGTGTGGTGTCGGCCCATGGCTGTCGATAAGATGGGGACGCCTGCTGGAAGTTCAATGACCTGGAGGGAATTGTGGGCTATGGAGCAACGCTCGAAGCCGGGGTACGCGGGATCCTGACCGAGGCCCGGCAGAGTTGGCGAGCGGCTCGGCACCGGCCCGCTCAGCAGTCCGCGACCGGCTTTCCCGGCACCCGGCGGCTGCTGCATCACTACTGCCTGGTGCTGGCAGCGGCCGGGCTGTTGTCTGGTTGTGCCTGGTGGTCGGAGGACGCCGCACCGGCGCCGCGGGCCGAGCTGATCGGTGTCCGCCAGCTGGACCGCGACGGTGGCGAGACCAGGTATCTGGTGACAGTGCGTATCGTCAATCCCGGCCAGGAAGTATTGCGCATTTCCGGGTTGACCTGTTATTTGCATATCGACGGCACCCTGGTGGCCGAAGGTTTCTCCGGTCCGCTGGCGTCGCTGCCACCGGGGTCGGCGATGCGCATGGCGGTCGAGGCTAGGGCGAATTTCCTCGGCGGCCTGAAGCTCATGACCGGCACTGCGGCCCCCAGCTCACGCGACTACCGCCTCGAACTCCGCTTGCGCAGGCCCTGGCACCTGGCACCCCTGACGCTGACCGATATCGGAGAGGTGAACATTGACAAATGACCCTGTCTTGATCGATCTGGAGACGCGCCTGGCGTTTCAGGAAGACGCCATCAAGTCTCTCGAAGATCTGGCACACCGCCAACAACGACGCGTCGAAGCACTGGAAATGCACTGCCAGCGCCTGTCGGCGCGGCTTGGAGAGCTGGTGGCGGTGCTCCCCGGGCCCACGTCGGAACCGCCGCCGCACTACTGAGGCCGCGGAGCAGGCGACCATGGCACGCGACAGACAAGACGCGGCGGATGCCGAGCTGCTCACCGGCCGCAGCCGGGGACACCTGGAATCCTGGCGCGACGAGGCGGGCGAGTGCCTGCTGCACCGCGCGGTCATCGAACCGCTGCGTGCCCTGCGCGCCCGCGCCGCCCGGGAGGGGATCTGTCTGTGCGTGGCCAGTGGTTTCCGTTCTTTCGACCGCCAGTTGCGGATCTGGAACGCCAAGGCCCGCGGCGAGCGCCCGGTACTGGATGACCGCGGCAGCCCCTGGGACTGGGCGGCGCTTGCCGATCGCGAGCGGATCCACGCCATCCTGCGCTGGTCGGCATTGCCCGGGGCATCGCGTCACCACTGGGGCACCGACCTGGATGTCTGGGATCCGGTGGCGGCGGGAGCGGGCTATCGGCTGCGGCTGGAAACTGACGAATACGGTCCCGGGGGGCCGTTTCGGCGCCTCGCTGCCTGGCTGGAGGAGTTGTCGAGCACAGCAACCGGTTTCGTGCGCCCCTATCCCGGCTGGGGCGGCGGAGTGGCCGCCGAGCCCTGGCACCTGAGTTTCCTGCCGCTGGCGGGAGACTACCAGCGTCGGCTTACCCCGGAGTTACTGCGCGCCGTGCTGGCCGGCGCCGACCTGGAACTCAAGGCCGCGGTGCTTGCCGAACTGGAAGAGATTCATGCGCGCTATGTTCGTGTTCCGCCGTTGCATACGGCGGGGTGATGAGACATAGTCGAACCGAGATTTGGGGTGGTGATCGCCGTGGATGATCAGCTCTGGCAGGACATTCGCGAAGAGGCGCGCAACGCGGTGTGCGACGAGCCCCTACTGGCCAGTTATCTGCACCGTGCGCTGCTCAGTCACCCGACCCTGGAGTCGGCGCTGATCTACAACCTGTCGGAGCAGCTCGGCAACGCCGTGGTGTCGGCGCTGACCATCCGCCAGATTTTCGAGCAGGCCCTGGCCGAGGCGCCGGAAATCGGGCGCAATGCGCGGCGCGACCTGCTCGCCTATTACGAGCGCGATCCGGCCTGTGACCGGCGCCTGATGCCGCTGCTGTATTTCAAGGGCTACCATGCCCTGCAGGTACACCGCAGCGCCCATCACCTGTGGCAGCGGGGCCGCCACGCCCTGGCCCTGTATCTGCAGAACCAGTGTTCCGAACGCTTCGGGGTGGACATCCATCCCGCCGCCGAGATCGGCGGCGGCATCATGATCGACCATGCCACCGGCGTGGTCATCGGCGAGACTGCCCGCGTCGGCGATGATGTATCCATGCTGCACGGCGTGACCCTGGGGGGCACTGGTTGCCAGGGCGGCCAGCGCCACCCCCAAGTCGGCGCCGGGGTGCTGATCGCGGCAGGCGCCAAATTGTTGGGTTGCATCGAGATCGGTGCCAATGCCCGCATCGGCGCGGGCAGCCTGGTGCTGGATGCGGTGCCTGACGGCACTACCGTGGTCGGAGTTCCGGCCCAGGTAGTCGGTGCGGCTGCAATGCGCGGAGCGGGTTGATGGTAGATGGATTCAGCGAACCCGGACGTAGCAGCCTGGTGCGGCGTCGGCTGTTTGACGCCAGTCGCTACTCGCTGCAGGGGTTGCGCGCCTGCTTCCGCCACGAGGAGGCATTCCGTACCGAGCTGGTGCTGGCGCTGATCCTCATGCCGCTGGCTTTCTGGCTGGCCCGCAGTGCTCTCGAGCTGGTGCTTTTGCTCGGCGTCATGATACTGGTGCTGATCGTCGAGTTGCTGAACTCGGCGGTGGAATCCGTGGTCGACCTGTACGGCCGCGAGCGGCGGGAGCTCGCCGGCCGGGCCAAGGATCAGGGCTCCGCTGCGGTGATGCTGAGTATGGCGCTCTGCGTGCTGGTGTGGGGCGGCGTCCTCTGGATGAGGGTGATGGGATGACTGAAGGGCAGCGTTACGATCTCCTGTTTCGCGGCGACATCGCTCCGGGGCGACGGCTGGGCCAGGTAAGGACGCGGGTCCAGGAGCTGTTCCAGATCGACGACGAGCGGGCAGCGCAGCTGTTTTCCGGCCGGCCGACCATCATCCGCCGCGACCTCGATGCGGCCGGGGCCGAACGGTACCGGACCGCTTTGGCGGCGGCCGGCGCGCTGGTCGAATTGCGCCCGGTGGCCAGATCTGTGCCGGAAGCGCCGCCGGCGTCCGGTCCGGCGCCGGCGGACGACTGGACCCTGGCGCCCCTGGGTACCGATGTGCTGCGTCCGGAAGAACGCCGCGGCCCGGAAGCGGTGCAAGTCGATATCGATCACCTCGACGTCGAGCCCGTGGGAGCCGACGTGTTGCGCGCCGAGGAACGCCCTCAGGTGCCCAAGGTGGATATCGACACCTCTCGTCTGGGACTCGATCCCGCTACCGACTGAAATCCGGGTCAGCTGGTCTCCGCCGCCCGCTGGCTCCCAGGTTCCGGCGGGGCAGGTGACCAACCAGCACAGGGCGCTGGCCGGCCCCATTCCCAGGATCGCCGGACTCGGAGACCGCAATTTTGGATAGACTGGGACCGCAATTCATGCCGGGGGTCCGTGGCGGGGCGGCCCGGTATCCCGGTCCCACCGGCTAGAGGAGGAATCCATGACCGCATCCCAGGACAGTTTCGACAGCATTGCCACACTGAAGGTCGGCTCCCGCAGCTACAGATACTTCAGCCTGCGACGCTTTGCCGCCGCCAGCGGCAGGGATCTGGCCGCCCTGCCGGTCACTCATCGGGTGCTGCTGGAGAATCTGCTGCGCCGTGAGGACGGCGCCGCAGTTACCCGCGACGATATCCTGGCGCTGGCCGGAGCCGGCAGCGGCACTCGGGAAATCGCCTTCACGCCCGCCCGGGTGCTGATGCAGGACTTCACCGGAGTGCCCGGCGTGGTCGATCTGGCCGCCATGCGCGATGCGGTCAGCTCCCGCGGGGGTGATCCGCAGCGCATCAATCCGCTGGTGCCCGTGGATCTGGTCATCGACCACTCGGTGATGGTTGACCAGTACGCCTCGCCCGAGGCCTATGGCGCCAACGTGGCGATCGAGATGGCGCGCAACGCCGAGCGTTATCGCTTCCTGCGCTGGGGCCAGACGGCGTTCGACAATTTCCGCGTGGTGCCGCCGGGCACCGGGATCTGCCACCAGGTCAATCTCGAATACCTCGCCCAGTGCGTATGGACCCGTGCCGAGGGCGATGTGGTCTGGGCCTACCCGGATACCCTGGTCGGCACCGACAGCCATACCACCATGATCAACGGCATCGGTGTCCTGGGCTGGGGCGTGGGCGGCATCGAGGCCGAGGCCGCCATGCTCGGGCAGCCCATCTCCATGCTGATTCCGGAGGTGGTCGGGGTTCGCCTCGAGGGCCGGCTGCGCGAGGGAATGACCGCCACCGATCTGGTATTGACCGTCACCGAGATGCTCAGGCGGCACAACGTGGTCGGCAAGTTCGTCGAGTTCCACGGCCCGGGCCTGGCGCATCTGCCGCTCGCCGACCGCGCGACCCTGGCCAACATGGCGCCCGAGTACGGTGCCACCTGCGGGTTCTTTCCGATCGACCAACAGACCCTGGATTACCTCGAACTCACCGCCCGCGACGCCGAGCGGATCGCCTTGGTCGAGGCCTACGCCAGGGAGCAGGGCCTGTGGCGCGACGCCGAGCTGACGCCGAACTACAGCGAACTGGTGACGCTGGATCTGGATACCGTGGTGGCTTCGGTGGCCGGCCCCAGGCGGCCCCAGGACCGCGTGCCTCTGACCGGGATCGGACAGGCCACCCGGGAGGCGATCGAGTTGCGGGGCCGGCCCGAGCCGGCGGCCGAAGCCGGCGGGGCGGACGCCCACCGGTTGCAGGATGGTGACCTGGTAATCGCGGCCATCACCTCCTGTACCAACACCTCCAACCCGGCGGTGATGCTGGCCGCCGGGCTGGTGGCCCAGAAGGCCGTGGCCCTGGGTCTGCACACCAAGCCCTGGGTGAAAACCTCCCTGGCGCCCGGTTCCAAGGTGGTCACCGACTATTTGCAGCGCTCCGGTGTGCAGCAGTACCTGGACCAACTGGGCTTCAACCTGGTCGGCTACGGCTGTACCACCTGCATCGGCAACTCCGGGCCGCTGCTGCCCGAGATCGAGGCGGCGATCGACGAGAATGACCTCACGGTGGGGGCGGTGCTGTCGGGCAATCGCAATTTCGAGGGTCGGATCCATCCCCGGGTCCGGGTCAATTGGCTGGCGTCGCCGCCACTGGTGGTGGCGTTTGCACTGGCCGGCACCACCCTGATCGATCCGCAGCGGGATCCGCTTGCCGTCACCGCTTCCGGCGAGCCCGTGTATCTGGCGGATCTGTGGCCGGATGGCGCCGAGGTCGCAGCCGCCATGGCCCAGGTCGAGCGCGCCATGTTTCTCAATGAATACGCCCAGGTATTCGACGGCGATGCCCAATGGCAGGCGCTGGACGTTCCGGAGGGAAAAACCTATCGCTGGGATCCTCAGTCGACCTATATCCGCCGGCCACCGTTTTTCGAGGTGCAGGCGCCCGCCGCAGAGGCCATCCGCGGAGCTCGGCTGCTGGCGCTGTTCGGCGATTCGGTGACCACGGACCATATCTCGCCGGCGGGCAACATCGATTCCGACAGCCCCGCGGGTCGCTACCTGCGCGAACAGGGCGTCGAGGTCGCCGACTTCAATTCCTACGGCTCCCGTCGCGGCAACCACGAAGTGATGATGCGGGGAACCTTCGCCAACGTCCGCATCCGCAACGAGCTGCTGTCCGGCGTCGAGGGCGGCTATACCCGGCTGCCGGACAGCACCGAGCCGGTGCCCATCTATGATGCCGCGATGCAGTACCAGCAACAGGGCACGCCCCTGGTGGTGGTCGCCGGCCGTGAATACGGCACGGGTTCCAGCCGCGACTGGGCCGCCAAGGGCACCCGGTTGCTGGGTATCCGCGCGGTGATCGCCGAGAGCTTCGAGCGCATCCATCGCTCCAACCTGGTGGGCATGGGCGTCCTGCCGCTGGAATTCAGCGGCGGCACCGGACGTGCCCAGCTCGCCCTGGACGGCAGCGAGTTGTTCCATCTGCAGGGGCTCGGCGACCTGGTCCCCGGGCAGGCGCTGGAGCTGGTGGTGGAACGCCGCGACGGCCGCCGCGACAGCTACCCGCTGCGGCTGCGCATCGACACCGAGAACGAGCTGCGCTACTACCGCGCCGGCGGCATCCTCCACCATGTTCTCGCCCAGCTGGGGTCGCGCTGAGACATGGCCGGGCAGCGCATCGAACGGGATTCCCTCGGCGAGGTCGCCATCGCCGCCGATGCGCTCTGGGGCGCCCAGACCCAGCGTTCCCTGGAGAATTTTCCCATCGGCGGGCAGCGCTTTCCGCTCGCTTTCATCCATGATTTCGCACTGGTGAAGAAGGCCGCCGCGCTGGCCAACTGCGAGTTGGGGGAGCTGACGGAGCGGCGCCGGGAGCTGATCTGTGCGGCCTGCGACGAGATCGTCGCCGGCCGGCACGACGACCAGTTCCCGTTGGTGGTCTGGCAGACCGGCAGCGGCACCCAGACCAACATGAACCTGAACGAGGTGATCGCCAATCGCGCCAACGAACTCGCCGGTGGCCGCCGCGGCGACCGCGAGCCCGTCCATCCCAATGACCATGTCAATCGCTCGCAGTCCTCCAATGACGTCTTTCCGACGGTGATGCACGTCGCCGCGGCCCGGCAGCTGCGCGAACGCCTGCTGCCCGCCCTGGAGGCGCTGCATGGTGCCCTGGCAGCCAAGGAGGGAGAGTTCGCCGCGCTGGTCAAGACCGGCCGCACCCACCTGATGGACGCCACTCCGGTGACCCTGGGCCAGGAGTTCGGCGGCTACCGGGCACAGCTCGCCTATGCCCGCGAACAGCTCACCGCGGTGCTGCCCCAGGTGCAGGCGCTGGCGCTGGGCGGCAGCGCGGTGGGCACCGGGCTCAACACTCCGCCCGGTTGGGCCGCGACCGTGACCGGGCACATCGCCGTGCTTGCCGGCGCTCCCTTCACTTCGGCCGCGGACAAATTCATGGCGCTGGCCGGTCACGAGGCCCTGGTCGATCTGCATGGCCGCCTGCGGGTGTTGGCCGGGGCCCTGTTCAAGATCGCCGCTGATATCCGCCTGCTGGGCAGTGGGCCGCGCTGTGGCCTGGGGGAGCTGCGCCTGCCGGCCAACGAGCCCGGCAGTTCGATCATGCCCGGCAGGGTGAATCCCACCCAGGTCGAGGCGCTGACCATGGTGGCGGTACAGGTGATGGGCAACGACGCCGCAGTGGGGTTCGCCGGCAGCCAGGGCCAGCTGGAGCTCAACGTCTTCAAGCCGTTGCTCATTCACAATGTGCTGGAGTCGATCGCGCTGCTGGCCGACGCCATGGACAGCTTTCGGACGCGCTGCGTGGCGGGGCTGCGCGCCGATCCGGATCAGCTGCAACTGCACCTGCGGCGGTCGCTGATGTTGGTGACAGCGCTGAGCCCGATTATCGGTTACGATTGCGCCGCAAAAATTGCCGGGAAGGCTTTTGCAGAGGGCATATCGCTGCGTGAGGCGGCGTTGGCCCTGGGCCATGTCGACGCCGAGACCTTCGATCGGGTGGTGGATCCAGCGCAAATGCTGGGGCCGCCCGGACCTTGAGCCGCGCCGCGATCGTCGCCCCTTACCCCAACAGGACAGCTAGCCATGCCAGACACCCGAGCCGCCGAGGTGGCCATCCGCCTTTGTGACGTGAGCCTGAAGCGGGGCGATCGCCCGGTACTCGAAGGGTTTTCTCTGCAGATTCCCGCTGGCAAGGTCACTGCGGTGATGGGGCCCAGTGGCTGCGGCAAGACCACGGTGCTCAAGCTGATCACCGGCCAATTGCGACCCGATGCCGGGGAGGTCTGGGTGGGCGATATCCGGGTCGACCGGCTCGGTGGCGGCGAGCTCAGCGGCCTGCGCCGCAACATCGGAGTGCTGTTGCAGAACGGCGCCCTGTTCACCGATCTCACCTGCTTCGACAATGTCGCGCTGCCGCTGCGCGAGCACACCGCCCTGCCGGAGACGCTGATCCGCCGGCTGGTGCTGTTGAAGCTGCAGACCGTGGGTTTGCGCGGCGCCGCCCAGATGTATCCGCGGGAGCTGTCGGGTGGCATGATCCGGCGCGTGGCCATGGCTCGAGCGATGGCCCTGGATCCCGGGGTGATCCTCTACGACGAACCCTTCGCCGGCCTGGATCCGATTTCCCTCGGCGCCTCGCTGCGCCTGATCCGCGAAGTCAACCGGGCGCTGGGCATTACCAGCGTGGTCATCACCCATGATGTCGCCGAGGTTCCGCAGTTTGCCGATTACTGCTGCATCATCGCCGATGGTCACGTAGTCGCGACAGGGACTCCGGAACAGCTGCACGACAGCGACCAGGAAGTGGTGCTGCAGTTCGTGGGTGGTCTGCCCGACGGTCCGGTACCCTTCCATTTCCCGGCCCCGTCGCTGGCCGAGGATCTGCTGGCGATGGATGCCTGAGTCATGGCCGACCCCCAGAACTTGAACAATCGGTTGTTTGCCGAGCCGATCCGGGAATTCGGCCGCGCAGGCCTGTTTTTGCTCACCGCCATTTCGCGGATGCGCTTTGGTCTGCTGCAGTGGGGTGAACTCCTCCGCCAGGTGTATTTCGTCGGTGTGCGCTCCCTGGTGATCATCGTGATCTGCGGGTTTTTCGTCGGTCTTGTGCTCACCCTGCAGACCTACGATACCCTGACGCGGTTCGGGGCCGGGGATGCCGTGAGCACGGTGCTGGCGCTGTCGCTGTTTCGGGAACTGGCGCCGGTCCTTACTGCGATTCTGTTTGCCGGCCGGGCCGGCACTTCGGTGACTGCCGAGATCGGCCTGATGAAAGCCACCGAGCAGCTCGACGCGCTCGACCTGATGGCCATCGATCCGCTCGAGCGAATCGTGCAGCCGCGGCTGCTCGCAGGGTTGATCGCGGTCCCGGCGCTGATCATGGTGTTCAATGTCACCGCGTTGCTCGGCGGTGTATTCTTTGCGGTCTATCTGATGGGTGGTGATCCCATCACCTTCTGGGGCAACATGCAGGCCTCGGTGGAGCTGGGCAAGGATTTCGGCGGCGGTCTGCTCAAGGGCGTGGTGTTCGGTTTTCTGGTCAGTTGGCTGGCCGTCTATTTCGGTTGGAGCGCCCGGCCCACCAGCGAGGGGGTCGCGCTCGCCACCACCCAGACGGTGATCGCCAGCGCCATTGCGGTGCTGCTGATCGACTTTGTGTTATCCGCATTCATGCTGTAATTCGGGAAATCATCTGTTATGAAATCCTCCCACCAAATAGAATTCACCGCCGGGCTGTTCCTTTTGCTCGGCATTGCCGCACTGGTATTTCTGGCCTTCCATGCCACAGACGGTGGTGCCCTCGAAGGTGGGGGGTATGAAGTGGTGGCCGAGTTCGGCAATGTCGGCGGGCTCAAGCCGCGCGCCAATGTGAGCATGGGTGGGGTGCGGATCGGCAGCGTGGAGCGCATCAGCCTCGACTCCGATACCTTTACCGCGCGGGTGGTGATGACCATCAGTGATCGCTATCGCAATTTGCCCGATGACACCTCGGCATCGATTCTCACCAGCGGCATACTCGGCGACCAGTACGTCGGCCTGGAGCCCGGTGGTTCGCCGGAATACCTCGACGACGGCGATCAGATCCTGATTACACAGTCGGCGCTGGTCCTGGAGCAATTGGTCAGTCGCTTTCTGTTCAACAGTGGAGGAGAGCAGAAGCCATGAAACTCTGGTGGGGAATCGTGCTGATGGTGTTGGCGGCGGGGGCGCTCGCCGCCGAGCAGCCCGCTGCGATCGTGCGTGAGACCAGCGATCGGCTGTTCGCACTGATCGACGAAAACCGCACGGCCTACGAGGCCGAGCCCAGCCGCCTGCAGAAGGAAGTGCGGCGCCATCTGCTGCCCCATGTCGATACCCTCTATTCGGCGCGGCTGGTACTGGGCAGACATGGGCGCGGGCTGAGCGCGGATCAGGTGGCGGCGTTTGCCGATGGCCTCAGCGAACTGCTGGTGCGACGCTACGCCGAAGGCCTGCTAGAATTCAAAAGCCGCGACCAGGTGACCATCCTCCCGGATCAGGGCGGCAACACCGAGCGCATGACCCGGGTGCGCACCAAAGTGCGTCTGGGCACTGGCAGCGAGGCCGCGGTCGACTATGTGTTTCGCTCGAAGGACGATCGCTGGCAGGTATTCGACGTCATCGTCGAGGGGATCTCCTATGTGGCCACTTTCCGCTCCCAGATCGGCGAGGAAATTCGCCGCGAGGGCTTCGAACGGGTGCTGAGCCGCCTGGAGGCGGGCGACCTGCAGCTCGAAACGGACGTCGATGACCAAGCGGCCTGAGCATGCACCGCGGACCATTGCGCTGCGCGGTGATCTCACCGCCCGCGAGGTTTCCCGGTGGTATGCGGAAAGTTTGGCGTGGCGCCGGGCAGAATCCCTGCCCTTGACGGTCGATCTGGCGGGAGTCGGGCGCACCGACTCCAGTGCCCTGGCCCTGCTGCTCGAATGGCAGGCCTGGGCCCGGACCTGCGGAACCGCGATCGAATTCCACAATCCGCCCGCGGCGCTGAAGACCGTTGCCAACCTCAGTGCCGCCAGTGCTCTGCTGGGCTGGTCCGAAGACATGCCGGCAAGCCAGGAATAATCAGGGAGGAAATATGGGAAACAGCTATCTGCCGGTTGTTCTTTTGGCACTTCCCCTGCTGAGCGCCTGTGCGGGGAGCCAAGTCGTGAAAGAACCCCACCCCAGGGATCCCTGGGAGGGTTACAACCGCGCCATGTACAGCTTCAATCGCACGCTGGACAAGGCGGTACTGCGCCCGGTGGCACGCGGATACGACTGGGTCCTGCCCGGCCCGGTCCAGGACGGTGTCGGCAACGTCTTTACCAACCTGCATTATCCGGTGGTAATCCTCAACCTCGCACTGCAGGGCCGGCCGGCCGCCAGCGGGGCGGCCTTGGGCCGCTTCGTGATCAACAGCACGCTCGGGGTCGCCGGGGTTTTCGACGTCGCCACCCGTCTGGAAATCCCCGAGTTCAATGAGGACTTCGGCCAGACTCTGGCGGTGTGGGGGTGGCGCGACAGCCGCTATCTGATGTTGCCGCTGCTCGGGCCGTCCACCCTCCGTGACGGTCCGGCACTGGGCGTCGACTGGACCACCGACGTGGCCTGGAACTGGGCGCGGGACGAGGCCGGCTATGGCCTGGTCGCCGTCGAGGTGGTGGATACCCGGGCCGGTCTGCTCGACCGCGAGGACGACCTCGAGGAATCCTACGACGAATACCTGTTCGTGCGCGATGCCTGGTTGCAGCATCGCGACTTTCTGATCGACAACGGCGAATCCGAGCTGCCGGACTACGAAGACTTTCTCGAGGACGGGGAATAGGGCCGTCACTCCAGCATGGCCTTGAGGGCCGCCAGCGAGGCATTGCCCTGCTGGCGGCGGACTTCCGGCGGTAGGGCTTCCCCGAATCCTTCCCGCTCGACCTCGTCGGCGGGCAACTCGTCGAGGAAGCGACTGGGGGTGGTTTCCCGGGACTCCCCGAACTGCCGACGTCGTTCCGCCAGGGTCAGGGTCAGGGATTCCCGGGCCCTGGTGAGCCCCACATAGGCCAGGCGCCGCTCCTCGGCGATATCCCCGCTGTCCAGGCTGTTGCGATGGGGCAGCAGGCCCTCCTCCATGCCCATCAGGAACACGTGGGGGAACTCCAGGCCCTTGGCCGCATGCAGGGTCAGCAGCTGAACCCGGTCATCGTCGGCTTCGTCCCGTTGACGGTCCAGCAGATCGACCAGCAGCAACCGGCCGATTGCCGCGGCCAGGTCGCTGTCGCCGTCCTCTTCCGCCTGCCGTGCCAAGGTGTTGGCGATCTGGGCGATCAGGAGTTCGACATTTTTCAGCCGCGCCTCGGCGGCTGCCGTGCTGCTCGCGTTCTGTACCACCCAGCCGGTGTAATCCATGTCCTCGATCAGGGTGCGGACGGTGTCCACCCCGCCATCATGGGTACAGGCTTCCGCCAACTCATCGAACCAGGCGCGAAACCGCAGCAGACGTTCGCGCGCCGCGGGCTCGAGCAGGGCGCCGAGCCCGAGTTCGTTACTCGCCGCATACAGGGAAATTCCCCGTTCACCCGCGTAATCGCCGAGTCGTTCCAGGGTTGTGGCGCCGATCTGGCGGCGTGGCGTATTGATGATCCGCAGGAAGGCGGTGTCGTCGTCCGGATTGACCAGCAACCGGAGGTAAGCCAGCAGGTCGCGGATCTCGGTGCGCGCATAGAACGAAGTGCCGCCGCTGAGTTGATAGGGGATGTTGAGCAGACGCAGCTTGGTCTCCAGAGGTCGCGCTTGATGATTGCTGCGATAGAGTACCGCGAAGGATCCCAGCGGCAGGCCGCGCCCGGCGCGCAGCTGCAGGATCTCGTTGGCTACCCGCTCGGCTTCGGCATCCTCGCTGGCGCAGCGGATGACGCGGATCGGATCCCCGCGGCCACGATCGCACCAGAGGGTCTTGGGATACAGGTGTTCGTTGTTGGCGATCAGTGCATTGGCGGCCTTCAGGATGCGGCCCGAGCAGCGATAATTCTGTTCCAGCTTGACCACTTCGAGGTCGGGGAAGTCGCGCTGCAATTGCGCCAGATTCTCGGGCTGCGCGCCGCGCCAGGCATAGATCGACTGATCGTCGTCGCCGACCACGGTGAGCTGTCGGTGGTCGGCGGTGAGCATGCGGATCAGCTCGTACTGGGCGCGGTTGGTATCCTGATATTCATCGACCAGCAGGTGGCGGATGCGCCGTCGCCAGCGGTCGAGATGTGCCGGATGCTCGGTGAAGAGCCGGATTGGCTGCACGATCAGGTCGTCGAAGTCGACCGCGTTGTAGGCGGTGAGCGCACGCTCGTAACGTTGATAGAGATCGGCGAGGCGCAGTTCCTGATCGTCGGCCGCATGGGAGTGGGCCCGTCCGGGGCTCACCAGCTGGCTTTTCCAATGGGAGATGCGCAGCAGCGCGGCGTCCAGCGGCGCCTCTTCGGCGCCGATGAGAAGCTGCTGGAGGAGTCCCCGGCCGTCCGCGGCGTCGAACAGGCTGAAGCCGGAGCGCCGCCCCACCAACCCCGGGTCGCGGCGGAGGATCCCCAACCCGAGCTGGTGGAAAGTGGAGACCCGCAGGCCGCGGCTCGCCGTGCGGCTGAGCTCGGCGGTCACGCGTTGTTTCATTTCACGCGCCGCCTTGTTGGTGAAGGTGACCGCGGCGATGCCTGGCGCCGCGACCTTGCCGGATGCGATCAGGTGCGCGATCCGGTGGACGATGACGCTGGTCTTGCCGCTGCCGGCTCCGGCCAAGACCAGCAGGGGGCCGCCGTGGTGGCGGACGGCGCGCTTCTGTTCGGGATTGAGTCGCGGCATTTGGGGGAGGGATGAAAAAGGGCCCGATTGTACTGATCTTTTCGGCGGTAATGTCATGCTCAGCAGTCTCGGTCGTGCGCCTGGCAGGAACGCCACACCGGCGCTCTGAGCCATTGCGTGATTACCGAAAAATCCCTACGGGCCTGGATGTTGCGGTTGCGGTTGCGGGGTGCTGGAAGCCAATGAGCGACTGAAGAACCGCTGGCCTTGCACTTGTTGCCGGATTACGCCCCCGACCTGAACTCGGATGAACTGGTGTGAAGTCAGGCCAAGCGCACCGTCGCTGTAACCAAATTAGCCGCGTGGCCCACTTAGTGTGGCGATGAAACCATTCCCATGGGGTCTGGCGTCATCCAGTGGGTTTCGAGCTGGCGAATTCTGCTGGAGACAGCGAAACCAGCCCATTTCGAGATCAATATTCAGCGCTTCTCCTGCCGGGATGCACAGGAGATACAGAGGGTCGCGGCGGGGTCGGTTTCCAAGCGGCGGACCGCGATCTCTTCCTCGCAGGTAACGCACAGGCCGTAATCGTCGCTCTGAATACGGGTGAGTGCTGCATGAATGCGCTGCAACTGGATTTCACGACGGCGCTGGGCCTCTATGGCCATGGCTTGTCCCTGCATGGCGTCCATGCGCGAGAGTCGGCCGATGCTCGCCTGATCGAGCGTCACCGGCTTGGTGGAGTCTTTGGCGGCAGCCTTGCTTGTCAGCAGTTCCTGTTGCTGCGCTTCCAGCAGCTGGCGAAAGTGTTCGAGCTGTTTGGGTGTCATGACCGTTCGCTTTCCCTTATTCGATTTCGTCGCAGCGGTTTGCCCGGAGATATATTTCGCGGGTGCGCTCGAAGGCTTTTATTTCGGACTCTGGCCGCTGGCCGTAATGACCAGGCAGGATACCGTCATCGGCGACCGATTCGTTCAGCTTCTCCAGCGGATCGTCCTGATACCCTGCGTACCGGGAAAGCTGGTGGATGATGGTGCCGCCAGGTGATCAGAGTTGGTCACGATACTGGTCGAAGGTATTTCCGAATAAACCCTCGGCATACTGGGTAAGGGGTAGAACCCACTCGCTCTTACCGGATTGGATGCTTGTCAGGCCTTAGCGGTTCTGACTGGCGCCTTGCCGGCAGCAGTTTGTCTCAGCTTGGGCCGGAGGGATAGGGGTTTGCTGGCGGCTCGTCTACGAAAGCCGGTTACGGAAGTCTGCATACCCGAATTGCCTTACGATGCGCAGCGCGTCGGTCTCTGGATTCCAGATTGCGATGGCGGGCAGGGGCACGCCGTTGAAGGTATTGGTCTTGACCATGGTGTAGTGCGCCATGTCGGCGAACAGCAAGCGCTGGCCGATTTCCAGGGGCGCGGCGAAGGCGTAGTCGCCGATCACGTCGCCGGCGAGGCAGGTCTGGCCGCCGAGGCGGTAGCTGTGTGGCAGTTCGCCCGGTCCTGCGGCGCCCAGGATGCGCGGCCGGTAGGGCATTTCCAGCACGTCCGGCATATGGCAGGTGGCCGAGGTATCGAGGATGGCGAGGTTGCGGTCGTTGCGCTTGAGATCGAGCACTTCGGCGACCAGCACTCCGGTATCCAGGGCCACGGCTTCGCCGGGTTCCAGATAGACGGCGAGGCCGTGGCGCGCGCGGAAGTCGCGGATCAGCTCGATCAGCGCCTCGACCTGGTAGTCGGCGCGGGTGATGTGGTGGCCGCCGCCGAAATTGATCCACTCCAGGCGTTCGAGCCAGGGGCCGAACTGGGCCTCGACGGCGGCCAGGGTGCGCGCCAGCGGCGGCAGGTCCTGTTCGCACAGGGTGTGGAAGTGCAGGCCGCTGATGCCGTCGAGGTTGGCACTGGCCAGTTCGTCCAGGGTGATGCCGAGTCGCGAGCCCGGCGCGCAGGGATCGTAGAGCGGCGTGGCGCCCTCGGAGTGGCGCGGGTTGATGCGCAGGCCGAAGCGCAGCTGCGGGCGGCGTTCGCGCGCGCCGAGGCAGCGCTCGCGGAAGTGGTGCCACTGGTGCACCGAGTTGAACACCAGGTGATCGGAGTACGCCAGGACTTCGTCGAAGTCGGCATCGCGATAGGCGGCGCAGAAGGTGTGGACCTCGCCCCCGAATTCCTCTCGGCCGAGGCGGGCCTCATACAGCCCACTGGCGCAGGTGCCGGACAGATAGCGGCGCACCAGGGGTGCCACGGCAAACATCGAAAAGGCCTTGAGTGCGAGCAGTACCCTGGCGCCGCTGTCGGCCTGCACCCGGGCGAGCAGACGCAGGTTGTCCGCCAGCGCGGCCTCGTCCACCACATAGCAGGGCGAGGGCACGCGGGCCGGATCGAATCTTACAAAGTGGTCGCTTGCCACGGCAGGCCATAGCGGTTGAGGGCGTCCATGAAGGGGTCTGGGTCGAGCTGCTCCATATTGAACACGCCTGCGCCGCGCCACTGGCCGGTGAGCATCATCAGGGCGCCGATCATGGCCGGCACGCCGGTGGTGTAGGAGATCGCCTGCGAGCCCACCTCTCGGTAGCAGGCCTCGTGGTCGCAGATGTTGTAGATGTAGTGGGTCTCCTCGCGGCCGTCGCGGGTGCCCCTGGCGACACAGCCGATGCAGGTGCGGCCCTTGGTGAGTGGCCCCAGGCTGCCGGGGTCGGGCAGCACCGCCTTGAGAAATTGCAGCGGCACGATTTCCTGGCCGTTGTAGGTCACCGGGTCGATGCGCGTCATGCCGACGTTCTGCAACACTTCCAGGTGCTTGAGGTAGTTGTCGGAAAAGGTCATCCAGAAGCGTGCGGTCTCGATCTCCGGCAGGTGCCTGACCAGGGATTCGAGCTCCTCGTGATACATCAGGTAGATCTTGCGGGGTCCGATGCCCGCGGGGAAGTCGAATTCCTGGCTGACGCTGAGCGGATCGGTTTCGCGCCACTGGCCGTTCTCCCAGTAGCGGCCCTTGGCGGTCACTTCGCGGATGTTGATCTCCGGGTTGAAATTGGTGGCGAAGGGTTGGCCGTGGTCGCCGGCGTTGCAATCGATGATGTCCAGCTCGCGGATGCGGTCGAGCTTGTGCTTGCGCAGCCAGGCGGTGAAGACATTGGTGACGCCCGGATCGAAGCCGCTGCCGAGCAGCGCCATCAGCCCCCGTTCGCGAAACCGCTCCTGGTACGCCCACTGCCAGGAGTATTCGAAGGCGGCCTGGTCGCGGGGTTCGTAGTTGGCGGTGTCCAGGTAGTGGACACCGGTCGCCAGGCAGGCATCCATGATGGTCAGGTCCTGATAGGGCAGGGCGACGTTGACCACCAGTTCGGGCCGCACTCGTTCGATCAGCGCGCTGAGCTCGGCCGGGTCGTCGGCATCCACTCGGGCGGTCTCGATGGGGCGGGAGATCTGCGCGGCGATGGCGTCGCACTTGGCTTTGGTGCGGCTCGCCAGCACGATATCCGTGAAGACTTCCGGCACCTGGGCGCACTTGTGGGCGACCACCTGGCCGACGCCGCCCGCTCCGATGATCAGTACCTTGGCCATGCAGTACCCTCGTTCAACGCTCGAAGTAGGTGTAGCCACGCAATCCGGTGGCGTAGAGTTCCACCAGCTGCTGGCGTTCCACTGGACTGATCTTGCCGCTGCGTACGCCGCGTTCGGCGCTATGGCGAAACTTCTGCAGCAGAGTCTGGGGGTGGTACTCCACATAGCTCAGCACGTCGGCCACGCTGTCGCCCTCCACCTCCTTGACGTAGTCGAAGTTGCCGTCGGCATTGATCCGCACGCTCACCACATGGGTGTCGCCGAGCAGGTTGTGGAGATCGCCCAGGGTCTCCTGGTAGGCGCCGACCAGAAATACCCCCAGGTAGTATTCGTCGCCGGCGACCAGCGGGTGTAGTGGCAGGGTCTTGTGCAGGGCGCCGTCCCAGGCGAAGCGGTCGATCTTGCCGTCGCAGTCGCAGGTGATGTCGGCCAGGATCGCCCGCCGGGAGGGTGCTTCGTCGAGGCGGTGAATGGGCATGATCGGGAATATCTGGTCGATCGCCCAGATGTCGGGCAGCGACTGAAACACGCTGAAGTTGCCGTAGTAGATATCGGAGAGGCCCTCTTTCAGACCGGCGAGATCCGGATACTCATCTTCGCGGCCGATGATGACGGTTTTGATGCGCTGCAGGATTTCAAGATAGATGTTCTCGGCCAGCGCCCGCGAGCGCAGGTTGATCTGACCGCGGCGGAACAGGTCGCAAATCTCGTCGCGGTAGAACAGCGCGTCGTTGTAGCACTCTTGGGCGCGGGCGAAGTTGACCGTGGCCATCACTTCCCAGAGGTTGTGCACGTTCTCGTGCTCATCTTCCGCGACGATTTCCGGCAGCCGGTGGGCCTCGAAGCGGGTCACGTCGAGAATGTTGAAGATCAGTACCGAGCCGTAGGCCACCAGTGCCCGGCCGGACTCGGTGATTATGGTGGGGTGGGAGATGTCGTGGAGGTCGAGCGCGCTCATCACCACTTCGACAATATCCAGGCAGTACTCTTCCAGCGAGTAGTTCATGCTGTGGACATGGCTGGAGCGGCTGCCCTCGTAGTCCACCGCCAGGCCGCCGCCGAGATCCAGGTTGCCGAGCGGTGCGCCTTCGCGGGCCAGGTCGACGTAATAGCGGCAGGCCTCCATGACTCCGGTGCGGATGTCGCGGATGTTGGGGATCTGCGAACCCAGGTGGACGTGCAGCATTTCCATACAGTCGAGCATGTCGTTAGCCTTGAGCTCGTCGACCAGGTCGATCAGCTGCATGGAGGTCAGCCCGAAAATGCTGCGATCTCCGCTGGTGGCGTTCCAGTGGCCACTGACCCGGGACGACAACTTGACGCGCGCGCCGATCCTCGGGCGGATGCCGGCGTTCTGGCCACAGCGGATCAGCAGCGGCAGTTCCGCCGGTGTCTCCACTACGAAGAAAATCCGGTAACCGAGCTTCTGTGCCATCAGGCCGAGGTTGATGAACTCCTCGTCCTTGTAACCATTGCAGACGATATAGCCCTGATCGGCATCCAGGCTGGCCAGGGCGATCAGCAATTCCGCCTTGCTACCGGCCTCCAGGCCATGCCCGAAACGGGCGCCGAAACTGGCCACCTCGTCGATGACCTGCGACTGCTGGTTGACCTTGATGGGGAATACGCCCCGATAACTGCCGCGGTAGCCGGATTGGGCAATGGCGCGGGCAAAACTTTGATTGAGCAACGCGATCTGGGCGTCGAGGATGTTTTCGATGCGCACCAGCACCGGCATGGGCAGGCCGCGTTCCTGCAGCCCGCGCACGATATCAATGAGGTTGACGGTGCAGTTTTCGCCGCCGATCTCGGCGCGGACCTGGAGCAGTCCGGTCGCGGAGACCTGGAAATGCCCGGCGCTCCAGTAGTCGACCCCGTACAGATCGGCGGCGCGTTCCGCGGTCCAGTCGGCATCATGGTGCTGCGGGGAGCTCGGGTTCATGACTGCCTCCCGGGGCGGGAAAAACGCCGCGAATGGTGCGACTAATCGGGGTCGAATTCAAGCTTTATGACGGAGGCGCAGCTCGGTCTCCGCGCCCGCCGCGTCACCGGAACGGATGCCGCAGGACGATGGTCTCGACCCGGTCCGGCCCGGTAGAGATGATGTCGATGGGTACGTCGACCACTTCCTCGATGCGCTCGATGTAGGCGCGCGCCGCCGCCGGCAGCTGGCCCAGCGAAGTGGCGCCGAGGGTCGATTCGCGCCAGCCCGGCAGGGTCTCGTAGACCGGGACGATGCCGGCATAGTCGTCGGCATGCAGCGGCGCCGGGATGTCGGTGCCGTCGGCACTTCGATAGCCGACACAGATCTTGACTTCGTCGAGGCCGTCGAGCACGTCCAGCTTGGTCAGGCAGAGTCCGGACATGCTGTTGACCTCCGCGGCGGTGCGCAGGGCCACGGCGTCGAACCAGCCGCAGCGCCTCGGCCTGCCGGTGGTGGCGCCGACCTCGTGTCCCTTGGTCGACAGATGGCGGCCGATCTCGCAGAACAACTCGGTGGGAAAGGGGCCGGAGCCGACTCTGGTGGTGTAGGCCTTGGTGATGCCGAGCACGTAATCGAGATACAGGGGGCCGAAGCCGCTGCCGGTCGCCGTGCCCCCGGCCGTGGTGTTGGAGGAGGTCACGAATGGGTAGGTGCCGTGATCGATGTCCAGCAGCGAGCCCTGGGCGCCCTCGAAGAGAATGTTTTCGCCGTTGCGCCGGGCGCTGTGGAGAATGCCTTTGACGTCGGCGAGCAAGGGTCGCAGTGCCTCTGCCCAGACCGCCGCGCGTTCCAGCACCTCGCCGAGGTCGCTTTCGGCGGTCCTGTAGTAGTTCCTGAGCAGGAAGTTGTGGTAGTCGAGTAGTGCGCGCAAGCGCTCTGCGAATACTTCGCCCTTGAACAGGTCGCCCAGGCGCAGGCCGCGGCGCGCGACCTTGTCCTCGTAGGCCGGACCTATGCCGCGCCCGGTGGTGCCGATGCGCTCGGCACCCCGGGCATCCTCCCGGGCCAGATCGAGCGCCACATGGCTGGGCAGGATCAGCGGGCAGGCGGGCGACAGCCCGAGCCGTTCGCGCACTGGCACGCCGCGGGCTTCCAGTTCGGTGATCTCGGTGAGCAGCGCGTCCGGTGCCAACACCACGCCGTTGCCGATCAGGCAGCGCACGTCGGCGCGCAGGATTCCCGACGGGATAAGGTGGAGAATGGTCTTGTCACCGTCGATGACCAGGGTATGACCGGCGTTGTGGCCGCCCTGGAAGCGTGCCACCAGTTTGGCCTCGTCGGTGAGCAAGTCGACGATCTTGCCCTTGCCTTCGTCGCCCCACTGGGAGCCCAGAACCACGATGTTCTTGCCCATGATGCTTTTCCTTCAGGGTGCCGGCGGCGCTGGATCGACCCGGTAGCCGGCCGGGCCCTCGGCGAGGACGCGATCGCAACCCAGCTCGGCGAGATTCACCTGTTGACCGGCGAAGCCGCACACGACCCGCTCTCCGGCGGCGCGCAGGCGGGTGATCTCGGTCTGTGCCCCGGGGCCCAGTTCGGCGGGGGCGAAAATACCCGGCGCCACCGGGTTGGCTGCGGCCACCAGGTCGCACAGGAAGCCCAGGTCGATCCCGAATCCAGTGGCGGGACGGGCGCGGCCGAACTCGGCGCCCACCCGGTCGTAGCGGCCACCATGACCCAGGGCGGCGGTGGTCGCTGGACAGTAGGCGGCGAACACGATGCCCGTGTGGTAGTGGTAACCGCGCAGCTCACCGAGATCGAGAAACAGCCCCAGCCGGGGGTGGCGCCGGCCCAGAGCCTCCACCACAGCGCCCAGTGCGCGCAGCGCCTCATGGACCGCGGCCGGCGCGTCCTGGAGTTCGGCGGTGGCGCGATCCAGGACTTCGACCCCGCCGCACAGGGCCGGCAGTGCGGCCAGCAGCCGGGCGAGGCGCCGATCGGGTATCTCCCGCGCCAGCCAGGAGGCGAGCCCGGCATCCTTGCGTTGCAGCAGGTCGAAGAGTTCGCGTTTGCGCTTTGCGTCCAGATCCAGTTCGCTTTCGAGGCTGCGGTAGATGCCGACATGGCCCAGGTCCAGGTGCAGTTGCTCGAGACCGGCGTGGTGCAGAGTCGCCACCAGCAGCGCCATCACCTCCAGGTCCGCTTCCAGGGCGGACTCGCCGAAGAGTTCGACGCCGAGTTGAATCGGCGAGCGCGACTCGAGCGGATTGCGCGGCCGGGTATAGAGCACCTGGCCGGCATAGCAGAGTCGGGTAGGGCCCTCCCGGCGCAGGCTGTGGGCGTCCATGCGTGCCGCCTGGGGGGTGATATCGGCGCGCACGCCCATCATACGGCCGCTGATCTGGTCGGTGATCTTGAAAGTCATCAGGTCGAGGTCGGAGCCGACACCGCTGAACAGCGCCGTGGTGAATTCCGCGAGCGGTGGGATCACCAGGTCGTAACCCCAGGTATGGTAGAGATCGAGCAGCCGGCGGCGCAGCCGTTCGACGCGCAATGCGCGGTCGGGCAGGATCTCCTCGATGCCGTCGGGCAGCAGCCAGCGATCGTCGCAATCCATGATCATTCCCTCGGGTAGCGCCGCTACCGGCTCAGGTTCAGCAACAGCGCGCCCACCGCGAGCATGGTGAAGCCGATCAGACGCAGGCTGCGATCGTTGATTCGGGTGGCGGTGAGCGCCGCTTCACGCCAGCGCCCGGGCGCGGCGAACGGCAGCAGGCCTTCGATGATCAACACCAGGCACAGTGCCCGCAGCAGTTCTTGCCACGCCATTTACCGCCCTCAAGCTGAATGCCGGGATTGTTGCGCCGGGGCTCGTGTTTGGGCCTCCCGGCGCAGTTTCGGCCACAAAAAAACCGGGTCGCCCCGGTTGCGGAATGCTAGCACCTCGGGCGAGGGCTGTCGCCCTCGCCGCTCAGTTTTTTTCCGCCTTGCTGTCTTTCAGGTACCGGAAAAAGTCGCTGTCCGGTTCCAGTACCAGCAGGTCATCGCGAGACGCGAAGGAGTCGCGATAGGCCTGCAGGCTGCGGGTGAAGGCGTAGAACTCGGGATCCTGCTGGAAGGCTTGCGCATAGATGCCGGCGGCCTCGGCATCGCCGTCGCCGCGCACCAGCTGTGCGTCCCGGTAGGCGTTGGCGCGGATCACGGTGACCTGGCGATCGGCTTCGGCGCGTAACTTTTCGGCCGTCTCCAAGCCCAGCGCGCGCAGCTCGCGCGCCTCTTTCTCACGCTCGGCGGTCATGCGCTGAAAGACCTGTTCACTGACTTCCTGCGGCAGGTCGATACGGCGTACACGCACGTCGAGCACCTCGACGCCCAGGGACTTGAGCACCGCGGTATTGAGGGTGGCGGTCATTTCATGCATCAATCGATCGCGTTCGCCGGAAACCACTTCGTACAGGGTGCGGGTGCCGAACTCGTTGCGCAGGCCGTCATTGATGCGGTCCGCGAGCCGGCTGCGGGTGATGTTCTCGACCCCGCCCGTCGCCTTGTAGTAGGTCTCGACATCGGCGATGCGCCACTTGGCGAAGGAGTCGACGATCAGCCGCTTGCGCTCGATGGTGAAGAAACTCTCGGGTTCGCCGTCCACGGTCAGCACGCGGGAGTCGAATTTCTTGACCTGGTGAATGACCGGCAGCTTGATATGCAGGCCGGGAGCAATGTCGGCGGCGATGATGCGGCCGAACTGCAGCATGATGGCGCGCTCGGTCTCCTTGACCACGAACAGTGCGCCGTTCAATACCAGCAGGATCAGGGCGAGCCCGATCAGGGCCAGGGTCTTGCGATCTGCGGCCATGTTACCTGCCCTCCCGGCGAGGAGTTGAAGCCACCTGGCGGCGCAGCAGATCGGCCGCGCGCCCGGCGATATCGTTGAGCTGGTCGTTGTTGAGCTGGCTCGTGCCGCCTTTCACCGGCCGGTCGGCGCCGGCCAGCTTATCGAGCGGCAGATAGAGCAGGTTGTTGCCGCCACTGACATCCACCAGCACCTTGGAAGTGTTGCCCAGTACTTCGGAGATGGCTTGTACATAGAGGCGTTGGCGGGTCACCTCCGGGGCCTTGCGGTACTCGGTGAGCAGTTTTTCGAAGCGCTGCGCCTCCCCTTGGGCTTCGGCGATCACCTGTTCCCGATAGCCCTCGGCCTCCTCGATGGTGCGCTGCGCCCGCCCCCGCGCCTCGGGCACCACGCCGTTGGCGTAGGATTGCGCCTCGTTGATCACCCGCTCGCGATCCTCCCGCGCCTTGACCACATCGTCGTAGGCGGCGCGCACCGCGGAAGGCGGTTTCGCCTCCTGGACATTGACCTTGACGATATTGATGCCGGTGCGGTACTGGTCGAGGTAACTCTGCAGCCGGCGCGCCACCGCGACACTGAGTTCGGCGCGTCCGGTGGAGATCACCTCATCGAACTTGGTGCTGCCGACCTCGTGGCGCAGGGCGCTGTCGGTGGCCTCGCGGAGGCTGAGTTCGGGATCCCGGACCTCGAGCACATAGTCCTTCACGTCGCCGACGTTGTATTGCACCGTGAGCGGCAGTTCGACGATGTTCTCGTCCTCGGTGAGCATCTCGTTGCGCGGCTGCGTCTGATAGCGGCGCTCGGTGGTCACCGCCACCTTGATGACCTGATCCACGAAGCGCGGCCGCCAATGCAGCCCCTCGGTGGTGATCTGGTGGAACTTGCCGAAGCGCAATACCACTGCCTGCTGCTGGGCGTCGACCTGGTACCAGCCGGACAGGAACCAGAGCGCGGCGAGCACCACGAGGATGGCGACCACTGGCCCGCTGCCGAGACTGCGGTCACTGCCGCCGCCTCCGCCGCCGCCGCCGAAGATGCGATTGAGACGATCGGTGAAGCGCTTCAGTACCGCGTCGAGATCCGGCGGCGAATTGCCGCCGCTACCCCAGGGATCTTTGCCGCCGGGTTCGTTCCAGCCCATCGTCCACTCCAGCTTATCGGGTCTTGGCCTTGTGTATCTGTCCTCCGGATGCGTGATCCGGGGGCTGCGGCTTATCGGTTTGCGGAATGCATGTCCCGCGTCCGGTCATCGAGGATCCGCTGCAGCCGCGCAGCGGGGATGCACAGGTCGACCATGGTACCACCATCGTCGGTTGGGCTCTCCGCCACGACCGCCATGGCTTCGTAGAGCAGGGCACGGGTGCGGCCCTGCTGTGGTGCGAGATAGATGCGCCGGCGTACCAGGTCAGGGGACAGGCACTGCCCCAACGCACTATAGAGCAGCGACAGACCTGCGCTGTGCGCAGCCGATAACCACACCGCCTGCGGGCGCCCCTGGGCGTCGCGATCCAGTCTCGGCGCGGCGCTTGCCAGGCGGTCGATCTTGTTGAACACCTGCAGTCTGGGCACTTCGGCGGCGCCGATCTCTTCGAGCACTCCGGCGACACAGGCGGTCCTTGCCTCCAGATCGGGGTCCGCGGCGTCAACGATTTCCAGAATCAAATCGGCCGCCGCGGCCTCCTCGAGCGTGGCGCGAAAGGCCGCCACCAGCTGGTGGGGAAGCTCGCGAATGAAACCCACGGTGTCGGAGAGCACCACGGCCCCGATGCCGGGCACGGCAATGCGTCGCAATGTGGGATCCAGGGTGGCGAACAGCTGATCGGCGGCCGGCACGTCGGCGTGGGTGAGCGCGTTGAACAGGGTCGACTTGCCGGCATTGGTGTAACCCGCCAGCACTACGATGGGCACCCCGCGCCGCTGCCGCGCGGCGCGGCCCAGCCCGCGGCGGCGCTGGACCAGATCCAGTTTGCGCCGAATGGCGTCGATGCGCCTGCGAATCAGCCGGCGATCGGTTTCGAGCTGGGTTTCCCCGGGGCCGCGCAGGCCGATGCCGCCCTGCTGGCGGGCGAGATGGCTGGACCGGCCGACCAATCGGGGCAACAGGTGGTCGAGCTGGGCGAGCTCGACCTGCAGGCGGCCTTCGTGGGTGCGGGCGCGGCGCGCGAAGATGGCCAGGATCAGACCGGTGCGGTCGAGGACGCGGCAGCCCAGCGCTCGCTCCAGGTTGCGTTCCTGGCTGGGGCTGAGTTGGTGATCGAAGATGGCGAGATCCGCCTTGGTCGCTGCCAGGGCGTTGCGCAGTTCGTCGACCTTGCCGGAGCCAATGAAGGTGCCCGGGTCCGGGCGTTCGCGGCGCCCGCCGAGGCGGGCGGCGACCAGGCCACCGGCGGCGGCTACCAGGTCGTCGAATTCCCGCGGGTCTGGGTCGCGCCTGTCACCCAGGTCGATGGCCACCGCCACCGCGTGTTCGGGCTGTGCAATTGCGGGTCTACCCAATCAGCTCTCCGTGTCGCCGTCGTCGTCTTCCTGTCCGGGAACCGCCATGGGCAGACGCACCGGGCGCGCTGGAACCACGGTGGAGATGGCGTGCTTGTACACCATTTGGCTGACGGTGTTCTTGAGCAGCACGACGAACTGGTCGAAAGACTCGATCTGGCCCTGGAGCTTGATGCCGTTGACGAGAAAAATCGAAACCGGAATGCGCTCCTTGCGCAGTAGATTGAGAAAAGGGTCTTGTAGGTTGTGCCCTTTTGACATGATGTGGCTCCTGGGTGGCTTGGTGATATGGCGGTACTGGAACTCGGGGGTATTGATTTCGGGCTGCGCCCGCGCCCGCAAAAAATGTTGGACAAGCCCTGATCGGCGGAGTTCTCCGCGTGCCAGAAATGATACGTGCGGTATCCGACGATGTATATCTGGGCGATCAATGCAATTTCAAGCGTCGGATCAGGGTTTCCGCGAGCCCGCCGTGCACCGCAGTGAAGGGATCGATCTGCGCTTGCAACGGCGCGCGCCAATTGCGCAGCCAAGTGAGCTGACGCTTGGCCAATTGCCGGGTCGCGGCGCGGGCGGCGGCGGCCATTTCGGCCTCGTCGCAGTCCCCGGACAGATGGGACCATGCCTGCCGGTAGCCTGCGGTGCGCAGGGCCGGCAATCCGCCATGCAGATCGCCGCGCGCATGCAGCGCCCGGACCTCGTCGAGCAGGCCGGCGTCCAGCATGGCCGCGAAGCGCCGTTCGATCTGGTGGTGCAATTGCCGTCGGTCTGCCGGGACCAGGGCGATCATCCTCAGCTCATAGTCCGCCGCCACCGGGCGCTGGCGCTTCGGGAGCAGCCGGGAGGCCGGCTGCCCGGTGACACGGCAGATCTCCAGTGCGCGTTGGATGCGCTGCGAGTGTCTGGGATGCAGGCGGGCCGCAGTCTCCGGATCGATCTGCGCCAGCTCGGCGTGCAGGTGCGGCCAGCCATGCTGCGCCGCCGTTGCAGCCAATTCCGCGCGTATCGCCGGATCTGCCGGCGGCAGTTCCGCGATACCTTCACAGAGCAACTGGAAATAGAGCATGGTGCCGCCGACCAGCAGGGGGATGCGGCCGCTGGCGCTGCTCGCCGCCATCTCGCGCCGGGCGTCGGCGATGAACTCGGCGCCGGAATAGGTTGCGGCGGGATCGCGGATGTCCACCAGCCGGTGCGGAGCCCGCGTCAGGGTCTCCCGATCCGGCTTGGCGGTGCCGATATCCAGGCCCCGGTAGACCTGGGCGGAATCGACGCTGATGATGTCCACCGGCAGGCGTTCGTGCAGCTCGAGGGCCAACGCGGTCTTCCCCGACGCCGTGGGGCCCAGGATGGCGAGTGCCGGCGGGCGCCGCTGCGGCGTGGCCATTCAGCGGCCCCGCAGAAAGAGCTGATCGAGCTCCGCCAGGGGGATCTGGGTCCAGGTGGGGCGGCCGTGATTGCACTGGCCGCTGCGCGGGGTGCGCTCCATGGCCCGCAACAGGGCATTCATCTCTGCCACCGTGAGCCGGTCGTTGACATGTACCGCCGCGCGGCAGGCCATGTTGCCCAACACCCCATCGATGTGTGCCGCCAGGCGTTCGGCGCCGCCGGCCGCCAGCACGTCGGCGAGTACGTCGCGTACCAGGCCCTCGGCGTCGGCGTCGCGCACCAGCGCGGGGATGGCGCGGATGCGCAGCGCGGCCGGGCCGCTGCGGTCGATCTCCAGGCCGATTGCCCGAAACGCCGCCGCACAGTCCTCCGCGGCGTCGGCTTCGCTGGCGCTGACCCGGAGCTCGAGCGGAACCAGGAGTGGCTGAGTGGCCAGGTTACCGCGCTGATGGGCGGTCTTCAGACGTTCGTAGAGCACCCGTTCGTGAGCGGCGTGGAGGTCGACCAGCACCAGGCCCTCCCGGTTCTCGGCGAGAATGAAGGCACCCTTGAGCTGGGCCAGGGCATAGCCCAGCGGCGGCGGTTCGGCACCGTCGGCGGGTTCCTCGCGTTCCGCGGGGGGCTGCTCCGGGTGCAGGTCGCGGTAGGCCGCCAGTTGCTCGCGAATCGCTCCCGGCCGCGGTTGCGCCAGGGCCATCTGCGGTTGCACTCCGGGTCCGGGCGCCGCGGCTTGTTCGCCGCTGTCGATGCGCGCCGGTGGCGGGCGCGTATCTCCGGGGCTGATCTCGGCCAGCGCGCGGTGCAGGCTGCCGAACAGGAAGTCGTGGATGTTGCGGGACTCGCGAAACCGGACTTCGTGCTTGGTGGGATGCACATTGACATCCACTTCCGCGGGCGGCAGCTCCAGAAACAGCACGAACGCCGGGTGGCGCTGCTGGTAGAGGACGTCCCGGTAGGCCTGGCGGACCGCGTGGGACACCAGCTTGTCGCGCACGCTGCGACCGTTGACGAAGAAATACTGGAGATCCGCCTGGCTGCGCGAGAAGGTGGGCAGGGCGATCCAACCGCTGAGTCGCAACTCGCCGTGCTCGAGTTGCAGATGACGTGCCTGCTCCACGAAGGGGCGCCCGCAGATGGCGGCGAGCCGGTGCTCGCGGCCGATCAGATCCGCCGCCGCGGAGAAATCCTGGATCTGGCGACCGTTGTGCTGGATGCCGATGGCGACTTCCGGGTGCCCCAGCGCGAGGCGCCGCACCACCTCCTCGATGCGCAGGTATTCGGTGCGCTCGGTGCGCAGAAACCGCCGCCGAGCCGGGGTGTTGAAGAACAGGTCACGGACTTCGACCGTGGTCCCGCGCGGATGTGGTGCCGGGCGGCTGTCGGCGTCGCCGCCGTGTACGCACCAGCCGGTGCCGTCGGCTTCGCTGCTCGAGGTCAGTTTGAAGCGCGACACCGAGGCGATACTGGCCAGCGCCTCGCCGCGAAAACCCAGGGTCGCGACCGCGTCCAGGTCGGAGAGTTGCAGGAGCTTGCTGGTGGCGTGCCGGCACAGCGCCAGGGCGAGGTCCTCGCGCGGGATGCCGACGCCGTTGTCGCGGATGCGGATCAGACCGGCGCCACCCTGGCGCAGCTCGATGTCGATGCGGTCGGCACCGGCGTCGAGACTGTTTTCCAATAGTTCCTTGACCACCGAGGCTGGGCGTTCGACGACTTCGCCGGCAGCGATCTGGTCGGCCAACTGCGGCGGCAGTTGACGAATGCGTGGGGCGTCGGCCACGGTCACGATGAGCCGGGGATCTTCAGCGTCTGCCCCGCCCGGATGACGGCGGAACTGAGTCCGTTGTGCGTCTTGAGCTGATTCACGGAGATATTGTAGCGTTCGGCGATGCCCGACAGTGTATCGCCCCGGTCGATGATATGGGTGCGGCCGAGCCCGTGCCCGTTGCGCTGCTGCCAGGCGATGCGGGTGCCGTCCGGCGGGTGGACGCTGAAGTGCCGTCTGACGCCGCTGAAAATGGCCGTGGCGAGCCGCCGCTGGTGGCCGGAATCGGCCAGCTTGCGCGCCTCCCCGGGGTTGGAGATGAATCCGGTTTCGACCAGCACCGACGGCATGTCCGGTGATTTCAGCACCACGAACCCGGCCTGCTCGACCTTGTGCTTGTGCAGTTCGTTGACTGCGCCCATGGCCGTGAGCACCTGATCGCCCAGGTGCAGACTGTGGTTGAGCGTCGCGGTCATCGACAGGTCCAGAATCACCTCGGCCAGTACCGGATCCTTGTCGCGCAGCGCCACCGAGCCGCCGAGCAGGTCGGAGCGGTTCTCCCGTTCCGCCAGATACTTGGCGGTTTCGCTGGTGGCGCCGCGCTGCGACAGTGCATAGACCGAAGCGCCGTGGGCCGCCGTTCGGTGAAAGGCGTCGGCGTGGATCGACAGCATGACATCGGCCCCGGCGCGGCGGGCAATGGCAGGGCGTTGGGCCAGCGGGATGAAGTAGTCCCCGGTGCGCACCAACACCGCCCGGTAGCCGGGCTCGCGGTCGACGGCAGCCTTGAGCTCTCGGCTGATCGCCAGCACCAGGTTCTTCTCGCGGAGCCCGCCCGGGCCCAGGGCACCCGGATCCTGGCCGCCGTGTCCGGCGTCGATGGCCACCACGATATCGCGCAATCCCGTGCCGGTGGATGCGGCCGGGGGCGCTGTCGCGGTGCCCCGTTTCGGTGCCGCTGCCGGCGCGGGCGGTTTGGTCGCCGGCGGCGCGTCACCGACCGACAGCCCCGGAGGCAGCAGTTCCACCAGCAGCAGCGCCGGGCTGGCGGCCGTGGCCGCCAGCGTCGAGCCGCGCACCGCGGCGGGACCGGCCAGATCGATGACGATACGCAGATCGCGGCCGTTGCGGATGCCGCTGCGCACGCCGCGGACTGCGGTCCCCGTGGTGTCGAACGAACCCAGGCCGCCGCGCAGCCGGGCATCGCCGAGATCGATCACCGCGCGATGCGGGTTGTCGAGCGTGAACACCTGGTAGGACGCCGGCGCCCGGTCCAGCTGCAACTCGAAGCGGGCGCCCTTGCCCGTGGGCAGGAGCTTGGCACCCTGCACCAGGGTCGCGGCCGGCGCCGGGGAGCAGAGCAGCGCCGTCAGTGTCAGCAGCAGCGCGCGGCAGAGGCTCAGCCGGCTTCGGACAGCTGTTCCAGCAGTGCGCGGCCCCGGGTGCTGGCGGCAGCGGCGCGCAGCCTCCGGCCGCCGTCTGCCACGCTGAGTTCCAGCGCCAGATCCGGCCGCGGCAGTGCGCCCGTGCCGTGCTCGGGCCACTCGATCAGGCAGAGGCTGCTGCCGTCGAAATAATCCCGCCCTCCGATCCATTCGAGTTCCTCGGGATCCGCTAGTCGGTACAGGTCAAAATGATACACATTTCCTAGGTTTAGCAAATAGGTTTCAACCAAAGTATAAGTCGGGCTCTTGACCGGGCCCGGATGCCCGAGGGCGCCGATGATGGCGCTGCAGAGGCTGGTCTTGCCAGCGCCCAGCGGGCCGCTGAGGTGGACCACCAACCCTGGCTCGAGCAAGCCCGCCAGGCGTTGGCCGAACGCCCGGGTGGCCTTGGCGTCGGGCAACTCAAAGGTCAGCGGCATGGCTCGCATTGCTCAGGCGCCGGATGTGCGGGAGCAGGTCCGTGGCCAGCAGGCCGATTTCACCGTCTGCTGCGGCCAGATCGGCGGCGCGACCGTGCAGGCAGGCGCCCAGGCGGGCGGCGGCTGTGGGCGTCAGTCCCTGGGCCAGCAGGGCGCCGATCAGACCGGAGAGCACGTCGCCCATGCCGCCGGAGGCCATGCCCGGGTTGCCGTAGGGACAGACCCCGAGAGGCCCTTGCGGCCCGGCGATCAGAGTGCCCGCGCCCTTGAGCAGCGCCGCGCCGCCGAATCTTTGCTGCAGCCGCCGGCAGGCGTCCGGGCGGTTGGTCTGAACCTCGCGGTTGTCGATCCCCAGCAGTCGCGCGGCTTCGCCCGGATGGGGGGTGATCACCCAGCTTCGCCCGTCCGGTTCGGCACCGAAGCGCCCGCTGGCGATCAGGTTGAGGGCGTCGGCGTCGAGCACCATGGGCAGTGCGGCGCCCAGTGCTTGTTGCAGCATCTGCTCGGCCCAGGGCGAGCGGCCCAGCCCGGGCCCCACCACCAGCACCGTGGGCGCGACGAGCAGCGGCTCCAGCTCCTGGCCGGAAGGCACGCCCTTGACCATCAGTTCCGGCCTGCGCGCCAGAAAGGACGCGGCATGCTGCGGGTGGGTGGCGACACTGACCAATCCGGCGCCGGCCCGTGCCGCGGCCTCGGCGGCCATCAGCGCGGCACCGCCGAAACCGCGATCGCCGCCGATCACCATGACGTGGCCGAACTGTCCCTTGTGGGCGTCTCGCGGCCGCCGCGGCAACAGTTCACCCAGCGCCGCCAGATCCAGCAGTTCGGCCTCTGCCGCGCGCCCGCCATAGACTGCTTCCGGTACCTCCAGGCCGGCGAACCTCACGGCTCCCGCGCAGGCGGGCCCGCGCCCGGTGTACAGCCCCAGCTTGCGGCCGATAAAGGTTACCGTGACCGCGGCGCGCACCGCGATACCCAGTTCGGCGCCGGTGTCGGCATCCAGTCCGGACGGAATGTCGATCGCAACCACGGGCGCCGGCGCGGCGTTGAGTGCGGCGATGGCGGCGGCGTAGTCGTCGCGCACCGGGCGCGTCAGGCCGGTACCCAGCAGGGCGTCCACCAGGACTTCGCCATCGAGATCCGCAGCGCCGCGCCAGGCCGTGACCGGTACCCCGGCATCGGTCGCAAAGCGCCGCGCCCGGGCGGCGTCACCCTGTAGTCGTTCGGGATCGGCGAGGGCGAACACCTGCACCGCCAGGCCCCGCTGGCGGGCGAGCGCAGCGACGATATAGCCGTCGCCGCCATTGTTGCCGCCGCCGCAGAGCACGGTCAGGGAGCGCGCTGCCGGCCAGCGGCGCTGGATTTCGGCGAGGGCGCTGGCGCCGGCGCGTTTCATCAGCACGATGCCGGGAATGCCCTGTGTCTCGATGGCGGAGTGGTCCAGGGCGCGGGTCTGGGTTGCGGTATAGAGTGGAATCGAGGACAGGGGCATGCCGGGCCGAAGGTGCGGAATCTGGCAAAATTATAAGCCAGCCCGACCCTTTTCCGGTTGTTACCGTGAATGCGACGCCGACCGCAGCGCCAGATGCGCAGTTGCCCGCCCAGATCGCCGGCTGGGCCCGAGAGCTGGGTTTTCAGCAAGTCGGGTTCGCCGACCTGGATCTGGGCGATGCCGGCGAGCGTCTGCGCGCCTGGCTGGCGCGGGGCTTTCACGGCGAGATGGGCTGGATGGCCCACCACGGTACTTTGCGCGAGCGCCCCGATCTGCTGGTGCCCGGCGCAGTGTCGGCGATCTGCGTGCGCATGGATTATCGGCCCGCGGACACCCGCATGATCGCGCGCTTGCGCGACGGCGAGGCGGCCTACATCTCCCGCTACGCCCTGGGTCGCGACTACCACAAGATTGTGCGCCGCCGCCTGGCCCGGCTCGCCGAACGGATCGCCACCGCTGTGGGCTGCGCGGTGATCCAGCGGCCCTTCGTGGACAGTGCGCCGGTGCTCGAGAAACCGCTCGCCGCCCGCGCCGGGCTGGGCTGGATCGGCAAGAACACCCTGCTGCTCAACCGCGAGGCGGGCTCCTGGTTCTTCCTCGGTGAGCTGATCACCAGCGTGCGTCTGCCCGCGGCCGCTGAGCCGGCCGCGGACGCGTGCGGCAAGTGCCGGGCCTGCCTCAATATCTGTCCCACGGATGCCTTCCCGGAGCCCTATGTGCTGGATGCCCGGCGCTGCATCTCCTACCTCACCATCGAACATCCGGGGCCCATTCCCGAGCCGCTGCGCGCCGCCATGGGCAATCGGGTGTTCGGTTGTGACGACTGCCAGATCGTCTGTCCCTGGAACCGCTTTGCCAGGCCGACGGCCGAAAGCGCCTTTCAGCCGCGCCACGGCCTCGCCGACGCCCGTTTGGCAGAATTGGTTCTGTGGACGGAAAGCGAGTTTCTGGAGCGTACCGCCGGCTCGCCCATCCGCCGCATCGGTTACGAGCGCTGGCTGCGCAATCTCGCGGTGGGCCTGGGCAACGCGCCCGGCAGTGAGCCCGTGCTCCGCGCCCTGGAGGCGCGCAGGGATCATCCCTCGGGACTGGTGCGCGAGCATGTCGCCTGGGCGCTGGCGCGCCACGCGCGCCGCATGAGGGTTTTCATCTCCCCGTCATGAACGGACCTCGCGCCAGCTCCAGACTCATTTCATATTGGAATCAGCCGCCTCCCTCCAGACTCACTTCATATTGGACAAGGCTGACGCTTGAATGGTGCCGCCAAAGTCGCTATAGTGCGCCGCCTTGTGAACACCACCTTCGGAGCCGATCCCGTGGCCAATACCCCTCAGTCGAGAAAGCGCGCCCGTCAGAACGAAAAGCGCCGCCAGCTGAAAGCCGGACAGCGGGCAATGACACGCACCTACGTCAAGAAGGTGCAGTCGGCGCTGGCCACAGGTGATATCGACACCGCCCGGGCTGCCTATGCGGCCGTGGTTCCCGTACTGGATCGCGTCGCCGACAAGGGCGTGATCCACAAGAACAAGGCGGCGCGCTACAAGAGCCGCCTCAACGCGCGCATCAAGGCGCTGGCCGGCAACTGAGCCGAGCAGCACAGCGCGCAAGAAAAAAGCCGGCGGTCGCCGGCTTTTTTGCTTTTTGGCCTCGCCCGCTCAGAGTACGACCAGGTTGTCCCGGTGGATCAGTTCCGGGTCGCTGGTATAGCCCAGCACCTCGGCGATTCGCTCGCTGGGCAGGCCCAGGATGCGCCGGGTTTCATCGCCCGAATAGTTGCTCAGGCCGCGGGCGATTTCACGCCCGTCTTCCGCCAGACAGCGCACCAGGTCGCCGCGCGAATAGCTCCCCTCGGTGGCGAGCACGCCCACTGGCAGCAGGCTGCGGCCGGCTTCCCGCACCACCCGCACCGCGCCGGCATCCAGGGTGAGCGCGCCCTTGGCCTGCAGCTGTCCGGCCAGCCACTGCTTGCGCGCCACCAGGGGTTCGGTGTCGGCGACCAGCAGGGTGCCGAGCGTCTCGCCATCGGCGATGCGGGTGAGGACGCGCTCGACGGCACCGCCCGCGATCAGGGTGTTGGCGCCCGAGCGCGCGGCCAGCCGCGCGGCGCGCAGCTTGGTAATCATGCCGCCCCGCCCCAGGTGTCCGGCGCTGCCGCCGGCGATGGCGTCCAGGCCTTCGTCCATGGCGCGGCCGCGGTGGATCAGGGCGGCGTCCGGGTGCAGGCGCGGATCCGCGCTGTAGAGGCCGTCGCGGTCGGTGAGGATGACCAGCAGGCGCGCCTCGATCAGGTTGGCGACCAGTGCCGCCAGGGTGTCGTTGTCGCCGAAGCGGATCTCATCGGTGACCACGGTATCGTTCTCGTTGACCACCGGCACCACGCCGAGCTTGATCAGCGAGCCGATGGTGCGGCGCGCGTTGAGGTAGCGCTTGCGGTCGGAGAGATCGTCGTGGTCGAGCAGGATCTGCGCGGTATGGCGGCCGTAGCGCTGAAAGCAGGATTCATAGGCCTCGATCAGCCCCATCTGGCCCACCGCGGCTGCGGCCTGAAGACGATGCAGTTCCCGCGGGCGGTGCGTCCAGCCCAGCCGCGCCATGCCCTCGGCGATCGCACCGGAGGACACCAGCACGATCTCGTGGCCGCGCTCCTGGAGTTCATGGATCTGGCCCACCCAGCCGGCGATGGCGGTGCGCGCCAGCCCGAGACCGTCGTTGGTCAGCAGCGCGCTGCCGATCTTGACCACCCAGCGCCGCGCAGCGGTAAGCTGCTGGCGCTCAGCCGCCATGGCCGGGCTCGGTTCAGGGCGCATGGAAAACCTCGGTATCGCCGTCGCCGTCGTCGCGGTCGTCTCCGGAGCCATCGCTGCCGCTCTTGCGCTGACTCTGCAGCTGCGCGATCCGGGCGCGTGCCTCCTGCTGCATGGCTTCCTGCAGGGCTACTTCCCGTTGCGCGGCGTCCGGGTTTTCTTCCCGCTCCCGGGCCAGTTCTTCCAGATGGTTCATGATCGCTTCGCACAGCGCCCGGGTGCCGTCGCGTTGCGCGGCCGAAATCACGAACCAGGGCGCCGTCCAGCCGAGCGCGCGCACGACCATCGCGGCGGCCGTTCGTGCCTCGGCCTCCGGCAGCAGGTCGGCCTTGTTGAGCACCAGCCAGGCCTCGCGCTGCGCCAGGGTAGGGCTGAATTTCTCCAGTTCGGTGCGCAGCAGCGCCGCTGCGGCGGTAGGATCACTGCTGTCGATGGGTGCCAGATCGACCACCTGGAGCAACAGCCGGGTTCGGGTCAGGTGGCGCAGAAAGCGAATGCCCAGTCCGGCGCCGTCGGCGGCGCCCTCGATCACCCCGGGAATATCGGCCACCACGAAGCTGCGGTGCGCCTCCAGGGCGACCACGCCGAGTTGCGGCACCAGGGTGGTAAAGGGGTAGTCGGCGATTTTCGGACGGGCCGCGGAGATCGCCTGGATCAGGGTCGACTTGCCGGCGTTGGGCAGGCCCAGCAAGCCGACGTCGGCCAGCAGCTTCAATTCCAGCCGCAGATTGCGCGATTCGCCTTCGCTGCCCGGTGTGGTCTGGCGCGGCGCACGGTTGACGCTGGATTTGAACCTGGTGTTGCCGAGGCCGTGGAAGCCGCGCTTGGCGACGACCAGGCGCTCGCCTGCCGCGGTCAGATCGCCGATCACCTCGCCGGTGTCCGCATCGAGTACCGTGGTGCCCACCGGGACCCGCAGCAGCAGATCCTCCGCGGAGCGTCCGCGACAATTGCCGCCGCGTCCGGGCTCGCCGTTGGCGGCGCGGAACACGCGTTGATAGCGATAGTCGACCAGGGTGTTCAGGTCCGGGTCGGCGACCAGCACCACGCTGCCACCGTCGCCACCGTCGCCGCCGTCAGGCCCACCCTTGGGTATGTATTTTTCGCGCCGAAAGCTGAGACAGCCGTGGCCTCCCTTGCCGGCATGAACACTGATCGGTGCTTCGTCGACGAATTTCATGACAGGGTTTCTTCCGTCGGACGGGATTGCTAGCGGGCATCATACGCGCGGCATGGGCACATGAACGCGGCATGGGCAGATAAAAATGGACACATAAAAAAAGCCCCGGCGACGGGGCTTTTCCGCGCGTCGCTCGTGCTCCGCAGTCAGTGCGGCACCACGTCGACGAATTTGCGATTCCTGGGGCCGCGCACGGCGAAGCGGACCGTGCCTTCAGCGGTGGCGAACAGGGTGTGATCCCGGCCGATGCCGACGTTGGTGCCGCGGTGAAATGCAGTGCCGCGCTGGCGCACGATGATGCTGCCTGCGGTGACATGCTCGCCACCGAAGCGCTTGACGCCCAGGCGTTTACTTTCCGAGTCGCGACCGTTGCGGGTACTCCCGCCTGCCTTTTTGGTTGCCATCTATGCGTGCTCCCCTGAATTCGCCGGCTCAGTCGGCGCTGATGCCGGTGATCTTGACCTTGGTGAACCACTGGCGGTGGCCCATGCGTTTGAGGTGGTGCTTGCGGCGGCGGAACTTGATGATCCGCACCTTGGCGCCGCGGCCCTGGGTGAGCACCTCGGCGGTGACCTTGCCGCCCGCGACATAGGGCGCGCCCAGTTTCAGGTCGCCGCCGTCGGCGACCAGGAGCACGCGATCGAAGTCCACCGTCTCCCCGGGGGCGACGTCCAGTTTCTCAATGTCGAGCACTTCGCCGGGCTCGACCCGGTGCTGCTTGCCGCCGCTCTCGATAACCGCGTACATGTTGCTCCGCTCTCCGAAAACGGGCCACCGGCAATACCAGCGACCCTTGCAAAGGGCGGCGATTTTAAGCCAATCCCCCATGGCGCCGCAAGCGTAACCGTACTCTGTGTTGGCCGTGCGTCGGCTGTGGGGGTCGCGTTTGGCGTTTCATCGCCGCGGGCAAATCTGCTAGGGTGGGCTTCGGGAGCCAGGCCCGCCAGTTGCGGCGGAGTTCTCCGGCGGCCCGGCATTCATAAGCCTCCATGGCGATAATCATCCGCGCAGACCCCGGTCGCGGCCGGCGCGCAGAATAAGAGGGGGACTCATGTCGATCGTCAACACCTTCGCCGGCGGGCCGCTGGACCGCGCCAGCGAGCGGCGCACCGACGCCGATTGGCTCGCCGCTCAGTTGGCCAGTCCCCAGAGCCGCGTGGTGCCGTTTTTCCGCATGCAGCCCCTGGTGAGCCCAGGCGGGCACGCGGTGGGCTGGTTGTCGACTGCCGAAGTCGCCGAGTTCCTCGCCGAACAGCCGCATATTCTTTTGGGGCTGGACGAGGCCGGGGTCGCCCATTTCGCGCTCGATCTGAGCGCGGTCGAGGATGCCCCCAGCCTGGAGCCCTTCCGGGCCGCCGGCCGCTTCATGGATCTGCGCGCCATCGCGCTGCGGCTACCGGCCGGGGATCCGGCTACCCTGGCGACCGGCAAGGCGATGCTCGACTGGCATGCGCGCCACCGCTTCTGCGCGGTGTGCGGCAACCCCACGGAGATGCGCATGGCCGGCTACATGCGTAAATGCCTGAATACCGACTGCAATGCCGACCACTTTCCCCGTACCGACCCGGTGGTCATCATGTTGGCCGTGCGCGGCGATGAAGCCCTGGTGGGCCGCCAGAAAACCTTCCCGTCGGGCATGTATTCTGCGCTCGCCGGCTTCGTCGAGCCCGGTGAGACCATCGAGGAGGCGGTGCGCCGGGAGATCCTCGAGGAGGCGGGTATCCGCGTCGGCGCGGTGCGCTACCACTCCACCCAACCCTGGCCCTGGCCGTCATCGCTGATGATCGGATGTTTCGCCGATGCCGAGACCACCGAGATCCAGATCGACGGTCAGGAGCTCGAAGAGGCGCGCTGGGTGTCGCGCAACCTACTCGCCGCCTCCTATCGCGGCGAGCCGGGCACCGGCGTGCTGTTGCCGCCGCCCATGGCCATTGCCCATCAGCTGCTGAAGACCTTCATCGAAGCGCAATAGCCGGTCCCAAACAAACAACAAGGGGGGTGATCGTGGACTACCGGGAGATTCTCTACGAGGTAAAGGACGGCGTGGCGCTGATCACCCTCAACCGTCCCGACAAGCTCAACGCCTGGACCACCCGCATGGCCGAGGAGATCCAGGATGCCAGCCTCGGCGCCTGCGAGGACGATGCGGCCCGGGTGATCCTGATCACCGGCGCCGGCCGGGGGTTCTGCGCCGGCGCCGACATGAAACTGCTCGCCGACATGGGCGGCGGCAGGGCGCAGGCGGCGGGCGATGATCCGGCGGACTCCCCGCGCCCGCGCCCCACCGGCGTGCGCCCGGACTTCAGCCACAAGTACTCCTATTTTCCGGCGCTGCCCAAGCCGGTGATCGCCGCCATCAACGGCCCGGTGGCCGGCATCGGCCTGGTGCTGACCCTCTATTGCGACATCCGCATCGCCGCGGAGGACGCCAGATTCACCACGGCATTCGTCAAGCGCGGCCTGATCGCCGAATACGGTGGCGCCTGGCTGGCGCCGCGCATCATGGGCGTGAGCAACGCCCTGGAGGTGTTTCTCTCCGGGCGCATGTTCGACGGCCGCGAGGCGCGCGAACTGGGCCTGGTCAGCCGGGTGCTGCCCGGCGAGGGCTTTGCCGCGGCCGCGCTCGACTACGCCCGGGAGCTGGCCGCCAACAACTCGCCACGCTCCATGCGGGTGATGAAGCAGCAGATCTGGGAGAGCCTGTTCCAGGATCTCGACGCCGCCGTAGAGCTGTCGCTGGTGGAGATGAAAGCCAGTGTCGCCAGCGAGGACTTCCGGGAAGGCGTCGCGCATTTTCTCGAAAAGCGGCCGCCGCGTTTCAGCGGGATCTGACCGGCCTACGAAAACCAACTACAGGGGGCAATCATGGGGCGTGTGGATGGCAAGGTGGCATTGGTCACCGGCGCCGCCTCCGGGCTGGGGCGGGCAACCGCACTCCGGCTCGCGGAGGAAGGCGCGCGGGTGATGGTCACCGACTGGGAAGACCGTGGTGGGGCCGAGACCCTGGCTCTGATCGAGGAGGCCGGCGGCGAGGCGCGCTACCGCCACCAGGACGTCTCCAGCGAGGAGGCATGGCAGCAGACGCTCGCTGAAATCATCGCCACCTGGGGCCGGCTCGACGTGCTGGTCAACAATGCCGCGGTGATCATCGCCAAGTCGATTCGCGACACCAGCCTCGAGGATTGGCGCTGGCAGAACAGCATTGCGCTCGACGGCGTCTTCCTCGGCGTCAAGCACGGCAGCGCGGCGATGGAAAAGACCGGCGGCGGCTCCATCATCAACATCTCCTCCGTGGCCGGTATTCTCGGACTCGACAAATCCGCCGCCTACTGCGCCGCCAAGGGCGGTGTGCGGCTGCTCACCAAGGCCGCCGCCGCAGAGTTCGCGCGCCTCAAGAACGGCGTGCGGGTGAATTCCGTGCACCCCGGCGTGATCCGCACGCCCGGCGTGGAGGGCACCATCCGCAAGTACGGTGCCGGCGGCAAGGAGGATCAGGTGCGTGCCCGTTTCGAGGGCATGTCGCCGCTCGGCCGCCTCGGCGAGCCGGTCGATATCGCCAACGGCGTACTCTATCTCGCCTCCGACGAATCCAACTACATGCACGGCGCCGAGCTGGTGATCGACGCCGGCTTCAGCGCCGTGCGCTAGGGAATTGCCGATGAGCATCCAGGGTAAAGCCTATATTGCGGGCATCTACGAACACCCGCTGCGCGACGGCACCGGCAAGACGGTGCCGCAACTGCACGCCGAGGTCGCCAAGGGGGCGCTGGAAGACGCCGGCCTCGACAAGAGCGACGTCGACGCCTATTACTGCGCCGGCGATGTACCCGGTCTGGGCGGCATCAACCAGGCCGAGTACATGGGCCTGCGGGTGCGCCAGATCGATTCCACCGAGACCGGCGGATCGTCCTATCTGGTGCATGTTCGCCATGCCGCTCAGGCGATCGCCGCGGGTCACTGCAAGGTCGCGCTGATCACCCTCGCCGGTCGGCCGCGCGCCGACGCCAAGGAAAACTACAGCGTGCGCCCGGGCGGCGGCCCGCCCGCCGACTACGGCTTCGAGGCGCCGTTCCGGCCCACCATCGTCAACATGTATGCGATGGTGGCCATGCGCCACATGCACGAATTCGGCACCACCAGCGAGCAGCTCGCCTGGGTCAAGGTTGCCGCCTCCCAGCATGCCCAGCACAACCCCCACGCCCTGCTGCGCGAGGTGGTCACGGTCGAGGACGTGCTGAATTCACCCATGATCAGCGATCCGCTGCATCGCCTCGACTGCTGTGTGATGACCGACGGCGGCGGTGCGGTATTGGTGGTGGCGCCCGAAGTTGCGCGCAGCCTGCAGCGGCCGCGGGTCCGGGTGCTGGGCAGCGGCGAGGCGGCCAAGCACCTCGACGGCGGCCGGGTGGATCTGACCTACTCGGGGGCGGTCTGGTCCGGCGCCCATGCCTTTGCCGAAGCCGGGGTGAAACCCGCCGACATCAAGTACGCCTCCATCTACGATTCCTTCACCATCACCGTGGTGGAAACGCTCGAAGACCTGGGCTTCTGCGCCAAGGGCGGGGGTGGCGCCTTCGTCGCCGACGGCAATCTCATTTCCGGGGTCGGCAAGCTGCCCTTCAACACCGATGGCGGCGGCCTGTGCAACAACCACCCGAGCGATCGCGGCGGCATCACCAAGATCATCGAGGCGGTACGCCAGGCGCGCGGCGAGGCCCACCCGAAGGTGCAGGTGCCGAATTGCAATCTGGTGCTGGCCCATGGCACCGGCGGTCTGCTCGGCTCGCGCATGGGCAGCGCCACGCTGATTCTGGAGCGGGAGGACGCATGAGCGACACCAAAGCCAGGCCGCGGCCGAAATTCCGCGCGCCACGCATCAACGACGAGAGCCGCCCGTTCTGGGAGGCCACCAGCCGCGGCGAGTTGCTGATCAAGCACTGCACCGCCTGCGGTGAAAACCACTATTACCCGCGCAGCCTGTGCCCGTTCTGTTTCAGCGACGCCACCCAGTGGTTGACCTGCAGCGGCCGCGGAGTGATCTATTCCTTCAGTGTCAGCCGGCGCGGCGAGCCCTACGCCATCGCCTATGTGAGCCTGGAAGAAGGCCCCACTCTGCTGACCAATCTGATCGACTGCGACTTCGAGCGCCTCGCCATCGGTCAGGCGGTACAGGTCCGCTTTGCCGATACCGGCGAGGGCGCTGCATTGCCCTGTTTCACGCCGGTCTAGAGCGGCCGGCGCGCATTGAATTCCCGACCACTACGGAGCAACCACCATGAAAGACACCGACGGCAAGGTCGCCTTCATCACCGGTGCCGCCAGCGGCATGGGCCTGGGCATGACCAGGGCCTTCACCAGGGCCGGCATGCGCGTGATGATGGCCGATATCGACGACAAGCGACTGCAGGCCGCCGCCGCCGAGCTGCGCACCCAGGGCGCGGAGGTGGACACCCACGCCTGCGACATCACCCAGGAGGAGCAGGTCTTCGCCGCGGCCGAGGCTACGGTGCAGCGCTTCGGCAAGGTCCACGTGCTGTGCAACAACGCCGGGGTGAGTGTCGGCGGGCTCAGCGAGGAACTGTCCCAGCAGGACTGGGACTGGATCGTCGCGGTCAACCAGACCGCCATCGTCTACGCCATGCGTGCCTTCCTGCCCGGCATGAAGGCCCACGGCGAGAGCGGCCATGTGGTCACCACCGCCTCCATGGCCGGGCTGATCAACGCCGGTGCCGGCTGGGGCGCCTACAACGCCAGCAAGCACGCCGCGGTGGGCATGATGGAAGTGCTCTACAGCGAGCTCAAGGACACCCCGCTCGGCGTCTCCGTGCTCTGCCCGGGCGCGGTCAACACCAATATCCTCGAGGCCGCCAAGCACCGTCCGGCCCAGTTCGGCAGCTCCGACGACCGCCCCATCGCCCTGAATCCGATCGGCGACACCCTGGCCCACGGCCTCGACCCCGACGTGGTCGGCGAGCTGGTGCTCGACGGCATCCGCGAGGGCCAGTTCTACATCTTCACCGACCCGGGCATGGAGAAGCAGATCGACCGCCTCTTCGACCGCATCAAGCTGGGCTTTGCCTGGGCGCGCAACAACGAACACCTGAAAGCCGCCAATCAGGGCGAGCTGGTGTGGCGGACCCGGTGACCCGGCGCTTGCCGGCGCCGCCATCGCCCGACCATGGGTAGCCGGGGTCGGCGGATCGCGGCGTGCCCCTGGTGCCCTCAGCCGGCCGGGGCGGTGCGGATCCTGCGCAGGGCCAGGCGCACCTGCTTTTCGGCCTCGATGATGGCAAAGAAGACCGCCCCCACGGTGATGATGAGCAGACCGTCCGCCAAGGGGACCGCTGCGGTGCCGAATACCGACTGCAGTGGCGCCAGATAGGTGACGGCGAACTGCGCCGCGGTTACCGTGATCACACAGGCCCAGACCACCGGCGTGCCCCGCGCCGCGGTCCAGCTAAGCGAGGTGCCATGAATGTTGCGGATGAAGAACAGGTAGCCTATCTCCAGCACCACCAGCATATTGAGTGCCATGGTCTGGGCCAGGACAACCGGGTAGCCACGGCCGACGGCATGGCTGTAAATGCCGAACACCGCAGCCAGGAACAGCGCCGAGGCCAATAGGATTTGCCAGATGAGGTCGCCGGTGAGCAGTGGCTGACCGCGCGGGCGAGGCGGGCGCCGCATGGTGCCGGCTTCGCTGGGCTCAAAGGCCAGCGCCAGCCCCAGGGTCACGGCAGTGACCAGGTTGATCCACAGGATTTGCACCGGGGTGATCGGCAGCGTCATCCCGGCGGATAGCGCCAGCAGGATGGTCATCGCCTCGCCGGCATTGGTGGGCAGGGTCCAGCTGATCACCTTCTTGATATTGTCGTAGACGGTGCGGCCCTCGCGCACGGCGGCCGCGATCGAGGCGAAGTTGTCGTCGGCCAGCACCAGCTCGGCGGCTTCCTTGGCGGCCTCGCTGCCTTTGCGGCCCATGGCGATCCCGGCGTCGGCGCGTTTTAGGGCCGGAGCGTCGTTGACCCCGTCGCCAGTCATCGCCACCGTCAACCCGCGGGCCTGTAGCGCGGTGACCAGCCGCAGTTTGTGTTCCGGAGAGGTGCGGGCAAAGACGTCGGTGTGCATGGCCGCGTCGGCCAGCGCGGTGTCGTCCATCGCCTCGAGGTCGGCGCCGGTGAGCACCCGCTCGGTATTGCGCAGGCCGATCTGCGCGGCGATCGCGCGGGCGGTGGCGGCGTGGTCGCCGGTGATCATCTTCACCCGGATGCCGGCGGCATGGCATTCCGCCACCGCCTCGATCGCCTCGGGGCGGGGCGGATCGATCAGCCCTACCAGACTGATCAGGGTCAGGCGGCCGTCGATATCCGCGGTGTTGAGCACCCTGTGGTCCCGGGGCACGATCCGCCTGGCCAGGGCGAGCACGCGCTGGCCCTGGGCGGCCAGTTGCTCGGTCATGGCCCGCCATCGCTCGCCGTCGAGTGATACGGCAGCGCCGTCGTCGGCGAGCTGGTCCGCGCACATTGCCAGTACCGCCTCGGGTGCGCCCTTGACGTCGATCCGCGCCCGGCCTTCGTGGTCGTGGTGCAGTACGGCCATGTAGCGGTGGGCCGCGTCGAAGGGGATGGCGTCGCTGCGGGTCCAGTGCGGGAACGGCTTCGCCCCCTCGGCGGTGATCCCAGCGGCCAGCGCCAGCAGTGCGCCCTCCATGGGATCGCCCTCCACGCGCCAGTCGTCCCCGGCGCGGTGCAGCGCCGCGTCGTTGCACAGTGCCGCCGCGCGGGCGGTCTCCAGCAGCGCCGGGTGTTCGGCGGCGATCACCGGCACTTCGCCCAGCCGCAACTGGCCGTCGGGTGCATAGCCTTCACCGTCGACGGCGTAGAGCTGCGTCCCGGCGGCCACCGCCGCTGCCACCATTTCGTTGCGGGTCAGGGTGCCGGTCTTGTCCGAGCAGATCACGGATACCGAGCCCAGGGTCTCGATGGCCGGCAGACGGCGCACGATGGCGTTGCGCCGCGCCATGGTCCGCACCCCCACCGCCAGGGTGATGGTCAGTACTGCCGGCAGTCCCTCGGGGATGGCCGCCACCGACAGGCCCACGACAGCCATGAAGAGCTCCGCGAAGGGCAGGTGTCGGACGAGGTATCCATAGCCGAGCAGGCTGGCCGCGACGAGCAGAATGAACACTGTCAGCCAGCGCGCGAAGGTGTCCATCTGCTGCACCAGGGGGGTGGTCAGGGTCGCCACGGTGGACAGCATGCCGCTGATGCGCCCGATCTCGGTATGCGGCCCGGTGGCCACCACCAGGCCGCGGCCGGTGCCGGCGGCGACCAGGGTGCCGCTGAACAGCATCGAGCTGCGATCGCCGAGCGCGGCAGCCGCGGGGCTGGCGGCGACGCCCTTGTCCACCGGCACGGACTCGCCGGTGAGGATTGCCTCTTCGACTTTCAGTCCGCGCGCTGAGAGCAGGCGCAGATCGGCGGGTACCCGGTCGCCCGCTTCCACCAGCACGATGTCGCCCGGCACCAGCTCGGCGGCGTCCAGGCTCTGCCGGCGGCCGTCGCGCAGCACCGCCGAGTGGGGCGCCAGCATGTCGCGGATCGCCGCCATCGCCTGCTCTGCGCGACCTTCCTGGATAAAGCCGATGATCGCGTTGACGATGACCACGGCCAGGATGACCCCGGTGTCCACCCAGTGCGCGAGCAGCGCGGTCACCGCGGCGGAGGCCAGCAGGACATAGATCAGCACATTGTGGAAATGTGCCAGGAAGCGCAGCACTGGGTTGCGTCTGGGCGCTTCGGGCAGGCGGTTGGGCCCGTAGACTTCGCGCCGCCGTGCGGCTTGTTCGTTGCTCAGGCCGTCCGGTGTCGCCTGCACGGCCGCCAGGGCCGCGGCCGGCGACTGGGCGTGAAAGGGGGGGTGAACCTCGGTTTCCGTCATGCGAACCACTCCCCTCATGGGGTTTGTGCAGGTGTCAGGTGGCGCTCAGGATAGCGGCTTTCCCCGGCTGCGACCGCGGGGGCCGGGGGTGTCCTCCCGGTTGCCGCCGGCAGCCTGGAAGGGCCGCGCATAACCATCACCGAGTCGGGAAGCGACGACGAGGGCCCGCCCCGGGCCCTGCGGTGACCGAGGATCAACGACGCATCCGTTGCCCGCGGTGGTTTCCCGTCCCGATCAGGCGGCGCTCGCCGCGTCCAGCTTGGCCAGCGCGGCGCCGTCCAGCTGCAGTTCCGTGGCCTTCACCAGCTCGTCGAGCTGGCGCAGCGAGGTGGCGCTGGCGATGGGCGCGGTCACCGTGGTTTGGGCGATCAGCCAGGCCAGGGCGACCCGCGCCGGGGTGGCGTCGCAGTCGGCCGCCACCTGGTCGAGGGCGGCGAGGATGCGCAAGCCCCGCTCGTTCAGGTGCTGGCGGACGAAATCGCCGCGGGCGCTGCCGGCGAGGTCGGTCTCGCTGCGGTACTTGCCGGTGAGAAAGCCGCTGGCGAGGGCGAAATAGGGCAGCACCCCCAATCCCTCGCGCGTGCACACCGCCCGTAGTTCGGCTTCGTAGGCGGCGCGCTCGGCGAGGTTGTAGAGCGGCTGCAGGCTCTGATAGCGGGGCAGGCCCAGGCGATCGCTGGTTTCCAGCGCCCTGGCGAGGCGCTCGGCGCCATAGTTGGAGGCGCCGATGGCGCGCACCTTGCTTTGGTGGATCAGCTCGGCGAAGGTCTCCAGCGTCTCCTCCAGCGGCGTCTCCGGGTCGTCGACATGGGCCTGGTAGAGATCGATATAGTCGGTCTGCAGGCGGCGCAGGGAATCCTCGACCGCGCGCTGCAGCCAGTTTTTGGACAGCCCCTTGCGGCCCTCGCCCATGTCCATGCCGGCCTTGGTGGCGAGCACGATGCGGTCGCGGTTGCCGCGCGCCTTCAGCCAATTGCCGAGCACGGTCTCCGACTCGCCGCCCTGATTGCCGGGAATGAAGCGCGAATAGACATCGGCGGTGTCGATGAAGTCGAAACCGGCGGCGACGAAGGCATCGAGCATCTCGAACGACTGCCGTTCGTCCAGGGTCCAGCCGAACACATTGCCGCCGAACATCAGTGGCGCCACGCGGATCTCGGTATCGCCCAATTGTCGTTTTTCCATGATCGCTCTCCTCGGGGTCGTCGGCCGACCATAGCCGAAACCATCGCGCTTAGCCCAACACCCCGGCGCGGCGCAGTTCGGCCAGTGTCTCCGGCGCCTGGCCGAGTTCGGCGAACACCTCGTCGGTATGCTCGCCCAGCGCCGGCGCCGGGCGGCGGATGGCACAGGGCTCGCCGGCGAAGATTGCCGCGGCACGCGGCTGGCGGACGCGGCCGCCGATGGGGTGCTCGTATTCGAGGATGGAGCCGCGGTGCACCACCCGGGGGTCGGCGATCACCTCCTCGAAATCATTGACCTTGGCGCAGGGCACCTGGGCCTCTTCCATGCGTGCGACCAGGTCCGCAGTGGTGAAGCGCGGGGTCCGACTCCTGAACTCCGCCATCATCTCGTGGGCGTTGGCAAAGCGATCCGCCAGGGTGCGGAAGCGGGAGTCGGCGAGCAGCTCGGGGGCGTCCAGCACGGCGCAGGCGCTGGCAAATTCGTGATCGCCCACGGTGAACATGCCGACATGGCCATCGGCGGTGGGCATGGTGGAAATGAATTCGGCGATCAGCGGTTTGGTCTCGCAGTCGCCGACGAAACTGTGGTTCCAGAAGCCGTCCGGCCACAGGAAGTTGATGCAGGCCTCGAGCATGGTCAGCTCCACGGCATGGCCGCCGGCACCGCGTTCGCGGGCGAGCAGCGCCGCGGTGATCGCCTGCGCCAGGGTCACCGCGGAGACCTTGTCACAGACGATGTTGCGCACGAACTCCGGGCCATGCTCGCTGGTCTGCAGGCGCACCATGCCGGACACCGCCTGCACCACCAGGTCGTAGACCCGGTTGCCGGCGCCCGGGCCATCCGGGCCGAAGCCGGACAGCGAGACATAGATCAGGTTGGGGTTGATGTCGCGGACGGCCGCATAGCCGTAGCCCAGGCGTTCCACCACGCCGGGCCTGGTGTTGTGCACGAAGACATCGGCGCTGCGCAGCAGATCGGCCATCAGCGGGCGGCTGCGCGGGTCCTTGAGGTTCATGGCCAGGGCCCGCTTGTTGCGGTTGAGGCCCAGGTAATAGCCGGTGACGCCGTTGCGGATTGCGCCCACGGCGCGGGATGGATCACCGCCGTCCGGGGCCTCGATGCGGATCACGTCCGCGCCCTGGTCGGCGAGCATCAGGGTGCCCATGGGCGCGGAGACATTGGTGGTGAGTTCGACGATACGGATACCCTGCAGCGGTTCCATGGCTGGCTCCTCATTGATTTATGGTTGTGGTGAGGGAACGGGACTGCTGTGAGAGATCTTACTCCTCCGCGCCGCGGCGGCTACCGGGTTTGCGCTCGATGGTGTAGAAGATGTCGGTGCCGGTGTGCTCGCCGCTCTCCACCTGCCAGTCGAGACGGTCGCTGATTTCGTAGTTGAGCTGGACCCGCTGGCCGGCGCCGGCCAAACCGGCCAGATAGCGGACATAGATGCGCGGCGCCAGGTAGCGGCCGAGCACCAGGGCGGTGGTCTCCAGGCCGCCGTCGGATTCGATGCGCACCTCTTCGAGGCCCAGTCGGGAGCCGATGGCCTGGGCCACTTGCTCGCCCTGGGAGAGGCCGGCGCTGGTGGCCGCCGACATCAGCAGGCCGGCGTCGGCGGCGCTGGTTCCCGACAGCGGGCGGCCCAGCAACAGGTAGGAGAGGATGTCGGCATCGGCCATGGCGGGCGAGCTGAACAGCGCCATCTGCGGGGTGCGGGGCGGACCACTGAGGCGCAAGCCGGCGGTCACAGTGTCGATCTTGCGCTCGGCCACCAGGTCGATCCCGGGGGCGTCCAGGGGGCTGTCGGCGTAGACCACCCGGCCCCGGGTGATGGGGATCGGCCGGCCGCGGAAGCTGTAGGTGCCTTCCTCCAGGCTGAGCGCGCCCGAGGCGCGGGCCAGCAGCCCGGGCTCCTGGATCACCCGGATTGCGCCCGCCGGCCGGCCGCTCAGCCCGAAACCGGTGAACTGAACGTCTTCGCCGAGGCGGATGCGCAGGTCGGCGGCGAGCCGTTGGGCCTGGGCTGGCGGTTGCTCGGCGGTCTCGGCATCGTGGATGCGGATGTCGGATGACAGCGTGCGGGCGTTTTCCGGCAGGCTTTCAGGTTCGATGCGGGCGTAGGGAATGAAGATCTCGCCGCGAACGCTGAGCAGTTCCGGGTCCAGCGTTGCCCGCAGGTCGGGATTGACGTCGAGTTCCAGCTCGCGGGTGCTGGCAATGGCGAAGTCCTCGCCGCGCACCTCCAGCGCCGCGTTGCCGGCCAGCGGCTGCCACCAGCCGTTCAAGCGCAGCTGGCCGTCGCCCGATGCCAGCGCGCCATCCATGATCAGGCGCCCGCCGGGCGCATCCCGGGCGTGCAGCTCGATGGCGTGCAGCGCGATCCCCAGGTCCGGCAGGCGGACACTGCCGTCACTGAGCGCCAGTTCGCCGCCGATGCGGGGTGCGGCCAGGGTGCCGGCGAAGTCGAGGTCGGCGCGCAGCCGCCCGGCGGGCTCCTCGATGGCCGCGACCCAGGCGGCGAGCAGATCCAGCGCCTCGGTATCCAGGTGCAGGCGTCCGGCGATGGCCTGTTGCGCGGCCGGCGGCGCCGGCAGGGACCAGCCCGGCAGGCGCAGTTCGGCGTCGATCAGGCCGGATCCGGTTACCTCCAGGCGGGCGGTCGCCGCCAGCCCCTCGGCATCGAGATCCAGGGTCGCGCGGCCCGGACCCAGGGGGATTTGCCGCTCCTCGGCCTCGCCGATGCGCAGGCTGCCGGGTTCGCTGTGCACCAGCGCCTGTGCTGCCGGCGCCCCGCCCGCGGCCTGCCGCCAGTGCGCCTCGGCGGTGAAACTGGTGTCCAGCGCGATTTCCGGCGGCAGCCAGGGATCGAGCAGGCCGCCGCCCAGATCGTGCAGGCGCAGGTCGAGGGTCGAGCCGGTGGCGTCCCGGGCGGCATCCAGACAGAGTCGGGCAGGCGCATCCTGCAGACACAGGGTTTCGACGGCGAGTTGCGCGCCGCTCACCGCCAGCGGCGCCGGTGCCGCCAGGGTCCAGTCCCCGAAGTCCCGGCTGCGCAGGCGCAGCTCGCCGAGTTCGCCCCGCCAGTGCCAGTCCGGCGCCAGCCCGCCGCTGGCCCGCAGCGCCAGCGCCAGGGGTGTGCCGTTGGCGTCCAGGGTCAGCACGTGTTGCTCCCGGGTGCCGCGCAATCGCGCCTCGACCTCCGGCCAGGACAGGGCGCCGGCGGACAGCTGCGCGCCATCGACGTCCAGGGACAGTTCGCCGCCGGCGGCGAGATCGACGCCACCCGCGATGTCGAGCTGCGCCGCCGCCAAGGTTCCGTAACGGAAGTCCGCCAGCGTCAGTTCCAGCGCGGCCCGGGGTGCGTCCCGCTGCCCGGTCAGTTCGCCGTCGAGCCGCAGCGCGCCCCTTGCCTCCGGCAGCAGCTGGTCCAGCTCCGGCGCCCGGGCGGCGAAGCGCAGCTGCCACTGCGCGTCCAGGGTGCCGTCGGCGCTGAGTTCGGCTGCGCCCAGCCGCAGGTCGAGGGCATCGATCTGCAGCCGCTCGCCGGCCAGCGCAAAGGCCCCGGAGCCGTTGGCCGGCAGGCCGCGCACCTCGCCCTGCAGGCCTTGGATGCGCAGCTCGGCCCGCAGCGGTTCTCCTGCTGTACCGCTGCTGTGGATGGTGCCGGACAGGCGGCCCGGCCAGGCTGGGGCGAACAGCGCCGGATCCAGGTCCCGCAGTTGCCAGGTGCCGCGCCAGCGCAGCTCCGGCGCCCAGCCGAGTTCGGCCGACCCGGTGATGCCCGCGCCCGCGCTGAACAGGTTCAGCGTCTCGGCCTGGAATTTCGCGCGGTCGCCGCTGCCGGCGATCTCCAGTTCGGCTTCGGGCAGATCGTCCAGCGCCAGGCGGAGGCTGGCCCGCAGGCGATAGTCGTCGAGCTGGCCGGCGAGTGTGAAGTCGCCCAGTGCCTGGCGCAGTTGCCGGTCGCCGGGCAGTGGGCGGGCACCGACCGCCAGCTCTCCCTGGGCGGCCACTTCCGGCGCCGGACCGGCGAGGTCCAGGCTGCCGGTCAGCGCCAGCCGCGCCCGGCCGTCGCGCTCGGTCACCTCGAGTTCCCCGAGTTCCAGGCGGCGATCGCGATAGGCCAGCCGGAAGCTGGCGTCCAGCGGTTGCCCGGGCAGGCCCGCAAGGCTCAGGGAGCCCTGGGCACGGCCGCCGCCGGCGTCGCCCTCGGCGCGCAGCGCGAAAGCCGCGGTCGCGCCCGCCAGGCGGGGCGCCAGCCCCGCGAGCCGCTCTGCCGCGAGCTCTGCTTCCAGATGCCATTGCGGTGCGCTCAGGGCCTGGTCCGCGGCCGCCGTGAGGGTGCCGTGCAGCCAGCCGTCGAGGCGCTGGCTGAGGCGCGGTGTCGCGGCGCTGCCCCGCAGCTGGCCGCTGCCGGACAGCGGGCCCTCGGGCGCCCCGGCCCAGTGCCAGGCCAGCGCCAGCTCCAGCGGCCAGTCGCCGCGGGTGCCCAGTTCGCCGGACAGCTGCAGCCGGTCGCCATCGCGCTCGGCAACCAGGGCGAGGTCCCGCCAGCGGCTGTCCTTGCCGCGGCCGCTGAACTGCAAGCGGTCGAGCAGGGCGTCCGGGTCGCCTTCGCGGCGCAGATCGGTGACCTCCAGGTGTTCGACGATCAGCGCCACCGGCAAAGTGATCTTGGGCAACTGCAAGCCGGCATCCGGCGCGGCGCCGGCTCGGGGGGCCGCGGCGCGGTAGCGGACCCGCTCGGCAGTGACGCGCAGCACCAGGGCGCCGCCCTCGATCCGCCAGTCCAGGGCGACCTGGCCCAGGCCGATGCGGGCGCCGTCGGCGCTCCGGTAGGACACCCCGCGCAGCGTCAGCGGCCCCCACAGGCGGCCCTCGACCCGGGCGATTTCCAGGGTGCCGCCGCCCAGCTGCCCGGCGCGGGACAGCAGCGCCTCCAGCCCGCTGCTTGTGCCGCCCAGCCACCAGGCCAGCGCCAGGGCGGTTGCCAGCAGCGCGCCCAGCAGGATTGCGGTGCCGCGTCCGCGGCTCACAGGTCCGGCCCCAGCGACAGATGGATGCGAAAGTCGGCATCCGGATTGTCGAGGCCGCGTGCCAGATCCAGGCGCACGGGTCCGATCGGCGTGCGCAGGCGGATGCCGATGCCGACCCCGGTGCGCAGCGGGTCGCCGAAGCCGTCGATGGCATTGCCGACGTCGGCAAAGATGGCCGCGCCCCAGCGTTCGGTGATCCGGTGGTCGAACTCCAGGCTGCCCACCACCAGGTTGCGACCGCCTTCCACCTGGCCTTTGCTGTTGGTCGGCCCCAGCTCCTCGAACTGGTAGCCACGCACGCTTTGATCGCCGCCGGCGTAGAAGCGCTTGGAGGCGGGCATGCGGTCGAAACCGTCGGTCAGGGTGGCGCCCGCCTGGCCGCGCAGCAGCAGGCGGCCGGCATTGCCCAGCGGCAGGATGTACTTGCCTTCCAGTCTGCCCTGCAGGAAGTGAATGTCCGAGCCCAGGGATTCGAAAGAGGTCAACAACTCCAGGCCCAGGCGCCAGCCGTGGCGCGGGAACAGCGGGTGGTCGGCCTGGCTGCGCTGCCAGCGGCCGTGGGGCATGACCAGCAGGGTGCGGTCGCTTTCGCCGCCGACCCGGAAATCTTCGCGTTCCAGCTTCACTCCCAGGGTTTCGGCCCAGCCGGCGCGGACGCCGTGGCGCGCCCCGCCGGTCATCAGGATGCCGCTGTTGCGGCTGTCGGTATCGAGGCGGTCGGCGCTGGTGGTAAAGGCCAGGTACTCGCGGGCCGGATCGGCCAGCGGAATCCGGTATTCGGCGAGTGCCGACTGATCGCGCTGGGCGAGGCGGGCCTCGGCATTGAATCTGTGGCCGACGCGGTTGACCACCTGGCTGTGGCTGGCCGAGACCCGGGCCCCGGTGTCGGTGCTGACGCCCACTCCGAAGCGGTATTTGCGGGAGCGGTCGGCACTGGTGCGGATCGTCACCGGGATGCGGTTGTCGCGCGCCCGGCGGCGCTCGGGTTCCACATCGACCTCGGCGAAATACTGACTGTCGAGCAACTCGGTGCGCAGCGCCACCAGGCGCTGCGGCCGGTAGGGATCGCCGGGCGCCAGGGTCACGAAGCGGCGCACGAACTCCGGGTCGTAGGGCAATTCGCCCTGCTGGCGGATGCGCACCGCGCCGAACACATGGGCTTCGCCGGTGTCCAGCGCGAGCTCGATAGCGGCGCGGTAAGCGTCGAGGCGAACGTCGATGCGGCTGGCGGTGAAGCGGGCATCGGCATACCCCAGCTCGGTGGCGGTGGCGAGCAGGTCGTGTTTGAGCGCCTCGTAGGCGCTCTGGTCCAGGGGCTTGCCGGCGCTCAGTCCGGCGCCCTCGAGCAACCGCCGCAGCGCCGGCTCCGCGGCGCCCGCGCCCGCGATGCGCAGGTCCGCGCTGCCGATGGGGATCACCGGCCCCGGAGTGATCCGGTAGCGGGCGCGCCAGCCGTCTTCAATGGCCGTCAACTCGGCCTCGATCTGGCCGCGGAAGTGGCCGAAAGCCCGCAGCGCCGCCTGGATCTGGGATTCCGCGCCGGCGTGCAGGCGGTGGATGCGGCGCTCGTCGAGGCTTTCGTCCTTGCGCTCGCGCCACAGCAGCAGGTGGCGGCGGACATTGGTCAGCAGTGCGCCCTCGACCCCCTCGATGGCCACCTCGACCCGGGCGGCGCCGGCGGCGGCGCAGCTCCACAGCAGCGCCAGACACAGCAGTGCCCAGCGCGGATGGCAGCGTGGCGGCGCGGAGGGTCGACCCCCGAAGGCGCGAAACAACGGCTGGATACCCCTGGCGGATGGCGGCGTGCCGGAAGCGGCGCTCGCCACGCCAGCATAGCCGCCGGCCGCGGTACTGCCAACCGCGTGCAGGCCGGCCCCGCGGGCTGTTGGCGCGGCGCCGGGCACTGTTCCTTGCACTGTTCCTTGCACCGTTTGGTTGCCGAAAATGACCGTTGGTCGGCCGTGCGGTGCGCAGGAATCACGCTGAACCTGACTCCAGGGTCATAGGGCCAATATGACAGCATTTGTCATCTGCTTTCTGTTCATTGGCTTAGCGTGGAAATTTGATCTGGTCCATGCGGTTTTTTTGGCCGAATGCCGGCGCTCGACGGCCTAAAGGGCCCCACTTGACCAAAACTGCCGAAACGGAGCAATCTGGCCGTGCTCCGAAAAAGGCAAGGTCCAAGGGCCATTTCTCGGCGGAATCAGTCCCCGCTGGAGTCAGGACCACGCAAAGCCAAGGATTCCGGTTATCGCAAGCGCTGCCGGAATTGCCGAGCTGCCGAAGAGCACCGACGGGTTGTCACGGGATCGACACCCGGAGAGTGCCGCAGGCGGCCGGCTTGTCTCTATCAGCCACCGCAGTACTCCCCAGAGCCGATCCGCCTCGCCGCGATGCGCACCTGCGCGTTGCGGCCTTCCGTCGCGGTGCCGGCAATGGCTGGCCTCGACTTCAACAATACGGAGTACAGCACCATGGAACTCAACAAACGAAGCTGGGGTAGTGGCGGCCGTTGGCGGCCCGCGCCCCGCAAACTGATCGCGAGCCTCGCCCTGGCGGGCGTGATCGCATTGCCGGGAGTCGCCCAGGCGCAGGAGGTAGAAGCTTGCGGCGGTTCTCTGAGCAACACATTCATTGCGCCGACACCGCCGTCGCCGCGCTTTATCGGCGAGGTCGTGCGCGTGCGGGCCACGGTGAGCACTGGCCTGGAAGTGGTAGATCCCTGGAGAGTGGACGTATTCCAGCACAAGCTCGACTGCGCCAATGCCACCAGTTTCGACCTTTGTGTCGACGAGGGCGCGGTGATGAATTTCGTCGGCGTGGTCGATACCAATTGCCAGGATGTGAACGACAACCCGGTGGCCTGGGGAGCCGTGCCCGCCGGTAATCTGGTGACCTTTACACCCAGCAATCCAGTGGTGCTGGACCCGTTGGGTGGGCCTCAGACGAGCTGTTTCATCAGCTTCGATATCCAGGTCGCCAGCCTGTCCACGGATGGTTCGCCAGGTACCATCAGTGGCGCCAACAACGCCGCGGGTGAGTGCTTCGCCGTTGCCGATCCTACAGATACCCTTCCGGGCTCTGCTCAGGGTTCGGTGGCCACTGCAGTCGCCACCTGCGGCCTGGCAATCACCAAGGAAGTCAGTGTGGACGGCGGCAGCAGCTGGCACGATGCCAATACCGAGGGCACGGCGCCCGATCTGCTGCTCGGCGGCGATGCGCTCTATCGGCTGACCGTGGAGAACACGGGTACCGCCAACATGAGCAGCGTGCTGGTCAACGACGCCGCACTCGGCATCGCCGACGCCGAAGTGGGTCCGCTCGCCGGCGGGGCTTCCAAGGTGGTGACCTCGGGTGATATCGCCCAGCTCAATGCCATCGAACGCTGCGTCACCAACGGCTTCCTGGAGAACGTCTCCGATGCCGAAGGCATCTGCCGCGCCACTGCCCCAGCGGTCAGCGACACGGCCCTCGACAATGCCTGGGTGCGCTGTATCGGTGTGCCGGATATCGAGATCGTCAAGGAGATCAGCATCGACGGCGGCACCACCTGGCACGACGCCAATGATGCCGGCAGCGCCCCCACCGCTGTGTTCCCCAGCGATGCCGAATACCGCCTGACGGTGACCAACACCGGCACCGCGCCGCTGGTCGATGTGGTGGTCAACGACGCCACCCTGGGTATCGTCAACCATCCGGTTGGCAATCTGACCGTGGGCCAAGTCGTGGTCCTCGAGCAGGGCGATATCGCGGCGCTGTTCGTACAGGATCGCTGTGATGAATCCGGTACCTTCGGCAACACCGCGTCCACCACGGGTGCGTCGGCCGAGACCGGGGCAGTGGTCAACGACAGCGACCCGGCGAACCTGAGGTGCGTGGGCACCCCCGACATCAGTCTGCTCAAGCAGATCAGCGTCGACGGTGGCACCACCTGGGCGGAGGCCGATGCCGTGGGTGATCCCGATGTGCCTCAGGTGAACTTCCCCAGCGGCGCTCTGTACCGCTTCATCGTGGAGAACACCGGTACCGCACCCCTGACCAATGTCACCGTGTCCGATCCGGAGTTGGGTATCGGAGCGACCCTGATCGCCGATCTGGCGGTGGGTGAGCAGGTGACCATCGGCAGCGGTGAGATCGCGGCGCTGAGTGTGACGGAACGCTGCGACAGCTCGGGTGAGTTCATCAACACCGCGTCGGTGAGCGCCCAGTCCACCGAGACCGGGGAAGGGGTCAACGACAGCAACCCGGCGGTTCTGGTCTGCGTGGGTGTGCCCAACATCCAGATCGTCAAGGAGATCAGCATCGACGGTGGCACCACCTGGTTCGACGCCAATACCGAAGGTACGGCGCCCACCGCGGTGTTCCCCAGCGATGCCCTGTATCGCCTGACGGTGACCAATATCGGCTCCGCGCCCCTGACCAATGTGGTGGTCAACGACGGCACCCTGGGTATCGTCAACCATGCGGTCGGCAATCTGGCGCCCGGTGCCTTTGTGGTGCTCACCCAGGGAGAGATCCCGGTGCTGTTCGTGCAGGATCGCTGTGATGAATCCGGTACCTTCAGCAACACCGCGTCCACCAGCGGCGAGTCGGCCGAGACCGGTGCTCCGGTCAACGACACTGATCCGGCCTTCCTGATCTGTGTCGGCACGCCCGACATCGACATCGAGAAGCAGATCAGTGTCGATGGCGGCGTCACCTGGCTGGATGCCGACACGGCCGCGGGTGCACCTGTGGTCGGGGCACCGTCCGGCGCCCTGTACCGGTTCGTGGTCGCCAACACGGGCACCGCGCCGCTGGTCAATGTCGTGGTGGCGGATCCGGAGCTGGGGATTCCCCCGACCCCGATCGCCAATCTCGGCGTCGGCGACTCCGTGATCATCGGCAGTGGTGAGATCCCGGCCCTGAACGTGGCGGAACGCTGCGACAGCGCCGGCGAGTTCACCAATGTGGCCTCGGTGAACGCGCAGTCCGGGGAAACCGGCGCCGGCGTCAACGACGCAGATCCGGCGGTGTTGGTCTGCGAAGGCGATGATCTCTGCCTGACCCGCACGCCCGGCTTCTGGGGTACCCATCCCCATGTCGCGGTGCAGTTCCTCAATATCGACGTCTGCGGGGTGACCATCGACAATACCACTGCCGGTAACGACCACTCCACCGCCGAAGCCATGTGCATCAGCGGCCAGGATGCGAAGAAGGCTAATCCGAAGTCGAGCATGCAGTACCTGCAACTGGTACGGCAGTTGACCGCGGCCAAGCTCAATATCGCGGCCTCGGCCGAGGGCGGCGCGACCTGTGATACGGTCGGCGGAGAGGATATCGATGCCCTGATCGAGAGCTGCGAGCTGCTCTGCGGCGCCTCGGACAAGGAGATCGCCCAATCCGGCTGTATCGAGGGACTGGATGCCTTCAACAACTCCGTGGATACCCTGGAGACCTTCGGGCCCTTCATCCAGCCCGGACCCGCGGCTCCCGCGGAATGCCAGGACGCCAATGGCAACGGCACCATAGTACAGTGACACCTGTCTGAACGGCCGGTGCCGCACGACACCGGCCCTTATCAGAGCCCGCCTCTCCTCGGAGCGGCGGGCTTTTTTATCGAGGAGTCTTTGCGATGTATTCTGAAAAACCTGTTCGCCCCGCGGCCGCTCTGTTGGTGTTGGCGCTGGCCGTGCCGCTGCCGGCGGCGGCGGATGACCGCGAGGAGCTGGCCGCGATCCGCGCCGAGCTGGAGGCGCTGCGCGAGAGCCAGCAGCGCACCCAGGCCGATCTGAGCGAGATCCGCAAGCTGCTGGAGGGCGCCCGCGCGCCCCGGGAGCCCGGCGCGCCCGAATTCGTCTCCACCGTCATCGAGCTGGGCGACGCGCCGCAGCGCGGCAGCCCGGAGGCGCCCCTGGTGCTGGTGGAGTTCAGCGACTATCAGTGCCCCTTCTGCCGCCGCCACGCGCAACAGGTGTTGCCGGAATTGCTGAAAAACTACGTGGATACCGGCAAGGTGCGCTACGCCATGAAGCAGTTTCCGCTGGTCAGCCTGCACCCGCAGGCGGAGCTGGCCGCCCGGGCCGCGCTCTGCGCCGGCGATCAGGACGACTACTGGGAGATGCACGACGCCCTCTTCTCCTGGTCCGGCGCGCTGTCGCCGGCGGCCCTGGAGACGGGGGCCGGGGAGCTGGGCATGGATGCCGGCGCCTTCGCCGCCTGCCTGGACGAGGGCCGCCACGCCGACACTGTGGCCGCGGACCAGGCGCTGGGCCAGAAGCTGGGGGTCCGGGGTACGCCCAATTTCTTCCTGGGCAAGGTGGACCCCGCCGATCCGCAGCGGGTCACCCTGGTGGAGCGGATTCCCGGCGCCGTGGCCTATCCGGTGTTCACCGCTGCCCTCGATCCCCTGCTGACGCCGGACCAGGGCGCCGCGGCGGACGCCCGGCCCTAGCGCCCGGCGCGGGGCGCCGCCCGGGTTTTCGACGAGACCCAGAGCGCCGGCACGAACACGGCGCCCCCGCGAACCGCGGGAGCGCCGTGCCGCACGGGACGCGGCGATCTATTTGTCGGGTTTGCCCCGGCCCTTGCCGCCGCTGCTGCCGCGCTCGAGCTGTACCCTGACCGTGGCGCTGGCGCTGGAGACGCCGGAACTGATCTGGTAGCTGAAGCTGTCGCTGCCCCTGAAGCGCGGTCCCGGGATATAGGTCAGGGTGCCGTCGCCATTGAGCACCACTTCGCCCTTGGCCGGCGTGGTTGCCGAGACCAGGGCCAGCGGCAGCCCCTGCGGATCCCAGTCATTGGCCAGCACGGGTATGGTCACCGGGCTGTTCGCCGCGGTGGCCGCATAGTCGTCGACCGCGACCGGAGGTGCGCTGGCGGGCTGGACTACATAGGTGGCGCTGCCGGTGGCGGCCAGGGCGGGGTCCAGGTCGTGCGCCACGCCGATGGCGATGTCGTAGATGCCGTCGGCCGCGTCCGCCGCCGAGGTCACCCGCAGGGGCAGGATGGCGGCGGCCCCGGGTGCCAGGTTGAGGCCGGCGGCCAACTCGGCGGCCGGCCAGCCGGCGGGCACCTGGGCCCTGAGGCTGAAGCCGGCGGCGGTGCAGGTGGCGCTGTCCTGACTGCGGATCTCGACGCTGAACTCGACCTGGCTGCCGGCCGCCGCCCACTGCCCTTCGGCCGGAGTCAGGGTCAACGCCGGCGCGGCGCGGACACATTCCGGAGCGCTGAAGCGGATATCCAGGGTGGCGCCGGAGTCCGCGGTCCACAGGGTCGTTAAGCTCAGCCCGGCGGCGGCGTCGGTGTAACTGGCGCCGGACACCAGCGCCGGGTCGCTCCAGTCGTAATAGCTGCTGGGGTCGCTGGCCGGGGTGAGGTCGAGTGCGAAGCTGCTGTCGCTCAGGCTGTCTGCCGCCGAGCGGAGCAGCACGCCGTCGGTCAGATTGGCATTGTCGGCCAGCGGACTGTCGTAGCCCACGGGCTCGCGATATTCCAGGTAGTACCAGCGGGGGGCGCCGGTCGCCGGGTCGCTGGCGCGCGGAATCCTGAGCGCCACCGGGTCGCCGCCGTTGCCGGTGATGTAGGGCGCGATCTGATAGCTGCCGCTGGCGGTCACCTCGGCGATCTGCGGGGTGTCGGGCTGGCCCAGCCAGCCGAGCTGCGCCTTGTGGTAGGCGCCGAAGTGGCGCGGGCCGCTGTTGCCCATGATGTCGAACTGATCGCCGTACTCGACGCTGCTGCAGGTGTCGCCGACCTCGCCGAGCGTATCTTGGCCGCATTCCAAAGCGTGGGCGTGCCAGAGCCCGAAGTTGTGGCCCAGCTCATGCCCAGTGACCAGGATGCTGAGGCGGCCGTTGCTCCAGGCCCGCGAGGGATTGCCGCCCAGGGTCCCGAGCCCTGCCCAGGAGCAGCCGGTGACCCCCGGGAACATGTAGAGAATGCGCCGGTAGCCGGACAGGTCGATGCCCGCGGCGGCGGCCGCCGCGTCCGCCTTGGCGGTGAAGTCGCCGGTCATGTTGGCGGTGGTGCAGGCGTTGCGGTCATAGTCGATGGTCAGCCAACCGAAGACATCGCCTTCCAGCCAGGTCAGCCCCTCGGAGTTGTGCTCCATGAAGGAGCTGACATGGTTGAACACGTGGAGCCGAGCATCATCCACCGACCAGGGCTGTTCATCGGGCTGGCTGGCGAAGTTGACCAGCACTACCGCGAGGCGCTGGGCGCCGCGGGTGTCGGGCAGCACCGCCGGACCTGTGCCCGTCGCCGCCGCGGTCTCGCCCAGGGCCAGTACGCTCAGCTCCTGTTCGGTGGCGCCGAGCACCAGGCTGGCGCCGGCGCCGCCCGGGTGACCCAGGCGCAGGCCGCGCGCCCTGACCCGCAGGCCGGTGGTCAGCTCGCCGGGCGGCGTGGTGAAGTGCAGTTCGAGACGCTCGCCGGCCGGGGTCTCCAGATAGTGGCGCAGGCGGCTGGCGCCGGTCTCCGGATCCTCGTACAGCGCGGTCAGCTCGCCCTCGGCCGCCACGCGCTGCTCGACCAGGCCGGACAGTGCCGCCGGCAGTCCCGCGGTCAGGCCGGGCGGCAGCGCCAGGCGGCGCACCTCGGCGGGATCTTCATCGAGCAACGTCAGTAGCTGCGCCCGGCGCTGCCCGGCGAGCTCGGCCAGGGCGTCCAGCTGCGCCTGCCGGTCCGCGGGCGCGGCCCGATGATAGGCGCGAATCGCAGTCGCCAGTTCCAGCGACAGTCGCGCGGCCTCGGCGGCGGGCGCGGTGGCCGGGCCCCGGGCGCCGGCCAGTGCGGCCAGCAACAGCATCAGGGCGCCCAGCAGCAGGCGGGCGAAAACGGGCGGACGGGCGGATGAGTGGTAGGCGGCCGTGGTCACAGAGTCCTCCGGTGACGGATTGATTGGCAATAACTGCGGGGGACTATCGGATAGCGGGCCGGGTGCCGCCGTGACCGGTTCGACAATTGCCGAGTGCTCGTGGCCCTTCGCGGGCTAATTTGGGATCCTGGTCACTCTTCGCGGTGCCTGCGTCCTGAAGGGATCTGCCGGATGCGCCACTGCGTGGCTGGTCCGGCCTGCCGGCCTGGGTTTGATGCCGGCGGGAGATTCATCCGCGTTCGGGTTGGGTGATTGCTCAGGGCGTTTCGGGGCGGATTTCGATCTGATACAGCCAGGGCCACAGCTTGCCGGTGACGAACAGGCGCTCGTCCGCGGCGTCCCAGGCGATGCCGTTGAGCACGTCGATGGGCTTGCCCGGCGCGGGTTCCGGGCGCAGGCCGCTCAGGTCGACCCAGGAGGCCAGCCGGCCGCTGTCGGGATCGATGCGGGCGATGCGCTCGCTGCCCCAGACGTTGGCCCAGATCTCGCCGTCGACAACTTCCAGCTCGTTGAGCGCGGACACGGGCGTGCCTGCGTCGGTGACGGTCAGCCGGCCGAGTTCGGCGAAGCTGTCGGGATCGCGGAACACCAGGGTCGCGGAGCCGTCGCTCATCACCAGCCGGCGGCCATCCCAGGCCAGCCCCCAGCCCTCCCCGGCGTAGTGCAGGACGCCGATCTTGCGCAGGCTCTGGCGGTCGCGGACCAGGGCCTGGCCGGCGTGCCAGGTGAGCTGGATCAGGCGGTCGCCGGCGGCGGCGAGGCCCTCGCCGAACTGCCAGCGGGGCAGGGCGGCGCTGCGCACCACCCGGCCGCTGGTCAGGTCGATCTCGCGCAGGCTGGAACGGCCGCGGACGCCGGTGCTTTCGTAGAGGCGGCCATCGGCCCAGGCCAGGCCCTGGGTGAAGGCATCGGCATCATGGGGGAAGCGCGCGATGACGTCATAGCCGTAGACCGGGGGTGCATCGCCGGCGGTGGCGGTCGAGCAGCACGCCAGCGCCAGCCAGCACAGGACCCGGAGTCGGCGGTGCTTGTTCACGGCGCTGCAGCGGGGCCCGGGGGTGCGGCAAAGGCGATCACATGGGCCAGGTCGGGCCGCACGCCCAGTTCGCTGCCGATGTCGTGATCGTGGTGGGAGGGCACCAGGGCGAACACTTCCGCGCCCGACGCCAGGCTCAGGGTGTAGAGCATTTCGCCGCCGCGAAACACCTTGTGGCGCACCCGGGCGCGCAGTGGGCTGGCGTCGTCGTGGACCAGATCGTCCGGTCGCAGCAGCACCTCGACCGGGCCCGGAGCTCCAGGGTTGGAAGCGGGGAAGCTGCCCAGTTCGGTGGCTATGGCGCCGTCGGGGCGGCGTTCGCCGCGCAGAAAGGCACCCTCGCCGACGAAGTCGGCCACCATGCGGTCCGCCGGCCGGTGGTAGAGGTTGTAGGCGGTGTCCCACTGGCGCAGCCGGCCCTGATCGAGCACGCCGACCAGATCGGCTAGCGCGAAGGCCTCGTGTTGGGAATGGGTGACCAGCAGCGCTGTGGTGCCCTCGGCGAGCAGCAGTTCGCGCAACGCCTGGCCGAGACTTTCGCGCAGTTCGAGATCCAGGCTCGCGAATGGCTCGTCGAGCAGCAGCAGCGCCGGTCGCGGCGCCAGCGCCCGCGCCAGCGCCACCCGCTGCTGCTGGCCGCCGGAGAGCTGGTGGGGATAGCGTTCCGCCAGGGCGGCGAGACCCACGGCGGTGAGCATGTCGCGGGCGCGGGATGTCCGGTCAGTTGCCGGCATCCGATGGAGGCCGAAGCGGACGTTGTCGAGCACATTGAGGTGGGGGAGCAGCGCGAAGTCCTGGAATACCATGCCCATGCCGCGGTGCTCCGGCGCGACCCGCCCGGTGCCGTCGGTCAGCACCCGGCCGCCCACCACCACCCGCCCGGCGCTGATCGGCTCCAGGCCGGCGATGATGCGCAGCGCCGTGGTCTTGCCCGAGCCGGAGGCCCCGAGCAGGCAGCCGATGGTGCCGGCCGGCACCTCGAAGGACAGGCGGTCGAGCACCGGCGCGCCGCCGTAGGCGGCGCATACCCCCTCAAGACAGAGGCGCATGTTCGCTACCGCGATGCAGCCAGTAGGTGGGCAGCAGGCCCACGGCGACGATTGCCAGCGCCGGCAGGGCGGCGCGTTGCCACTGGCCCTCGGTGGTGAACTCGAAGATGCGCACTGCCAGGGTGTCCCAGCCGAAGGGGCGGGTCATCAGAGTGATGGGCATTTCCTTCATGACGTCGACGAATACCAATAGCGCCGCGGCGAGCACGCCGCCGCGCAACAGCGGCAGATGCACCCGCAGGAAGAGCCGGAAACCGCTGACTCCAAGGTTGCGCGCCGCCTCCTCGATGCTGGGCTTGAGGCGCAGTGCGGCGCCATTGACCGGGGTGGCGGCCACCGCCAGAAAGCGTACCGCATAGGCGGTGAGCAGCAGCAGGATGCTGCCGCGCAAGAGTCCGGCAAGGTCCGGGAATACCTTCAGCAGCGTGCCGGCGGCGGCGAAGAAAGCCACTGCCAGCAAGGCACCGGGCATGGCGTAGCCGAGCGTTGCCAGCCGCGCCAGCCAGCCCATGGCGGCGCTGGGCGCGCGGCGCTGCGCCCAGCTCAGCGTCAGTGCCAGCGCCGGCAGCAGCAGCGCGGCGCCCAGTGCCAGCTGCAGCGAATTGGCCGCCAGCAGCCAGTAGCGCCGGTCCAGGCTGTCGATTTCGCGTAGCGCCCAGAGCAGCAGTTGGCTCACCGGCAAGGCGAAGGCGAGCAGCCACACGAGACCGCAGATCAGGGTTGCCAGCCAGGCGCCGCGCGGTGCCAGCCGGCGGCGTTGCACGGGCGCCGCGCCCAGGGTGACGAAGCGTTGGCCGGCGCGTGCCCGCTGCTCCAGGGCCAGCAGGGCGAGCACGAACAGCAGCAGCACGGCGGCGATCTGCAGCGCCCCGCTGACCGAGAACAGGCCGTACCAGGTGCGGTAGATCGCGGTGGTCAGGGTGTCGTAGTTGAAGGCCGCCACGGCGCCGAAATCGGCAAGGGTTTCCATCATCGCCAGCAGGGTGCCGCCGCCGATCCAGGGCAGCGCCAGCGGCAGGGCGGCGCGCCGGAACGCCTGCCCCGGGCGATGGCCCAGCAGTCGGGCCACTTCCATCAGGCGCGCGCCCTGGCTGGCCAGGGCGTTGCGCACCACCAGATAGACATAGGGGTAGAGGGCCAGTACCAGCACCGCCATGACGCCCCAGCGGTTGCGCACCTCGATTCCGGGGACGCCCGGCAGGTGTTCGCGCAACAGCGTCTGCAAGGGTCCGGCGTAGTCGAACAGGCCGATGTAGACCGTGGCCAGCACATAGGCCGGCACCGCCAGTGGCAGCAGCAGCGCCCAGGCGAAAAAGGCCCGGCCGGGGAACTCGCAGAGCGCGACCAGAGCGGCCAGCCCGGTGCCGAGCACGCTGACGCCCAGCCCCACGCCGAGCACCAGCCACAGGGTGTTCCAGCTCGCCCGCGGCAGCACGTGGGCGCTGAGGTGGGCCCAGACTTCGCCATCCGGTCGCAGCAGGGCGGCGGCGACCACCAGCAGTACCGCAAGTGCCGGCATCGCGATGGCCAGCGCCACGAGATGCCAGCCAGCGCCCCGCTCGGGTCCGCGCAGCGCCCGCGCGGGCAGCTTGGCGGCGCCCAGGTCGGGTTGCAGCGGCGGGGCGGTGGCCATCAATGGTAGCCGGCACGATCCATCAGCCGGACCGCTGCGGCCTGGAGCTCGCCCGCGGTGGACAGATTGATATCGTCGGCGCGGAACTCGCCCCAGGCGGCGACCAGGGGGGCCGGCGCGACCTCCGGGTTGACCGGATATTCCAGGTTGAGCGAGGCGAACAGCCGCTGCGCCTCGCCGGCCGACAGCCACTCGATGAAGGCGCGCGCGGCCTCCGGCCGGGGGCTGTGTCTGGTCACGCCGGCGCCCGAGACATTGACGTGTACGCCGCGCTCGCCCGCCGCCTGGTCGGGCCAGAACAGGGCCACGGGCAGGTCCGGCTGCTGGCGCTGCAGACGACCCAGGTAGTAGCTGTTGACCAGGCCCAGATCGCACTGGCCGGCGGCGATGGCCTCGATCACCTGGGTGTCGCTGGCAAACGGCGGTGCGGCCAGGTTGTCCACCCAGCCGCGCACCAGGGTCTCGGTCTCGGTTTCGCCGCCGCTGGCGATCATGGTCGCCACCAGGGACTGGTTGTAGACTTCCTTGCTGGTGCGCAGGCACAGGCGGCCGCGCCAGCGGTCGTCGGCGAGGCCGGCGTAGGTGTTCAGCTCCTCCGGATCGACCCGTTCGGTGGAATGGATGATGGTGCGCGCGCGCAATGAGAGTCCGAACCAGCGGTCCTCGGGGTCGCGTAGGTGGGCGGGGACATTGGCCTCCAGGATCGGGGAGTCGATCGCTTGCAGCAGATCCTGCTGTGCCGCCTGCCAGAGGTTGCCGGCGTCCACCGTGATCAGTACGTCGGCCTGGGTCGCCTCGCCCTCGGCGGCCAGGCGCGCCAGCAGCGGGCCGGCCTTGTCGGTGACGAAGCGTATCGGGATGCCGGTTTCTTCGGTATAACGCAGCAACAGTGGCTGGATCAGGTGTTCGGCGCGGGCCGTGTACACTACCAGTTGCGCGTCCCCGGGCTTGCCGCCGCAGGCCGTGAGGAGCAGGGCGGCGAGACAGCAACTGAGGCGGCTGAGAACTCTCATGGGGCAGATCCTCGTCCAGAAGTACGTCGTGATGGATGTTCGCCTCCGGAACTTGGCGGCGGTTTCGGCATCGTCGCCGTGCCGCCGCTGGCCGGGGCCCCGTAAGTATGCCCCGGCTGCCCTCCAGATGCGAATCGTTTTCATTTTAACCGCACTGGGAGCTTTCGTCCCGACCGCTGGTCGAACCCGGTGGCGGCGCAGATAACATAGGCCATTTCAGGTGCGCAGCCGGCGTCAATCTGACTGGCAGTTGATCGAGCGCAGGTGTCCGATTAAGGAAGACGATGTTGAGTGACGAGGAGAAAGCTGCCGTTGCCGGTGTCGGCAACTGGAGTGCCGATCCCGCCTATCTGGGTGTGCTGCGCGGGCAGATGCTGCGCTTTGCGGCGCTGCAGCTGCGCGACCCCGATCTCGCGGAGGATGCCGTCCAGGAGGCGCTGATGGGCGCATTGCGCAATCAACGCTCCTTTGCCGGCCGCTCGGCGTTGCGCACCTGGATATTCGGCATCCTCAAGCACAAGATCGCCGACCTGATGCGCCAACGGGCCAAGGTCGTGACGGAGAGCAGTCTGGCGATCGACGACGACGACGGCGAACTGCTGACGCAATTGTTCGACAGTGGTGGGCACTGGCACCCGGAGGCGCGGCCCAGTACCTGGCGTGATCCCGACGACAGTCTCGAGGATGACCGCTTCTGGCAGGTTTTCGAAGCCTGCGTAGAACACCTGCCCGAGCGTCAGGCGCGGGTGTTCATGATGCGCGAATTCGTGGGTCTGGATTCCGCAGAGATCTGTAAGGCAGTGGGGCTCACCATGACCAATCTCCATGTGCTCCTGCACCGTGCGCGGTTACGACTGCGGGCCTGCCTGGAGCAACACTGGTTTGCGGAGGAGCGTCGTTGATGCCCAGTTGCGAAGAAAGCACCCGCCTGATGTCGGCGGCCATGGAGCGCCCACTGTCCCGGGGCGAGCGCTTGGCGCTGCGCTGGCATTTGCTGATGTGCGGGGCCTGCCGGCGTTTCGACCGGCACCTGGGCTGGCTGCGGCGATCGGCGCAAGGCTATGTCCCGCCCGAGCCGCCAGAACCGTCTGCGGACGGAGCGCCATCTTCCGACAAACCTGAAGCCTGGTGAGGCCAGTTTGTTGTGGGCCGGGGTGCAACGATCAGCGTTGCATCCCGGCTCCCGTAAGTAGACGTTCTTCGGCAATCGCTCAGAGCTCCCAGCGGTAGCCGGCGAAAGCCTCGTTGATCTCGGTTCCCATCAGATGGTTGGCATAGTTGCTCAACACCTTCTGGGTCACCCCGAGCAATACCTCCAGTGCCTGGGCCTGGCTGTAGCCGGCATCGAGAAATCTTCGGTAGGCGGGATGTTCGGCCACCCAGCCGCGCTCTTCCACCATCGCCCGGGTCAGGGCTGCCAATGCTGCCAACTTGGGATCATCGGGTTCGCGGCCTTCGCGCAGACTGGTGATCACTTCTGCCGGAGCTCCGGCCATGGATTCGGCCAGCATCGAGTGGGCGGCGACGCAGAAGCTGCATTGATGGCGGGCGCTGGCGGCCAGGGAGACGACTTCCCGCTCCACGGGCGACAGGCTGGTGGCGGCAAAGCGCTGGGCGAGCTCCAGGTAGGCTTGCAGCACCGGGGGCGCGGCGGCCATGCCGGCGTAGAGGTTGGGGACAAAGCCGAAACGATCCACGGCGTTGGTCAGCATGGGTTTGGCTGCGGCAGGGGCAGAATCCGGGGTATGGAATGCAAAGTTCGTCACGGTCGGTGTTCCTCCGGGGGATGCGGTGGGAATTGCGGGAGCTGGTCCCGAATAGAGTAGAGTCGCACCGCGCAGAACCACCCTTACGTCTGCGGGTGCGGCAAATTTGTCTGTCGCCGCCGGAAGCCGATAAGGCAAGAAGGTAAGAAAGTTTCCGCTTACAACGACAACCTTGAAAGCCGAGCGATTGCAATCTTGGCCGCTACAACAACTTCCGGACGATAGGGGGGGGGGGCAGTGATGACGCTTTGGCGATGGTGTCTGGCAGGTTGGGGACTGTGTGCGTCTTTGTTGATGGCTGAAGCGGCCGCCGATCCGACCGCGCAGTGGCGTATCGCCTGGCCGCGCACCGACTTCTCCCAAACCGCGGTCGATCTCGCCGAGATCCGCTCCGGTGGCCCCGGCAAGGACGGTATCCCGGCGATCGACCTGGCCCGCTTCGTTCCGCTCGACGAATACCGCGGCGCCGCCGGCGATGAACCCGTGATCGGGGTGACGATCGGCGGTGAGGCCCGCGCCTACCCGTTGCGCATCCTGGTCTGGCACGAGATCGTCAACGACGAGCTGGGCGGCGTGCCCATCGCCGTGACCTACTGTCCGCTGTGCAACACCTCGGTGGTGTTCGATCGCCGGCTCGACGATCTGGTGCTCGATTTCGGCACCACGGGCAAGCTGCGCCATTCCGATCTCATCATGTACGACGGCCCCACCGAGAGCTGGTGGCAGCAATACAGCGGCGAGGCCATCGTCGGAGAACTGGCCGGCAAGCGCCTGAAAATACTGCCGTCGAGGCTGGAATCCCTGGACGAGTTTCGCGCCCGGGCGCCGCAGGGCACGGTGCTGGTGCCCAACGACCCCAACTTTCGCAACTATGGCGCCAATCCCTATGTGGGTTACGACCGTTCGGCGGTGCCCTTTCTGTACGGCGGTGCGTTGCCGCGGGGTATCGAGCCCATGATGCGGGTGGTGGCGGTGGGCGACACGGCCTGGACCCTGCCGCTGGTGCGGGAAGCCGGCGAATTGCGCCAGGAAGGTCTCGAACTGCGCTGGCGCGGTGGCCAGCGCTCGGCGCTGGACAGCGCGCAGATCGCCGAGGGCCGCGCGGTGGGCACCGTGGCCGTGACCCGCGGCGGTGCGGATGTCCCCCATGTGGTCACCTTCGCGTTTGCGTTTTTCGCCTTCAATCCGGACGGTGTGCTGCACACTCCGGAGGGTCCGCTGCGGCAGGCCGATGCCGGCCGCCGCTGACAATCCAACGAATTACCGCCTTATAACAAGCAGAGGAAATCGATCATGCCCAGTGTGAAATTGTCCATTCGAGTTCTGTGTCTGGCGGCCTGCCTCGGCGGGGTGCCGGTTTGGGCGGAATGCCCCAGCCCGGGCGCGGATGCGGTGGCGCACTTCGAAACCTGTCGCAACCTCGCGGAAACAGGGGATGCGGTGGCGCAGCGCCAACTGGGTACCCTCTACCAGCGCGGCGCCGGAGTCGCGCCCTCGGACGAAATGGCCCTGACCTGGTACCGCAAGGCGGCAGCTCAGGGCGACACGGGTGCGCTCTACAACCTGGGTGTGATGTACGACAGCGGCTACGGAGTGGAGCAGGACCCTGCCGCCGCTGCGCGCTGGTACCGACAGGCGGCGGCCAAGGGCGACGCCAAGGCGATGTACAACCTGGGGTTGCTCTACGAGTACGGCCTCACCGGGGCACAGGATTATGAAGAGGCGATGCGCCTTTACCAGCAGGCGGCGGAACTCGGAGAGCCCTGGGCGCAGTTTGCCCTGGCGCTGTTGTATGACAAGGGCGAGGGCGTGGAGCGCGATCCGGTACGCGCCTACATGTGGTTCGACATCGTCGGCGAGAGGCACGAGCACGCCGTTCACAACCGAGATTCCCTCGGCGAGGAATTGACCGCAGCCCAGATCGAAGAAGCGCTCGAAATGGCCCGGCAGTGGCGCGCACAGCGACCTCAGTTGTTCGGGGAGCAGCCTGCGGAAGCAGCCGCTTCCCCTGTGGCGCCCTGAACCATGGCTGCATACAGGTGCCGGTAGCGTATACAGGAAAGAAAGCATGAGATCGGGAGAGTCCAAACCGCATGCGGGCAATTGGCTGCTGCTGGCGGGTCTGTTGCTGGTTGCGACAGTCGGCACCGCCACGGAAATTCCCGGCGCGGAGCCGTTCACGGAGGCGAGGTTCAACACGCTGCGGGCGCAGGGGCAACTGGTGCTCGTCGATGTCGCCGCCGACTGGTGTCCGACCTGCCGCCGCCAACGGGAGGTCCTGGCAGAATTTCAAGAGCGGCATGCGGATGCCGGATTGCGCATCCTGACCGTGGATTTTGATCGCCAGAAAGAATGGGTGCGGCACTTCAAGGCGCCGCGCCAATCCACCTTCATTCTGTTCAAAGGCAATGAGCAGCTGTGGTTCGCGGTTGCCGAGGTTCGGGAGGCGGTGGTTTTCGACCGGCTGCTGCGGGCCGCGGGACTCGCGGCCGCGGCGCCATGACCCTGGGCCTGGCCTCTCTGCCGATCGCGGCCGGCGCCGGCGCGCTCGGAGTTCTCTCCCCCTGCGTCTGGCCGCTGGTGCCGGTGGTGATGTCGAGCGCGGCGGGCAGCGGCCGCGCCGGGCCGCTCTATCTGGTCGCCGGGCTGAGCCTGTCGTTCGCGCTGGCCGGCACGCTGCTGTCTTTCCTGCTGGTGAGTACCGGCCTGGATCCGGAGCTCTTTCGCCTGCTGTCCGGCGTCCTGCTGTTAGTCGTCGCCGCGGTGTTGCTCAGCGAGCGTCTGGGCCAGTGGGTCAGTGGCAGGCTCTCCGCGCTGACCGGGCGCCTGCAGGTGGGCGGCGCGGCACCCGCTCAGGCGGCTGGCCAGTTCGGCATCGGCGTGCTGCTGGGGATGATCTGGCTGCCCTGCGTGGGCCCCACCCTGGGCGCGGCGATCGCGCTGGCGTCCATGGGGCAGCAGCTGGGCATGGCCTTTGTCATCATGCTCGCCTATGGCCTGGGCACAGGAGTGGTGTTGCTGGCCGCCGGGCTGCTCTCTCACCAGGCGATGCAGCGCTGGCGACCGGCAGTCATCCACCGCGCAGGAGTGGCCAAGCAGCTGCTCGGCTGGACCCTGGCCCTGCTCGGTATCCTGGTGCTCACCGGGATGGACAAAATGCTCGAGCGAGCCGCGGTGGGTTGGCTGCCGGATTGGGCGTTCTCACTGTGAATGGCGCGCCGCAGCGCCGGGCGCCCAGATTGCCGGGGCCGTGTTCGGTAGCGGTGATCCGCCTGTCGGTCGGTGTATGCTGCGCGCTGACGGGTCGCATGGCTCACCGAATTCCAGTGGAGGAGTCCCAATGACGTCCAAGCTCCGGGTGTTGCGCCTGTGGCCGGGGATCTGGCTCGCCGGCTGGCTGCTGGCGGCGCTGCCGGCGAGCGCCGCGGCAGACGCCGGGTTGCGCGCCGCGATCACCGGCGATCACCGTACCCCGGCGTTCACCGCCCGGGATGCCTATCGGCACCCCCACGCCACGCTGAAGTTTTTCGGTATTCAGCCGCAGTTCACCGTGGTCGAGATCTGGCCGGGCGGCGGCTGGTACACCGAGATCCTCGCCCCCTACCTGCGCGAGCGCGGCAAGCTGTACGCGGCGCAATTTCCGGAAGCCACCGCGGTAGCCTACTACCGCGAGCTGCGCGAGGGATTTCTCGCCAAGCTGGCCGCGGCGCCGGACAGCTATGATCGGCTAGAGGTGACCGAATTCCTGCCGCCGGAGCACCTGGACATCGCCCCGGCCGGCAGCGCCGATCTGGTGCTGACCTTTCGCAATGTCCACAACTGGACGATGCGCGGCGGTGGCGAGGCGCGCACTCTGGCCGCCTTTCGCGCCTTCCACCGGGCCCTCAAGCCCGGCGGCGTGCTCGGCGTGGTCGACCACCGACTGCCCCCAGACCGGCCCCTCGCCGACCAGGAGGAGAGCGGCTATCTGCGTGAAGACTTCGTGATCGGCGTCGCCGCGGAAGCGGGATTCGAGCTCGCCGCCCGGAGTGAGATGAACGCCAATCCGCGCGATTCCGCCGACCATCCGCGGGGTGTCTGGAGTTTGCCGCCGTCGCTGCGCGGCGGTGATGAGGATCGCGAGCGCTATCTGGCCATTGGCGAGAGCGATCGCATGACCCTGAAGTTCGTCAAACCGGCCCATTGACGGCGATCTCCCTTTGCCGCCGCGGCCTGGTGGCTGCGGCCGCATGGGCGGCGGCGATCTCGGGGCCCGCCCCGGCGGCACTGAACGCCGAGCTGGCAATCGGCAGCCTCCGCTACCCGGGCGTCGCCCTGGACGACCTGAGCGTCAGCCTCGTCGACGGCGTTGCCGAACTGCGCATCGCCGAGTTGCGCCTGGGGAATCATCCCTGGCGGGAGCTGGCGCTGCGTTGTCCGGGTCTGGTGGTGAGCGGCGCGTCCCTGGCCTGTCGGGACGGCCACCTGCGGGCACCCGCGCCCCTGGGCGGCGCCGCAGTGGATTTCGTGTTCTCCCCCGCCGCGGCGACCGGCAACCTGAGGCTGACATGGCCCGGATCCGGATCGCTGGCCGCCGAACTCGGTGGCGCCGGGGTATTGACGGTGCGGGCCCGTGATCTGGATCCGGCGCTGCTGACCGCTGCGCTGCCGCCGCTGGCCGCCTGGAACCCGGCGGGCGCGCTGGATTGCGACCTGCGCCTGGACGCAGCGGCCCAACCGCCGGCAGTGACCGCGCGCTGCGCGTTGCGCGATGGCGGCTTCGCCACCGCCGACGGCCTGCGTGCCGGGGAGCAGCTCGATCTGAAAATCGACATCAGTGCCGAAGCCAGTACCGAAGCCAGTGCCGAAGCCGGTACCGTAGCCAATGCCGCCGGTTGGCGCTGGCATATGGCCGGGGAGTGGTCGAACGGCGCGATTTACCTGCATCCGGTCTATCTGCCTGCCGGGGTGCAGCTGGCGGCCACCGGCGATCTGGGGGACGGATACCTGAGGGTCGCCGAGGCGGAGCTGGCGGTGGACGGCGTCGGCAGCTTGCGGGGCAATGCGGCGCTGGACCTCCAGCCTCTGGCGGTGCGGCGGCTGGAGGCGGAAGCGCCGGATCTCGATCTCGCGGTGCTGGGGCGCCTTGTGCTGGCGCCTCTGCTGTTGCCGGCGAGCGCCGATGATCTGGATTTCCGCGGCCGCGCCGGGGCCCGGGTGCGCCTCGCCGGTGGGCAACCGCCCGCGCTCGCGGTGCAGTTGCGCGAGGCGGGTATCGAGCACCGGGTGCTGGATATGGGCGTGGGTCCGGCGACCGGCACCCTGGATTGGCCGGGTGATGGCACCGGCGCCCTGGCGCTGCGGCTCGGTGGTGGTGCGCACTGGCGCGGGCTGAGGTTCGGCGGCTTCCCGGTGCGCGCCGGCCTCAACGGGGAGCGGGTGACGATCGAGCCCCTGGCGATTCCGCTGTTCGACGGCGCGCTGCGGCTGGACGGGCTGGAGCTGTGGCACGAGGATTCGGGCTGGCGGGGTGCCGGCCGGGCGTCGATCGATCCCATCTCGCTGCCTGAATTGTCGGCCGCTGCCGGCCTGCCGATCCTGGGCGGTACTCTGGGGGCGGACTTCCCCCGCGTCCGGGTCGCTCCCGGAGAGATCGCGGTCGACGGCGAGATCGGTATCGAGGTGTTCGATGGCCGGCTGCGGGTGTCCGGCCTGCGGCTGATCGAGCCCTTCGGCGTCGGTGCCTACGCGCGGGCGGAAATCGCCGCCGAGCGCCTGGATCTCGGTTTGCTGACCGATTCCTTCGATTTCGGCAGCATCAGCGGGCGCGTCGATGTCCGGGTCCGGGATCTGGAGCTGGCCGGCTGGCGCCCGGTGCGTTTCGCGGCTCGCATCGAGAGCAGTCCCGGCCGCTACCGGCGCCGCATCAGTCAGCGCGCGGTGCAGAGCCTGGGCGCGCTCGGCGGTCCCGGGGTGGTCAACGCCATCCAGCGCAGCGCGTTACGGTTCTTCGACAGTTTCGGCTACCGCCGCCTCGGCTGGTCCTGCGTGCTGGAATCCGGCGTCTGCGCGATGGCGGGGGTCGAACCCGAGAAACGGCGGGACGACGGCGGTTTCGTGATCGTCGAGGGCCGCGGCATCCCGGCGCTGGACGTGGTGGGCTACAATCGCCGCGTCGACTGGAAGGTGCTGCTCAGCAGGCTGAACCGGGTGACCGGCGCCGGCGCTCCCGCGATGGTGCAGTAGTCTGGCGGCAGGGGACACGCCCATGAGGAGACGTCCATGAAGAAGCTCGGTGGATTGTTTGCGGCCGCGGCGGCACTGGCGTCCTGGTCCTGCGTGACCATCAATATCTATTTTCCGGCCGCGGCGGCGGAACGAGCTGCCGACCAGGTGATCGAAGAGGTCTGGCAGCTCCGGGAGCAGCCAGGGGAGCAGGCGCCGCCAGCGCCGGATACCGGAGAATGACGATGAACAGAATGCGAGGCTTCGGATTTTGGTTGGTGTTGGTTCTGCTGTCGGCGCTGACCGCCGGCGGCGCCGCGGCCCAGGCCCAGGCCGATCTGGAGATCGACACCCCCGCGATCCGGGCACTCACCGCGGCCATGAAGGCGCGCCACGACGCCCTGGAGCCCCACTACCGCTCCGGGGCCCTCGGGCAGGCGGCCAATGGCGATCTGGTATTGCGCGACGCCTCGCAGGTACCCCTGCCCCAGCGCGCGAAAGTGAACGCCCTGGTCGCCGCCGAGAATGCCGACCGCGCCGCGCTCTACCGGGAAATCGCCCGCGCCAACGGCCATTCCGAGTGGCAGGAGCAGATTCGCGCCACCTTTGCCGAACGCTTCATCGCCCGCGCCCCGGCCGGTTGGTGGGTCGAGCGGGCGGGCGGCTGGGAAAGGAAGAAGTGAGCCGTCCCGCGATGTGGTTCCCGGTCCTGGGGGGCTGCGCTTTGGCGGGGGGCGGGAAAGATCGAAAATGGGCCCGTAGTTGCATCACTGCCGAGCATCGTGGAGGCACGAAAATGAATTCCTTGAAGAGAATGAATTCCTTGAAGAGACTGCTGCTGGGGTCGTTGCTGGCGCTGTCAGTGCCCGCCGTGGCCGGTGACCGCACCCTGGACGCCGCAGTGGGCGGTGCCGTCGGTGGCGCCATTGGTGGTGCCGTGGGCGAGACGGTGGGCGGCCGGGACGGCGCCATCATCGGCGCCGGAGTCGGTGCCGCAGCCGGGGCGGCGGCCAATACCGAGGACGACGAAGGCCGCCATGGCGGTGACGGTCGCTACCACGGCGAGCGACATGACCATCATCAGGGTGGCCATTTCTGCCCACCCGGGCAGGCCAAGAAAGGCAACTGCTGAGACGCCGGGGCGACCGCCTAGCAGGCGGACGCCCGCTGTTCGGTCAGCTCCAGCAGCGCATACAGGGCGCGCCACAGCTGCCAGGCGTCGGCGAGACCGGGATCGACATCGACATGCTGGAGGCCGTCGGCCTCGAACAGCGGCGCGCGGCCCGGCCCCAGGCGCTGGTGGAGCGCGCGGCTGTGGGAGATCGGCAGCACCGCGTCGCCGGTACCGTGGATCAGCAGCAGACGTGCACCCAGGGATTCCAGATTCCGGGGGACCAGGTCGAGGGCCGCCAGTTCGTCGCGGATGGGCTCCGGCAGCGCCGCTATCAGGGTCTGGACGCGTAGCGGATCGGTGTTGGCGACCAGCGCGTACAGGGCGCGGCCACCGGGTCCCAATTGTGCCGCCAGTTCGTCCACCGCGGCCTTCGGGTCGCCCAGGCGCCGCCGCGCCAGTTCGCGCAGCAGCCTGCGGTCGCCCGGATTCGGGAGTTGGGCCGCCTGACTCAGCAGCAGCCACCAGCGGCCTTCGGGCGCCGGAGGTGTGCCGCGGCGCCCGGACAGTGGGTCGAATCCGGTAGTGGCGTAGGTGATGGCGGCGGCGAGGTCATAGTAGCCGCCCACCGCGACCACGAAAGTCAGGCGTTCGCGGACCCCCGGGGCGAGCGCGGCGATCAAGGCCGGGCCCACCGCGAAGCTCACCGCCAGCTCGCCGACCGACCGGCAGTCGTCTTGCGCGTCCAGCGCGTGGCGCAGGGCATCGCCGATATCCCGGGCGTCCTCGCGACCTGCGCTCAGGGAGCGCATGCCGGGCAATTCGGGCGCCAGCACCGCGAAGCCGGCTCGTGCCAGGGTGTTCGCAAAGCTCACCAACCTGGGTTCCCGGCGGCCCTCCGGGGTCAGGCCGTGCAGCAATACCAGGGTGGCGCGGGGCTCGCCTTCGGCAGGCAGATAGCCGTCGGCGAGGTGGCGACGGCCGTCGATCACGAAATCCGCGCTATCCCGCAGCGGCGCATCGCTGCGCGCCTTGAGCGCACTGCGCCCGGCGCCGGCCTGGATGTCGAGCAGGATCAACAGTGCCAGACCGCCGCGTTCCAGGGCCGGGGCCATGGCCAGCAGGGCCGCCGCCGCGAGTACGCCGACGGCCAGGATTCTTCCCAGGGTACGGACGCGCAACTGCGCCTCAGGCGCACGCGGTGAGTGTTTCGACGGCCCGCTCCGTGGAGATGTGACACCGATCGGGGTGCAGGCGCTCGAACAGGGCGCTGCCCCGCAACTGGTCGAGGACGGGTCCCTTGACCTCGGCCAGGTGCAGCTCGACGCCGGCTTCGCCGAGGCTGGTGTAGAGGTTTTCCAGCATCTCCAGGGCGCTGGCGTCGATGTAGGCTACCCCGGACAGGATCAACACCACGGCCTCGAGGCCGGCGCGGTCGACGACCAGGTTCTGGAGCTCGGACTCCACGCGCGGGGTATTGGCGAAATAGAGATTTTCATCGATGCGCACCAGCAGCAGCTGCGGCCAGGTTTCGACCACATGGCGGTGGATGTTGCGGAAATGCTCGGTCCCGGCAATGCGTCCGACCACCGCAATATGGGGTCTGCTGGTGCGGTACAGGAACAGCAGCAGCGCCAGTCCGACGCCGATCGACAGGCCCAGCTCGATGCCCAGCGCCAGCACGCCGATCAGGGTGGCGGCCTGGGCCGTGCCGTCGCCGCGGTCGTATCTCCAGGTGTGCCGCAGTCCCTCAAGGTCGATCAGCTGCCATACCGCGACCACGATGATGGCGGCCAGCACCGCCTTGGGCAGATCGTGCAGCAGGCCGGCGAACAGCAACGCGGCCAGCGCGACCCAGAACGCGGTGAAGATGGCCGCCAGCTGGGTGCGGGCGCCGGCCTCGAAGTTGACCATGGAGCGCGCGAATCCGCCGGCGACCGGCATGGCGCTGGCACAGGCGGCGGCGATGTTGGTCACCCCCAGGGCCCGCAGTTCCTGATCGGGGTCGATCTTTTCGCGGCGCCGGAAGGCCAGGGCCTTGGCCACCGAGATACTTTCCACATAGCCGATCAGGGCGATCAGCGCCGCCGAGGGCAACAGCTCCAGCCAGCCCGGCGCGGTGACGAAACCCAGCTGCGGTCGCGGCAGACCGCTGGGTACGCCGCCCACGATCGCCAGTCCCCAGCGCTGTTGGGCATCCAGCGCGCCCGCGCAGAGAATGGCGAGGATCACCAGCACCAGGGGCGCCGTGCGCACCACGATGGCGGCCGTGGCGCGGGCCAGCCCGGCGCCTATCAGGACCCGGAGCAGCGGTCCCCGCGCCAGCAGCAGTGCGGCGACGGTGGTCAGACCGAAAGCCGCCGCTGCCGGATTGAGTTCCGGCAGGGAGCGTCCGATCACCGCCAGCAGTTCGAACAGCCCGGCGTCCCGGGAAGCGGCAATTCCGGTCAGCGCCGGCAGCTGGGTGCAGACGATGAAGATGGCGGCACCCGTGGTGAATCCGGAGAGCACCGGATGGCTGATGAAGGCGGTCAGCCAGCCCAGGCGCAGCAGGCCCAGGCCCAGCAGCAGCAGCCCCACCAACGCCGAGAGGATGAGCGCGCCGGTCAGATATTTGTCGGGATCTCCGCCGGCATAGGGTGTCAGGGCAGCGCTCACCATCACTGCGGCCACTGCCACCGGGCCCACCGCCAGGGTGCGGCTGGTGCCGAGCAGTGCGTAGACCAGCGGGGGCACGATGCTGGCGTAGAGCCCCACCTCCGGGGGCAGACCGGCAAGCAGGGCATAGGCCAGGGCCTGGGGGATCAGCAGGATGGCGGTGATGGTCCCGGCCAGCAGATCCTGGGCCAGGGCGCCGCGCTCGCGTCCGCGCAGATCCCCGTACAGTGGCAACAGCCTGCTCCAGCGCGGCGGCCGTGGCCCTGTCGGATTGTTGTCCAATGCCATTGCTGATCCTGGGCGTCTCGGTTCGGCGATCGCTACCCCTGGGAGGCAGGAGTTGCGCGGCGAGCGGGTGCTCGATAGTACGACCGCTGCGGCGCGAAGCGCCTGCGGCCGTGCCGACATCGGCTTGAAACAATAAGCATAGATGGATCGGTTATATTAGCAGTCAGCCGGGGCCAGCTGGCAAGCCGGGCGATTATTCAAATGGGAGGCTGCCATGAACGATTCCACCATGCGACATGTTGTCGTCATCGTCGGCGGCGGAGCCGCCGGCCTCACGGTAGCGGGTCTGCTGCGCAGAACCCAACCCGACCTCGATGTCGCGGTGATCGAGCCGTCGGAGCACCACTATTATCAACCCGCCTGGACGCTGGTCGGCGGCGGCACCTACGACATCGCTCGTACCCGCCGCCTGACCGCGGATTGCATGCCATCGGGCGTGACCTGGATCCAGGATCGGGTTACCGGTTTCGCGCCCGACCGCAATCGCGTGGAGCTGGCTTCCGGTGCCGCCGCGGAATATCGCTACCTGGTGGTGGCTGCCGGTCTGCAGATCGACTGGGGACGCATTCAGGGCCTCGAGGCGACCCTGGGCAGCAACGGCGTCACCAGTAACTACCGCTACGACCTGGCGCCCTATACCTGGGAGTGCATTCGCAGTCTGCGCGGCGGCGAGGCGCTGTTCACCCAGCCGGCGATGCCCATCAAGTGCGCCGGGGCGCCGCAGAAGATCCTCTATCTCGCCGCCGATCACTGCCGCGGCGCAGGGGTGTCAGCGGGGATGCATTTCTTCACCCCGGGGCCGGCCATGTTCGGTGTGCCCTTTTATTCCAGGGCGCTCGACAAGGTGGTCGACCATTACGGCATCCAGCCCCACTTTGCCCACAACCTGGTGGCGGTGGACGGCCCGGCGCAGAAGGCCGTGTTCGAGGTGACCGAAGGCGAGGAAAAGCGCAGCGTCGAGCTATCCTTCGACCTGTTGCATGTGGTGCCCCCCCAGTCGGCACCGGACTTCATCAAGGCCAGTCCGCTGGCCGATGCCTCGGGCTGGATGAGCGTCGACAAGCACAGCCTGCGGCACACCGTTTTCGACAACGTGTTTGGCCTGGGCGACTGCACCACGACGCCCAACAGCAAGACGGCGGCGGCGGTGCGCTGCCAGGCCCCCGTGGTGGTCGCCAATCTGCTCCATGCGCTGCACGGCAAGGGCACTGAACGCAGCTATGACGGCTATGCGTCCTGTCCGCTGACCACCTCCAACGGCCGCATCATGCTCGCCGAGTTCCTCTACGACGGCGTGGTCGCGCCCAACTTTCCCGTCGATCCGCGCATTCCCCGCCGCGCCTACTGGTGGCTGAAGAAGTACTATCTGCCCTTTCTCTATTGGCGCATGCTCAAGGGCCACCTGGGCTTCGACTGGCACCGGCAGCGCAGCTTTCCAGAGGCACTGCCGGCGATAGAGCCCTGAGTGCCGGCTCAGTAGTAGGGTAGGGGTTCGGCCTTGCCGCGAAACACCCGGTAGCAGTAGGCCGAGTACCCGCGGGTCCAAGCGCCTGAGCCGGCCTGCGCGAACAAGGCCTGCGCGAGGCCGCGCACCACGGACAGCGACCACGCACGTCCACTCACCGAGGACCTGCTTGCCAGGCAGTTCGACGCGACCAGCACGACGCCGGCTTGGGTCAGTGACATCACCTACATTCCGACACCTGAGGGTTGGTTGTACCTGGCGGTGGTGCTGAGCATCCAGCCCCGCTAGGTGCTTGTCTACAGCCGCAGTGACCGCATGCCGGATGACCTGGTCGAGCAGCCGTCACTGAAGGCGTGCCAGCGTTTACCAGGGCGACAAAGGGTGCTGTTCCACCGACCGTGGTAGCCAGTACGCGAGCGGCGACGACCGCCCATTGCTGGGCGCAGGTTGAAACTTTATCGACAGGTATCAATCATAGGACCTGTGTCCCGCGTAAGAGCGCGTCCTGCGGCGCGACTGAAAGGGACCATTCACCAAAGGAGAACACCATGGCAATGCAATCGAAAAAGACGCTGGCGGCGGCCGTAGGCACCGCTTTCCTGGCCTCGGTAGCCCTGGCTCCCCTGGCTTCTGCCGCAGAAAACCCCTTCCAACTCGATCGTCTCGCCGGCGGCTACAACCTGGCAGAGAAAGGCGATGCCGAGGGCAAGTGCGGTGAAGGCAAGTGCGGCGAAGGCAAGGCCAAGAGCGAGGCCGAAGGCAAGTGCGGCGAGGGCAAGGCCAAGAGCGAGGCCGAAGGCAAGTGCGGCGAAGGCAAGGCCAAGAGCGAAGGCGAGGGCAAGTGCGGTGAAGGCAAGTGTGGTGGCAGTAACTGATCGCCGAACTCGCCCGATCACGGTGACCGGATGACAGTGGTCGCCGGCATTACTGGTGCCGGCCTGGGTTTACGGCGGTCCCTGTTGGGGCCGCTGCAATCCTGGCACGGACCCACACCGGACTTTCTCGAAGTCGCTCCGGAGAACTGGATGCGCGTCGGCGGCAGGCTGGGGCGCAGGTTCCGCGAGTTTACCGAGCGCTATCCTTTCGTGTGCCACGGACTGTCGCTGTCACTGGGCTCCACGGATCCCCTCGATCTGGATTTTCTCGCCGAACTGCGAGTATTCCTGCGCAAACATGGGGTGCGTTGCTATTCCGAACACCTGAGCTACTGCAGCCACCAGGGTCATCTGTACGATCTGATGCCGATCCCCTTTACCGAGGCGGCGGTACGCCATGTCGCCGGTCGCATCCGCCAGGTGCAGGATGCGCTGGGGCAGCGGATCGCCATAGAGAATGTCTCCTACTACGCCGCGCCGGCCCGTGAAATGACCGAGCTGGAATTTCTCAATGCAGTGCTGCGGGAAGCGGATTGCGAGCTGCTGCTCGACGTCAACAATGTCTACGTCAACTCCGTCAATCACGGCTATGACCCCGACAGCTTTCTGGCTGGGATTCCGGCATCGCGCATCGCCTATGGCCATGTCGCGGGGCATTTTGTCGAGGCCGAGGATCTGCTGGTCGACACCCATGGCGCCGAGGTCGTGGATCCGGTATGGCGGCTGTTGGCAGCCGCGTATCGCCGGTTCGGTCGCTTCCCCACGCTGTTGGAGCGCGATTTCAATATTCCGCCAGTGGCGACCCTGATGGCCGAGCTCGCGCAAATCTCGAGCGCTCAGGTGGTGGCATCAGAGCCGCAGCCGGCGTGAACGGCGCGGCGGATTTCGCCAGGCTGCAGGCCGACTTCGCCGGCCACCTGCGCGATCCCGGCGGCCAGCCGCCGCCGGCCGGCATCGAGCCGCGGCGCATGCAGGTCTACCGGGAGCTCATCTTCAACAATATCGCCGGTTTCATCCGCAGCGGTTTTCCGGTGCTCTGGGGGCTGCTCGGCGATGCCAGGGGAAATCGCCTGGTGCGGGATTTCATGGTCCGTCACCGCGCCGAGACGCCCTATTTTCTGGAGATCAGCCGGGAGTTTCTGGCCTATCTGCAGGACGAGTATCAGCCCGACCCCGAAGATCCCGATTTCCTGCGGGAACTGGCCCACTACGAATGGGTGGAGTTGGCGTTGGACGTTGCCGACAGTGAGCTGCCCCGGGAGGGCTTGGATCCGCACGGAGATCTGCTCAGCGGCCGCCCGGTGGTGTCGCCCCTGGCCTGGGTGCTGTCCTATCGTTACCAGGTCCACCTGCTGGGCCCTGGGTTCCGACCCAGCGAGCCGCCGCCGACGCCCACCCATCTGGTGGTTTATCGAAATGGCGCCGACGAGGTGAATTTTCTGGAGATCAACGCGGTGACCGCGCGGTTGCTGCAGCTGCTGGGTTCGGATCCCGAATCCCGGCCCACCGGCGAGGGCGCCCTGGCGGCGATCGCCGCCGAACTCGGTCAGGCGGATGCCGGGCCCGTGATCGCGGCGGGGCGGCAGATCCTGCTGCAGCTGCGCGAACTCGAGGTGTTGCTGGGCACTCTCGCCTGAGCGGTCCGCGGAGGCGTGCCGCACGGCTCCGTCAGGGTAGCAGGGCCCGCGGCGCGATCGCCTCGCGCAGGTGCGGATCGAGACGGGCCAGCATCTCCCGCCAGCGCTGCAGTTGCCCCGGATGCCCCGCGCGCTGCTGCTCGTGCCGGGAGCGGGCCAGCCACAGGCTTTCGGCATTGAAGCTGTAGATCGGACGCAGATCGGGGCGCTCGGTCGCCGGCAGGATGTGGCGGTTGAGATTGTCGAGGATGAGGGGTTCCGACCGCGGCTCCGGATAATAGGCCAACACCATGTGCGCCTGCTGCAGGGATTCCACCTTCACGTAGGTTATGCGCAACTTGTCCGGCGCCACGCCCATGGCCTTGAGGGTGAAGTACTTGGCGATCGCGAAGTCCTCGCAGTCGCCCGCGTCCCGCAGCAGAAACTCGTCGGGCGTCGCCCAGTAGTCGGCGACTTGCCACAGCTCCCGGTCATCGACAAAGCGGGCGCCATTGAAAAAATCGTTGACCGCGATGAGCTGTTCCCGCTCTGGCGCCGTACGTTTGTCGCTCATCAGCGCGCGCCATTGTTGCAGCCGGCGGTCGCCCATGTTGGCCCACGATGCCTCGGCGCTTGCCGGGCCGGCCGGCATTGCGATCGCGAGCAGGGCACAGAGCGCCGCGCACCCCAGTCGCCGGAGGATGGCGGAGCGGTGACCCGGATTAGAGGGCGTGCTGTCCATGCCCGGATGCTAGCAGCGGGCGGCACCGGCTCCATGGGCGCGCTTCCGGAACTGTGAACCAGGCCTCATAGTCTTTTCCAATCCAGAGATGAGCCTGAACATGGGCAGCGGGTCAGCCTGCTCAGGCGGCCGGGTTTTGGGGTTTGTGGAAGTTGCGATAGGGCGAATTGTGGGGGTGTCTCGGGTCGCGCGCAGCCCCGGGCGCTCAGCACTGATTTCGTCATAGAATCGCGCTGCACGGCCCTGGCGATAGGCAGGCCGAGGGAGAGCGCATGGGTTCGGGACAGTCCATTCACGGTCAGTGGTCTTCACGGCTGACCTTCATTCTGGCCGCGACCGGTTCGGCGGTGGGCCTGGGCAATATCTGGCGCTTTCCCTATGTGGCCGGGGAAAACGGCGGTGGCGCCTTCGTGCTGGTATATCTGTTGTGCGTGCTCGTCATTGGTCTGCCGATCATCATGGCCGAGATCCTGGTGGGACGGCGCGGCCGCCGCAATCCGATGGATTCGATCCGGGTGCTTGCCCTGGCCGCGGGGCGCAGCCCCCATTGGCAGTGGGCGGGTCTGCTCGGAGTACTGACCGGCACCCTGATCCTTTCTTTCTACGCCATGATCGGCGGCTGGACCCTGGCCTATCTCGCCGAGGCCGCGCGCGGCGCCTTCGTCGACATCACCCCGGCGGCGGCCGAGCGCATGCTCGGCGACCTGTTGGCCGACCCCTGGACCATGCTGTTCTGGCACAGTGTATTCATGGGGCTGGTGACCGCGGTGTCGGTACGCGGGGTCGAGGGAGGGCTGGATCGGGCGGCGCAGTTGCTCACCCCGGGGTTGTTGCTGATCCTGCTGGCGATGGTCGGCTATGGCCTGAGCACTGGTGATGTCGGCCGGGCAGCGCATTTCCTGTTCGCGCCGGATTTTTCGCGATTGGACGGCGAGGCGGTGTTGGCTGCCATGGGGCAGGCGTTCTTCAGTCTTTCCCTGGGCATGGGCGCCATCATGATCTACGGATCCTATCTGCGCTCCGACACTTCCATTCCCGGATCTTCGCTGGCGATCGTGGCCATGGACACGGCGGTCGCGCTGGTTGCCGGGCTGGCCTTCTTTCCGGTGGTGTTCGCCAATGGTCTCGACCCCGCCGAAGGTCCGGGGCTGGTGTTCGTGACCCTGCCTTTGGCGCTCGGCCAGATGCCTTTCGGCAGCGGCTTTGCGGTGGCGTTCTTCCTGATGCTCGCGGTTGCCGCCTGGACCTCGGCCATTTCGTTGATGGAGCCGGCGGTGGCCTGGCTGGTGGAGCGCCGGGCGCTGTCCCGCCTGCGCGCCGGGCTGATCGCCGCCGGCGCCATCTGGGCGCTGGGGATCGTGTCGATCCTGTCGCTGAACCTGTGGTCGGGCTACACCATCGCCGGGCGCACGGCCTTCGAGGCCCTCGATTACCTCACCAACAATATCCTTCTGCCGCTGGGGGGCATGGCGGTGGCGGTCTTCGCGGGCTGGACGCTGTCGCGCGCGGTGACCGCGGACGAACTCGATGCCGCCGCGCCGGCCTACAGCGCCTGGCGATTGCTGGTGCGCTATGTGTCCCCGCTGGCGGTCGGGGTGGTGCTGGTCGGGAAACTGCTGGGCGGCTAGTGGGCCTGCCGCCGCGGGCAGCGATGCCCGGTGCCGGCGGATCGGCCTATACTGGATTCACCGGTCGCAGCAAGGGGACGCGGCGGACGGTTATCGCGACACAGGGAAGTGTGTGCCTTATCTACTCTTTGCTTTCGCAGCAGGCAGTTTCTCTTCCGTGCTGTGGCCGGCATTGCCGCCGCCGGCGCTGATCTGGCTGACCCTGCTGGCGGCGATTCCCGCCTCGCTGGCGGCACGGCGTTGGCCCGGCTCGCGCCGTATCTGCTGGCTGGCGGCGGGGTTGTGGTGCGGTATGGCCTGGGCGGCGCACTGGGGTGAGGCGCGGCTCGAAGCTCGCCTGCCGGCTGCGCTCGACAAGAGTGATTGGCTGGTGTCCGGTGAGGTGGTGGGTCTGCCGGATCGCGATCGCCGCCGGCAGCGATTCGAACTCCGGGTGCTGGCCCTGGAGCCCCTGGTGCCCATGTCGCAGGTTCCGCCGCTGCACAGCTTGCGGCTGAGTTGGTACGGACAGGCGCCGGAGGTGCGGCCCGGCCAGCAGTGGCAGTTGCGCGTGCGGCTGCGCCATCCCCGCGGCTTCGCCAATCCCGGCGGCTTCGATTACTCGGCCTGGCTGTTTTCCCGCGGTATCTCCGCGACCGGTTATGTACGCGACCACCCGCAAAACCTGCTCCTGGGGGAGGCGGATGGTTGGTCGATCGACGCCTTCCGCTGGCGGGTTGCCGAACAGATCGCGGGCCTGCCTCTCGCGGCTCCGGTACGCGGGCTGTTGCGCGCGCTGACGGTCGGCGACGGCAGCGGGCTGAGCGCAACGGACTGGACGCGCCTGCGCGCGGCCGGTGTGTTGCATCTGGCGATAGTTTCCGGGCTGCATATCGGCCTCGCCGCGGGCTTCGGCATGCTGCTGGGCAGCTTGGCCGGACGCTTGCTGCTGGCACTGGGAATGCGGGTGCCGGCACGCCACTGCGGGGCCCTGGCGGCCTGGCTGACGGGCGGTTTTTACGCGCTGCTGGCGGGCTTCGGGTTGGCCACGGCGCGGGCCTTCGCGATGCTTTCCGTGCTGCTCGCGGTCTATCTGTTGCGGCGCCGGGCGGCACGCATGGCGGGGTTTCTCTGGGCGCTGGCGGCGATCGCGCTGCTGCAGCCCCTGGCTCCCCTGAGCCCCGGTTTCTGGCTGTCGTTCGGCGCAGTGGCGGTTCTGCTGTGGTACTTCGGGACACGGCCCGGGGGTGGTTGGCTGTCGACCGCGGTGCGGGCGCAGTGGGTGGTGCCCCTGGGTACCACGGTGGGTCTGCTCTGGTTCCAGGGGGAGATCCCCCTGCTGGCGCCGCTGATCAACCTGGTGGCAGTGCCCTGGGTGGGGATGTTGGCGGTGCCCGCGGGGCTGGTCGGCGTCGTGCTGCTGCCGGTCGCGCCGGCGCTGGCCGATGTCGTCTGGCAGTTCGCCGGGGCAGTGCTGCACGCGTTCCACCTCGCGCTCACTGTGCTCGAGACCACGGTGGGTGCATTGCGCTGGCAGCCCGCGGCCGGAGTGCGGGCAGAGGTGCTGGTGCTATTGGTCTTGGTCGGGTTGTGTCTGTTGGGCCCGCCCGGGCTGGGGTTGCGGAGGTATGCGCTGATCGCCCTGGCCGCTGTGGTGCTTGCGGGAGCGCCGCCGCGGCCGCCGCTGCAGGTGACGGTGCTCGATGTCGGTCAGGGTCTGGCGGTGGTGGTGGAGACCGCACAGCATGTGCTGGTGTACGACACCGGACCGGCGCTGAGTGAGCGCTTCGACGCCGGTGCCGCGATCATCGCCCCCTATCTGCGCAGGCGCGGCTGGCCCAGGCTCGACGCCCTGGTGGTGAGCCACGAAGATCTGGATCATGCCGGCGGCGCGGCCGGCCTGGCGCGCGAGTATCCGCCGCGCCGGGAGTTGCGCGGCGGCGAGGGGGCGGATCAGGATCCCCGGATCACCTCCTGCCGTGCCGGTCAGCGCTGGCGCTGGGATGGCGTGGATTTCCGCATCCTCCATCCCCGCGGCGATGAAGTGCGCGAAAACGATCGCTCCTGTGTGCTGCTGGTGGAGGCCGGGCAGGTCCGGGTTCTGCTGCCCGGGGATATCGAGGCCGGCGCCGAAGCCCGGCTGCTGGCCGCCGGGGCTGCCCCGGCGGCCGTGACCCTGCTGGTAGCGCCACACCACGGCAGCAAAACCTCCTCATCGGCGCAGTTCGTGGCCCGGATGCGGCCAGAGCACGTGATCTACGCCGCCGGTTACCGCCATCATTTCGGGCATCCGCACGCTGCGGTGGTGGCCCGCTACCGGGCCCAGGGTGCCAAGGCCTGGCACACGGCGGCCGAGGGCGCGTTGCGCTTCGTATGGCGGGATCCGGTGCAGCCTGCGGTGGTCGAGGTGTTCGCCGCGCGCCGTGGGCGCCGGCACTACTGGGACGGCGGCTGATAGCGATCGTTTCGATCGGTGTTTTTTCTGGCGTAACATGCATTCGGTTCGGATGCGGAGGACGAGGCTTGTACGAACTCATGGTCGCCGGCGGCTGGCTGATGGTGCCCCTGCTCGGTTGTTCCGTACTGGTGCTGGTGATTGCGGTGGAGCGCTTCCTGGCGCTCCGCCCCGAGCGCGTGGTGCCGAGCCAGTTGTTGCCCCAGGTGTGGCAATGGATACGCCAGGAGCAGATCAGCCGCGATCGCCTCCAGGAACTGCGCCAGTCGTCACCTCTGGGCCAGGTGCTGGCCACGGCGCTGGCCAACTCCCACCACGGCCGCGAGGTGATGAAGGACAGCGTCGAGGAGGGCGCCGGCCAGGTGACCCATGAGCTCGAGCGTTTCATCACCGCGCTGGGCACGGTGGCCGCCATCGCCCCGTTGATCGGTCTGCTGGGTACGGTGTTCGGCATGATCGAGGTCTTCACCGCGATGGTTCAGGTGGGCACTGGCAATGCAGCGATGCTCGCCGGCGGTATTTCCAAGGCGTTGATCACCACCGCGGCCGGCTTGATGGTCGCCATCCCGGCGCTGATCTGTCACCGGTATTTCGAGCGCCGCATCGATGGGTTGGCGGTGGCCATGGAGGAACAGGCGATTCGCCTGGTCGACGCCATGCACGGTGATCGGCTGCCGCCGGGTGATGGCGGAGCCGGCCGGTGAATGCGCGCCGCCGCCGCCGCCGCAATGCCTCTGTCGAGGTGAACATCACGCCGCTGATCGATGTGGTGTTTCTGCTGCTGATCTTTTTCATGGTATCCACCACCTTCACCAAGGAGTCGCGATTGCATATCACCCTGCCCACCGCGGATGCCGAGCGCGGCGAGGCGCCTCCCGAAAGCATCGAGATCGTCATCGACCGGGAGGGCAGCTACGCCATCAACGGCGTCGCCCTGATCAACCGGCAGCGCGATACCCTGGTGCGCGGGCTGCGCGAGTTGGCGGCGGGCAACCTGGACGTCCCGGTGACCATTACCGCCGACGCCCGCACCGCTCACCAGGCGGTGGTGACCGCCATGGAAGCCGCCGGCAAGGCGGGGTTCGCTCACCTCAACATCACCAGTCAGTTGCCCGACGGCGGTGAGGAGTAGCCGATGACCGCGCGGCCGCCTGCGCAGCACAGCAGCCTGCGCATCTACCTGCGCCTGATGGGTTATGTGCGCCCCCACATTCCCGTGTTTCTGCTGGCAGTTGTGGGACTGTGGTTGTTCGGCGCCATGGAAGTGGTGTTCATCGACGTCTTCGGCTACCTGATCGACGTGCTCACCCGGGTCACCGGCGAGGCCGTGGACACCGGCGGTCTGGGCATGTCGGTGAGCGAATCGGGGATCACCGCGCGGGTCGCCGAGCATCTGGTCGGCGGCGAGGATCTGCTCGCCCAGGCCCGCTTCGTGCTGCCCTTGATGCTGGTCGGGATCGCATTGATCCGCGGCCTGGGCTTTCTGCTCGGCAACTACGGGATGAGCTATGTGGCCCAGTCGGTGGTCCACCGGTTGCGAACCCAGGTGTTCGACAAGTACACCCGGATGCCCGCCGCCTATTTCGACGGCAATATGTCCGGCCACCTGGTGGCCCAGCTGACTTACCACGTCTTTCAGGTGATGGGTGCCACCACCAGCGCCCTCAAGGTGATCATTCGCGAGGGCTTTCTGTCCATCGTCCTGCTCGGCTACCTGATCTGGCTGAACGGGCGGCTGGCGCTGATCTTCCTCATCCTGATGCCCGTTGTTGCCGCCATCATCGGCGCGGTAAGCGCGCGGTTCCGCCGTCTGGGCAAGAAGATCCAGGCGGCGATGGGCAGCGTCACCCAGATCGCCAACGAGGCAGTCGGTGGACAGCGCGAGATGCACCTCTACGGCGGCGGTGACTATGAGCGCCGGCGGCTGCTGCGCGCCAGCGCCGCCAATCGCCGCCAGAGCCTCAAGCTGGAGTTGACCGAAGGTCTCTCGACGCCTGTGGTACAGCTGCTGCTGGCCGCAATCATGGGGCTGTTGATGTGGCTGGTGCTGACGCCGACCATGCTCGCCGACATGACCGTTGGCGGCTTCGTGAAGTTCCTGTTCGCGGCGGCCATGCTCGCCAAGCCGGTGCGCCAGCTCACCCAGGTCAACGCCGTGGTACAGCGCGGCATCGCTGCCGCCGACACCCTGTTCCAGACCCTGGATGCGGAGGAAGAGCCGGATGAGGGCACCCTGGACGTGGCGCGGGTCGCGGGACGTTTCGAGTTCGACAGCGTCGGCTTCGCCTATCGCGACAATGCGCCCCGGGTTCTGGAGGACCTTTCCTTCCGCGTCGCAGCCGGCGAGACGGTGGCGCTGGTCGGCTCTTCGGGTAGCGGCAAGACCTCCCTGGTGAGTCTGCTCCCGCGCTTCTACAACTACCAGCAGGGCCGGATTCTGCTCGACGGCCGCGAACTCAAGGAATACCGCCTGGCTGCCCTGCGTCGCCAGATCGCCTTCGTCAGCCAGCACGTGGTGCTGTTCAACGATACCGTCTACAACAATATCGCCTACGGCGAACTGGCCGCGCGCACGCCGGAAGCGGTGCGGGACGCCGCGCGCCGGGCGCGAGCGCTGGATTTCATCGAGGCGCTGCCGCAGGGCTTCGACACACCCATCGGCGATGACGGCGTACTGCTCTCCGGCGGCCAGCGCCAGCGCCTGGCGATCGCCCGGGCGTTGCTCAAGGATGCTCCAGTGCTGATTCTCGACGAGGCGACCTCGGCGCTGGATTCGGAATCGGAGCGGCATATCCAGGCGGCGCTGGAGGTGGCGATGCGGGGCCGTACCACTTTCGTGATCGCACACCGGCTGAGCACCGTGGAGAAAGCCGATCGCATTCTGGTACTGGAGTGCGGGCGGATCGTGGAGGAGGACAGCCACGAACGGTTGCTGGCGCTGGGCGGTCGTTACGCCAGCCTGTATCGCCAGCAGTTCGAGCCGGAGGCGCAGGCCGCCTCGTGACCGCGCTGGCAGGGCTCTGGTACCGGCGCGGCGGCTGGGGTTGGCTGCTGGCACCCCTGGGCCTGTTGTTCGCTGCGGTCGCCGGCCGGCGCCGGCGGGTCCTCCAGTGCCGTTACCAGGGTCGGCCGTTCGCCGCGCCCGTGGTGGTGGTGGGCAACCTCAGCGTCGGCGGCACCGGCAAGACGCCGCTGCTCATGGCACTGGCGCAGCGGCTGTCGGCCCGGGGCCGGCGGCCGGGAATCGTCAGCCGCGGCTATGGTGGCAAGCCGGGGCCGACACCCGTGCTGGTGACCCCTGCGCATCTGCCTGCGGTGGTCGGCGACGAACCCAGGCTCATCGCCCAGACGACCGGTTGTCCGGTGGTGGTGTGTGCCGACCGCCGCGCGGCGGTGGACTGGCTGCTCGCCAACTGTGATTGCGATCTGGTACTCAGCGACGACGGCCTGCAGCACTATCGCCTGCACCGGGATTTCGAAATCGCCGTGCTCGACGGCGAGCGCGGCCTGGGCAATGGCCGCTGCCTGCCGGCCGGGCCCCTGCGTGAACCCCCGGGGCGGCTCGCCGAGGTCGATGCCGTGGTCGTCAATGGTGGCGACTACCGGGCCCCGGTGGCGGCCTTGCGGATGGCGCTGCGCCCGGTGGCATTCCGGCACCTGGCCAGTGGACGCCATTATCCGGCCGGCCTGCTGCCGCCGGAATGGGGGAAGGACGGGCGGGTCCATGCGGTGGCCGGCATCGGCAACCCGGAACGCCTCCGCGCTACCCTGGAGACCCTCGGGGTGAACGCGGATCTTCGCGCGCTGCCCGACCACCACGCATTGAGTGCCGCGGACCTGCGCTTTCCGGATGCCCTTCCCGTGGTCATCACCGCCAAGGATGCGGTCAAATGCGAGAGGCTGGCCGACCCGCGCCTGTGGGTGCTGGAAGTGGTGGCCGAACTGACCGCCGAGGATTGGGAAAAGCTGCTCGGCCAAATTGATGGATTGATTGGAAAAACCCATTCAACACGATGAAAGAGCTATGTTCTACTGTGTAATCCCAGCCCGTTACGGAGCCTCCCGGCTGCCCGGCAAGCCCTTGCTGGAGATCGCTGGCGAACCCATGGTGGAGCACGTGCGCCGGGCCGCGCTGGCCAGTGGCGCGCGCGCGGTCGTGGTTGCAACCGATCATGCGGAGATCCGCGATCGGGTGCAGGCCGCCGGTGGTACGGTCTGCATGACCGCGGCCGGACATGCCTCGGGTACCGACCGCCTCGCCGAGGTCGCCGAACTGTGCGGCTGGCAGGATGACGATATCGTGGTCAATGTGCAGGGTGACGAACCTCTGCTGCCGCCGGCGGTCATCGATCAGGTGGCGGCCGACCTGGCGGCAAGCCCCGACTGCGGAGTGGCCACCCTGTGCGAGCCCATTGCGGATCCGCAGGTCCTGACGGATCCCAACGCGGTCAAGGTGGTGGTGGCCAGGGAACGCGCGCTCTACTTCAGCCGAGCAGCCATTCCCTGGCCCCGGGATCTGGCACTGCGCGGGGAACCGCCACTGGATCCGCGCTGTCTGCCATTGCGTCACATCGGCCTGTACGCCTACCGGGTGGCGGCGCTGCGCCGCTTCAGCGACTGGCCCGTGGCGCCGCTGGAGGCGGTCGAGGCATTGGAGCAGCTGCGTTTTCTGGCCAACGGCGTCGCGATTCGGGTGGCCCTCGCGGCTGCGCCCGTGCCCGGTGGTGTCGATACCCCGGACGATCTGGCGCGGGTGCGGGAATACTTTCGGAGCCGGAGATCGTGAACGCGGAGCGCCCCCTGTCGGTACTCTTCGTATGCCTGGGCAATATCTGCCGATCGCCCACGGCGGAGGCGGTGTTCGCCGCGCGGGTTGCCGACGCCGGCCTTTCCGACCGGATCCACAGCGATTCCGCGGGTACCGGGGACTGGCATCTGGGGCGGCCGCCGGATCCCCGCACCAGACGCGCCGCCCGTGCCCGCGGGTACGACCTGGAGAGGCTGCGGGCGCGGCAGGTGGCGCCGGCCGACTTCCGCGACTTCGACTACATTCTGGCGATGGACAATGCCAACCTCCGCGATCTGCAACTATTGCGCCCGCAATGGTATGACGGCCGCCTGGACCTCTTCCTGCGCGCCGCCGGGAACGCCGCAGTCGCGGAAGTGCCCGACCCCTATGCCGGCGATGCCGGCCACTTCGAAGCGGTGCTGGACCTGATCGAGGGCGGCGTCGACGGGCTGCTTGCTGTTCTGCGGCACCGTCATTCGGTGTGACGCTTGGACATCCATCACCACTTCGACCTGAGTTCCCGCAATACCTTGGCGCTGGCCGCCCGGGCGCGCCATTACGTCAGCGTCTCCGACCTGGACAGCGCCCGCGCGGCGCTGCAGTTCGCCCGCGATCGGCGCCTGCCGATCACCGTACTGGGCGCCGGCAGCAATGTGGTACTGGCCGGCGATCTGCCCGGGCTGGTGATCCATATGGCAATCCGCGGCCGCCGTGTAGTTGACGAGCGCGCCGGTCAGCTCGAACTCGAGGTCGGCGCCGGGGAGGATTGGCACGACACCGTGGAGTACTGCCTGCAGCGCGGCTGGTACGGGCTCGAAAACCTGGCGCTGATCCCGGGCACCGTGGGAGCGGCTCCGGTGCAGAATATCGGCGCCTACGGTGTGGAATTGGAGAGCCGCTTGCAGTGCCTGACCGCGCTCGAGCTGGCCACCGGCCGGATACGGCATTTCGATCGTGCCGCCTGCGGTTTCGGCTACCGGGACAGCGTCTTCAAGCGTGAGGAGCGTGACCGCTGGCTGATCGCTTCGGTCCGGCTCTCGTTGCGGCGGGTGCCGGCGCCGGTACTGGATTATCCGGCGCTGCGCGACGCCCTCGGCGACCGCCCCGCGGGGGATATCTCCCCCGAAGAGGTGGCCCGGGCAGTGGTGGCATTGCGCCGCGAGCGGCTGCCGGACCCCGAGCAGACCCCCAACGCGGGCAGTTTCTTCAAGAATCCGGTGGTGACGGAGGCCAGGGCCCGGGCCCTGAGGGCCGGGCATCCGGGGCTGGTGACCTTTCCCGCTCCCGGGGGCGGCGTCAAGCTTGCCGCTGCCTGGCTGATCGAGCGCTGCGGCTGGAAGGGCGTACAGCAGGGCGGGGCGGGGGTCCATGAGCGGCAGGCGCTGGTGCTGGTCAATCGCGGCGGCGGTGCCGACGCCTTGCTGGCGCTGGCCGGTGCGGTGCGCGCCTCGGTCGCCGAGCGCTTCGGGGTGGAACTGGAGGTGGAGCCCAGGATCCTGGGAGGGCAATGGCCGTGACCTTGTTGGCCGGCCTCGGTGGCAGGGAGCGGCTGCCGCTGCCCGATGCCGAACTCTGCTGGTGGCCGGGCTGGATGCCCAGCGAGGAGGCCGCGCAATGGTTTGCCCTGCTCGTTGGGGAGACGCCCTGGGAGCAGAGCGAGATCACCATTGCCGGGCGCAGGCTGCGGATTCCGCGCCGCAACGCCTGGTACGGTGATCCCGGCGCGGGTTACGGGTATTCCGGCACCCGGCTGGCGCGCAATTCCTGGACCCCGGCATTGGCCGCCTTGCGCGCGCGCATCCAGCACACCACCGGACAGTCCTTCAACAGCGCACTGCTCAACTGGTACCGCACGGGCGCCGACAGCGTCGCTTGGCACAGCGACGACGAACCCGAACTCGGACCCCGCCCGGTGATTGCGGTGCTCAGCCTGGGTACCGCGCGCCGCTTCGAGTTACGCCATCGCCGGCGGCCGGAGCTGCGCCGCAGCCTGACGCTGCACGACGGCTCGCTGCTGCTGATGGGCGGCGCCATGCAAAGCCATTGGCGCCATCGGATTCCCAAGCAGCCGGGCGTGGAAGGCGCGCGGATCAGCGCGACCTTGCGTCTGGCGCGGCCTCCAGGCTCCCCGCGTGGCCCACTAGCCGATCCCCGCGCGCGGTGCTAGGCTTGCGGCCATGACCAGTCTGGCACCCCTCGAGCAGCCACACCTGAAGGTGCTCGTCGTCGACGACCACGACGTCGTGAGGATGGGTATTTGCAGTCTCATCGAGGGTATGCCCGGGGTGCGGGTCATCGGCCAGGGCGCGAGTGGTGAGCAGGCGTTGAGTCTGGCCCGGGAACTGCGCCCGGACATCGTCATCATGGATATCCGCATGCCGGGTATCGGTGGCCTGGAGGCGACCCGCCGCCTGCTGCTCGCCAATCCCGAGCTCAAGGTGATCGTGGTCAGCGTGTTTGCCGACGACACCTACCCGGTACAGCTGCTCAAGGCCGGGGCCATGGGCTACATCACCAAGCAGACTGACCGCGAGGAAATGCAGCGTGCCCTGCAGAGCGTGATCGAGGGCGATCTCTACGTGAGCCCGGAGATCGCCCGCCTGATGCTGGTCAACGGTCTCAAGCCGGCCGAGGAAGGGTCACCGTTCGCGAGCCTGTCGCAGCGCGAATTGCAGATCGCCCAGATGATCAGCAGCGGTCACCGGGCCAACGAGATCGCCGCAGTGCTCAATATCAGCCCCAAGACCATCAATACCTACAAGTATCGGATCTACGACAAGATCGGGGTGGGCAACGACGTCGAACTCGCGCTGTCTGCGGTCAGGGCCGGGTTGGTGGACCCCGACGAGGTGCTGTGAACCGGGCCCCCCCGGGCGACGATCGGGGCGCCACCGATTTCGATGCCCAGCGTTTCCTGCGCACCCTTACCGAGCGGCCGGGCGTCTATCAGATGCTCGCCGCCGACGGTGCCGTGCTCTACGTCGGCAAGGCCAAGAATCTGCGCAAACGGGTGGCGAGCTACTTTCGCGCCAGCGGCCTGGCGTCCAAGACCGCTGCGCTGGTGCAGCGCATCGCCGGTGTCGAGGTGGCGGTAACCCAGACCGAACTCGAGGCGCTGATCCTCGAGCAGAACCTCATCAAGCAGTACCGTCCAGCCTTCAATATCCTGTTTCGCGACGACAAGTCCTACCCTTACCTGTACCTGTCGGACCGGGACGAATTTCCCCGCCTGGCCATGCACCGCGGTGCCAAGCGTGCCAAGGGCAGCTATTTCGGGCCCTATCCCAACGCCCTGGCGGTGCGCGAGACCCTGGCTTTCCTGAAGAAGACCTTTCGGGTCCGCCAGTGCGAGGACAGCGTCTTCCGGCATCGCTCCAGGCCCTGCCTGCAGTACCAGATCGGTCGCTGTACGGCACCCTGCGTGGGCTATATCGAGGCCGCCGACTACGCCCGCGACGTGCAGCGCACGCGTCTGTTTCTGGAGGGCAAGGGCCGTGAGTTGACCCGGGATCTGGAGCGGGAGATGGACGCCGCCAGCAATCGCCTGGACTTCGAGCGGGCCGCGGCGCTGCGCGACCAGATCGCCGCGCTGCGCCGTATCCAGGCGGATCAGATCATCGAGGCGGGCAGCGGCGACATCGACGTGATCGGCGTGAGCGCGGATGCCGAACGGGCCTGTGTGCACCTGCTCTATGTGCGCCGCGGCCGCATGCTCGGCAGCCGCAGTTTCTATCCGGCGATTCCTCCCGGCGCGGAGCCCGGTGAGGTGCTGGCAGAGTTCGTATCACAGCATTACCTGGAGCGTGGCGTGGCCGTGGATATCCCCCGTGAGTTGCTGCTCGGCGCCGCCATCGAAGAGGCGGAGCTGCTGGAGTCGGCGCTGGCCGCGGCCGCCGGCCGCGCCGTGGCAATCCGCTCCCGGCCCCGCGGTGCGCGCGCGCGTCTGCTGGAGACGGCGCAGCGTACCGCCGAGCAGAACCTCGCCGGCCATCTGGCGGCATCGCGCAATACTCGCCAGCGCCTCGAAGCCCTGGCCGCGACCCTGAGTCTGACGGAGCCGCCCCAACGCCTCGAATGTTTCGATATCAGCCACTCCAGCGGCGAGGCGACGGTGGCCTCCTGCGTGGTCTTCGGCGGTGACGGACCCCTGAAGAGCCAGTACCGGCGCTTCAATATCCAGGGCGTTTCGGCCGGAGACGATTACGCCGCCATGGAGCAGGCGCTCACGCGCCGCTATCGGCGCCTGCAACAGGGCGAGGAGCAGCTGCCGGACGTGCTGTTCGTCGACGGTGGCCGCGGTCAGCTCGGTGTCGCCCAGCGGGTGCTGGACGAACTCGGTGTGGTGGGCGTGCAGGTGGTGGGGGTGGCCAAGGGCAGCTCCCGCAAACCCGGACTCGAGACTCTGCTGCTCAGCGTCGCCGGCAAATCCCGGGAAGTGGTTGCGGATCCTCGCAGTCTGCTGCTCATCCAGCAGATCCGCGACGAGGCTCATCGTTTCGCGATCAGTGGTCACCGCGGCCGCCGCGAACGGGCGCGCCGGTCGTCGCGCCTGGAAGAAATTCCCGGCGTGGGACCCAAGCGGCGCCGCGAGCTGCTGCGCCACTTCGGCGGTCTGGATTCGGTGGCCCGCGCCAGTGTCGCCGATCTGATCAAGGTGCCCGGGATCGACCGCAAGGTCGCCGACGCTATTTACACCGCACTGCGCAGCGGCTAGCTTGTGCCTCGCCCTGGCTGGAAGTTCCCCATGGTCAATCTGCCCAACGCCCTGACCCTGCTGCGGATGCTGCTGATCCCGCTGTTGGTGGTGGTCTTCTACCTGCCCTGGAAATGGCATGCCCTGGCCAGCGCCGCGCTGTTCGGGCTCGCCGCGCTCACCGATTGGGCAGACGGCTATCTGGCGCGGCGGTTGGGCCAGGAGAGTCACTTCGGCGCCTTTCTCGATCCGGTGGCCGACAAGCTGATCGTGGTGGTGGCCCTGGTGCTGCTGTTGCAGCGCCACGCCTCGCCGGAATTTGCGCTGCCCACCATGATCATCATCGGGCGCGAACTGGTGATTTCGGCGCTGCGCGAGTGGATGGCGGAATTGGGGCGCCGGGCCAGGGTGGCGGTCTCCGGGGTCGGCAAGCTGAAGACCAGCCTGCAGATGATTGCCATCGTGGTCCTGCTGCTGTTCCCCTCCGAAGTACACCCGGTGCTCAGCGCGGCCGGTTTGGTGCTGCTCTACGGCGCGGCACTGCTGACCCTGTGGTCGATGATCATCTACCTCCGCGCCGCCTGGCCGGAACTGGCACGGCCGGCCGCCCTGTCCCACGGCGCCGGGCAGCACAAGCCGCCGCCTGGATCCTGAGTCCGCTGTCGCCGACAGGGTATATACTCGGCGACTCTGGACCGATAACGACAACAGGTGGAGGCCCATCCGAGCCGCCGCCCGAACCCGATGGGAGACCCCTATGCCGGAAACAGCCCTGCAGCGAAGTTCGGAAACCCTTCAGTTTGATGCCATCGTAGTGGGTGCGGGGATCGCCGGCCTCTATCAGCTCTACCGGCTGCGCGAACTCGGCATGCGTGTGTGCGCACTGGATGCGGCTGCCGATGTCGGCGGCACCTGGTACTGGAACTGCTATCCGGGTGCGCGGGTGGATTCCCAGTCACATGTCTACCAGTACTGGTTTTCCGATCAACTACTGCAGGAATGGGACTGGCAGGAGCGTTTCCCCGCACAGCCCGAGACAGAGCGCTATCTGAATTTCGTGGCGGACAAGTTCGACCTGCGCAAGGACATCCGCTTCAACACCCGCATCGCTTCGGCCCGTTGGGACGAGGGCACCAGAACCTGGACGCTGAACAGCGAGGCCGGGGAGTCCTTTACCGCCAGGTATTTCGTCAGCTGCGCGGGCATGCTGTCGGCACCCCTGGTGCCGCCTTTCCCCGGGCACGAGCGCTTTCGCGGCACCATCGCTCATACCGCGCGCTGGCCGCGCGAGGGTCTGGATCTGACCGGCAAGCGGGTCGGCGTGGTGGGCACGGGTGCGACGGGTATCCAGGTGATCCAGACGATCGCCAGCCAGGTGGCCGAGCTCAAGGTATTCCAGCGCACTCCGCAATACGCGGTGGCGATGCACAACGAGCACTATGACGACGCCGGGCGCGCCGAGTTGCGCGCCCACTACCCGGAGTACCGCGAGCAGGTGCAGCACACCTTTGCCGGCTTCGCCTTCGATTTTGCCTACCAGGCGGGCGAATACTACCGGATGACCCCGCAACAGCGGCGTGAGGCCCTGGACAAGCTGTGGCAGGACGGTTCCCTGGCGTTTTGGATCGGCAGTTTTCCGGAACTGGTGGTGGACGAGGCGGTCAGCGAGGAGGTCTCGGAGTTTGTGCGCGAGAAGATTCGCGCGCGAATCCAGGATCCGGAGCTGGCCGAGAAACTGACTCCCTACAGCTACGGCTTCGGCACCTACCGGGTGCCGCTCGAAAAAGGCTATTACGACGTCTTCAATCGTGACAACGTCGAGCTGGTCGACGTCCGGGAAACCCCGATCGAGGGCTTTACCGAGCAGGGGCTGGTGGTGGGCGGCCACGAATATCCACTGGATGTGGTAGTGCTGGCCACCGGTTTCGACGCCGGTACCGGTGCGCTGTCGCGGATGGATGTCCATGGCCGCGACGGCCGGTCGCTGACTGAGTTGTGGAACCGAGATATACGCTCGACCCTGGGACTGCAGGTGCACGGATTTCCCAACCTGTTCACGGTGGCTGGTCCGCTGGCGCCCTCCACGGCCTTCTGCAACATGACCACCTGCCTACAGCAGCAGGTCGATTGGGTCACGGACTGCATCCGTTGGCTCCGCGACCAGGGTCACAATGTCATCGAGCCGAGCGCCGAGAAAGAGGAGGAGTGGGTGCAGCACCATGATGAGGTCGCGGCGGCGACCCTGATGATGCGCACCACCTCCTGGTACACCGGCGCCAACATCGAGGGCAAGCCGCGCCGCTTGCTGTCCTATATCGGCGGCGCCGGCAATTACCACAAGATCTGCGACCAGGTGAAGGACAGCGGCTACGCGGGCTTCGAGGTCGCGTGATGATACAGCTCCACGACATCCGGGGCGGGGTACGGCATGTCCGGCCTGCATGACCTGATCGCCGCCAACCGCGCCTGGGCGGAGGGCGTGAAGGCCAGCGACCCGGAATTCTTCGCGCGCCTCTGCGATCAGCAGCAACCGGAGTATCTGTGGATCGGGTGCTCGGACAGTCGAGTGCCTGCCAATCAGATCGTTGGCCTGCTGCCGGGGGAAATCTTCGTTCATCGCAACGTCGGCAATCTGGTCCATCAGACCGACCTGAATTGCCTGGCGGTGCTGCAGTTTGCCGTCGAAGTGCTGCAGGTGCGCCATGTGATCGTCTGCGGTCATTACGGCTGTGGTGCCGTGCAGGCGGTGCTCGACGGCCGTCCGCTGGGGCTGATAGACAATTGGCTGCGCAATATCGAGATTCTCTATCGGCGCTGTCCCCAACTCGATGAACTGCCCGCCGGAGAGCGTCTGGACACCCTCTGTGAACACAATGTCCGTGCTCAGGTGCAAGCGGTGTGCGATACCACCGTCCTGCGCGCCGCCTGGGCGCGGGGCCAGGACGTGACGGTGCATGGGTGGATCTACGGGATCGCGAATGGCCTGGTCAAGGATCTGGCGGTCAGTTGTGCGGGTCCGGAAGATCGCAATCGACTTTGCGTTCAACACCTGGCGTTGGAGTGAGCCAAGCGATGGACATTGGCCTGAGTATTTTTCCGACCGACTACAGCATCCAGCCGGCCGCCCTCGCCCAGGCTGCCGAGGCACGCGGTTTCGAATCCCTGTGGTTGCCCGAGCACAGTCATATCCCGGTGCGCCGTGAGTCGCCCTGGCCCGGTGGCCCGGAGCTGCCCAGCATGTACTGGGAGGTCTACGAGCCCTTCGCTGCACTGGCCGCGGCCGCCGCGGTCACCACCAGGCTGAAGCTTGCCACCGGCATCTGTCTGGTGGTGCAGCGCGATCCCCTGTACACGGCCAAGAGCGTGGCGACCCTGGACCGGATCTCCGGCGGCCGCTTTCTGTTCGGCGTCGGCGCGGGCTGGAATGCCGAGGAAATGCGCAACCACGGTACCGAGTACCGCACCAGGTTCGGATTGTTGCGCGAGCGAATTCTGGCCATGAAGGCGATCTGGACCCAGGAGCGGGCCGAGTTCCACGGCCGCCAGGTGGATTTCGACCCCGTACTCGCCTGGCCCAAGCCCCTACAGCGGCCCCATCCGCCGATCCATGTCGGTGGCGGGTTTCCCGGTGCCGCCCGTCGTGCCATCGATTATGGCGACGGCTGGATGCCGATCTGGGGCCGGGATCAAATCCTCGAACGACTGCCCGAGGTTCGGGCCCTGGTGCGTGAAGCCGGCCGCGACCCCGAGGCGTTCGAGATTTCGATCTTCGGGGCGCCCGCCCGGCTGGAGGTGTTGCAACAGGCACGGGATGCGGGCGTGCGGCGGGTGATCCTCCCGCTGCCGTCGGCTGCTGCGGCCGAGGTCGAACACCGGCTCGAGCGCTACGGCGAGCTCATGGCGGCACTGGGTTGACAGAGGTTCTTACAGCACAGAGAGGAGCACGACATGGACTATCAGGCCACCGCACAATTCATCATCCTGCTGGCTTTGATCCAGTATTTCTTCTTTGCCATCGGCGTCGGGCGGGCGCGCGAGACCTGTGGTGTGCCGGCCCCGGCGACCACCGGTCACCCCGAGTTCGAGCGTCGCTTCCGGGTGCAGCAAAACACCCTGGAACAGCTGATCGTCTTCATTCCCGCGATGCTGCTGTTCAGTGCCTGGGTGAGTGCCGGTTGGGCCTGCCTGCTGGGCATCCTGTTTCTGATCGGCCGCTGGCAATACAGCCGCGGCTATGCCGCCGATCCCGCCCGCCGCGGTCGCGGCTTCATGATCGGGGCCATTGCCCAGATGCTGTTGCTGCTCGGCGCCCTGCTGGGGGGCCTGGGAGCCATCTTCGGTTGAACTGGGGTCATTTCCGGCTCCGGGCATTGAGGCCGAGGGCCAGCGCGATCATGGTCACACCGAACAGGTGATAACCCTGCAAGGCCTCGCCGAGTAGCAGGATCGCAGCGGCGATCGCGAACACCGGTGACAGATTCAGAAAGATTCCGGCGCGGGTCGGGCCCAACGCCAGCACAGCCTTGGCGTACAGGGAATAGGCGCCCAGGGCGGGCACCAGTGCCAGAAAGACGATTGCGCCAGCACCTGTGGCGCCGGCGGTGATGGCCGCGCCTGTGGACCGCTCCCAGGCGTAGACGGGCAGGGCGGTCAGTACGCCGGCCAGGCTCGTCAGGAACAGAAACGGCAGTCCATTCAGTTCCGGCGGACTGTAGCGCAGCAGTACGGAGTACAGGCCCCAGCACAGACAGGCGGCGAGAATCCACAGGTCGCCGGTGCCGAGTTCGATGCCCAACACCGCCCCGGGATCACCACGCGCGAGGATGACGAGAACTCCCAGCAGTGACAGGCCGATGGCCGATGCCTGCCGTAGCGACAGGGGGTCCCCGGCGATCAACCAGGCGCAGAGCGCGATCAGCAGCGGGATGCTGCTGGTGATCAGGGCGCCATTGATGGCGCTGCTCTGCTGGACGCCGAGGTAGAAAAAGCCGTTATACAGGGTGACCGAACCGAACCCCAGGGCCGCAAGGATCGGCCAGTGGCGGCAGATCAGTGCCCGCCGGCGCCACAGGGTGGGCGCAGTGATGGGCAACAGGATGGCTACCACCAGCAGCCAGCGCCAGAAGGTCAGAGCGAAGGGTGGGATCAGGCCCTGCATGGCCCGGCCCACCACGATATTGCCGGAAAAGCAGGCGGCGGCGCCCAGTGCTGCCAGATAGGGATGGGCGAGTTTGCCGTCGGCGGGTGGGGGCATCTGTGGTTCCAGGGTTGGGTGCGTACCCGGGCCAGGGGGTCGAAGAGCCGGGTCAATGGTCGGTTCGCCGCGCCGGGACGCAGGTTGCTCGCCGGCCGTGCCGCTTTGCACCCCGGCAGTGTAGTGACTGCCGGGGTTTCCTCAACCCGGAAAAGTCCGGTGCGGGTCTCTGTGCTGTCTGACGCGCTGCCCTTGGCCATAATGCGAGCATGTCCGGTGCCCTACCCCCACCCCGTAAAATCATTCACTGCGATTGCGATTGCTTCTACGCCGCGGTGGAGACGCGCGACGATCCGGGTCTCGCGGGCCGGCCGCTGGCGGTAGGTGGTCGACCCGAGCGGCGCGGGGTGGTCGCCACCTGCAACTATGAGGCGCGGGCCTTCGGCATCCACTCCGCCATGGCCATGGCTCAGGCGCTGCGCCGCTGTCCCGATCTGGTCGTCCTACCGCCGGATTTTTCCCGCTACCGCCGAGTCGCCGAGCAGATCCGGGTCATCTTTCGCGACTTCACGCCGCTCGTCGAACCGCTTTCGCTCGATGAGGCGTTTCTGGATGTCAGCGCCAGCGCGCATCAGGGTGGCAGCGCTACCCGGATCGCCGAGGAGATCCGCGCCCGGGTGTGTGCCGAGGTGGGCATCACGGTGTCTGCTGGCGTGGCACCCAACAAGTTCCTCGCCAAGATCGCCAGCGACTGGCGCAAGCCCGACGGGCTGTTCGTGATTCCCCCCGCAGCGGTGGACGATTTCGTCCGCGCGCTGCCGGTGCGGCGTCTGTTCGGGGTCGGTGCGGCGACTGCGGAGCGCCTGCAGCGGCTGGGGGTCACCACCTGTGCCCAGCTGCGCGAGCTGCCGCTGCCCCTGTTGAGCGAACGCTTCGGTGCCTTCGGCCGCCAGCTCTACGAGCTGTGCAGGGGAGTTGACGAGCGCCCGGTCGAACCGCACCGGCGGCGCAAGTCGCTGAGTGTGGAAACGACCTTCGCCCGTGACCTGCCCTCGCTGGAGTCCTGTCTCGCCGCCCTCGGCGAGCTCCATGCCGAGCTCGCCGGCCGCCTGCGGCGGCTGGATCCCAGCTACGCGGTGCAGGGCAGGTTCGTGAAACTGCGCTTCGACGATTTCGCCGCCACCACCCTGGAGCGCCGTCTGTCCGGGGAGGCGGACCTGGGCGGCTACCGCGAACTCTGTGCCGCGGCCTGGCATCGGCGGGCGCGTCCGGTGCGGCTGCTCGGGCTGGGCGTGCGGCTCGCCGACCGCAGCGCCGCCCTGCAGGAGGATCTGTTCGCGGAGCCGGTCACAGGCCCAGTCGATTGAGGACGCGGTAGAGTAGTTCGTGGGAGCGGCCATAGGGCGGGTAGAACAGCTGCGGGCGGCTGACCTTGGGAAAGGTGAACACCGGTCGCAGCTTGCTCATTTCCAGAAAGCCGTCGTAGCCGTGGTAATGACCCATGCCGCTGGCGCCGACGCCGCCGAAAGGGATGCTGTGCTGGAGCACATGGAAGATGCAATGGTTGATGGTCACCCCGCCGGAGAGGGTTTCATAGAGCACCCGCTGCTGCAGTTCGCTGTCGTGGGTGAACAGATAGAGCGCCAGCGGCCGCTCGCGGGCGTTGATGTAGTCGATGACTTGGTCGATACGGTCGTAGGGCAGCACCGTGAGCAGGGGTCCGAAGATCTCCTCGTGGGCGATGCGCATCTCCGGCGTCACGTCGAGCACCAGCTGCGGCGGGAATTTGCGCAGGGCCTCGTCGTGGTCGCCGTCGACCAGCTGCACCGCGCGGGCGCCCTTGGTCAGGGCGTCGTCCAGGGTTTCGCGCAGGCGCTGGTAGGATCTGGTGTCGATGATCGAGGTGTAATCGTTGCTGTTGATGTCGGGATAGCGCCGGCGCATCAGCTCGCCGGCGATGGCCACGAAATCCTCCACCTTGGCGCGCGGCACGAACAGATAGTCGGGCGCCACGCAGGTCTGGCCGGCATTGACGAACTTGCCATACAACAGACGGCTCGCCGCCTCGCGCAGGTCGAAATCGTCGCCGATGATGGTCGGTGACTTGCCGCCCAGCTCCAGGGTTACCGGACACAGATTGTCGGCCGCCGCGTGCATCACGTTGCGCCCGCTTTCCGCCGAGCCGGTATAGACCAGATGATCGAACGGCAGGCTGGAAAACTCTCCGCCGGGCACCGCCGGCAGATACGCCAGGGTGTCGTCGCCGAAGGCGTCCGCGCACAGGCGCTGCATCAGCCGGCACAGGTGCTGGGAATTGGCGGCCAGTTTCACCATGCAGCGGTTGCCCGCGGCGAGGCCGTTGATCACCGGGCCCACCGAGAGGTACAGCGGGTAGTTCCAGGGCGTCGCGACGCCGATCACGCCCTTGGGCTGGGGGATTACCCGGTTGGAGCCGGTGAGGAAGAGCACCGAGGTCTTGCGCTTCTGCGGCCGCATCCAGCGCTTGAGGTGTTTGCGGGTATCCCGGATCGCGGTCAGGGAGCCGAAGATCTCCACCAGTTTGGTCTCGGTCGGATTGCGGTGTCCGAAGTCGGCGGCTATGGCTTCGGCGATGGCGTCGGCATTGTCGGCCAGCAGTCGTTCGAGGCGCCGCAGGTGCTCCAGGCGTTCCGCCAGCTCGGGGTAGGGGTTGGCCCGGCAGGCGTCGCGCTGCAGCTTGAAGATGCGCTCCGCTTCGGTCTGCGGCGCTTCGATGTGCCGGCGTTCCAGTTGTTGTGCCATGAATCCCCCTGCGCAGTCGGATAATGTGAGGGTACGCGAGAACCCCCATCCCTGGATCGGGTCACCGGATCCCCTTTCACGCCATTCTAACCGCTGCCCGCGCAGGTGCCAGGGTCAGTCGCGCTTGTGTGCCGCGGTGGATCCATGCTTATATCCGGCGTCAGGAAATACCCGTGACGCCATAGACATCGGGCTGCAGATGCCATGACCAGCAAGTTCGTTGATACCCCGATTCCGGCTCTGGTCGCGGAGGTGGAGAAATGGCAGTTGCGCTTTTTTGCCAAGGCGGTCGGCGAGACCAACCCCATCTATTTCGATGAGGCCGCTGCCCGGGCCGCCGGCCATCCGTCGATTCTGGCGCCGCCCACCTATGCCGTGACCCTCAGCCTCTGTGAAGCCGACCCCTACGCGCGATACCGCAGCCTGGGCATCAACTGGTGCCGGATGCTCCACGCCCAGCAGGGCTTCGAGTATTTCGCGCCGATTCATGCCGGCGACCGCATCCGCTTCGAAAGCCGCATCGTAGATTTCATCCAGAGGCGCCAGGGTCGGCTCAAATTCCTCATCGAGGAAACCGAGGCCTGGAATCAACACCAGGTGCTCACCACCAGATTCCGCAAGACCATCGTCATCCGCGATCCGGAAGCCGAGCAATGATCCTGCATGCCGGCCAGGTTGCGGTGGGTGATCATTTGCCCACCCTGGTGAAACCGCCCATCACCCGCACGACCCTGGCGTACTTCTGTGGCGCCTCCAACGATCACAATCCGCTGCATGTCGATCCCGATGTCGCGCGCGCCGCGGGCATGGAGGATGTCTTTGCCCATGGCATGCTCAACATGGCCTACCTGGGCCAGCTGCTCACCGGCTGGGTGGATCAGTCCTGTCTGCGCGGTTTCGAGGTCAAGTTCGGCGCCATAGTCCGGCTCGGAGAGCAACTGGTCTGCAACGGCGAGGTCGTCGACAAACAGTTGCGCGACGGTGGGTGCAGGATCCTGATCCGCCTGTTGGCCACCAATCAGGCGGGCGAGGTAAAGCTCACCGGCGAAGCCGTGGTGGAGCTGCCGCTTGCCGAACCCGCACAGACCACCGGAAGCTGACCATGTCGAACTATGTCTCCCCATGGATGAACGAGGAACTGACGATCTTTCGGGACGCCGCCAGCCGCTTCGTCGAGCAGGAGATGGTGCCCCGGGATCCCGAGTGGCGCCGGCAGCACCACGTCGACAAGGACTTCTGGCGGTTGGCCGGCAGGCAGGGTTTTCTGTGCACCGACATTCCGGAGTCCTACGGTGGCGGCGGTGGCGACTTCCGTCACGAGGCCGTGTTTTTCGAGGAGCAGTGGCGGCGGGGCCTGTCCGGACTCGGGCAGGGCGTGCACAGCATCACCGCGCACTACATTCTCAACCACGCCACTGAGGAACAGAAGCAGCGCTGGCTGCCGGCGATGGCGCGCGGGGATTTGATCGGCGCCATCGCCATGACCGAACCGGGCACCGGATCCGATCTCAAGGCGATCCGTACCCGAGCGGTTCGCGACGGCGATCACTATGTGGTCAATGGCGCCAAGATGTTCATCACCAACGGCTATCTGGGCGAACTGTTGGCCCTGGTGGTGCGTACCGATGCCGATGCCGGTGCCCGCGGCCTGTCGATCCTGATGTTGGAGACCCGCGAACTGCCCGGCTTCCGCGTCGGCCGCATGCTCGAAAAGATGGGGCAGAAATCCCAGGACACCTGCGAGCTGTTCTTCGAGGATGTCCGGGTTCCGGCCGCCAATCTGCTCGGCGGTCGGGAGGGGCAGGGTTTTGCGCAGCTGATGTCGGACCTGCCCTACGAGCGCACCCAGGTGGGCGTGCAGAGCGTGGCCATGATGGAGGGCGCGATCGCCGAGACCCTCGCCTACGTCAAGCAGCGCGAGGCCTTTGGCGCGCCCCTGCTGGAGCTGCAGAACACCAGATTCCGGCTCGCCGAGGCGCAGGCCACCACGCGTGTGTCACGGGTATTTCTCGATTACTGCATCGCCGCGGTGGCGACCGGTGAGCTGGACAATGTCAGCGCCGCCATGTGCAAGTACTGGACCTCCGAGCGCCTGCAACAGGTGCTCGACGTCTGTTTGCAGATGCATGGAGGTTATGGCTACATGGACGAATACCTGATTTGCCGCATGTACGCCGATGCCCGCGTCGCGCGAATCTACGCCGGTACCAGCGAGATCATGCTGGAAGTGATCGCGCGCGGCCTGTAATCCTCCGGAGCGCCGTTCGGGGCGAGTTTCCGGCCGTTCGGTGAACCCACTATGATGGCTCCGGGGCGAGGTACTTATACTCCCCAGGGGACGATCCCTTCGGATTGTCAAGGATTCGCCATGGCGTCGCGGACGATTTCATTCCTGCGTGGTACCACGATGGAGCGGCTGCTGATCAGTCTGTGTTTCGCCCTGGGCGGGCTCTGGGTGCTCTCACGGGCCCAGTTGGCTGCCCCGGTGGCGGTGGCCTGGAGCGCGGCGCTGCTCACCCTGTGGGCGCTGGGCTTGCTGCTGCATCAGCGCCTGACGGCGCGGCGAACGAGTGCCGGTGATCAGGCCGCCACCACCCTGGCCCTGGTCAGTCAGCAGATCCCCGTTGCCGTATGGGTGGTGGATGGCCGCGGCGTGGTGGAAGCCGTCTATGGTGGTGAAAGCGGTAAAGCGGGCATTCTTCGTAGACATTTTCTGCACCAGCAGATCGCCGCTTTGCCGGCCGACAATGCGGAGCTGGCCAAGCTGGTCCAGCGCGCGCGCGCCGGCCATCGCTGCGTCGGCGAAGCCGAGGTCAACGGCGTGCACTATCGGCATCGCCTGTTTCCGCATTCCCAGGACGGAGACTTCTTCGGCTTCACCTGTGTCTCTGAAGACCTCACGCGATCCCGGCAGGAGGCCGCCGCGGCGCGCCTCTGGCAGACGCTGTTCGCAAGCGCGGGGGACGCGATGCTGGTGCTGGATCGCCAGCGCAAGGTGATTGCCGCCAACCCCGCGGTGGCCCAGATCACCGGCTATTCCAACGACGAAGCCCTGGGCCGGCGCGACAGCCTGCTGCTGTCTCGGCCGCCGGGCGCGAATTACTATCAATCCATTTTCGAACAATTGCAGCGCGACGGCGTCTGGCAGGGCGAGACCATGGTCCGCCACAAGTCCGGGGAGCTCCGAGAGGTGCGCATGGTGGTCTGTGCGGCGCGGGACGATGCCGGCCAGATCGCCAACTATGTGGTGATGTTCGCGGATCTGAGTCAGACCAAGAAGACCCAGGAAGAGCTGCGCCATCTGGCCACCCACGACAACCTCACCAATCTGCCCAACCGGCGGTTGTTTCTCGACCGCCTGGATCAGGGGATTCGGCGCGCCCGGCGCGAGCAGCGGCAGCTGGTGGTGCTGTTCGTCGACCTCGATGATTTCAAGGCGATCAACGATCTTCACGGCCATCATGTCGGCGACGCGATCCTGCGCGAGGCGGCGCGGCGGCTGCGCGGTGCGGTGCGCCAGAGCGACACCGTGGCGCGGCTCGCGGGCGACGAGTTCACGGTACTCGCCGACAGTCCCAGGGAAGAGGCCGAAGCCCTGGTCGCCAAGATCGGTGCCTGCTTTGACTTGCCTTTCGCGATCGGTGAGGGGACGCTCGAGGTCTCGGCCAGCGTCGGTGCCGCGGTATATCCCGAAGATGGCGCGGATCTCGAATTGCTGATGCAGCGCGCCGATCGCTCCATGTACGACGCCAAGGCACAGCGCAGGGCGCCGGTGCGAACCGCCAAGCCGGCGCCGGCTTATGACGAGGGCCTCTATTTTCCGTCCGAACTGCGCCTGGCCATTCGTCGCGGCCAGCTGCGGCTCGAATACCAGCCGCAAATCGATCTGTCCAGCGGCCAGCCGGTGGGCGCCGAGGCACTGCTGCGCTGGGAGCATCACTGCCGCGGCAATATCAATCCCGCCGAGTTTATGGACCTCGCCGAGGAGGCAGGTATCACCGAGGCCATCGGCAGCTGGACCCTGGGCCAGGTTGGGCGCCAACTCAAGGCCTGGCGGCGCTGGAATATGCCGGTCCAGCGGGTCGCGATCAATGTTGCGCTCTCCCAGGTCAAGGATTCCAGGTATCCCCAGGCCGTCGCCGACGCCCTGGCCCAGCAGGGCGTGCCGACCGACGCCGTCATGCTCGAGGTCGACGAGCGCACCTGTTTGCGCAACCCGGGTTTGTGCCGGATCTTTTTCGAGCGCGCCGCGCAGTTGGGCATCCAGCTGTGCATCGATCAGTTCGGCGCCCACACTGATCGTTACGACTATATCGGCGATCTGCCCGTGGGTGCCGTGAAGATCAACCAGAAGTACCTGCGCGGCGAAGGCGCCGGTCGTTCGGATCCGCGCTTTCTAAGGGCCCTGGTAGGGCTGTGCCGGGTCGCCGGCAAGACGGTCATCGCGGTGGGCATCGAGCGCAGTGCCCAGGAGACCGAGCTGGTGGCCGCCGGCTGTGAACTGGGTCAGGGCTTCCTGTACTCCAAGCCGCTCAGCGCCGAAGACCTGCGCATTTATCGCCCGAGCCCGCCCCGGGTGGCCGAACTGGCGTCCTGAACGAACGGTGACCATGCGGCCATCCCCGGAGGTGGTGCCGGCGCAGGGTTTTGGCGACCATGCGTCCCTTTCGATCCATTTGGAGGCTTGGATGAGCGGGTACCGTCCTCCCCTCGAAGAAATCCTCTTTGTAATCAATTCCGTACTGGATTACGCCGCAATCGCGGCATTGCCCGGTTACCAGGAGGCGACCCCGGAACTGGCGGCCGCGATTCTCGCCGAGGGCGCCCGCTGGTGCGAGGAGCGCCTGGCACCCAGCAACGCCGCTGCCGATCGCGAGGGCGTTTGCATGCAGTCCGACGGTGTCCAGGTGCCAGCGGCGCTGGCCGACCTCTATGGCGAGTTCTGTGCCGGCGGTTGGCCGACACTGGTCGGTGACCCCGCCTACGGTGGCCAGGGCCTGCCCCACCTGCTGGGCTTTGCCATCGACGAAATGGTGCAGAGCGCCAATCTGAGTTTTTCGCTGTTGCCGATGTTGAGTTCGGGCGTGGTTACCGCGCTCAAGCGCTTTGGCAGTGATGCGCAGAAGGCTTTGTACCTGCCACGCCTGCTGAGCGGCCAGTGGTCCGGCACCATGAACCTGACCGAGGCCGGTGCGGGCAGCGATCTGGGAGCGGTGGGCACCAGAGCCGAGCCCTGCGGCGACCACTATCTGCTCAGCGGGCAGAAGATTTTCATCAGCTGGGGCGACCACCAGCTCACCGAGAATATTGTGCATCTGGTGCTCGCCCGTACTCCGGATGCCCCGCCCGGGGTGCGCGGCATCTCGCTGTTCATCGTACCCAAGTACCTCCACGACGACACCGGGGCCTTAGCTGAGCGCAACGATGTCCGCGCCGTGAGTGTCGAGCACAAGCTGGGTTTGCACGCCAGCCCCACCTGTGTGCTGAGCTACGGGGATCGGGGTGGCGCCGTCGGCTATCTGGTCGGCGAGGAAAACCAGGGGCTGCCCTACATGTTTGCGATGATGAACCACGCCCGCCTGGAAGTGGGGCTGCAGGGAGTGGCTGTCGCCGAGCGCGCCTATCAGCAGGCATTGGCTTTCGCCCGTGAACGCCGCCAGGGCGGGGCCCTGATTCTCCAGCATCCGGACGTGCGGCGCATGCTGATGACCATGCGCGCGCTGGCCCAGGGGGGGCGTGCACTCGCCTATTCCGCGGTAGCGCATTGGGACCATGCGCTGCGCGCGCCGGACCGGGAAGCGCGCGAGCGGCAGCAGCGGCGCGTCGATCTACTGACCCCCCTGGTGAAGGCCTGGTGTACCGAGATCGGCAATGAGGTGGCGTCCCTGGGGATCCAGGTCCACGGTGGTATGGGCTATGTCGAGGAAACCGGCGCCGCTCAGTACCTGCGCGACGTGCGCGTTGCCGCGATCTACGAAGGCACCAATGGTATTCAGGCGATGGATCTGGTGGGTCGCAAGCTGCTGCGCGATGGTGGTGAGGCAGCCCGCGAACTGTTCGCCGATCTGGAGGCCGAACTGGCACAGGCGATGGACGGTGATCTCGCAGCCTTGGCGCAAGGCGCCCGGCGCAGCCTGGACGACGCCCGGCGCGGGGTCGAGCTGTTGCTGGCCGGTGCCGGCGAGGACCCGGCGTTGCCGGGCAGCGTCGCGTTCAACCTGTTGATGAGCATGGGCACAGCAGTGGCGGCGGCGGCGCTGGTGCGCGGCGCCCGCCTGACGCTGGTGCAGGGCGCTGCGGGGCCGGCCCTGGCCCGGGTACACACGGCGCGGTTCTTCGTGGAACAGATCGCGCCGCGTTCCGGCGCCTGGCTGCAGGCCGTGTCCAGCGGGGCGAGCGCGACCATGGCGCTGGCCGACGACCACTGGTAGGCGCGCTGTCAGCGCTCGTTCAGGGCTGCCCGAATTCGCTGGCCACCTGGCGGCACCAGGCGCGGATGCGCGCTTCGGAGAGATCGAACTCGCCGACTTCGTCGAGCGCCAGGCCGAGGAAGTGGTTGCCGTCGTCGGTGAGCGCCCGGGATTGGGTGAAGCGGTAGCCTGCGGCCGGCCACAGGCCGACCAGGCGGGCGCCCCGGGCTGCTACCACGCGCGCCAGGTAGCCGAGCGCATCCTGGAACCACTCCGGATAGCCGTCCTGATCGCCCAGCCCGAACAACGCCACCCGCTTGGTGGCCCAATCGACGCTGGCCAGGTCGGGCCAGGCGCGCTCCCAATCCTCCTGCAGTTCGCCGAAGTCCCAGGTGGGGATCCCCAGGATCAGCAGCGCATAGCGATCGGCTGTGGCGAGCGGCGTGCTCGCCACGTCCAGCAGATCCACCTCATAACCCTCCAGCGCCGCGGCGATGCGTTCCGCGGCGATCTCGGTGTAGCAGGTGGAGGATCCGTACAGCAGCCCGATCCGGGGCGGTGCGCTGGGGCCGCTCATGGCACTGCGGCGCCGGCAAATGCCAACTGGCGCCAGGCTTCGTAGCTGGCCACCGCGACGGCGTTGGCGAGGTTCATGCTGCGGCTACCGGGTTGCATGGGGATCCGCAGCCACTGCTCCGGCGGCAGCTGGCCGAGCACTCTGTCGCTCAGCCCCCGGGTCTCGGGGCCGAAGACGAGGCAATCGCCGGCTCGGTAATTCGGCGCGGCATGGTGGCGCCGGCCCCTGGTGGTAAAGGCATAGCAGCAGCCGTCACCCAGGGCCTGCCGGCAGTGCGCCCAGTCGGCGTGGACCCGGAGCTGCTGCCATTCGCGGTAATCCAGGCCGGCACGTTTCAGGCGGCTGTCGTCGAGCTCGAATCCCAGGGGTTCCACGAGGTGCAGGGCGAAGCCGGTGTTGGCGCAGAGGCGGATGATATTGCCGGTATTGGGCGGAATTTCCGGCTCGATCAGGACAATATTCAGCATCTTGTCGGAACCTGTTGGGTTTGCCGGGGCCCTCACCTTGTCGGTGGGAGCGCAGCGTGTACAATCTCCGGCGCAAACCCGCCAAGGCCGGTCTGACTCCAGGATCACCATTCCGCGATGCGTCTGAAGTGTATCAAACTGGCGGGTTTCAAATCCTTTGTCGATCCCACCACCGTCAATCTTCCCGGCAACCTGTGCGCGGTGGTGGGCCCCAACGGCTGTGGCAAGTCGAACATCATCGACGCCGTGCGCTGGGTGATGGGTGAGGTCTCCGCGAAACACCTGCGCGGGGAGTCCATGGCCGACGTCATCTTCAGCGGCAGCGGTACGCGCAAGCCGGTCGCCCAGGCTACCATCGAGCTGATCTTCGACAATTCGGCCGGCACCCTCGGCGGACAGTACGCCGCCTATACGGAGATCGCCGTGAAGCGCCGGGTGTCGCGCGACGGTCAGTCGGTGTATTACCTCAACGGCAGCCGCTGCCGGCGGCGCGATGTTACCGACGTTTTTCTCGGTACCGGGCTCGGCCCGCGCAGTTACGCCATCATCGAGCAGGGGACGATCTCGCGGCTGATCGAATCGCGTCCCGAGGACCTGCGCGTCTATATCGAGGAGGCGGCGGGAATCTCCAAGTACAAGGAGCGCCGCCGTGACACCGAGCTGCGCATCCAGCATACCCGCGAAAATCTCGAACGGTTGACCGACATCCGGGAAGAACTGGGGCGCCAGCTCGAACGCCTGCGGCGCCAGGCCACAGCGGCCGAGAAATACCGCGAGCTCAAGGCCGAGGAGCGCCAGGTCACCGCCGAGCATATCGCGCTCAGCTGGCAGATCCGGGATGCCGAGGCGCGGGCCCGGGAAACGGAGATCGCCGAGCAGGAAACGGTACTGGAATCCCTGGTTGCCGAGCGCGAGGCCGCGGCCGCCGGTATCGAGCGGCTGCGCGCCCGCCATCTGGAGGCCAGCGATACCCTGAACGAGGCCCAGCGCCATTTCTATGCGGTGGGTGCGGAGGTCTCCGCACTCGAACAGCGCATCGAACATGCGCGCGAACAGGCTCGTCGTCAGAGCACGGAGCTGGAGCAGGTGGATCGCAATCTGTCCGCAGCGCGTGAACATCGGCAGGCGGATGCCGACCGGAGAACGGCATGGGCGGCCGAGCTGGGCGAGCTGAGGCCGGGCAGGGCGCGTGCCGAGGCGGACCTGGCCGCCGCCGAGCAGCTTCTGGAGACCGAGGAGGCGCGTCTCCAGGACAGCCAGCGGCATTGCGAAACCGATCAGGAGGAGCGCGTTCAGGTCCAGCGCCGGATTGACCAGCTCCAGGCTCGAGTCGCGCATCTCGATGCCGCCACCGCCCGGGTGGCGGAAAACCTGCGGCGCCAGCGGTCCGAGCTCGCCGGCCTGGATGACGGGCCCAGCGAAGGCGGGCCGGCAGAACTCGCCAGCCAGCTCGCTGCGAAGGAAACGGCAATCGACGGCCGGCAGGCGGAACTGGAACGGTTCGCTGCCGAGATCGAGGGCGCCCGCGCCCGCCAGACGGAGATCGCCGAGGCCCTCAACGGGGAGCGGGAGCGACTGCAACGCCTGCGGGGGCAGCGGGCGGGGCTGACCACCCTGCTCGACGCCGCCCGTGATACCGACGCCGAGACCGCCGCCTGCCTGGATGCCTGGTCATTGGCCGAGGCGCGGCGCCTGGCCGATGCGCTGGGCATAGAGCCGGGCTGGGAACTGGCGCTGGAGACCGTCCTCGGAGATGCCCTGCAGGCGCGCTGTACTCCGGACCTGGACGTCTTCCGCGAACGTCTCGGCAGTCTCTCCCGGGGCCGGCTGTGGTTGCTGGAACCGGGTGCCGGTGGGTGCGGCGCCGGTGTCTTGCCGCTGCTGGCCGACAAGCTCACCGCGGCCGGCGAATGGGCCGGCCCGCTGTTGTCCGGGATCTGCGCCGCGGAAGACTTTCAGGAAGCCTGGGAGCGGCGCGCTGCCCTGGGTCCGGGAGAGTCCGCGGTGACCCGCGACGGGATCTGGTTCGGGGCCAACTGGGTGCAGGTGGCGCGCGGTGAGGCCGGCGCCGGCGGAGAGCTGTCGCAGCGCCGCGAATTCGGCGAAGTGGAAGCAGAGATCGCCGCGGTCGAGATCCGGCTCGCCGAACACCAGGCCCGGCAGGCCACCGCCGAGCGGGAGATCCGCGACCTGGAGGAGGCCCGCCGCGGCGCAGAGCGGGCGCTCGCCCAGATCCAGCGGGAGTATGCGGAACTGCGGGCCCGCCAGAGTGCCGAGCTGACGCGCCGCCAGCAGCTCGCCGAGCGCCGCGGTCGCCTGGAGCGGGAAATCGAGCAAGGCGAGGGACTGCGGCGGCGTGAAATCGAGGAGGTTCGCGCCGCGCGCGCGGAGCTGGAAGACGGCCTGGAGCAACTGCAGGGCGTCAGCGCCGCCGTGGAGCAGCGGGTCGCTGAGCGCGACGCCTGTCGCGCGGCGGTCCATGGCGCCCGCGAAAACGCCCGGCAGCTGCGCGCCGAACTGCATCAGCTCGACCTTCGCGAGCGCTCCTTGAGCGCCCAGCTGGAATCCCTGCGCGAGGGTGAGTCCCGTCTGCAGGCGCAGATCGAGAGCCTCGAGGCGCGCCGTGGGCAACTGGCGGCGGAGTTGGTGGACGCGGAACGACCGGTACCCGAGTGCCAGGCACAGCTGCAGGAGCGGCTCGCGGCACGGGTCGCGGCCGACACCGAGCTGGGCGCGGCCCGCGAGCAGGTCCAGGGGCTCGAACAAGAGCTGCGCGAAGCCGACGCCGCGCGCACCGGCGCAGAGCGGCGGGTACAGGAACACCGCGATCGCCTCGAACAACTGCGCCTGAGCGCCCGCGAGATCCGCACCCGGGCCGATGCGCAACACGATCGGCTGCTGGCGCTGGAGCTGGAGCTCGATGCGGTACTCGCCGGGCTGCCGGAGGACGCCGCCGCCGATGCCTGGCAGCAACGGTTGGACGGGCTCGACCGCCGCATTCAAAGGCTCGGGGCGATCAATCTCGCGGCGCTGGATGAATGCCGCCAGGAGGAGGAGCGCAAGGTCTATCTCGACGCCCAGGACGCGGAGCTGCGCGACGCCCTGGATACCCTGGAGGGTGCGATCCGCAAGATCGACCGGGAAACCCGGTCCCGTTTCAAGGACACCTTCGATCGCGTCAACGCTTCCCTGCAGGCGCTGTTTCCCAAGTTGTTCGGAGGCGGGCGAGCCTCCCTGGAGATGATCGGGGACGATCTGCTCAGCACCGGCATTGCGATCATGGCGCAGCCGCCCGGCAAACGGAATGCGACCATTCACCTGCTGTCGGGCGGGGAGAAGGCGCTCACCGCGATTGCCCTGGTATTCGCGATCTTTGAGCTGAATCCGGCGCCGTTCTGCATGCTCGATGAGGTCGATGCGCCGCTCGACGACATCAATGCCGATCGCTATGCGCGCCTGGTTCGGGAAATGTCGGAAAAAGTACAGTTTGTTTTCATTACGCATAACAAGATCAGTATGGAAATTGCCGGGCAGTTGCTGGGTGTTACCATGCACGAACCTGGGGTATCCCGGCTGGTCGCAGTGGACGTGGACGAGGCGGTTCGGCTGGCCGAGGCCTGACTGAAATCATTGAACTGACGACTATGAGGTAGAGATGGAGTTTGGCCCTCGCGAGGTGCTGATCGTACTGGGCGCTCTGCTGGTATGTGGCATCGTGCTCGACGGTGTGCGGCGCATGCGGGCGGCTCGGCGCGGCCTGTTGCACGGCCCGCGGCGCCAGCCCATCTTCGACGATGAGGGTCCCGCCGTGGATCATCCCCTGGCGAACAGCGAACTGCCCTCCGGCGGCGCCCGGGTGGTCGCCTACAGGGACGAGGATGCCGCGGCAGAACTGAGCCAACAGCTGCGACGCAGCGCCGACTCCGCGCAACGCAAGGGCACCGCCCCGTTTCGTGAGCGGCAGTCTCCCGGGACCGGGCCGGCGGACGGCGCCGAGCTCGAGGCCGAGATTGTCCATCGGCAGGAACCTGAGGAACCCGTGCCCCAGGCCTCCCCTGCGCCCGACCTCGACGCTCAACGTCCGGTCGAAGTGGAGCCCGTCGCCGAATCCGAATCCGAGCCTGTACCGGATGCCGCAGCCGCGGCAGAGCATCCGGACAGCGCACCCCAGGGGCGGCCGCTGCGCGCCGAGCGTATCACCGAAGATGACCTGCCGCTGTTCAAGGGCGAGCCCGCGCCGCCGCCCGCGGCCAACGCTCGCCGCAGTGGCCGCAAGCGCGGTCGGGTGGTCGATGGCGGCGCCCCCGCCGGGCACGGTGAGGCGTCGATCCAGGTCCTGGTGCTGCACCTGATGGCTCCTGCGGGGGATTCTTTCACCGCCAAGCCCCTGTTCGAGGCGTTGCAGCGCGTAGGTCTGGAATTCGGTGAACGCCAAATCTTTCACCGGGCTTCTCTGTCCGGGGATGGAACCACTCCGAGTTTCAGTGTCGCCAACGCAGTCAAGCCCGGAACCTTCGAGGGCGCGGTGCGCGATTTCCAGACCCCCGGCGTGGCTTTTTTCATGGTGATCGGCGAACAGGCCGAACCCCTGGCGGCATTCGACGACATGCTCACCACGGCGCGCCAGGTGGCGGTGGAGCTGGGCGCGGAGCTCTGTGACGAACACCGCTCCACCCTGACCCGCCAGGTGATCGCGGATTACCGGCAACGCATCCTCGATCACGGGCGCCGCCACGTCCGGCCGGACTGAAAAGTGAATGCGAAGGCGGCCCCTGCGGCCTTGCGGCGGGAGGCGGCGGTGCTGCGTGAACAGCTGCAATCCCACAATCTGCGCTACTACGTTCACGACGACCCCCAGATCAGCGATGCCGAGTACGACAGCCTGTTGCGGCGGCTGCAGGAAATCGAGGCCGCTCACCCGGAGCTGAAGACCCCCGACTCCCCCACCCAAAGGGTCGGCGCGGCGCCGCTCGCCGCCTTCGAACCGGTTCGTCACCTGCAGCCCATGCTGTCGCTCGGCAACGCCTTCAGCCTCGAAGAGCTGCGCCAGTTCGACCGCCGGGTGCGGGAACGGCTCGGCGCCGATGCCGCGCCCTGTTATGCCTGCGAACCCAAGTTCGACGGTCTGGCGGTCAATCTTTGCTATCGGGACGGCGTGCTGGTCAGCGGCGCCACCCGGGGTGATGGTGAAACCGGCGAGGACATCACCGCCAATTTGCGCACCCTCAACGCCATACCCCTGCGCCTGCAGGGCTCGGCCCCGCCCCACCTGATCGAGGTGCGGGGCGAGGTCTACATGCCCTTGCGCGGTTTCGCGGAGCTCAACGCGCGGGCCGAACGCGAAGGCGAGAAGGTGTTCGTCAATCCCCGCAATGCCGCCGCCGGCAGTCTGCGGCAGCTCGACCCCAGGGTCACCGCTGCGCGGCCGCTGCGCTTCTGTGCCTATGGCGTCGGTCATCTGGCGGGTTGGCCGGAGCCCGACTCCCAGGCCCGGCTGCTCGAACAGCTGCGCCACTGGGGATTGCCGATCAGCCCGCTGCTCGAGGTCGCGTTCGACATCGATGCCGCGATCGCCTATTTCCAGCGTCTGGAGGCGCAACGTCCGAACCTGGACTACGCCATCGACGGCGCGGTCTTCAAGGTCGATCGCATCGACTGGCAGCATCGCCTGGGTTCTGCCGCGCGGGCGCCGCGTTGGGCGATCGCCTGCAAGTTCGCGGCCGAGGAGGCCGCCACCAAACTGGAGGGCGTCGAATTTCAGGTCGGCCGCACCGGGACCCTGACCCCGGTGGCGCGCCTGCAGCCGGTATTCGTGGGCGGCGTCACCGTGGCCAATGCCACGCTGCACAATGCCGACGAGATCGAACGGCTGGGGGTGCGGCTCGGCGATACGGTGGTGGTGCGCCGCGCCGGCGACGTGATCCCCCAGGTGGTGCGCGCGGTGCCGGAGCTGCGCCCCGAGGGCGCGCGTCAGATTCGCTTTCCGGATGCCTGCCCGGCCTGCGCCTCGCCGCTGGAGCGTGCGCCCGGCACAGTGGCAGTGCGCTGCACCGGCGGCCTGGTATGCCCGGCACAGCGCCGCGAATCCATCCGCCACTTCGCCAGCCGGGAGGCGATGGATATCGAAGGGCTTGGCGAGAAACTGATCGAGCAACTGGTGGCCCGGGATCTGGTGCGCACCGTGGTGGACCTCTATCGGCTGGCGCGCGAGCAGCTGCTGAGCCTGGAGCGCATGGCGGAGAAATCGGCCGACAATCTGCTCGCCGCGATCGATGCCTCCCGGCAGACGACTCTGGCACGCTTTCTCTACGCCCTGGGGATCCGCGAGGTCGGCCAGGCGACCGCGCGGATCCTGGCGGGAGAATTCGGTTCCCTGGACGCACTCATGGCAGCTGATGCCGAGCGTCTGCAGGAACTGCGGGATATCGGCCCGGTCGCCGCCGGCCATGTTCACGCTTTCTTCGATAATCCAGATAACCGCGCCGTGATCGCGGCATTGCGCGGTGCCGGGATCACCTGGCCCGAGGCGGAGCGCGCAACTGGCGAACTGCCGCTCGCCGGCCAGAGCTGGGTGCTCACCGGCACCCTGGAAAGCCTGACCCGGGAGCAGGCCCGCGAGCGGCTGGAAGCCCTGGGCGCCAGTGTCGCGGGCAGCGTGTCCCGGCAGACCCGGGTGGTGGTGGCCGGGTCTCGCGCCGGCTCCAAGTTGACCAAGGCCCGAGCGCTGGGTGTCGAGGTGATCGACGAGGCGGAGCTCCTGCGGCGACTGCAATACAATGCCGGCCTTTGAATGCCCGTTGCGGTGGCGCGGCCGGCGGCATGAGCGCCCTGGCGGTCGCCGCTCCGTGGTCGATCTGGCGGAGTCCGCTGATGGATGGTGAAGCGGTCATCTATGGCTGTATCAAGGATTGCGTGGTCCCGGCCGAGGCGCACGAGCGACTGCGCGTCAATTGCGAGGTGATCGAGGCCCTGCCGGCTGCCGATACCTGGCCGCTGATCGCCCGGGAGATGTTCGCTACGCCGGCGCGCACCCTGTTACTCAGCGGGCCCCACACCGAGATCGTGCATTTCGGCGCCGCCTACCAGGGCATCGAGTACGAATGGGAGCTGTGGATGCGCGAGTTCGAAGCGCTGCTGGCGCGTATGTATTGGGTGTCCGCCACTGTTCACCTGGAGACCGAACTCGCGGGAACCCACGCCTTTCAATGGGAAAGTACCGGCGACTGCCATCGGCCCGGCCAGGGACAGCTGCAGGTGCGCTGCGAATGGAGCCGGGAGCTTTGAGTCCGCGCCGTGCCCGAGGGGATTGAGCGGGCGCTGGTCCGGCGCTTTCGCTGGTACCTGAGTGGTATCGGTGCCGGGGCCATGGCGATGGGCCTCCAGGTGGTGGTGTTTCCCTGGATTCTGGTCGGCCTGCTCCAGGAAACGCCCGACCGCGTCGGCCTCGCCCAGATGGCGGTGCTCGTCCCCAGCCTGCTGCTGATTCTGCTCGGTGGGGCGATCTCCGACAACCGCCACCTGGGCACCTACCTGCGCAGCCTGTTCCGGATCTACACACTGCCCTGCGGGGTGTTGCTGTGGGCCGCTCTCACCGGGCGCCTGACTTTCCCCGTGTTGCTGCTGTTCGGTATCTGCTATGGCACCGTCACCGCCTTCGTGCAGCCGGCGCGCGAAGGTCTCCTGCCGCAGCTCTACCGGGGCGACCTGCAGCGCGCCGTGGCGCAGTCGACTTTCGTCCAGTTTGCTGCGCAGGGCCTGGGAATCCTCGCCGCCGGGCAGCTCGATCGCATCGGCCTGCCGCTGCTGCTCGCCGCACAGATCCTGATGTTTTTGCTCGCGGGCAGCCTGTTTCGGCGCAGTCAGCCGGCCCATGAAGGCCGCCAGGCGGGTGTCCGCGGCGATCGGCCCCGGGTGCGCTCGGGTTTGGCGGAGGTGTGGCGGCTGCCGCGCCTGCGCGCCCTGATGCTGGTGGTCGCTATCACGGGCTTCTTCGGCTTCGGCGCCTATCTGGTGGCGATACCGCTGATGGTTCGCGAGGTCTACCAGGGGGGATCCGGGCTGTTCGCCGGTGTACAGCTGTGCTTTACCTTGGGCGTCCTGGCGGCCAATCTGTTGTTCATGCGCCGCGGTGCTGCGCTGGCCCGTCCGGGGCGCCGGTTGATCGTCAGCCTATTCGGGCGCGGTGTCATTCTCCTGGCGCTGGCCGCGCATCTGCCCGCCTGGGCCCTGTTTCCCGCGGTGCTGGTGTGGGGGTTGTTCTCGGGGCAGGCGATCACCCTGGGCCGGGTGCTGACCCATACGTTGGCGCCGGAGACTCACCGCTCCCGGGTGGTGTCCGTGTACCAGCTGGCTTTTTTCGGCACCGCGCCGGTCGGCGCCTGGCTCACCGGCGAGGTGATCGCCGCTGCCGGGGTGTTGCCGGCTCTGGCGCTGCTCGGCGCCGGTACCCTGGTAGCTTCGGCGCTCGCGGCCCTGACCCCGGTGTGGGGAGCGGAGTCCGAAACGCGACCAGGCCCGCGGTGACCGCCACGTTGAGCGATTCCACGCCCCTGGCCAGGGGGATGCGTAGCCGGTGCCCGGCGAGCGCCGAGATATCGGGCGACACGCCGTCGGTCTCATTGCCGAGCACATAGATCACCGACCCCGGGGGCTGGAAGGTGTCCAGTGACTGGCGGGCATCGGCGTCGAGCACGGCGATTTCGGCACCGGCGGCGCCAAGTTCGCGCAGCGCCTGCGGCAATGCTTCGCAGCGCCACAGGGGACAATGGAACAGGGTGCCGGCACTGGCCTTGATGACCAGCGGCGATAGGGGTGCACAGCCCCGGCGCGGCAGTAGCAGGCCATCGAGGGGGCTGGCGCACAGGGTGCGAATGATCATGCCCAGGTTCTGCGGGTTGGTGACTCGGTCGAGAGCCACCAGGCGCAGGCCCTGCGCCGGCATATCGGTGAGCAGTTCGCGGTAGTCGCGATGGCCGGGGCAGTCGATATCGGCGGCGACGCCCTGGTCCTGACGGCCGTTTCTGGAGATGCGCGCCAGGGCTTCGCGGCTGTGGCCCTGGATTTCGATGCCGCGCGCTTCGGCCAGTTCCTCCAGTTCGGCGATGACGGCGTCGCGCCGATTGCTGTGCGCCAGATGCAGCCGGCGCACCTGCAGCGCCGGGTCGCGCAGCACCTCGAGTACCGGTTTGCGCCCGTAGACCGTGATCAGCCGTTCGTAATTACGTTTCCTGTCGGCGTAGCTCAAGGCACTGTGGCGCGGTCAGTCGAGGCACTGGCGGTAGGCCCGCACCGCGTTCTCCAGGCCCATGGCGATGGCATCGACGATCAGGGCATGGCCGATGGACACCTCCAGCAGGCCGGGGATTTCCCGGGCGAAGGCGCCCAGGTTGTGCAGATTGAGGTCGTGCCCGGCATTGATGCCGAGGCCGAGCGAACCGGCGTGGTGCGCCGCTGTCTGGTAGCGCGCCAGCTCGGCCGTGCCCCGGCCCGCGGCCCAGGCATCGGCATAGGGCCCGGTATAGAGCTCGATGCGCGCGACGCCGAGCGCCGCGGCGCGTTCGATCTGGTCGAGGTCCGGGTCCATGAACAGGCTGACCCGCACGCCCAGCTCCCGGCATCGGTCCAGCACGGGCCGCAGGGCCGCGCCGTCGCGGGCCAGGTCGAAGCCGTGATCCGAGGTCAGTTGGTCACTGCTGTCCGGCACCAGGGTGCATTGCTGAGGGAGGGCCTCCTCGACCAGCGCCAGCAGGCCCGGATAGCCGGGCGCCGCAGGCGCGAACGGATTGCCCTCGATATTGAATTCGCGGCCGGGTCGGGATGCCACCAGCGCGGCCAGCTCGCGGACGTCGCGCGCGCGGATATGGCGCTGATCGGGGCGCGGATGCACGGTGATGCCCGCGGCGCCGGCGTCCAGACAGACCGTCCCGTGGGCGGTCACGTCCGGATGGTTGCCGGGCCGGGAGTTGCGCAGCAGCGCGATCTTATTGAGGTTGACGCTCAGCGCCGTCGTCATCTGCACTGGCCTCTGCGCGGCGGGCTTCGAGTATCAATACCGGCTCTCGCGGCACATGGGTGAAGGGGCCGCCGGCATTGGTGACCTCGGTGGCGGCGATGCGTTCGACGACGTCCATGCCGGACACGACGCGGCCGAACACTGTATAGCCGGGCTGGTCGTCCTTGGCGTCGAGAAAGGCATTGTCGGCGAGGTTGATGTAGAACTGGGCGCTGGCGCTGTCCGGATCCTGGCGTCTGGCCATGGCGATGGTGCCGCGCGCGTTGGCGAGTCCGCCTACGGATTCGTTGACCACTGGCGGCCCGGGCTCGCGGGGTTTGCGGTCGGCATCGAAGCCGCCGCCCTGGATCACGAAACCTGCCACTACGCGATGGAACTGGAGACCTTCGTAAAAGCCGTGGTCGACATAGTGGAGGAAATTGGCCACGGTCTTCGGCGCACGCTCCGGGTGCAGGGCGATACGGACATCGCCGGCACTGGTACGCATCACCACTTCGGGCTGGTCAGCGGCCGGGTCAGCGGTCGCGAGCGCCGCTGGCACCGCCAGCCACAGACCGATCAGGGTCAACAGGGTGCCGAGTTTCAACGCCATTCCGAATATCCTCTGTGCTTGGGTTTGAGCCGGGGCAGGAGGGCACTGAGCAGGGCGCCCAGGGCGACCAGCAGGCCGCCGTAGAAAAACCAGCGCTGGAGTTCATTGCGCTCCAATTGTTCCAGGCGCGCCTGCAGGACATCGGCCTCCGATTGGAGGATCTTGTTGTGCTTGAGAAGTTCCTGGTTCTGGGCGTGGAGTTGCAGGGTATCGCCGGAAAGATCGCGGATTTCCTCGAGCTCGCTGCCCAGTTCCTCCCTGGTGGCGGTCAGCGCCTGGATTTCGCCGCGCAGCTGTTCGGCCTCCTCGCCGAGGGCGGTTGCACGGCCGCGCAAGGTGTCGTTCTCGCCGCGCAGGGCTTCGACCTGGCGACTCAGCGCGTCCAGGCGTTCCCGGGCGATGGGCCGGTCGATCAGGTATTGGCTGGGCAGCCAGCCCTCCAGGCCTCCCGGGGTGGTCACCCGACTCCAGCCATCGCGGGAGTCCGAGACCTCCAGCCGGGTGCCGGATTTCAGGCCCTGGTGCACGATCCGGCAGTTGCCGCAGGGTGTCTCCCGCAGTGGCACCCGGATCTCGTCGATGATATAGGCCGTTGCCGCCTGGGCGGCGGACGGCAACGCCAGCCACAGGCAGATGACGGCGGCGCTGGCCAGCGGCCGGCACGGAATTCGGAAACGCATCAGGGCAGAACTCTCTTGAACGGTTTTACGGTAACCGCCGCGTAGACGCCGGCGGTGACATAGGGGTCGGCGTCGGCCCAGGCCCGGGCTTCGGCCAGGGAGGCGAACTCGGCGATCACCAGGCTGCCGCTGAACCCGGCGGCGCCGGGATCTTCGCTGTCGATGGCCGGTGTGGGGCCGGCGACCAGCAGGCGCCCGGCATCGCGCAGCTGCTGCAGGCGCTCCAGGTGTGCCGGTCGGGCCTGGCGTCTTGCTGCCAGGCTATCCGGTCGATCTTCGCAGAAAAAGGCGTACCACATCCTCAATGACCGCCGTTTGCGGCGTTGCCGCGCACGATCTCTTCGAAGGCGAGTCCGGTGAGCTGGGTGATACGGCGGAACAGGTAAAAAAGGGCGCCGGCCATCACCGCGGTGGCTGGCAGCGCGATCAGGGGATAGCTCAGCGCCGTCAGGCGCCCCAGCTGTTCGTTGTACTCGAGGCTGCCGGCGGTGGCGGTGACCAGGGTGCTGGCGAGGGCGTAATTGAGCACCGCGGACAGAAAGAAGGACGCCGCCAGCAGCCAGGTTGCGCGGTTCATCACCTGTTCAAAACCGCCCGTGGCGCCCCGGGCTTCGAGAGCCGATTGGATGCGGCCGGTATGCAACACCGCGTCGTTGAACAACAGGCTGCGGACCAGCGGCCAGCGGGTCTTCAATGAAGCCAGCACCGCGAGCCCGAGCAGTCCCGGGATGGCGGCCTCCTTGACCGCCAGATAGTGGGGCGGCAGTTGCAACAGGCTGATCCCGCCGGTGAGCAGCACGCTGACCAGCCCGAGCACCGAGAATAGGTTGTATTTTCGCCGGCGCCAGAAATCCCAGGCGCCGTAACCCAGCGGAAAGGCCAACGCTGCAAGCAGCGCCCCTGTGGTACCCAGCGCAGCGTCGCCGCTCAGCTTGGTGAGGATCAGCGTGGGTGCGACGATATTGAGCCCGATGTTGAGCAGCAGGCTTTCGCGCGCTGGAGTGGTCTCGGCCTGGGTATGCATGAGGATCCGTGGCTATCCCGATGGATCCGAATTCTACCGGTTTGGAAGGCGGGCTCACAGCGGGTGGCGCCAAGACTCGCATTTCCGGCGGGCGGGCCCTATAGTGCGGCGCTTCCCTGAACCGAGGCGGGGAGCCCGGAGAGCGCTGTGGACAGACTGCATGTTCATCCCGACAATCCGCAGCCGCGGCTGATACTCAAGGTCGCCGAAGTGCTCCGCGATGGCGGCTTGGTGGCATTCCCCACGGATTCCGCCTATGCCCTGGGCTGCCAGCTCGGTGACAAGGCGGCCGTCGACCGTATCCGGCGCATCCGTGAGCTGGACAAGCATCACAATTTCACCCTCATGTGTCGCGACCTTTCCGAGCTGGGCAGCTACGCCAAGGTTGACAACCAGGTGTTCCGCTTGCTGCGGGCCAACACCCCGGGGCCCTACACTTTTATCCTCAACGCCACTTCCGAAGTGCCCCGGCGGTTGGTGCACCCCAAGCGCAAGACGATCGGATTGCGGGTGCCCGACCACCGCATCGCACAGGCGCTGCTGGCGGAACTGGGCGAACCGCTGATGAGCGTCACCCTGATCCTGCCCGGGGAGAGCGAGCCGCCGGCCGATCCCGACGATATTCGCGAGCGCCTTGCCGGGCGCATCGAGCTGTTGGTGGATGGGGGGCAGGGCGCGCTGCAATCCACCACGATAATCGATCTCAGTGCCGAGTTGCCGGTACTGGTGCGGCGCGGTGGCGGCGATCCCGCGCCCTTCGGTTGCGACTGAAACTCTGGCCCGGGATCACCCGCGAAGCCCTATAATGGCTTCCATTCCGTCACCAGAGGACGCCGTGAGCGCCCGAGAGCCGCACCCGGAACCGAGCCCCGGGACGCCGCAGCAGCAAGAACTGCCGCTGGCTGTCGTCCTCGGCGAGCGCGTCATGGAGTTGCCCGCCGACCTCTATATTCCGCCCGATGCGCTGGAGGTGGTGCTGGAGAGTTTCGAGGGCCCGCTGGATCTGCTGCTCTATCTGATCCGGCGCCGCAACCTCGATATCCTGCTCATCGACGTCGCCGAGATCACCCGCCAATACATCCATTACATCGCCATGATGGAGGCGCTGCGCTTCGAGCTCGCCGCCGAGTACCTGGTGATGGCAGCGATGCTCGCCGAGATCAAGTCGCGCATGCTGCTGCCCCGCCAGTCTGCGGTCGAGGAGGAAGAGGATCCCCGCGCCGAGTTGATTCGGCGGCTCCAGGAATACGAGCGCTTCAAGGCAGCGGCGATGGCGCTCGATGACCTGCCGCGCCTGGAGCGCGACATTTTTCCGGTCCTGGTGCCGGCGCCGGACAGTGTGCCGCAACGGCCGCACCCCCAGGTGGATCTGCGTGAGCTGTTGGTGGCGCTGGCCGGGGTGATGGAGCGCGCGCGGCTTCAGGAGCACCACCATGTGCAGTTCGAGGCGCTGTCCACCCGCGCGCGCATGGCCGACATCCTCGATCGCCTGCGCGCAGGGGAATTCGTGCCCTTCGGTGCCCTGTTCCGGATCGAGGAGGGCCGCCGCGGTGTGGTGGTCACCTTTCTGGCAGTCATGGAACTGGTCAAGGAGAGCTTGATCGAAATCGTCCAAGCCGAGCCCTTCGGGCCGCTGCATATCACCGGGAGGCAGGCCGATGCTCCAGGATCCTGAACAGCTGCGCCGCATCGTCGAGGGGGCCTTGCTGGCCGCTGGTCGACCCCTCGACCTCCGCCAGCTGCAGCAGTTGTTCGACCCCTTGCAGCAGCCGGACGCGGATCGGCTCCGCGCGGCGCTCGAGGCCATCGCCGAAGGCAGCGCCGGCCATGCCTGGGAGCTGCGCCACACCGCGAGCGGCTACCGCCTTCAGGTGCGTGCCGAGTTTGCACCCTGGGTCGGTCGGCTGTGGGAGGAAAAGCCGCGCAGCTACAGCCGTGCGCTGCTGGAGACCCTGGCGTTGATCGCCTACCGGCAACCCGTGACCCGGGGCGATATCGAGGCAGTGCGCGGGGTCGCGGTCAGTTCCGATACCATCCGCACGCTGCTCGAGCGCGAGTGGATCCGCGTCGTCGGTCACCGCGACGTGCCCGGCCGGCCGGCCCTGTACGCCACCACCCGGCAGTTTCTCGACTATTTCAACCTCTCCAGCCTTGACCAACTGCCGCCGCTCGGCGAATTGCGGGAGCTGGATTTCTCGGAGGGCCTGGAGCTGGCGCCCGGTGCGGCGGAACAGGCCTCCGAGCCGGCGGAGGAGGTTGCCGCAGCACCCTCGACTGCCCCATGAGCGAAAAACTGCAGAAAATCCTCGCCGCCGCCGGGCTGGGCTCGCGCCGCGAAATGGAACTCTGGATCCAGGCTGGCCGGGTCAGTCTCGACGGCCGCATCGCGGTCTTGGGCGATCGCGCCGATCGCAGCGCGGCGATCTGCGTCGACGGCCGCCGCATTCCCGTGGTCACTGCCGCCGCCCCCCGGGTGCTCGCCTACAACAAACCCGAGGGCGTGGTCTGCACGCGACGCGATACACAGCAACGTCCAACCGCTTTCGACAGCCTGCCGCGCCTGCGCAGCGGACGCTGGGTGGCCGTCGGCCGCCTGGACATCAACACCACCGGGCTGCTGCTGCTGACCACCGACGGCGAACTGGCCAACCGACTGATGCATCCGGGGACCGGTATCGAGCGCGAATATCGCGTCCGGGTGCGCGGCGCGGTCACCCCGGAGATGTTGGCGCGGCTCAGCGCCGGGGTCGAGCTCGACGACGGCACCGCCCGCTTCGAGCGCATTCTGCCCGGCGGCGGTCGGGGTGCCAACCAGTGGTTTTCCGTGACCCTCCGCGAAGGTCGGTACCGCGAAGTGCGCCGCCTCTGGGAATCCCAGGGCTGCGAGGTAAGCAGGCTGAAACGGACCAGATACGGGCCCATCGCCCTGCCTTCCTGGGTAAGGGTCGGGCAGTGGCAGGAACTGCCCCCGGCCCAGGTCGAGACCCTGTACCGGGCCGCCGGGCTGCCCCGTCCGCGCGCGATCGAGCCGGCCAAGGTTCGCGAGCTGGAACGCCGCGAGCGGCGCCTGCGCGCCGGCGGCCGGCGGCGCTGAGCCGGCCTACTGGGCGTCGACAGAGGCGCCGGTCAGCCCCTCGCTGTCCGGCCCCATCAGATAGAGATAGGCGGGCATGATCTGTGCCGGCGTCTTCAGGGCCAGCGGATCTTCCGCCGGGTAGGCGGCGGCACGCATCGCGGTGCGCGTGGCGCCCGGGTTGATGCAGTTCACCCGGATGTTGCTGGTCTGCTCCAATTCGGCGGCCAGCACCTGGCTCAGGCCTTCGACGCCGAACTTGGACACCGCATAGGCCCCCCAGTAGGCCCGTCCCCGCCGGCCGACCCCGGACGAGGTGAAGAGCACCGATGCCGAGGGCGATTCCCGCAGTGCCGGCAACAGCGCCTTGGTGAGCAGAAACCCGGCAGTCAGGTTGACCTGCAACACCCGATTCCAGCTCGTGGCGCTGTAATTGGCGATGCTGGTGCGCTCGCCGAGCAGGCCGGCGTTGTGCAGCAGGCCGTCGATACGGCCGAACTCGGCCAGCACGCTTTCGCCCAGTTCCCGGTAGTCGGGCTCGGTCGCAGTCTCCAGGCAGAGCGGTGCGATCGCCGGCCGGGCCCCGCCGGCGGCGACGATTCCATCGTAGACCTGCTCCAGCTTGGCCGTGGTGCGCCCGCAGAGGATGACACTGGCGCCGTGTCCGGCAAAGGCGCTGGCCGCGGCGCGGCCGATGCCGGCGCCCGCGCCGGTGACCAGAATCACCCGATTCTCCAGGAGCCCAGCGGGGGCGATGTACTGGCGAGGGTCGATGGTGGTCATGGGGGTCTCAGAACAGTAATTCATGGAGTTGGGCGGCGCTGTCGATGCGGTGGTGCGCATTCCACTGGTCCGGGTCTTCGCCGGCATCGAGGTAACCGTAGGCGGCTGCCACCGTAATGGTGCCGGCGGCGCGGCCGGCATCGATGTCGCGGCGATGGTCGCCGATCATGACCGCTTCTTCTGGCGCCACGCCCAGCTGTCGGCACGCCAGCAGGACCGCCTCCGGATGCGGCTTGGGATTGTTGACGTGGTCCGGACAAATGATGGCGCCGGGCCCGGGCTGTAACGCCATATCGGTCAGCAGAGGCAGCGCGTAGGGGCTGGGCTTGTTGGTGACCACCCCCCAGGCGGTGCTGCTGGTTCCGAGCCGCGCCAGGAGTTCGGCAATGCCCGGGAAGGGGCGCGTGTGACGGGACAGATTGGCCCGATAAATGGTCAGGAACTCGGTGCGCATCGCCTCGAACAGGGGCTCGTCGGGGGCACAGTCGAAGGCCCGTGCCACCAGCCCGGCCGAGCCGTCGGTGACGATGGCGCGAATCTCGTCGTCCGCTAGCCGCGCTCGGCCCCGGCGCTGGAGCAGGGTGTTGAGGCACCAGGCGAAATCCGGTGCGGTGTCGAGCAGCGTGCCGTCGAGATCGAAGAGCACGGCGCGATAGCGGCTCACTGTTGCGGCTCTCCCGGGTCGCTCGGATCCCTGCTGGCGTGGAGCAGGTAATTCACGTCCACGTCGCCGGCGTGAAGGCTGTATTTGCGGGTCAATGGGTTGTAACGCAGCCCGGTCAGGTCGCGCACCTCGAGGCCCGCGCGCCGGCACCAGGCGGCCAGTTCCGCCGGACGGATGAAGCGCTCGTAGGTGTGGGTGCCCCTGGGCAACAGGCCGAGCACGTATTCGGCGCCGAGAATGGCGAACAGGAACGACTTGGGGTTGCGATTGATGGTGGAGAAAAATACTTCCCCCCCCGGCTTGACCAACCGCCCGCAGGCGGCGACCACCGCTGCCGGATCCGGCACGTGTTCGAGCATCTCCAGGCAGGTGACGACGTCGAAGCTGGCCGGCGCCTCCTCTGCCAGCCGTTCCACCGCAATGTGGCGGTAGGTCACTTCGACGCCGGATTCGATACTGTGCAGGCGGGCCACCGCGAGCGGTGCCTCGCCCAGGTCGATACCCGTGACCGTGGCGCCGCGGCGGGCCAGGGCCTCGGCCAGAATGCCGCCGCCGCAGCCGACGTCCAGCAGCTGGCGGCCGGCCACGGGCGCGCGCTCATCGATCCAGTTGGCGCGCAACGGGTTGATCTCGTGCAGCGGCCGGAATTCGCTCTCGCGGTCCCACCAGCGCGCCGCCAGCCGTTCGAAACGGGCGATCTCGGCGGGGTCGACATTGTCCCTGGTGTTCTGGGTGTTGGGCATGGGTTCGTCGGTTCAGACAGAGGGGTCGGCCAGTCGCGTCTGCCATTCGCGGGCGCGCGCGCTTACCGCGGCGAAATCCAGGGTTTGCAGGCTGCGCTCGATCAACAGCGGCCGGCCCTGAACCCAGACGTGACTGACACGTCCGCCGCTGCCGGTATAGACCAGCTGCGAAATCGGATTATACAGGGGCAGGGCCGCCGGGTCGGAGAGGTCGAGGGCGATCAGATCGGCGGATTTGCCCGCCTCGAGGCTGCCGATTTCGGTTTCCAGGCCCAGTGCGGCGGCACCGCCCAGGGTGGCCATTTCTATGGCCTCGGCGGCCGCCAGTCGGGTGGGATCGCCGCTGAGACCCTTGGCGATCAGGGCGGCGACGCGTAGTTCCATGAACAGGTCGAGGTCATTGCTGCTGGCCGCGCCATCGGTGCCCAGCGCGACCGGGATGCCGGCGTCGCGCAGGGTCGCGGCCGGGCAGTAGCCGCTGGCCAGCTTGAGGTTGGAGCGTGGGCAGTGCACCACCCCAGCGCCGGTAGCGGCGAGCAGTTCGATGTCCGCCGGCTCGACCTGGGTCATGTGTACGCACTGGGTGCCGGGGCCCAACAGGCCAAGGCGGTGCAGGCGGTTGATGGGCCGCTCGCCGTGGGCCGCCAGGGCGTCCTCTACCTCGTGCGCGGTTTCGTGCAGGTGGATGTGAACGGGTGCTTCTACCTCGCCGGCATAGAGCGCGACACGTTCGAAGGTGGCGTCGCTGACGGTATAGGGCGCGTGGGGGCCGAAGGCGATGCGCAGCAGCGGGTCATCCTTGTTTTCGTCGTACAGCGCCAACCCCTTGTGCAGGTATTCGTCGGCGCTGGCCGCCCAGGCGGTGGCGAATTCGAGCACCGGAAAGGCGATCTGGGCGCGCAGACCGCTGTGGCGGGCCACGTCGGCGACCACGTCGGGAAAGAAGTACATGTCGGCGAAACAGGTGGTGCCGCTGGCAATCATCTCGGCGGCGGCCAGGCGTGTGCCGTCGGCGACGAAGTCGCCACTCATCCAGCGCGCCTCGGCGGGCCAGATGTGGCCTTCCAGCCATTCCCGCAGCGGCAGATCGTCGGCATAACCGCGCAGCAGGCTCATCGCCGCATGACCGTGGGCGTTGACCAGGCCCGGCATCAACAGGCTGTCGGCCAGGTGCAGGGTCCGGGCGCCCTGATAGCGGCGACCGGCCTCGGCGCGCGGCAGCAGCTCCAGGATGCGGCCGTCGCGAATCACGCAGGCGGTGTCCCGGTAGCAGGCGCCGCGCGGTATCACGGGTATCACCCAGGCGGCGGAAATCACCAGATCGGCAGGCTGCGGCGGTCGCGGGGCGGTCATCGCGGGGCAGTATAGCGCGGCCGGGCGAAGTGGTGCTTATGCTATGATGCGCTGCTTTTTTTGAGTTGTGCCGGCGGCCTTTCGGTGCCGTTCCGGTGACGCCGTGGATTCGGATGAAGTGATATCGCATGGGTGAGTTGATCGCCAGAGAAATCTTTCCAGTCAATATCGAGGACGAGCTGCGCAAGTCGTATCTGGATTACGCGATGAGCGTGATCGTGGGCCGCGCCCTGCCCGATGTCCGCGACGGCCTCAAGCCCGTGCATCGCCGTGTGCTCTACGCGATGAGCGAGCTGAACAACGACTGGAACCGGCCTTATAAAAAGTCAGCGCGGGTGGTCGGGGATGTGATCGGTAAATACCATCCCCACGGAGACTCCGCGGTCTATGACACCATAGTGCGCATGGCGCAGTCGTTTTCGCTGCGCTACCCCCTGGTCGACGGGCAGGGCAATTTTGGTTCCATCGACGGTGACGCTCCGGCGGCGATGCGCTACACCGAAATCCGCATGGCGAAGATCGCTCATGCATTGCTCGCCGACCTGGGCCAGGACACCGTCGATTTCGTGCCCAATTATGACGAAACCGAGCAGATTCCGGAGGTGCTGCCGACCCGGATCCCCAATCTGCTGGTCAACGGCTCTTCGGGGATCGCGGTGGGGATGGCCACCAACATTCCGCCGCACAACCTCTCCGAGGTGGTTGCCGCCTGTCTGGCGCTGCTGGACGATCCCCAGATCGGTGTCGACCAATTGATCGAACTGGTGCCGGGGCCGGATTTCCCCACCGCCGGCATCATCAACGGCCGTGCCGGCATCGTGCAGGCCTATCGTACCGGGCGGGGCCGCATCCTGGTGCGTGGCCGAGCCAGGGTCGAGCCCATGGAGCGGGGGGATCGCGAGCAGATCGTGATCACCGAAATTCCCTATCAATTGCAGAAGACGCGGCTGATCGAACGCATCGCCGAGCTGGTCAAGGAACGCAAGATCGCGGGCGTCTCCGAGTTGCGCGATGAGTCGGACAAGGACGGCTTGCGGGTGGTGATAGAGCTCAAGCGCGGCGAAGTGGGCGAGGTACTACTCAACCAGCTCTACGCCCAGACCCAGCTGGAAACCGTGTTCGGCATCAACATCGTCACCCTGATCGACGGCGAGCCCAGGATCCTCAACCTCAAGGAATTGATCGAGGCCTTTCTGCGCCACCGTCGCGAGGTGGTCACCAGGCGTACCCTGTACCTGCTGCGACAGGCCCGGGAGCGCGGCCATGTGCTCGAAGGGTTGGCCGTGGCGATCGCCAACATCGATCCAGTGATCGAGCTGATCAAGGCGTCGGCCAGTGCCACCGAGGCGCGTGAGGCGCTGATCGCGCGGGCCTGGGACGCGGCCGCGGTGATGCCCTTCCTCACTGCCACCGGCCACGAGGTGAGCCGTCCCGACGGCGTCGATCCGGACTCGGGCCTGCAGGACGATGGCTACCATCTGTCCGAGGCCCAGGCCCGCGCCATTCTCGAACTGCGCCTGCACCGTCTGACGGGGATGGAGCATGCCAAGCTGCTGGAAGAGTATCGTGAAAAACTGGCGGAGATCCGCGGTTATCTGGAAATCCTCGGGGATCCGGAGCGGCTCAAGGCGGTGATCCGCGAAGAGCTCGAGGAAGTCGACCGCGATTTCGGCGATCCACGGCGCACCGAGATCCTGGCTTCCCAGCTCGATCTCACCGCCGAGGACCTGATCCCGGAAGAGGAGCGGGTGGTGACCATATCCCACGCCGGCTATGCCAAGAGTCAGGCGCTGGTCGATTATCAGGCGCAGCGGCGCGGCGGCACCGGGCGCTCGGCGACTGCGGTCAAGGAGGAGGATTTCGTCGAGCGACTGCTGGTGGCCAATACCCATGCCACCATTCTCTGCTTCACCTCCGCCGGCAAGGTGTACTGGCTCAAGACCTATCAGATACCCCTCGCCAGCCGCGGCGCCCGCGGTCGGCCGCTGGTCAACCTGCTGCCGCTGGAGGCGGATGAGCGGGTGACGGCAATTCTGCCGGTCAGCGAATACCGCGCCGACCACTTCGTGTTCATGGCCACCGCCGGGGGCACCATCAAGAAGGTGGCGCTCGATGCCTTTTCGCGGCCGCGCAGCGTCGGCCTGCGAGCCCTGGACCTGGAGCCTGGGGACAGTCTGGTGGGAACCGCGATCACCAATGGTGAACAGGACGTGATGCTGTTTTCCAGCGCCGGCAAGGTCGTGCGTTTCCACGAGGGCGACGTGCGGCCCATGGGCCGCAGCGCGCGCGGCGTGCGCGGCATGAGGCTGCCCGAGGGTGAGCGCATGATCGCGCTGATCATTCCCGAGCCCGGCCGGCAGGTACTCTGCGTCAGCTCCCAGGGGTACGGCAAACGCACCGGGCTGGAGGAATTCCCGGGCCATCGCCGCGGCGGCCAGGGCGTGATTGCCATGCAGACCTCGGCGCGCAATGGCGCCCTGGTCGGTGCGGTCCAGGTGGGCGAGGGCGACGAGATCATGCTGATCTCGGATCAGGGCACCCTGGTACGCACCCGGGTAGAGGAAATCTCGGTGCTGGGCCGCAACACCCAGGGCGTGCGCCTGATCCGGGTTCGCGAGGGCGAGCATCTGGTCGGTGTGGCCGTGGTGAACGACGCCGAGGAGCAGGCGGAGGGCTGACATGGCGACCTCAGCGGACAACGGCGACGACGCCCTGGCGGCGCTGCGCGGCCGTATCGACGGTCTGGACCAGCAGTTGCTGGAGTTGCTGAGCGAGCGCGCCCGGGCCGCCCAGGAGGTCGCCGCGGTCAAGGCCGCGCGGGGCGACACCCATTTCTACCGCCCGGAGCGGGAGGCCCAGGTGCTGCGCACGGTCAAGGAGCGCAATCCGGGCCCCCTCTCCGGCGAGGAGATGGCCAGGCTGTTCCGCGAGATCATGTCCGCCTGTCTGGCCCTGGAGCAGCCGGTCAAGGTTGCCTTTCTGGGCCCGGAGGGCACCTTCACCCAGGCGGCGGCGGCCAAACACTTCGGCGATTCGGCCCTGGTGATGCCGCTGCCGGCCATCGACGAGGTGTTCCGGGAGGTGGCCGCCGGAGCCGCCGATTACGGTGTGGTACCAGTCGAGAACTCCACCGAGGGCGTGGTCAACCACACCTTGGATAGTTTCATCGATTCCAGCCTGCAGATTTGCGGCGAGGTCGAGCTGCGCATCCACCACCACCTGTTGATCGGACCCAATACCCGCCCGGACACCATCACCCGCGTCTACTCGCATCCGCAGTCGCTGGCCCAGTGCCGGAAATGGCTGGATGCCCATTTGCCGCGCGCCGAGCGCATTACGCTCAACAGCAATGCCGAGGCGGCGCGGCGGGTGTCCGGCGAATGGAGTTCCGCGGCCATCGCCGGGGCCATGGCGGAGTCCCTGTACGGCCTGACCCGGTTGCACAGCAATATCGAGGATCAGCCCGACAATACCACGCGTTTTCTGATCATCGGGCGCGAAAGCGTCGCCCTCAGCGGTGATGACAAGACCTCGGTCATGGTGTCCGTGCGCAACGAGCCGGGCGCGCTGTACCATCTGCTGGCACCCTTCCAGAAGCACGGCGTCGATCTGACCCGGATCGAGACCCGGCCGTCCCGGACGCGCAGATGGAGCTATGTATTCTTCATCGACTTCGCCGGTCACTGCGACGATCCCCGGGTGCGCCGGACGCTCGACGAGATTATCCCCCGGGTCGTGGAATTGCGGGTTCTGGGCTCCTATCCCCGCGCGGTGCTCTGAAGTCGTGGCGGCGGTGCAACCCGGGCCGGTGATCGGCGCGCGCCTGCTGATCGTGGGTCTGGGGCTGATGGGCGGTAGCCTTGCGCTGGCGGCGCGGCGCGGCGGGCTGTTCGGTGAAATCATCGGCAGCTCGCGCAGTGCAGAGACCCTGCAGCAGGGCTTGCGGGAAGGCGTGATCGATCGGGCCGCGGCGGATCTGGAAGGCGCACTCGCCGAACTCGGGGCCGGCGATCTGGTGGCGATCTGCGTGCCCACCCTGAGTCTCCCCGAAATCCTCGGCAAGATCCGCGCGCACACCGACCCCGCGGTGACCCTGACCGACGTCGCCAGCGTAAAGGGATCCGTGGTCGCGGCGGCGCGGCAGGTCTATGGCGCGGTGCCGCCCCAACTGGTCCCCGGGCATCCCATCGCCGGTTCCGAGAAAAGCGGCGTGGGTGCCGCGCGGGCGGATTTGTACGACCGCCACGAAATCATCCTCACGCCGCTTGTCACAACCGGGGCCGCGCATCTGGCGCTGGTGCGGGCCCTGTGGTCGCGGATCGGTGCCCGGGTCAGCGAGATGGACCCCGCGACCCACGATCGGATCCTCGCGGCCACCAGCCATTTGCCTCACATGCTGGCGTTCGGCCTGGTCGATGCGCTCGCCGAACTGGAACAGAGCCGGGAGATCTTCCGCTATGCGGCGGGTGGCTTTCGCGACTTTACCCGCATCGCAGGTTCGGATCCGGCGATGTGGCGGGACATTTCCCTGGCCAATCGCGATGCGCTGCTGGCGGCGCTGGACCATTTCGGCGACAAGCTCGCCGAGCTGCGCGCCGCCATTGCCGCAGGGAACGGAGACCGGCTCGCCGGTGTCTTTACCCGGGCACAGGCGGCGCGCCGCCATTTCGAGGTCATGCAGGAGAGCAAGCCCTATATGAGCAAGCCAGCGAGGCGCAGTCGCTACCGAGTCGCTCCAGGCGGCCGGCTGGTCGGGGAGATTCGGGTTCCGGGGGACAAATCCATATCCCATCGGGTGATCATGCTGGGGTCCCTGGCCGAAGGGGTGACCCGGGTGCTGGGCTTTCTCGAGGGCGAGGACAGCCTGGCGACCCTGCAGGCCTTTCGCGACATGGGCGTGGTGATCGAGGGTCCGGATCACGGTGCCCTGGTGATCCACGGTGTGGGTATGGACGGGCTCAAATCCCCGTCGGGACCGCTCTATCTGGGTAATTCCGGGACCTCCATGCGGCTGTTGGCCGGGCTGCTCGCCGGACAGCGCTTCGACGTTACCCTGACCGGAGACGAATCCCTGTCGCGGCGGCCGATGCGGCGGGTGACCGAGCCGCTCGCCGGGATGGGCGCCGGCATCGCCACCAGTGAGGCGGGTACCCCGCCGCTGCGGATCAGCGGCGGCTGCCCCCTGCGCGGTATCCGTTACGACCTGCCGATCGCCAGCGCTCAGGTCAAATCCGCGCTGCTGTTCGCCGGGTTGCGCGGCGCGGGCGAGACCAGCCTGAGCGAGCCGGCACCGACCCGGGACCACACCGAGCGCATGTTGCGCGGTTTCGGCTATCAGGTGCGCAGCGACGGCGGCCGCATCAGCCTCCAGGGGGGCGGAGCGCTGAGCGCCTGCGATCTGCGCGTGCCCGGCGATATCTCCTCGGCGGCCTTTTTGCTGGTCGGCGCCAGCATTGCCCCGGGCTCGGACCTGTTGTTGCGCGGGGTCGGAATCAATCCCACCCGCGACGGCGTGATCCATATCCTGCGCGCCATGGGTGCCGATATCCAACTGGAGAACCGGGCCGAGGTCGGTGGCGAGCCGATCGCCGACCTGCGCGTCCGCCATGCGCCCCTACAAGGTATCGAGATACCCCCGCATCTGGTGGCAAACGCCATCGATGAGTTTCCGGCGCTGTTCATCGCCGCCGCCTGTGCCCGCGGCGAAACCCTGTTGAGCGGCGCCGAGGAACTGCGCGTCAAGGAGAGCGACCGCCTGCAGGCGATGGCCGACGGGCTGGTCGCGCTCGGTATCCGGGCCGAGGCGATGGCCGACGGTATCCGCATCCAGGGTGGATCCCTGGGTGCGGCAACCATAGACAGTCGCGGCGACCACCGGATCGCCATGGCCTTCGCGATCGCCGGACTGCGCGCCGCCGGAGAGATTCAGATTCGCGACTGTAGCAATGTCGCCACCTCCTTCCCGAATTTCCCCGGCCTCGCGCGGAGCCTGGGGCTGGCCCTGACGGAGATCACGGAGTGACCGCCGGGGATGCGCCGGTCATTGCCCTGGATGGCCCCAGCGGCGCCGGCAAGGGCACCATCAGTTTGATTCTCGCCAGAACACTGGGTTTTCACTATCTCGACAGCGGTGCGCTCTACCGGTCGCTGGCGGTCGCCGCCGCCCGCCATCAGGTGGCGGGAGACAACATGGAGGCCCTGGCGGTGCTGGCCGCGCACATGGATGTGGCCTTTGCCATGGCGGATCAGGGTGCAGAGCCCAGAGTCATCCTCGAGGGCGAGGACGTCACCACCCAGGTGCGAGCCGAGGAAACCGGAGTTCAGGCCTCGCGAATTGCTGCGCTACCCGAGGTTCGCGCCGCACTGCTGCGCCGCCAACGGGCCTTTGCCAGACCGCCGGGGCTGGTCGCCGACGGCCGCGACATGGGTACCGTGGTGTTCCCGGATGCGGCCCTCAAGGTATTCCTCACCGCGAGTCCCGAGGAGCGTGCCCGCAGGCGTCATAACCAGTTGATGGGAAAAGGGGTAGCTGCTACCCTTGCCGAGTTGATCGAGATCGTGAACGAGCGCGACGAGCGGGATCGCAACCGCCCTGTCGCGCCCTTGCGACCCGCGCAAGGGGCCATGATCCTGGATTCGACCGGTCGCACGATCGACGACGTCGTTGCCACTATCCTGGCGGCGGCGAAACAACGACTGGAGCGCTGAGCGATCTCGCCGGCGCCGGTTAACTTTATCGGTATGTTACGAATCGGTATGTTACGAGGCCAGCAGCGCGATGGATCCAGCCCGGGGTCGCGCCGTTGGGATGACTACAGACGGCCCCCGGAGCTGGCTCGGGGCCGGCGCGCAAGCGCATCACAAGAGTATCAGACGCAATGAGCGAAAGTTTTGCCGAACTGTTCGAAGAAAGCCTGAAGACCGTCGAGATGGTGCCCGGCACCATCGTCACTGGGGTCGTGATCGATATCGACAAGGACTGGGTCACCGTCCATGCGGGACTCAAGTCCGAGGGCGTAATTCCCCTCAACCAGTTTCTCGATGAAAACGGCCAGCCCTCCGTCGCCGTGGGCGACGAAGTGCAGGTAGCCCTGGAAGCCGTAGAAGACGGCTTCGGTGCGACCCGGCTGTCGCGCGAGAAGGCGCAGCGTGCGGAATCCTGGATGGTACTGGAAGGCGCCTTCAGCGAGAGCGAGACAGTCACCGGAATCATCAACGGCAAGGTCAAGGGCGGCTTCACCGTCGATCTGGACGGCGTCCGCGCCTTTTTGCCCGGTTCCCTGGTCGATGTGCGGCCGGTACGCGAGACCGCCCATCTGGAAGACAAGCCGCTTGAGTTCAAGATCATCAAGCTGGATCAGAAGCGCAACAATGTCGTGGTCTCCCGCCGCGCGGTAATGGAGGCGGCCAATAGCGCCGAGCGCGAAGAGCTGCTGCGCACCCTCGAAGAGGGCATAGTACGGAAAGGTGTCGTCAAGAATCTCACCGACTACGGGGCGTTCGTGGATCTGGGTGGCATCGATGGTCTGCTGCACATCACCGACATGTCCTGGAAGCGGGTCAAGCACCCCAGCGAAGTGGTCGAGGTGGGCGACGAGATCGAAGTCAAAGTGCTCAAGTTCGATCGCGAGCGCAACCGGGTATCCCTGGGTCTCAAACAACTGGGCGAGGATCCCTGGAGCGACATCGTCGCGCGATATCCGCGCAATACCAGAGTGCCCGCGATTGTGACCAATCTCACCGATTACGGCTGTTTCGCGGAGCTCGAACCCGGGGTCGAAGGGCTGGTGCACGTTTCCGAGATGGACTGGACCAACAAGAACGTCCATCCCTCCAAGGTGGTGCAGATCGGCGATCGCGTCGAGGTGATGATTCTCGATATCGACGAGGAGCGGCGCCGTATCTCCCTGGGCATGAAGCAGTGCCTGCCCAACCCGTGGGAAGAGTTCGGCACCCACCATGCCAAGGGCGAGGTGATCAAGGGCACCATCAAGTCGATCACCGACTTCGGGGTCTTCATCGGCCTGGATGGCGGTATCGACGGGCTCGTGCATCTGTCGGACATCTCCTGGAATGAATCGGGCGAAGATGCGATCCGCAATTACCACAAGGGTGAAGAGATCGAGACCATCATCCTCGCCATCGACCCCGAGCGGGAGCGGATTTCGCTGGGGATCAAGCAACTCGCCGATGACCCCTTCTCCAACTATGTGGCGCTCAACGACAAAGGCAGCATCGTCAAGGGCGTGGTCCGCGAAGTGGATGCCAAGGGCGCGATCATCGACCTGGGCAGCAATATCGAAGCCCAATTGAAGGCTTCGGAAATTGCCCGCGATCGGGTCGAGGATGCCCGCAACGCCCTCAAGGTCGGCGACGAAGTGGAGGCTCAGGTCATCAATGTGGACCGCAAGAACCGTGTGATCAACCTGTCCATCAAAGCCAGGGAGACCAACGAGGAGCGAGCTTCGGTGAAAGCCCACAAGCGGCAGGAGACCGAGGCGATGCCCAGCACCACCATCGGCGACCTGATCCGGGCGCAAATGGACAGTGCCGACCGCTAAGCGGCGCGCTTCGGGCAGCAAGGGGGGGGCAGTGACCAAATCTGAGCTGATCGAGCGCATCGGCGCTCGCCAGGACCAGCTATCGCCCAAGGACGTGGAAATGGCGGTCAAGATGATCATGGAAGAGATGGCGCGGGCGCTGATCAACAACAGGCGTATCGAGATCCGCGGCTTCGGGAGCCTCTGCCTGCACTACCGCGCTCCCAGGACGGGGCGCAATCCCAAGACCGGCGCCGCAGTGGAGCTGCCCGGCAAGTGGGTACCGCATTTCAAGCCCGGCAAGGAGCTGCGGGAGCGGGTCAACGCATCCCTGCAGCGGTGACCCGGATGCGGCTGCTGCGCTTTCTCGGCTGGCTATTCGCGATCTCCGCGGTCACGGTGTTGGGCATCTGGCTGGTTCAGGACAACAGCGCGGAGACTCGCCTGGTGCTGCTCGGCTTCCCGCTGGGCAGTCTGCCGCTGGGCATCTGGCTTGCGCTGGCATTCCTGCTCGGCGTGCTCGCGGCGATTCTCGTCACGCTGCCCGCCGTCGCCAGGGTGCGCCTGCGGCTGCGCCGCCTGGAACGCGACCTCGACCGGCGGCGGTCGGCCGGCGAGTGAGCCTTGCTGCGCGGGTGATGTCGGACCCCCGCATCATCGTCGCGCTGGATTATCCGGCAGCCGCCCCGGCACTGGCGCTGGCCTCCCGGCTGGCTCCCGAGTTGTGCCGGCTCAAGGTCGGCAAGGAGCTGTTCACCGCCGCCGGCCCCTCGCTGGTGGAGCAGTTGGTGGCATCCGGCTTCGAGATCTTCCTGGATCTCAAGTTCCACGATATTCCTTCCACAGTGGCCAAGGCGGTGACCGCCGCGGCCAATCTGGGAGTGTGGATGGTCAATGTGCACGCCTCGGGGGGATCCGGCATGATGCGCGCCGCCGATGAGGCGAGGCGAGCGAGTCGCCCGGCGTTGCTGGTCACTGCGGTCACCGTCCTCACCAGCCTGAACCAGGCTGACCTGGAGGAAATCGGGTGGACGCGGCCGCTGCCGGACCAGGTGCTGCACCTCGCCGGGTTGGCGCACAGCAGTGGGCTCGACGGCGTGGTCTGTTCGGCCCGCGAGGCAGCCGCAGTGCGCGAGCGGTTCCAGGACCGCTTGCTACGGGTGACGCCGGGGATTCGCATGGCCGCCCCGGCATCCGGCGATGATCAGCGGCGGGTGATGACCCCAGAGGCCGCGCTGGGCGCGGGCAGCAACCATCTGGTCATCGGGCGGCCCATCACCGGGGCCGAGGATCCCGCCGCCGCTCTGCTTGCCATCGCCCGACGGATCGACCAATATGAAGGAGGCGCGCAGTGATCGCGCCGTTTTCATCGACATGGAGCACGCGAGTGCAAGGAGTTGACTATGAAAGCTGCAATGCAATGGGGCAAAACCGCCCTGCTCTTGGTGGCGCTGACCGCCGCTCCACTTTCCCAGATGTGGAGCGCTGGGGCCTTCGCTGCGGAACCCGCGGGTGCCGCCCAGCAGGCTGCCGTCAATATCAATACCGCCAGCGCTGCTGAGCTCGCCGAGGCATTGGTCGGTGTGGGGCCGGCCAAGGCGCAGGCCATCGTGGCCTATCGGGAAGCCAGCGGACCCTTTGCCGACAAGACTCAGTTGCTGGAGGTCAAGGGCATCGGCGAGGCCATCCTCGAGCAAAATAGCGACAACATCAGTCTCTAGGCCCGCCGACACCGGCCGCGCTCAGCTGAGCGCGGCCGGTACTGGATTGCCTCGTTAGTGGGCCACGCGGCTAATTAGGTAACACTCAGAGCCACTGTGCTGGTGCGAATCAAGGCGCGTTTCGCAGGGAATGGTTGTTCCCTTGCCAACCCACTAGATAGGCGCTCGCCCCCTCAAACCCTGCTTTTCAGCAGGATGCAGATACCACAGCTATTGCGCATCATGACCGCGCCGATTTTCAGCAGCGCGAGTCGAAGAGCATTCGGATTCACTGCGGCCAACCGGGTTTCCTCCAGGACACGGGTCTTCGCCTCCCAAACGCGGACGAAATCAGTGTTGATACCGATTCCCGGGCGTTGCTGTGCCGCCTCAGATTGCGGCCGTCCGGATTGGCGTTGGGGAGTATCACCCTCTGCAGGTTTTTCAGTAGCTGCCGCGATCCTCCCCATGGTGGGTCTCGGGCCGAGTCCCGCATGGCCTCGGCACCGGCCCGGTCCCCGGCTCAGCTCAGGATAAAGCCTTCATAGCCCTTGCCGGCGATCGCCTGGGCCCTCGCCTTGTAGTCCTGCTGGCCGCCCGCATAGAGCATGAAGGTTCGTTTCTTGGTGGGGTCGTTGAGATTTACCCCCATGAACCAGGAGTCCGCGGTCGGGAACAGGGTCTTGGCGGCGGTATCGTCGACGTGCTGGGTCCAGGCTTCCTCCGCTTCCGGAGTCGGTTCGATGCGGTGCAGGCCCTGCTCCCGCATGTGGCGGATCAAGTCGGTCACCCATTCCACGTTCTGCTCGATACAGCGGGGAATGTTGCAGAAGGTCGCGCCGTTGTGCGGGCCCACCAGAGTGAACAGATTGGGAAAGCCCGCCGTCTGCATGCCCAGCAGTGTGCGCGGGCCATTGGCCCACTTGTCGGTCAACTTGAGCCCACCCTTGCCGGTGATGTCGATGCGTTTCAGCGAGCCGGTGACGGCATCGAAGCCGGTGGCGTAGATGATGATGTCCAATTCGTGCAACCGGTCGCTGCATTTTACGCCTTCCGGCACGATCGCCTCGATCGGGGTCTCCTTCAGGTTGACCAGTTCGACATTGTCCTGGTTGTAGACCTCGTAATAGTTGGTTTCCATCGGCACCCGCCGGGTCCCGAAGCCGTGGTCCTTGGGAATCAGGGCTTCCGCGGTCTTGGGATCCTTGACGCGTTGGCGGATCTTCTTGGCGATGAATTCGGTAATCAGGTCGTTGGCCGCGCGATCGGTCATGATGTCGCGGAAGTTTGCCAGCCAGATGCCGAAGCCGGGTTCATTGTATTTCCTTTCCCAGAAGGCCTCGCGCTCCTCGGCCGGGACCTCGAGGGCGGAACGGGGATCGAACTTGTGGTGGAAGGCGCCGAAGGTCTCATTGCACTCCGCGAAGATTTTCCTGTAGTTCGCCTTGATATCGTCCATCTCGGCCTGGTCGAGGGGGCCATTCTTCAGCGGCGCACACCACTCGGGCGCGAGCTGGAACACGGTGAGGGAATCCGCGGTCTTGGCGACTTCCTGGATTACCTGTACCCCGGTGGCTCCGGTGCCGATCACACCCACGCGCTTGCCGCTGAAGTCGTTGCCGCGGCCGCCGAATCCGCCCTGGGGATAACGGGCCGTGTGCGCCCACTCGCCCTTGAAGCTGTCGATGCCGGGAATGCGCGGCAGGGTATAGGCGTTGAGCGGGCCGGTGGCGGAGATCAGGAACTCGGCGCGGGCCGTGCTGCCGTCCTCGAGTTCGACTTCCCACTGGTTGTCCGCTTCCCGATAGGTGGCCCGCGCCACGCGGCTGTTGAACTGGATATCCCTGCGCAGATCGAACTTGTCGGCGACAAAATTCAAGTAGCGCTCGGTCTCCGGCTGGGGCGAGAAACGCTCGCTCCAGTTCCATTCCTGCAAGACCTCGTCCGACCAGGAATAGCCGTAGGTGTAGCTCTCGGAATCGAACCGGCAACCGGGATATTTGTTCCAGTACCAGGTGCCGCCAACGCCGTCGCCCGTCTCATAGACCTTCACCGACATGCCCAGCTCGCGCAGCTTGTGGAGCTGGTACATGCCGGAAATACCGGCGCCGATGATGATGGCATCGTACTGATTGGACATGGGGCTACCTCGCAAGGCCGGTCAGGAAAGGGTTCGTTGTCACCGTCGGCGGATCCCCGCGGCCCGGCGGCCGGCGCTGCCGCGGGTGGTGAATCTCGGGGCGGTGTTGCCGCACGCCGACGGCCTTTGCTTCACAATATACCCTGCCGTGCCGAAAGCGAGTTGATCCAGCGCACCCGAGCGCGGGTTTTCAGGATGCGTCGCTGTCGAGTGCGCGGGCGCGCCGTGCCGCGCGCCGGCAGCCTTCCGCCGGGCGGAACAGTTCGCGGAGCAGGTAGTCGCGGAAATCCTGGGAGTAATCCTGCCGGGCCAGTGCCGCCGCCATGCAGTGCAGCCAGGCGTCGCGCTCGGCTGCGCCGATGTCCAGGTGCGCGTGCGCCGCGGGAATGTGGATGGCACCGTATTTCTCCCGGTAGAGTCTGGGACCGCCCAGCCAGCCGCACAGAAAGCGGTGCAGTTTGTCCGCTGCTTCCGTGATGTCGTCCGGGTGCATGGCGCGAATGGTTGCCGCTTCGGGCAGTGTATCCATCGCTCGATAGAAGTCCTCCACCAGGCGCCGCAGCCCCGCGACACCGCCGGCGGCGCGGAACGAGGTATCGCCGACGCCATAGGCCTGCGTAGGGACCTGCGCAGGCCGCTCATCGCTTGCGGTGGGGGTATCGGCGTTCAAGATATTCACTCCCGTGGATGAGCTCATCATCCCAGTGCGGATAGTAGGGGCGGAACCCCGCGCTTGAAAGCGTGGTTTCTGCGCTCGCGCAAGCGGAGGCCAATGGCCGGGCACCCGGGCGTCTTCCAGGCCGACGTTGCCCGGTGTGCCCGGACGGGGGCGTGATAACCCCGTCGGTCAGTGTGCCGGTGTGCCTCCGGCGTGCAGTTTCAGTCCGGCGTAGATGGTGGCATGGACCGGCGTTGCCACGCCGGCCTTGCGGCCCAGCCGCGCCACTGCACCCGACAGCCAGGCGACTTCCAGGCGGCGGCCGTGCAGCAGGTCTTCCAGCATGGACGCGGTGAGCCTGGCGGGCAGGGCGTCGGCAAAGCGGAACAGTTGTTCGGCGAGCCCGTCCGAGACCTGCACGCCACGCGCGCGAGCCACGGCTTCGGCCTCGGCCACGGCGGCGCCGAGCAGGCGCCTGGTGTCCGGGTCTTCCCGGACCGGTCCCACCGGCAGCCGTGTCAGGGTCATCACGCCGGCAAAGGATGCGGCGATGATGAACTTGTGCCAGAGCACCGCTTCGATATCGTCGGCGATACGGGCGGTGAACCCGGCCCGGGCACAGAGCGCGGCAAAGTCCCGGGCGCGGTCGCTGGAGCTGTTGTCCGCCTCGCCGAACTCGATGGCATTGCGGACCTCGCCGTGCACCCGTACCACGCCCGGCGCCTGCACGTGACCGGAGACGTAGGAGACGCCATCGAGCACGCGCTCGGCGCCCAGGATGGGGCGGATCAGGGCTCCTGCCTCGACCCCATTTTGCTGGGTGAGGACGAAACTGTCGTCGCGCAGCACCGGCAGCAGGGCGCGGGCGGCATCCTCAATGTCGTACATCTTGGTGCACAGCAGTGCGATGTCGACGGGCGCGAGCTCGGCCGGCTGGTCGGTGGCCGGCAGCCGCAGCGGTGCCAGCGGCGGGTCCAATCCCTCGACGCGCAGTCCGTCCTGGCGAATCGCGGCCAGATGGGCGCCGCGCGCGATCAGTGCCACCTCGGCCCCCGCCTGGCTGAGCCTGGCAGCGTAGAAGCTGCCGATGCCGCCGGCTCCCATGATCGCGATACGCATTCCCCTGCCTCCTGGGCAAGCCGATTTGCAGTGCCCGGACGGGCGGACCCATGGTGACTTGCTGCCTGCCAAGGTAAGGGGTGCGGGCACCGACCGCAACCGGGGGTGGTGATCACTCCGGAGTCATCCGCGCGCCGCGCGCTGCGCCCGGCGGGTTTCCCAGGCGGTCGCGCCCACCACCAGCAGCGCGCCCAGCGCGGTCTGGAGCCTGGGCACCTCGGCGAGGATCCAGGCCGCGAAGGCGGTCGCGTAGAGCACCTGCAGACAGTTGATCAGGGCCACGGTGACGGCGCGGAAATGCACCAGACTGAAGGCGAGCAGGGTATGGGGCAGGGCGGTGAAGGCGACGCCGAGCAGCACCAGCAGGGCCTGCTGTTCGATGTCCAGATCCGCTACCCCGCCGGCAAAGGGCATCATCACCGCGATCACCACCAGCAGTTGCCAGAAGATCGCCACCTTGCCCGGGTAGTGAATGAAATGCCGTCGCTGCAGCACATTGCGGCAGGCATAGAGCACCGCCGAGACGACGCCCCAGAGCACGCCCCGGGTATTGGCGTCGGCCAGGGAGAACTCGGTCACCATCAGCAATACACCGCAGAACACCAGGATCGCGGCGGCCAGGTCCGCACGGGCCGGGCGCGCGCCGTCGAGCAGGGGTTCGAGCAATACCGTGATCACCGGAAAGGTGAACAGCGCGGTGATCGCCACCGCGACGCTGGATACCTGGATGGCGTGGAAATAACTCGCCCAGTGCAGCGCGAAGAGCACACCCAGCACCAGGGCGACGCCGTAATCCCCGGGCCTCGAGAGGCGCACCGATTGGCGGCCGAGCGCCAGCACCGCACCCAGGGCAAGCACCGCGACCACGCTGCGCCAGGCGGTGATGGCCGGCGCCGGCAACGCGATGAGCTTGGCAAACAGTGCCGTGGCCCCGCCCAGTACCATGGCCAGATGCAGACCGATCAGGCTGCGGATGCGCTCGCTCACCCGGGCTGCTGCCGTGCGCAGGACGCCGACGGCGTGCGGCGCCAACCGCGCTGCTCGGCGCGCCGGAACCGATGCCTGGGTGCTATCACCGAAAGACGCTCCAATTGCGGTCTGGGTCTCTGCGTGCCGCCGGTGGCGCGGGGCCGCCACCTTGCCCCAGGGCGCCGGTGAAGACAATCGCCCGGGCCAGCGCGGCACCTCGCACTGTTTGCAGCCGCGGGTGGATCGTAGAGAATGCAGTCGATGGCAAATGTTCCGGGGGCGGACAATGCATAACAATCTCGGCCTGCTGCTCGCCAAGCGGGCGTTTCTCAATCCCGACCGCGAGGCCTATGTCGACAGCCACTCCGACCTGCGCCTGACCTTCGCCGAGCTCAATGCGCGCTGCAACCGCCTGGCCAACGCCCTGCGGGCCGGCGGCGTGCGCCCCGGCGAGCGCGTGGGGCTGCTGCTGATGAACAGCGCGGAGTTCATCGAAGCCTTCTTCGCGCTGGCCAAGATCGGCGCCGTGGTGGTGCCGCTCAACTGGCGTCTGATGGCCGACGAACTGGAATTCATTCTCGCGGACAGTGGCACCCGATGGCTGATTTTCGGCGAGGAATTCCTCGATAACGTTGCCGAATTGTATCGGCGCGGTGACAAGACCGAGATCCAGCACTGGTTGCAGGTATGCGGGAAACAGGAAATCGCGCCCTTTGCCCAGTCCTACCAGGCATTCCGGGATGCGGCGGTGGATGCCGAGCCGGAGCCGGCGGGCCGCGACGACGACATGCTCTACATCATGTACACCTCCGGCACCACCGGGCTACCCAAGGGCGTGGTGCATACCCATGGCACCGCGATCTGGGGCGTGCTGACCATTGCCGCCACCATCGAATATCGGGAGGGAGACCGCTATCTGGCGGCATTGCCCATGTTCCATGTCGGCGCCCTGACGCCCCTGGCGGTCAATGTCTATCGCGGGGTCACTTCGGTGGTCATGCGGGCGTTCGATCCCCGGCTTGCCTGGCAACTCATCGAACGCGAGCAGATCACCGCCGGGCTGATGGTGCCGGCGATGCTCAACTTCATGCTGCAAAGTGGCGGGCATCAGCGCTGTGACTTCAGCGCGCTGCGCTGGATCATGACCGGCGCGGCTCCCGTGCCCGTGGCCCTGACTCTGAAATACGCCGAGTTGGGAATCGGCGTGCTGCAGGTCTATGGACTGACCGAATCCTGTGGTCCGGCCTGCGTCATGGACTCCGAGCACGCCCTGGCCCGCCCGGAATCCACCGGCAAGGCGTTTTTTCACACCGAAGTGCGGGTGGTGGGCGAGGACGGCACCCCCTGCGCGCCCGGTGTGCCGGGCGAAGTGGTGGTGCGCGGCGCCCATGTCATGCGCGAGTACTGGAACCGCCCGCAGGCGACCGCCGAAACCCTGAAGGACGGCTGGCTGTATACCGGCGATGTCGCGGTGATGGACGAAGACGGCTTCGTCGCCATTCAGGACCGCATGAAGGACATGATCATCTCCGGCGGCGAGAACGTCTATCCGGCGGAGATCGAGGGTGTACTCAGCGCCCATCCGCAGATCGTCGAAGCGGCCGTGATCGGCCAGGCCAGCGACAAATGGGGGGAATCTCCGCTGGCAGTCGTGGTGCGCGGGGATGACTCGCTCACCGCAGAAGACGTGCTCGCCTACTGCCACGACAGGCTCGCCGGCTACAAGCGGCCCCAGGCCGTGGAGTTCGTCGACGAGATTCCCCGCAACCCCAGCGGCAAGATCCTCAAACGTGTGCTGCGCGAGCAGTACCCGGGACCGGCGCCGCGTTGATCCCGGGCCGCGGCGCTTTGCTATCATCGGCCGCGCCCGGATAACTTCACAACAGTAGATCTCCACAACAACAGACAGGGGCCACACAGCATGCTCAACAAGTTCGATGACTACCCGATCCACCAGACCGCCGAGCCGCTGGCCATGCCGGCAACCAGCGATCCCAACTTCTACGACCGCACCTGGTTCAATGGCTACGCCAAGGATGGCAGCTGGTATTTCGGGATCGGCCTGGCAGTCTATCCCCATCTGGGCATTCTCGATTGCGCCTTCAGCGTGGTGGAGAAGGGCGGCCGGCAGCACTGCTTCTTCGCCTCCTGCCGCGCGCCCCTGGAGCGCTCCGAGACCCGCTGCGGGCCGTTTCGCATCGAGGTGATCGAACCCATGCGCATCAACCGCGTGGTGCTGGAAGACAACCAGACCGGCATCACCTGCGATCTGACCTTCTCCACCCTCACCGCCGGCATCGAGGAGGCCCGCCAGACCATCTGGAACGGCACCCGCCGGGTGATGGACGCCACCCGTTTCGATCAGTTCGGCCACTGGGCCGGCGAGATCCGCTACCCGGACGGCAGCATCCGCGTCGAGCCGGCGCTGTGTCACGGCACCAAGGACCGCTCCTGGGGCGTGCGCAACTTCGGCAAGTCCGCCAATGCCGGCGCGCCGCAGCCGTCGTCCTCGCTGTTCTTCATCTGGGCACCGCTGTTCTGGGAGGATCACATCTCCCACGCGCTGTCCTTCGAGGGCGCCCGCGGCGAGGCGCTGGCGCGCGAGGCCCTGACCGCGCCGCTCTACAGGACCATCGCCGAAGTGCCCGACCAGGAGCCCGGCATCGAACACATGGCCGCGGTCGCCCATCGCCTCGAGTACGAGCCCGGCACGCGCCGGATCGCCGCCGCCGAAGTGGATCTGACTGATCTGCAGGGCAATGTCCGCACCATCGCCTTCGAGCCCATCCTGCGCTTTCACATGAAGGGGCTGGGCTACTTTCACCCGACCTGGTGCCAGGGGGTATGGCAGGGCGAGATGGCAGTCGGCGGCGAAGTCTTCGATCCGCTGAAGCTGGATCTCGGCGAAGGTCCCAATCTGCACATGCAGCAGGTGGTGCGCGTCAGCGACGGCACTCGTCAGGGCATGGGCGTGCTCGAGCACCTGTGCATCGGCCCCTATGCGCCCTATGGCTTTACCGACTTCTTCTCGGGGGTGTCGCTGTAACCCAGGCGGCCAGAGCCGAGGATTCCGGTCTCGGCAATCCTCGCTCGGCGACGCCGCGAGCCTCGGTTCGCGGTGCCTTTGGGTCCGGCCCCATTGGCCGCGCAGGGCTTGACTCGCTTCGACAAAGCGGCAAGATCCTGCTCGGCCGCCCCGGTGTCGTGAGCGGCCTGCGCGCAGTCGGTAGCCATTCGAAAGGCCAAGGAAGCGGCAGAGGCGGAGATCGGTATCGGCGGTGATCGAACGCTTGCCGTACCATTTTGCTGATGCGCTGCGTACCAGCGTCGCCCGGAGCAGATGGACGCGCCACGAAAATCCGTTGGATTCCTGCCCGTGGGGGCTCCACTCTCTCCGCCCGCATCGAGCCCGCCACGATCGGGAAACGCCGACGCCCGATGGTCATCGTCCTCTCGGTGGTGGAATATCAGCGGCCGACCGCCCGGCGAGATCGAAAAGCGCCGGCGGTGCCGCCAGCGGAACCCAGTGAAAACTAGTCGGGATCGGGAGATTGCATGGCCAAGGCGAAACGGAACGGCAACGGCAACGGCAACGGCAACAACGGCGGCAATCTCGGCTTCGAGGCCGAACTCTTCAAGGCTGCCGACAAACTGCGCGGCAACATGGAGCCCAGCGACTACAAGCACGTCGCCCTGGGCCTGATCTTTCTCAAATACATCTCCGACGCCTTCGAGGCCCGCCACGCCGAACTGCTGGCCGAAGACACGCAGGCCGCCGAGGACAGGGACGAATACCTGGCCGACAACATCTTCTGGGTGCCCAGGGAAGGCCGCTGGTCGTACCTCAAGGCCAACGCCAAGCGCCCCGAGATCGGCACCCTGATCGACGACGCCATGCGTGCCATCGAGAAGGACAACGAGTCGCTCAAGGGCGTGCTGCCCAAGGACTACGCCCGCCCGGCGCTGAACAAGCTGATGCTGGGCGAGCTGATCGACCTTATTGGGACGATTGACCTTATTCAATCGTCCCAACCCTCACCCCAGCCCTCTCCCAAAGGGAGAGGGCGCAAAGACACGGCACATCCCTCCTCCCAAGCAGGCGCAGACACCAGCACTGAACTCCCCTCTCCCCCTGGGAGAGGGGGAGAGGGGCACATCCGTCGAGCCCGCTCGACGGATGTGCTCGGCCGCGTCTACGAATACTTCCTGAGCCAGTTCGCCGGCGCCGAGGGCAAGCGCGGCGGCGAGTTTTACACTCCGCGTTCGGTCGTGCGCGTGCTGGTGGAAATGCTGGAGCCCTACCAGGGCCGCGTCTACGACCCCTGCTGCGGCTCCGGCGGCATGTTCGTACAGAGCGAGAAATTCGTGCTCGAACACGGCGGGCGCATCGGCGACCTCGCCATCTACGGCCAGGAGAGCAACTACACCACTTGGCGCCTGGCCAAGATGAACCTGGCCGTGCGCGGCATCGACTCCGACATCCGCTGGAACAACGAAGGCAGCTTCCACAAGGACGAGCTGCGCGACCTGCGCTTCGACCACATCCTCGCCAACCCGCCCTTCAATATCTCCGACTGGGGCGGCGACCGGCTGCGCGAAGACCCGCGCTGGACCTTCGGCGTGCCTCCGGTCGGCAACGCCAACTACGCCTGGCTGCAACACATCCACTGGCACCTGGCACCCTTTGGGACCGCCGGCGTGGTACTGGCCAACGGCTCCATGAGCTCCAACCAGAGCGGCGAAGGCGACATCCGCAAGGCCATGGTCGAGGCCGACGCCGTGGACTGCATGGTCGCCCTGCCCGGCCAGCTGTTCTACTCCACCCAGATCCCCGCCTGCTTATGGTTCCTCGCCCGCGACAAATCCGGCCGTTCGCTCCCCTCTCCCGCTAGCGGGAGAGGGGCTGGGGGAGAGGGCCGCGACCGGCGCGGTGAAGTGCTGTTCATCGACGCCCGCAACATGGGCACGCTGGTCGACCGCACCCGGCGCGAACTCAGCGAAGCCGACATCCAGAAAATCGCCGACACCTATCACGCGTGGCGTTCCGCCCCGCGTGACCCTCACCCCGGCCCTCTCCCAGGGGGAGAGGGGGAAAAGACGAACTACAAAGGGGGATTTGATTTTTCAGGGTTGGTGGCGACCACCCGGGAGCTGCGCAAGAAGCAAACACCGGCGGAAGCCGTCATGTGGGAGCTGCTTCGTAACCGCCAGTTCATGGGACTGAAGTTTCGTCGGCAGCACCAGATCGGTGAATACGTGGCTGACTTTTATTGCGACGAACACAGACTGGTGGTCGAACTGGATGGCGCAATCCATACCACCGAGACGCAAGCCAGAAAAGACAAAACCCGCGATGCCTACATGACATCACTGGGCCTGACCGTCGTCCGCATACCCAATGCCGTCCTCCTCGCCGACCCCAAAGCCACCCTCGAACAAATTGCAGCCAATCTCTCCTCTCCCCCTGGGAGAGGGGCCGGGGGTGAGGGTGTCGCGGTCTACCGCGACATCCCCGGCTTCTGCAAAAGCGCCACGCTCGATGAAATCCGCAAACACGGCCATGTGCTCACCCCCGGCCGCTACGTCGGCGCCGAAGCCGCCGAAGACGATGGCGAAGCCTTCACCGACAAGATGCAACGGCTCAGCGCGCAGTGGCGCGAGCAGCAGCAGGAAGCGGCGCGGCTGGATGAGGCCATCGAGGCCAACCTGCAGGCGCTGGGCTTTTGAACGCTGCGTTGATCAGGCGCCCATCCCGCACCCACAATAAACACAGCGTTTAACTAGGGATGCTCCGTCCGCCATGCACAACGCAACCGATAACCGTGACGCGGCTGCAGAACATCGGCCTGCTGCGCGAAATCACCGGCTACGCCCGCAACCGCCGCTTTCGCTTAGAGCCGTACTTGCAGCTGTTCGAGGAGGCGGCATGAGCACGGCGGTGGGCAATGCGATGCTTCGCGAGGAGCAGCAGGAAGCGGCGCGGCCGGATGCGGCGATCGGGGCCAATTTGAGGGAGCTTGGGTATGGGGGGTGAGTGGGAAACAGCGAAGATCGGTGATGTCTGCCTGCGGGTAACCAAGGGAACAACTCCCACGACAGGCGGCGGAGCATTCTCCGATAGCGGGATCGCGTTTATCAAAGTGGAGGCAATAACCGAAAGCGGTGGATTCCTCCCCGAGAAATTCGCTTATATCGATGCTGAAACGGATGAACGACTCGCTCGCTCTCGTCTGAAAGAGCACGACATTCTCTTCACGATTGCGGGAACCATCGGCAGGGTTGCTCAAGTGACGAGTGACGTTCTTCCGGCAAACACAAACCAAGCCGTCGCAATCGTTCGCCCACGCCGCGATATGATCTATCCGCGGTTCCTGTACTACGCTCTCCGTGACAGCAACAGAATTCAGCTTGCACAATCAAAGGTCGTACAGTCTGTACAGGCCAACTTCAGTCTTGGTGAACTTGGGGCGATTGAGCTTCCATTACCGCCTCAAGCCGAACAACGCGCCATTGCCCATATCCTCGGCACGCTGGACGACAAGATCGAACTCAACCGCCGCCGCAACCAGACCCTGGAGGCCATGGCCCGCGCCCTGTTCAAGGACTGGTTTATTGATTTTGGGCCAGTGCGGCGCAATGCCGCAAAGGCCCAAAATCAACCCTCACCCGGGCTGCGCCCACCCTCTCCCAGCGGGAGAGGGTTTGAAAACACTGCCCATGAACCTCCCCCCTCTCCCCCTGGGAGAGGGGCCGGGGGTGAGGGTTTGATCGAAGGTTTGACCTGCGATCACTTATTCCCCGACCACCTCGATGACGATGGCAAGCCGGAGGGGTGGAAGATGGTTCCTTTGGATGGCATCGCCGAACTCGTAACCACGAGCGTGTCACCAGGCAAATCACCAGACACCGTTTTCGAGCACTACAGCATTCCGGCATTTGACGCCGGACGCATGCCAGCGATGGAGCTAGGTGAGTCGATCAAAAGCAATAAATACATCGTTGATGCCGATGTGGTTCTGGTGTCGAAACTGAATCCGCAGACTCCCCGTGTCTGGTTGCCGTCGGTTGCGACCGATCGCGCCGTCTGCTCGACCGAGTTCATGCAGTTCGTCCCACGCGATCGCAAGAACAGACCGTTCCTCTACTGCCTCATGACCTCTGAGCTAATGCAGGAAGAAGTGCTCAAGCATGTAACGGGATCAACCGGAAGCCGCCAGCGGGCGCAACCTTCCCAGATTGCAAAGGTCGATGTGCTCATTCCGCAGTCTGACATCTTGACGGCGTTTAACCATCAGGTTGCGTCGATCCTGCGTGCTGTCGTCGACAATCAGCGCGAATCTCAAACCCTCGCCCAACTCCGTGACACCCTGCTGCCCAAGCTCATTTCTGGTGAAATTCGAATGAACCCGTTGCACTTTCTGGAGAGTGAGGGTCGACAGTCATGAATATCCTTGAAGACATTCTGAAGTGGTCAAAAGATCGTCCCTTATGGCAACGCGAAGCCCTGCGCCGTCTCGTTATCAACGGAGTCCTCTCCGACGCGGACATCAACGAATTGGCTGAAATCTGTAAGAGCGGCCATGGTTTTGCCGAGCAGCGGGACACCATGCCGTTTGGCAAGGAACACGTACCGAGCCAGACCGCGGGTGCCCCCGTATCGCTCGTTTCGATCTTCCATCATCGCGGGGTGAATGCGTTGGCAGAGGATCAGACTCTCAGGTTCGGCCCTGGTCTTACGGTCGTCTACGGCGACAACGGTGCAGGCAAGACCGGTTACATCCGAATTCTCAAGAGCGCGTGTAGGGCGCGCGGGGCTGAGAAAATCCTGGGCAACGTGGTTTCTGGCACGACACCGCTCGCGCCCGTCGTCGCCATCAAATACAAAGTCGGCACGGAACCCGATCCTCTGGAGTGGGCGGGCGGCAACGAAGACGAGTTCATTTCGCGCATAAGCGTTTTCGACACGCAATGCGCCGCCGTCTATCTCACCGAGAAAACCGACGTTGCCTTCCGACCGTTCGGTCTTGATCTGTTCGACAAGCTCGTGAGGACGTGCAAAGCTATTCGCACGCAGCTCGAATCCGAGCAGCGCGCGCTCGGCGCGAGCGCATTGACCGCCGTGCAGGCGGCTATCCCAGAAGGTACGGCCGTAGCGAAATTCCTTGCGAATGTAAGTTCGCTGACTAAGCCGGAGGCGGTGCAGGCGCTCGCGGAGCTCTCGCCCGAGGAAGAAGCGCGTCTCGCGCTTCTCGAAAAATCCCTGCTGGACTTGCAAGCCAACGATCCCGAGAAGCTGATCCGGCAGCTCACCGTGCGCGCCGGACGGGTTCAGGCGCTGGTCCGTCACATCAAGGAGGTCGAAGCGGCCCTGTCGGATGACGCCCTGAAGACGGTGTTGGATGCGCGGGCTGAGGGACGCCGCAAGAGCCAGGAAGCCAAGCGCTTGCGCGAGGCTACGTTCCCGCAAGGTCTCTTGCAGGGAACGGGGACCGATGCGTGGACGGCGCTCTGGGAGTCGGCGCGGCGTTTCTCGCAGGAGCAGGCGTATCAGGACAAGCCGTTCCCGGTCGTCGGGGACGGTGCGCAGTGCGTGCTCTGTCAGCAGGACCTCGATCACGCCGCCGCCCACCGGCTAAAGCAGTTCGAGGACTTTGTGGCTTCGACGGTCGAGCGCGAACTCCGCCAAATCAGGGACACGTTCACACGGCAGCGAAAAGCATTCGCCGATCTCAAGACGACGACCGAGGCGGTTGATGAAACGCTCAAGGAAATTCGCATCGAGCACGAACCCGTGGCAGACGCTATCAGCGCGGCGCTGGCAGCCGACGAGAAGCGCCGGGCCGCCATATTGTTGGCCCTCACAGAAAATAAGGACCTGGCCGCCGACTGTGCGGCCCTCGTGTCCGTCACCGCCGGAGCCGAGGGGCTGTCGGTGCAGATTGAGGAGCGCATCAATACGCTACGCACCAGCGCAAACGACCAGACACGCAAGAGCATGACCGCCGAGGCCCAGGAGCTGCGCGCCCGGAAGCTCCTAGCCACGCATCAGCAGACGGTCTTCGATGACATCGAGCGCCGGAAGAAATACGCTGCCTACGGCCTATGTATCGACGACACGAAGACGCAGGCGATTACGGCCAAGAGCACGGCCATTACCAAGACCGTTGTTTCGCAGAAGCTCAAGAAGAGCTTCCAGGACGAGCTGGTCAATCTTTCGTTTCGCCATGTCGAAATCGAACTGAAAGAGCTGGGCGGCGCGGATGGTGTCTTCTATCATAAGCTCGTTCTCACGCGCGCGCCCGGTGTCGAGCTACCGAAGGTCGTGAGCGAAGGTGAACAGCGGTGCCTTTCCATTGCCGCGTTCTTCGCCGAACTCAGCACGGCCGACGATTCCTCCGGCATTGTATTCGACGATCCAGTGTCCTCTCTGGATTTTCAGTGGCGAAACGGCGTGGCGAGGCGACTGGTACAGGAATCGAAGACGCGGCAGGTCGTCGTCTTCACGCATGATGTCGTGTTCCTGCTCTCGCTCCGGCAATACGCCGACGAACTTGGCATTGAACCGCTCGACCAGCATGTTCGCAACCAGTCCAAGGGCGCGGGCGTGTGCGCGGAAGAGTTGCCGTGGGTAGCGCTCCCAGTGAAGAAGAAAATCGGATACCTCAACAATTGCTGGCAGGCCGCCGACAAGCTTTCACGCGACGGATATCAGGATGCCTACGAGAAGGAGGCGAAATATCTTTACGGGCTGCTCCGCGAAGCGTGGGAGCGCGCGCTTGAAGAGGTGCTTCTGGGCGGCGTTGTCGAGCGCTACAGGCCAGGCGTGCAGACGCTGCAGATCGCGCAGATTGCCGACATCAGCGCCGAGGATTGCCGGGCCGTCGAGACGGCCATGGCGAAATGCTCAACATGGCTTCCCGGCCACGACAAAGCCGCTGCGGCCCGTGCGCCCGTACCTGCGCCGGCAGAGCTCAAAGCCGACGTTGACTCACTTGAGACCTGGGTTAAGGCGATTCGCAAGCGACGGGGTTAGAAACTGGTGAATGGCGTAATCAGATGTGATCGTTTAGACGATCTGGTCATGCCTCATGAGAGGAAATGCAAATGACCCGCATCCCCGTCAACCCCGAACTGCTGATCTGGGCGCGTGAGCGCGCCGGTTTGGATACTCTCGCGCTGGCGGGACGCTTTCCCAAACTCGCGGAATGGGAAGCCGGGGAGCTGCAACCGACCCTGCGGCAGCTGGAAAACTTCGCTCGCGCGGTGCACGTGGCCGTTGGCTTTCTGTTCCTGCCAACGCCACCCCAGGAGCCGCTGCCGATTCCCGATTTCCGCCTGCCTGCCGGCAGGCAGGCACTGGCAGATCGCGATCTGAGTCGGCCCAGCCCCAATCTGCTCGACACCATTTACCTGTGCCAGCAACGGCAGGATTGGTTTCGCGACTATGCCCGCGTGCACGCGCTGCCCGCGCTGGACTTTACTGGGAGCGCCACTCTGCAGGATCCGCCCGAGCGCGTTGCCGAGGAGATGCGGCAAACGCTTGAGATCAGCATTGCCGAGCGGCAGCAAAGCGCGACCTGGACCGACGCCCTGCGCCAGCTAATCAGCAAGGCCGAGGATGCTGGCGTGCTGGTGATGGCCAGCGGTGTGGTCGGCAGCAACAGCCACCGGAAATTGGACGTGGCGGAGTTTCGCGGCTTTGCACTGGCGGATGATCTGGCGCCGCTGGTGTTCATCAATGGCGCCGACAGCAAGGCGGCGCAGATGTTTACTCTGGCCCATGAGCTGGCGCACCTGTGGCTGGGTGAGAGTGGCATTTCCGACCCCGAGGCCGGCCGGCTGGCCGAGCCGGGTATCGAGCGTTGGTGCAACGCCGTGGCGGCCGAGTTTCTGATGCCGATGGCCCTGCTGCGGCAGGACTATCACCGCGGTGTGCCTATGTCCGACGAAATCCAGCGCTTGGCGCGCCGCTTCAAGGTCAGCACGCTGGTCGCCCTGCGCCGCCTGTTCGATGCAGGCTTTATCGACGAACCCACCCTGTGGCAGAGCTACCACGAAGAGCTGGCGCGCGTTCGCACGCTGGACCCGGGCGGCAGCGGCGGCGGCGACTTCTATCGCACGCTCGGTGCGCGCACCGGCAAGCGCTTTGCACGCGCCGTGCTGTCGAGCACGCTCGAAGGGCAAACGCTGTTTCAAGATGCCTTCCGCATGCTGGGCGTGCGCAAGACCTCCACCTTCTATGAAGCCGCACGCGAGCTGGGGGTGATGCTATGACCTACCTGCTCGATGCCAACGTGTTTATCCAGGCCAAGAACCTGCACTACGGGCTGGATTTCTGCCCGGCCTTTTGGCAATGGCTGCTCGACAACCATGCCGCAGGTCGCGTGTTAAGCATCGACAAGGTGGCCGACGAAATCGCCGCAGGCGGCGACGAGCTGACCGACTGGATGCGTGGCCACGGCAATGGCCTGTTCGTGAAGACCGGCGCGGCAGTGGCCGCCCAGTTCGGTGCGGTGAGTACCTGGGCCACGCAGCAACAGTACGAACCGGCGGCTATCAACACTTTCCTGCAGGTAGCCGACTACTACCTGATAGCCCACGCCCTGGCAGACGGACATGTAGTGATCACCCACGAAGTTCCCGCCAACTCGGCCAAGCGCATCAAGATTCCCAATGCCTGCATCGGCCTGAATCTGCGCTTCATGACCCCTTACGAGATGCTGCGCGGGGAACGGGCGCGATTTGTGCTAGGGAGGACACCGTGAGCGACATGAAGACCTGCTTCAAGCGGGTGGATTACGATCTGTCCAACCTGCTGCACTACCTCGATATCGGCGACATTGGCCTGCCCGACATCCAGCGTCCCTTCGTGTGGTCCAACGCCAAGGTGCGCGACCTGTTCGACTCGATGTATCGCGGCTTCCCGGTGGGCTACTTTCTATTCTGGGAGAACGCCCAGACCAATGGCGTGAAGCAGATCGGCGTGGGCCACAAGGCGCACAGCGCCCCCTCGCGGCTGATTGTCGATGGCCAGCAACGGCTGACTTCGCTCTATGCCGTGTTTCGTGGCAAGCGGGTGCTGGACGAGGACTACCGCGAGCGCAAGATCGAGATTGCGTTCTGCCCGCGCACCGGTGCCTTCGAGGTGGCCGATGCGGCGATCAAGCGCGACCCGGAGTGGATTCCCAACATCTCCGAGCTGTGGGCTTCGGGTAATTCCAGCTTCAAGATGGTCAAGGGCTTCCTCAAGACGCTGGAAGTCAAGGCCGAACTGAGCGAGGACGAGGAAGAGCAGATCAGCCACAACCTCGACCGGTTGTTCGACCTTCAGAAGTATCCGTTCACGGCATTGGAGATCGCGTCAACCGTGGACGAGGAGCAGGTGGCCGACATCTTCGTTCGGATCAACAGCGAAGGCGTGAAACTCAACCAGGCCGACTTCCTGCTGACCCTGCTGTCGGTGTTCTGGGATCAGGGCCGGGCGGAGCTGGAGCAGTTCTGCCGGCGCTCGCGGCAGCCCCCTGTCGCCAGCGGGCAGGCCTCCCCCTTCAACCACTTCATTGAGCCCGACCCGGACCAGATGTTGCGGGTATCGGTGGCGCTGGGGTTCTCCCGTGGGCGTCTGAAGAGCGTGTATCAGGTCCTGCGCGGCAAGGACCTGGAGACAGGCGAGTTCTCCAGTGCGCACCGCGATGCCCAGTTCAAGGTGTTGCAGCAGGCCCAGGCCAAGGTGCTGGACCTGACCTGCTGGCATCAGTTCCTGAGTGCGCTGGTGGGCGCGGGCTTTCGCAGCGGCGAGATGATCTCGTCGAAAAATGCGTTGCTGTATGCCTATGCGGTGTATCTGATTGGCCGCACGCAATGCAGGGTGCCCGAGCACCAGTTGCAAAAGGTGATCGGCCGCTGGTTCTTCTTCGCCAGCCTGACGGGGCGCTACACCAGCTCGCCCGAGTCGGTGATGGACGGTGACCTCAACCGCTTGCGCGGCGTCAACGACGCGGCGCGGTTCGTCGCGGTGCTTGACGAGTTGATCGGCAATCAGTTGACCGGCGACTTCTGGACGACCACGCTGCCCGCCGCTCTCCACAGTTCATCGGCGCGCAATCCAGAGCTGTTCGCTTATGTGGCTGCCCAGAATCGCCTGAACGCGCCCGTGCTGTTCTCGCACAAGAAAGTCAGCGAACTGCTGGACCCGGCGCTGAGGACAAAGAAAAAATCCTTGGAACGGCATCACCTGTTCCCCCGTGCGTGGCTGGAGAGTGAGGGCGAGGACGATCGCAAGATCATCAATCAGATGGCCAACTACGCCCTGCTGGAGTGGCCCGAGAACATCGACATCAGCGATACGCCACCGACGCAGTATGTGCCGAAGGTCCGCGAACGGTTCAGCGCCGAGGAATGGCAGCGGATGCAGGAACTGCACGCCCTGCCCGAGGGCTGGGAGCAGATGGCCTATGCCGACTTTCTGGTGGAACGCCGCAGGCGGATGGCGGACATCGTGCGGCGCGGTTTCGAGACGCTGAGGTGAGTGGATGACCCGCATCCACGCCAACCTCGAGTCGCTGACCTGGGCGCACGAGCGTGCCGGGCTGGAAGCACTTGCGCTGGCGGCTTGGCAGTGCATATGCCGGTGCGGCAACACCCAGGGAGGGACCCGATGAACAAGACCTACCAGCCACCCTTCCAACTGACCCACCGCATGACCGAGGCGATGACCGGCATCGCTGAGCTGTTGGGCGCGTGGAAGGCGGTGAGTGCGGAGGCCCTGCGGCCGGAGCTGCGGCGCGGAAACCGCATCCGCAGCATCCAGGCCTCGCTGGCGGTGGAGCAAAACAAGCTGACGCTGGAGCAAGTCACTGCGGTGCTGGAGGGCCGGCACGTGCTGGGGTCTCCGCGCGAGATCCAGGAGGTGCGCAATGCGTTTGCCGCCTACGAGTCGATGGGCCAGTGGCAGCCGGATAGTGTGGAGGACCTGCTGGCCGCGCATGGGGTGATGATGGCGACGCTGGTGGACGATGCGGGGCAGTGGCGGCGCGCTGGCGTTGGCGTGATGGCGGGCGACAAGGTGATCCACATGGCGCCCCCGGCCAGCCAAGTGCCGCGCCTGATGCAGCAACTGCTGCACTGGCTGGCCAGCACCGAAGCGCATCCGCTGATTGCATCGGCGGCGTTCCACTACGAGTTCGAGTTCATCCATCCCTTCAGCGACGGAAACGGGCGCATGGGGCGGCTATGGCAAAGCCTGATCCTGAGCCGCTGGCAGCCTGTGCTGGCCTACCTCCCGGTGGAAACGGTGATCAAGCGCCGCCAGCAGGCGTACTACGATGAGCTGGCAGCTGCCGATGAGCGGGCCGATTGCTCAGGGTTCATCGAGTTCATTCTGACCGCGATCAAGGAGAGCCTGCACGAAGCCATCCGGCCCGGGCAGGGCCACGAAACGCCGGGGAAAACGCCGGGGAAAACGCCGGGGAAAACGCCAGACCTCATCCTGACCTTGCTGGCCGAGACCCCAGCCTTGTCCATTCCAGAGCTTGCCGAGTGCATCGGCAAGTCGGCGAGCGCGGTCGAACGCACAATTCGCAAGCTGCGTAAGGCTGGCCGTCTGGAACGTATCGGTCCCGCTAAAGGCGGACAGTGGAAAGTGCTGGAACCGGACGTATCCAGGGAGAATCCCTGATGGCCTTTCTCTCCGAAGCCCAACTGGAAACCGCATTGCTGGAGCAGTTGGCCGCGCTGGGCTTCGCCTGTGCCTCGGACGACCTCATCGGCCCCGATGGCAGGCAACCGGAGCGGAAAGCCTACGACGAGGTGGTGCTCAAGGCGCGACTCGTCGCCGCCGTGGCGCGGCTGAACCCGACGCTGCCGGCGGAGGCGCAAGCCGACGCCATGCGCCGCCTGACGCAATCGGAACTGCCCAAGCTGCTGGAGGAGAACCGCCGCATCCACCGGCTGCTGACCGACGGCGCCGCGGTGGAGTACTACGGCGAGGACGGCGTGCTTACCGGCGGCACGGTGCGGCTGATCGACTTCGAACGGCCTGCCAACAATGACTGGTTGGCGGTGCAGCAGTTCACGGTGATTGCCGGCCAGGCCAGGCGCCGCCCGGACGTGGTGGTGTTCGTCAACGGCTTGCCGCTGGCGGTGGTGGAACTCAAAGCCCCCGGCGGCGAGAACGCCACCCTGGCCGGGGCTTTCAACCAACTGCAAACCTACAAGCACCAGATTCCGGCGCTGTTTCACTGCAATGCCTTGTTGGTGACCTCCGACGGCCTGTCGGCCCGGGTCGGTTCGCTGTCGGCGGACCCCGAGCGCTTCATGCCCTGGCGCACCACCGATGGCACGCGCATCGAGCCCAAGGGCATGTCGGAGATGGCCACGCTGATCGAGGGTGTGTTCGAGCCCGGGCGCTTCCTCGACCTGCTGCGTCACTTCACCGTGTTCGGTGAGAGCCCATCCGGGTTGATCAAGATCATCGCCGGCTACCACCAGTTCCACGCAGTGAAGAAGGCGGTGATCTCGACACTGCGGGCGAGCCAGCGGCCCGATCAACCCAGAACGGCCGAGGACCCGGCCGAGTACGGACTGCCCAGCGTCAAGGACCAGCCGCCCGGCGACCACAAGGCCGGGGTGATCTGGCACACCCAGGGTTCGGGCAAGAGCCTGCTGATGGCCTTTTACGCCGGCCTGCTGGTGGCCGACCCGCGCATGGCCAATCCCACGCTGGTGGTGCTCACCGACCGCAACGACCTGGACGACCAGTTGTTCGCGACCTTCGCCATGTGCAAGGACCTGCTGCGCCAGACGCCGGTGCAGGCGCAGGATCGCGAGCACCTGCGCACCCTGCTGGGCCGCGCTTCCGGCGGCGTGATTTTCACCACCTTGCAGAAATTCTCTCCCGCACTCCCCTCTCTCTCTGGGAGAGGGGCCGGGGGTGAGGGTGACGGGCAAATGCCCGTCTTGACCGACCGCTCCAACGTCGTGGTCATCGCCGACGAGGCGCACCGCAGCCAGTACGGCTTCAAGGCGAAGGTGGCCAGCAAGACCGGCGAGATCGCCTATGGCTTCGCCAAGTACCTGCGCGACGCGCTGCCCAATGCCTCCTTCATCGGCTTCACCGGCACGCCGATCGAAGCCACCGATGTGAATACTCCGGCGGTGTTCGGCCACTACATCGACATCTATGACATCAGCCGCGCGGTGGAAGATGGCGCCACGGTGCCGATCTACTACGAATCCCGGCTCGCGCGCATCGAACTGGACGAGGCCGAGAAGCCACGCATCGATGCGGAGATCGAGGCGCTGCTGGAGGACGAGGACGAACCCAGCGCGGAGCGCGCCAAGCAGAAATGGAGCACCGTGGAAGCGCTGGTCGGCAGCGACAAGCGCCTGGCGCTGGTGGCCGCCGACCTGGTGCAGCACTTCGAGGACCGGGTGGCGGCGCTCGATGGCAAGGCCATGGTGGTGTGCATGAGCCGGCGCATCTGCGTGGCGCTTTACGATCAAATCATCAAGCTACGCCCCGACTGGCACAGCAACGATGACAACGCTGGCCGCATCAAGATCGTGATGACCGGCGCGGCCTCTGACCCGCCCGAGTGGCAGCAGCACATCGGTAACAAGACCCGGCGCGATCTGCTGGCCAAGCGCGCTCGTGACCCTAAGGGCCCCCTGCAACTGGTGATCGTGCGCGACATGTGGCTGACCGGCTTCGACGCGCCCGCCATGCACACTCTGTACATCGACAAGCCGATGCGCGGCCACGGCCTGATGCAGGCCATCGCGCGCGTCAACCGCGTGTTCCGCGACAAGCCGGCGGGCCTGATCGTCGATTACATCGGCATCGCCCAGAACCTGAAATCCGCACTGGCGCAGTACTCCAAGCCCGACCAGGACAAGACCGGCATCGACGAGCGCGAGGCCGTGGCGGTGCTGCTGGAGAAGTACGAGATCGTGCGCGACATGTTCCACGGTTTCGACTACCGCACGGCCTTGAGCGGTACGCCCGGCGAACGACTGGCGATGATGGCCAGCGCCATCGAATGGATACTCGACAGGCAGCAGCAATGGGCGGCGGCGGAAAAGACGCCAGAGGCTTCGAGGCAGGCGCAGCGGCGCTTTGCCGATGGCGTATTGGCGCTGTCCAAGGCCTTTGCATTGGCTTCAAGCTCCGATGAAGCGCGCGGCATCCGCGAGGAAGTCGGCTTCTTCCAGGCCATTCGCGCCGCGCTGGTCAAGACAGCTTCCCGCGCCGGTGCGACACGCCAGGATCGCGAGCTGGCCATCCAGCAGATCGTCAGCCGCGCCGTGGTGTCGACGGAGATCGTCGATATCCTGGCCGCCGCCGGTATCCAGACGCCGGACATCTCCATTCTATCCGACGAGTTCCTGCTCGAAGTGCAGCAGATGGAGAAGAAGAATCTGGGCCTGGAAGCGCTGCGCAAGCTGCTGGGTGACAGCATCCGCTCGCGCAGCCACAGCAACGTGGTCGAGACCCGCGCCTTCACCGAACGGCTGCAAGACGCCATCGCCCGCTACCACGCCAACGCCATCACCACCGCCGAGGTGCTGCAGGAGCTGATCGAGCTGGCCCGGGACATCCGCGCCGCGCGCAATCGCGGCGAGGAGCAGGGCCTGTCCGACGCGGAGATCGCCTTCTACGACGCGCTGGCGGAGAATGAATCCGCCGTAGCAGTCATGGGTGACGACAAGCTACGCGTGATTGCCCACGAGTTGCTGGTGTCCTTGCGCGAAAACGTGGCGGTGGACTGGGCCCACCGCGAATCGGCGCGCGCCCGGCTGCGGGTGCTGGTCAAGCGCATCCTGCGCAAGTACGGCTACCCGCCCGACCTGCAGGACGCGGCGGTGCAGACGGTGTTGCAGCAGGCCGAGGTCCTTTCCGAAGCCTGGACGGCCTGAGGGCCACGTAAATCGACAGCTATCTTGAACGGAGACGGCTTTCTGATAATATGCGCGCTCCCACAGGTACGGAGCGTGCGGTGCCCGGGCCGAGACACTGAATGGCCGGGTGGCGGTGCGCAACCAACGTCCGCGAGGCAGTCATGAAAGCAGAGATTCACCCTCCCTACGGCAAGCTGACCGCGACCTGCAGTTGCGGCAATATTGTCGAAGTGGGGTCTACCCTGAGCGAGAGTATTCACCTCGACGTGTGTTCGGCTTGTCATGCCTTCTATACCGGCAAGCAGAAGATTGCCGATGCCGGTGGCCGTATCGATCGCTTCAACAAGCGCTTCGGTGCCATGGCGGCCAAGCCCTGACGGCATCGCACGTCCCGTCATGACTCGTAGCGCGCTCGGGATGCGGATCCCGGGCGCGTTTTGCTTTCTGTGCTGGCTTATCCTTTCATTGCCCCTGCACGCCGATCCCTGCACGCCCGCCGGGCACGGCGAATCGGTGCGGGTTGCGCGTGTCACCGACGGGGACACCATTGTTCTCGGTGACGGGCGCCGCGTCCGCCTGATCGGCGTCAACACGCCGGAGTTGGGCCGCGATGGTGCGCCGGACCAGCCCCTGGCGCGGGCAGCGCGGCAGCGGCTGCGGCAAATGCTGGCCGAGGCGCCACTGGTCCTGTACCCGGGCGACCAACGCCGCGATCGCCACGGGCGCTGGCTCGCATACCTCGAAGTGGGCGGTGACAGCGTCGAGCGCGAACTCGTGGCTCGCGGCCTCGCCTATCATGTCGCGATACCGCCGAATCTCGGCTTGGCCGAGTGTCTGCGAATGGCCGAGGCGGGTGCACGGTCAGCGCGCCTGGGCCTGTGGGGCCTGGAGAGCGCCGGGCCGGTGGCGAGCGACGCCGTGAGCACCGGCGGTTATCAGCGGGTGCGGGGGCGTGTCGAACGCCTGTTGTTCGGCGACGCCTGGTGGATCGAATTCGCGGGGGGATTTCGCGCCGTGATCTATCCGGAGCATCAGCGCTATTGGAACCGGGACGAGTTGACCGGCTGGCGCGGCCAGGTCATCGAAGTGCGCGGCTGGGTCTACCGCAGCAGGCGCGGCGAGTGGCGCCTGCGTCTGCCGACACCGGATGCCCGGCTGCAGGATCTGCGCTGAGGTCAGCCACTGTTGGCCAGGTCCACCCGGGCAGTGGAGATCCGTTCCAGATTGCGCAATTGTCGCCGCAATGGCCGCCAAGCATAGAGAAACATGTCCAGCGGGCGCCACAGCGCGACCCAGCCGAGAATCAGCGCGCCCTCGGAGAGGAAGTCGGCGAACAACCCGTGGAGACGGTTTTCGATCAGTCCGCTGAAGCCGAGGCATGCCGCCAGAAATAGCCCGCCCATGGCCAGCGCCGCCCGCGCTTCGCGGAGATGCGCGCGCAGGCCGCGCCGCGCCTCGCGGGCCAGGCCGGAGAAGTAATGATGGATCGCCTCCGCCACTTGGGTGGCGGCGGGATCTTGCTGCTCGCCAGCGGGCAGGTGCAACAGAATCTTGAAAGGCGCACCGGCGGGCAATTCCTCCACCGCACCCAGGAGATAGCGCTCGGCATCCGCATCCAGATCCCGCTCCCGGAAGGGCGATGGGTCCAGTGTGTTGAACAGCTGGACGATGCGGCTGAGGTGCATCTCGATGAGGAAAACACCATGTTCGCGGCGATAGGGCAGGGCAGGCACGACGAAGACTCCGGGCTGTGGGCGGCGGCCTGCGGCAGGCTGCGCGGATGATGGCGGCGGACAGAGGTATGACGTGGCGGGCGGGGCGCCGGGACGCCGGGCTGGTGCGGTCGCGCGGTTTTCGTCGGCAGACCCTGCTGATGCTGGCGCTGATGGCCGCGCTGGCTCTGGGGGTGCAGCCCTCGTGGGCTTCCGGTCTGACCGCGGGAGAAGCGCTTTTTCTGCGCGCCAACGTTGAATTCACGCTGTTCCACGAACTCGGCCACATGGTAATCGATGAACTGGAACTGCCGGTGCTGGGTACCGAGGAAGACGCGGCCGACCGGATCGCGGTGATCGCCATGTTGTTACGCCATCGCGCCCAACCCGTCGAGGAGATGATCCCCTGGCTGTTCGCGGTGGCCGGCGACTGGTACACCGAGTGGGAGTTGGGGGATGGGCGCCGCGGCGGCGGGGCAATCCCTTACTGGGCGCAGCACCCACTGGAGATTCAGCGTTTTCACAATATCGTCTGCCTGGTGTTCGGCAGTGATCCGCAAACCCTAGAGGGGCTGGTGGATACCGAGCTGTTGCCATTCCCGCGCGCCATGTCCTGCGAACGCGAATACCGCCTGGCGAAGCGCGCAGTACAGTGGGTCTTGGCGACCTACGGCCCCGAGGTCGGCGCAGGTGGTGGTGCCGCGATCCGTGTGCGCTATCTGCCGCCGGAGCCCCCGCAGCGCGCGCTGGCCGCTTGGGTCGCAGCCAGTGGGATTCCCGAAGCCGCGGGCGCCCGGCTGGCGGCCAGCCTGCGACTGCCCCGGGAGATCACCGTCGAGTTCAGCCATTGCGCAGACAATCCCGATGCGTTCTGGCGTCGGGATCTGCAGTTGGTTTCGATCTGCTATCAGTTGCTGGAACATTTTCTGGAGCTGGGTCGCTATCGGATCGCCCATAGTGCGCGCGCCTGTGCGATTCCCGAAGTGCGCCGGTGGATGGGCGAGCTGCTTTCCTGCCCGCGCCAATAAGGGGAGCCTTCAGGTGCCCCGCACGCGGGTTGCACCGCAACGTGTGCAGCGCAACAGGGTCACCAGCTTGCCGGACTTGACGTCGAAGCGCTGTCCGTTGCTGACCTGCCAGGCGTGGTGACCGTATTGACAAAGGCCCAGGCGGCGAGGCTTGCGCGGTTTGAATTCGAGGATATCCGCCATCGCGAGCTGGCCTTCCGCCATGGACCGGGCTTGCCGATGCTGACCATTGTGCGCCAGCCGCGCACCGCCGGCCAGTATCCGACATGATCTGGCGCAGGTCGGCGTCGGATCGCCATTGAAATCGGCCGCTGGCTGCCCCAGATAGGACTCCAGTTACCAACCGATCCCGAGGACAGCCCATGCGACAGGAACGCCTCACCAACGCGCTGCTGGACGCCCTGGCCGATGCGCAGTCGATCGCCGTGGGCCGCGACCACACCGCCCTGGAGCCGGTTCACCTGCTCAGCGCGCTGTTGCGCGACGGCGGCGGTGCGACGCGCCCGCTGTTGTCCCAGGCGGGCTTCGACCTGCCCGGTCTGGAAGGAGAGCTGGAAGCTCAGCTGGAACGCCTGCCCGTGGTGAAGAATCCGACCGGAGAGGTCGGCGTCTCCCCCGAACTGGCGCGTCTGCTCAATCTGGCCGACAAGCTGCGCCAACAGCAGGGCGATCAGTTCATCGCGGTCGAAACCCTGCTCCTGGCCGCTTTCGATCATGGCCAGTTGGGGCCGATACTGAGCCGTTTCGGCGGCAGAGACCAATTCAAGGGCGCGATCGAGCGCGTGCGCGGAGGAGAGACAGTGCAGAGTGCGGATGCCGAAGGCCAGCGTCAGGCGTTGGAGAAGTACACCGTCGATCTCACCGAACGGGCGCGCTCCGGCAAGCTCGACCCGGTGATCGGCCGCGACGACGAGATCCGTCGCACCATTCAGGTATTGCAGCGGCGCACCAAGAACAATCCGGTATTGATCGGCGAGCCCGGTGTGGGCAAGACCGCCATCGTCGAGGGTTTGGCCCAGCGCATCGTCAACGGCGAGGTGCCGGAGGGGCTCAAGGACAAAAGGGTGCTGGCGCTCGACATGGGCGCCTTGATCGCCGGCGCCAAGTTCCGCGGCGAATTCGAGGAACGCCTCAAGGGGGTGCTCAACGAGTTGGCCAAGGAGGAAGGCCGGGTGATCCTGTTCATCGATGAGCTGCACACCATGGTCGGCGCCGGCAAGGCCGAGGGCGCCATGGACGCCGGCAACATGCTCAAGCCGGCGCTGTCGCGGGGTGAGCTGCACTGCGTGGGTGCGACCACGCTCAACGAATATCGCCAGTACATCGAGAAGGACGCGGCCCTGGAGCGGAGGTTTCAGCGGGTTCTGGTCGAAGAACCTTCCGAAGAGGACACCATTGCCATTCTGCGCGGCCTCAAGGAACGCTACGAGGTCCATCACAAGGTGGAGATCACCGATTCGGCGATCGTCGCCGCGGCGCGCCTGTCGCATCGTTACATCACCGATCGCCAGCTGCCCGACAAGGCCATCGACCTGATCGACGAGGCAGCCAGCCGCATTCGCATGGAGATTGATTCCATGCCCGAGGAGATGGACCGCCTCGATCGGCGCCTGATCCAGCTCAAGATGGAAAGGGAAGTGGTCAAGAGGGAATCCGACCGGGAGTCGGCGGCGCGGCTGGCCGAGCTGGAGAAGGAAATCGCCGAGCTCGCGCGCGACTACGCCGATCTGGAGGAGGTCTGGAAGGCCGAAAAAGCCTCCCTCCAGTCCGCCGCGGATATCCGTAGCCAGCTCGATCAGCACAAGGTGGAAATGGAGGCCGCACGGCGAGAGGGTAATCTCGCGCGCATGGGCGAGCTGCAGTACGGCGCGATTCCGGAGCTGGAGCGCAAACTCGCGGAGGCCACCGAGGCCCAGACCCGGGAGCGCCAGCTGATGCGCGACAGGGTGACCGACGAGGAGATCGCCGAGGTGGTGTCCAAATGGACCGGCATCCCGGTGGCCAAGATGCTCGAGGGCGAGCGCGACAAGCTGCTGCGCATGGAGGATGCGTTGCACCGCCGCGTCATCGGTCAGGACGAGGCCGTGGTGGCAGTCGCCAACGCGGTGCGGCGCTCCCGGGCCGGGCTGTCCGACCCCAACCGGCCCAACGGCTCCTTTCTGTTTCTCGGGCCCACCGGGGTGGGCAAGACGGAGCTGTGCAAGGCGCTCGCCGAATTCCTTTTCGATACCGAGGAGGCCATGGTCCGTATCGACATGTCGGAGTTCATGGAGAAGCATTCGGTGGCGCGCTTGATCGGCGCCCCTCCCGGCTATGTCGGCTACGAGGAGGGCGGTTATCTGACCGAAGCCGTGCGGCGCAGGCCCTACTCGGTACTGTTGTTGGACGAGGTCGAGAAAGCCCATCCGGATGTCTTCAACGTGCTGCTCCAGGTGTTGGACGACGGTCGCCTGACCGACGGCCAGGGGCGGACCGTGGATTTCCGCAACACGGTGGTGGTGATGACCTCCAACCTGGGGTCGGACATCATCCAGCAGCTTGCCGGCGAGGAGCACTACGAGCAGATGAAGGCGGCGGTGATGGCCGAGGTCGGCAGCCATTTCCGGCCTGAGTTCATCAACCGGGTCGACGAGGTGGTGGTGTTTCATCCGCTCGCCCGGGAGCAGATCCGCGGCATTGCCGAGATTCAGCTCGGCCAGCTGCGCCGGCGCCTGCAGGACCGCGAATTCGGGCTGGAGGTGAGTGACGAGGTCATCGATCTGCTCTGCGAGGCGGGCTTCGATCCGGTCTATGGCGCGCGGCCGCTCAAGCGTCAGATCCAGCAGTTGATCGAAAATCCCCTGGCCCAGCAGGTGCTCGCGGGCCGTTTCGCGCCGGGGGATGTCATCTGCGCGGTGCGGCGCGAGGGCAAGGTAGCCTTCGAGGTCTGATCCGCGCGGTGCTCAGGCGCCACCCGGTGGCTTACAGTACTCATCGATGCGCATCGATGAGTCCTTTTGCCATTGCGTGTGTTCCTCGGGGGTGAGGTAACGGTCTTCGCCGGTTTCCTCATCCCGAACGCGCACATGGACCCGAGTCTTGAGGGTTTCCAGGTTCTGCTTGGCGGTTTCGCAGTTGTGTTTGCGCTGCGTTTCCTGGCGGGCGATTTCCTCCGGACTCGGGCCTTCCAGACCTTCTGTGGGATCCTTGGGGCGATCGTCCTCGGCTGCTGCATCCCCGGTTTGCTCGTCGCCTTGCATCTCGCTCCGCGGCGGCACCTCGACCATGACCTGTTCGGCCGCCTGGCCCTCCGGGGGCAGAGCGGAAAAGTGGGTCACGCCCTCGGCGTCGGTCCATCTGTAGACCGCTTCGGCGAGCGTGCCAGGGGCCGCCACACCCAGAGCTATCGCGATGCCGAAAACCCTCGCCAAGCGCTGCGTCAACTGTCGTGCCATCTGCTCGGATCTCGCGATGAAGATGTGTCCCGCAGTATAGCGGCCCGATCGCGCAAAAGTGTGTTGGGGCCGGCAATTATGGTGAGTCGCCGGGGACAGACGATCCGCCGGCACCGATTGGCGGCTGAGGCAGAACCGAGCGCTTGACCTGCTACGAGACCAGACGAATTGTGTGCTGCCCACATCGGAAGCGACTCCGGTTGACAGCCTCGGGGGCGGTGCCTAGAATTCCGCCCCTCGCGTGCGCCAGGGCCGGCGCACGGAACGGGGCTATAGCTCAGCTGGGAGAGCGCTACAATGGCATTGTAGAGGTCGGCGGTTCGATCCCGCCTAGCTCCACCAACGACAAGCGCTGCCGGAGACCGGGAGCGCTTTTTTGTTTTCCGGCGCTGTGCTGGACGGCCCGGGCAACGCTTGTTCCTGTGCCCCGCTGTGGCTACTATCAAACACTTTCACGGAGCCACCATGATCACCGGCAGCATCGTCGCCTTGGCCACACCCATGTCCCCCGTTTCCCAGGCGGTGGATTACCCGGCCTTGGGCCGGTTGGTGGACTGGCATATCGAGCAAGGTTCCTCGGCGCTGGTCGCGGTGGGCACCACCGGTGAGTCGCCAACGCTGGCCGTCGACGAGCATCTCGAGGTGATCAGGTTCTGTGTGCGGCAGGCAGCGGGTCGCATCCCGGTGATTGCCGGCACTGGGGCCAACAGTACCGCGGAAGCGATCGAGCTCACCGAGGGAGCTCGGGCGACGGGTGCCGATGCCTGTCTACTGGTCGTACCCTACTACAACAAGCCCACCCAGGAGGGTCTGTATCTGCACCACAGGGCGGTCGCCGAGGCGGTGACCATTCCGCAGATCCTCTACAATGTTCCTTCCCGCACTGCCTGTGACATGCAACCGGAAACGGTATTGCGGCTGGCCGAGGTGGCCAATATCGTGGGGATCAAGGAGGCGACCGGCGATCTCGACCGGGCCCGCCGCCTGATCGAAGCCGTGCCGCCCGGATTCGCCGTCTATTCCGGTGACGATGCCACGGCGATGGAGTTGATACTGTTGGGCGGGCAGGGCAATGTCTCGGTGACCGCGAATGTGGCGCCGGGGCTGATGGCCCAGCTCTGTGCCGCGGCCCTGGCCGGAGATCGGCGGCGCGCGGAAATGCTGAACCAGCGCCTCGAGCCCCTCAACCGGGCGCTCTTTCTGGAGGCGAACCCGATTCCGGTGAAGTGGGCGCTGGCGCGCATGGGTCGCATCGCCGAGGCCATCCGCCTGCCCCTGACCCCGCTATCGGTTGATCTGCGTCAAGCGGTCTGCGCCGCAATGGTGGCCGCCGGGGCGCTCGTGGAGAACCCCGGCGAGGAAATCGCGTCCGAGGGCTATCTTGCGGCTCCGAAATGAGGTGAGAGCGATGAAGAAAATCCTGGTAATGATGCTGCCGCCGCTGCTTGCCGGCTGTGGCATGTTTGCCGACGATGGCTTGTTCCGCGATCGCAGCAAGGATTACCTGAGCGCCCGGGAGTATCCGGTGATTCGCGTTCCAGAAGGGCTGGATGACAGAGCCTTGGGGCAGCTTTACGTCATTCCCGAGGTCTCGGAACCCTTGCTCGCCGAGCAGCCCCGATCGGTGCCGCGCCCCCAGCCCCTGGGCACCTCGCTGCTTGAGGAAGACATCAAGGTACAGTCACTGGGCGATCGACGCTGGGTGTGGATCAATCGTGGGCCGGCGGAAGTCTGGCCGCGCGTGCGCAACCTGCTCAATGCCAACAACATCATCACCGACCACTCGGACGCCGCCGCCGGAGTGATCGAGACCGCTTGGGTCGAATTCGAGGATGATCCGGGGTATCGGCACCGCTACCGGCTGCAGATCGAAGAGGGCATGCAGCGCGATACCTCGGAAATCTCGGCGACACACGAGGTGGCGCTCCTCGAGGGCGGAGCCAGTGACCGGCAGCGCGACGCGGAACAGCGCCGCACCAAGGAAATGCTCGACTTTGTCGCCAGCGGTCTCGCCGGCGGCGATACCCTGGGTTTGGTATCCCTGCTCGCCCAATCCATCGGCGGTGGTGCCAAGGTGGAGATGGTGGCTGCTGCGGAGGAGACTCCCTACCTGCTCATCAAGCTCGGCTATGATCGCTCCTGGGCCTCGGTTGCCTATTCGGTGAGCCGGGAGGATTTCCAGCTGGTGGACCAGGATCGCAGCCGCGGGCTCTTTTACATCAATCTGAAAAAGGAGCTGGCAGAGGAGCGGCCGGGATTTTTCGCTCGCATCCTGGGTGCGGGAGACGCGGAGGCGGCATCCGAGCCGGTCACTGCGCGCTATCGCGTGCAACTGGAGGAGACCCAGCAGGGTGTGTTGGTACGCGTGGAAAGCGAGAATGCGGAGGTCGAGCGCGACCGCAAACTGGAGGTGCTCCAGCGTATTCGCGCCAACCTGGCTTGAGCACGGCCGTGCGGGTCGCATCCCTGGGCAGCGGCAGTCGTGGCAATGCGACCCTGGTGCAGGGGGACGAAGCCTGTGTCCTGGTGGATTGCGGTTTTTCCATCCGCGAAACCGAGCGCCGGCTCGCCGTGCTGGACATGGATCCCGGAGCACTCACCGCAGTCCTGGTAACCCATGAGCACAGCGATCACCTGGGCGGTGTCTTGCCCCTGGCGCGGCGTTACCGGCTGCCGGTCTACATGACCGCCGGTACCGCCAGGGCCGCGCAGCTGCGGCATCAGGATCCTTTGCATATCATCGGCAGCGGTGAGCGCATCGTTATCGGCGGTCTCGATGTGGAGGCCGTTGCCGTGCCCCACGATGCGCGGGAGCCGGTGCAATATATCTTTGCTACCGCAGGCGTCAGCTTCGGAATGCTGACTGACCTGGGTAGCATCACTCCCCATGTCATCGATCGTTATCGGCGCTGCCAGGGCCTGCTGCTGGAGGCCAATCACGATCGCGGCCTGTTGGCCGCCGGGCCCTATCCGCCGGGGCTCAAGCGGCGCGTGGGCGGGGGCTGGGGGCATCTCAGCAATTGCCAGGCGGCGGAATTCTTGCGGCGTCTCGCCGGTGGCGCACTGCGCACCCTGGCAGTGGGACACCTGAGTCACCAGAACAACACCCCGGCGCATGTTCGCGAGGCCCTGGCCCCGGTGACCGGCGGCCTGGAGCAGACCCTATACGCCGACCAGGATGTTGGATTCGGCTGGTTGACACTGTCCTGATCAGAGAGCACAGGTGCCCGCTATGGAAAAAAGAGCAGAGCTGTACGCCGGCAAGGCGAAATCCGTGTTTGGCACCGAGGATCCGGATCTGCTGGTGCTGGAGTTTCGCGACGACACTTCCGCCTTCGATGGCAAGAAGCGGCAGCAGCTCGCCCGCAAGGGGCAGGTCAACAACAGATTCAACGCCTTCGTCATGGACAGGCTCGCCGCCGCCGGTGTGCCCACCCATTTCGAGCGCTTGCTCGGGGACCGCGAGAGCCTGGTGAAGCGGCTCGACATGCTGCCGCTCGAGTGCGTGGTGCGCAACTATGCCGCAGGGTCGCTGTGCCGGCGTTACGGCGTCGAGGAGGGGCTTGAGCTGGTGCCGCCGACCTTCGAGTTTTTCCTCAAGAGCGATGCGCTGGGCGATCCCATGGTGAACGAATATCACATCAGCAGTCTGGGCTGGGCGGAGCCCTGGCAGGTGGAACGCATGAAGGAACTGACCTTCCGCATCAACGAGATCCTGCCGCCCCTCTTTGCCGCCGCCGATCTGTTATTGGTGGACTACAAGCTCGAGTTCGGCCTCTTTCGGGGTGAGTTGATGCTCGGGGATGAGGTGACCCCGGACGGCTGCAGGGTATGGGATCGGCGCACCCGGGAAAAGCTCGACAAGGATCGCTTCCGCCAAGACCTGGGCCGGGTCGTGGAATCCTACGAACTGGTGGGTAATCGACTCGGTATCCACTTCGATTGAACTGCTGTCGGGTTGGGCCGGACAGTTTCACCCCTTGGTGGAGGAACAGGGGGATTCCTTCCGTCTTCCATGCCAGAAAACGGTGCACGCTTGCGGGGACGACTCGCTTTTTCCACAGTTGGCGCCACGAGCTTAAGGTTATTTGACAAAGATGGCGCAACTCGTTGATTTTTATTTTTTCTTTAGCTAACCGCCTGATTCGTAAAGATTTTTATTTTTGGCGAAAAAATAGCCATTCTGTGACAATCCCGCTTGCAGCAAGGTTTTGGGCCCGGTTTCTTTACTTTGCTAACAGAGTTATCCACAGAAATTGTGCATAACTGAAATGGTCTTTTGTGCTGTCTCAGGGTTCGCCTTGGCAGTGGGAAGGCATGGTGGTGACTATGCCGCGGGCTGTCAAGGCGGCTGCGGGCCCACAATCGAGACCGGAATTTCCACTCAGGTCTACTTGCACCAGTGAGGGCATTTCCAGCAATGGTGCTACGGTGGTAAGCGCATTGTTGGCCAGGTTCAGCGTCTCCAGCGCAGCGAAAACCTCGAGTCCGTCGAGAGCGGCGATGCCGGCATTGGAGCAGAGCAGCCGCTTGAGCTCCCGGGCCTTGGTCACCCGGAGGTCACCGATGGTCTGGGCGACGCAATCGCGCAGCGCGGAGTCAGAAATCCGATAACCCGTGAACAGCTCGGGGGGCGTGTGAATCGGCTGCTCATTGAAGGTGACCTGATAGCGATTGCAGCCCACCAGCAGGATCGGCAGCAGAAAGAGTAAGAGAAACCGCTGCGTCATCCTCACCTCCAAATCTGTGACCGACATTCTAGCCGGCGGATCGCCTCCGGCGCTAGGATGTCTTGGCCGCTTGGGCATGCTGCGAGATACCGTCAGGGTGCGCGGCCGGGTGAGAGGAAGCGATCAGCATCACGGATCGGGCGCTGGGGCAAGGACAAAACGAATCTGACGGGTGACCAATGGCAGTCGATGTGGCTGGAGAAGACGCGCCGCGGGATTCGGCCGCGGTGGTGGTCGCCGCCGACAGTCGCAATCGCGCTGCCGGTCGCGAACTCGCCGAGCGTCTGAAGCTGAGCTTTCTGGATTCGGATGCGCATGCGCCGCCGCCGGCGCCCTTTGTGCTTCGCCTGGGCTCGGATGGTCTGGCGCTGCACAGTGTGGAAGGTTGCTTCGGGCCGATCAGTTGCGATTTCGCCGGTGGCCGGCTGCGCCATCGCCACCAGTTCGGCGGTGGCCTGGGTCAGGGCATCGCGCGCGCGGTGGGACTCAAGCCTGATTCCGACCTCTGGGTGGCGGATCTCACCGCGGGCCTGGGCGAGGACGCTTTCGTGCTCGCCGGGCTGGGTGCCCGGGTGGTGATGCTGGAGCGCCATCCGGTGGTCGGAGCGCTGCTCGAGGACGGCCTGCGCCGTGCCCGGCAGCTGGCCGAGAACGCCGCTACCGCAGCGGCCATCGAGCGCATGGAGCTGATCCTGTGCGACGCTGCCGCCTGGCTCCAGGGCAGGACCGAGCAGATATGCCCGGATGTCATTTATCTGGATCCCATGTTTCCCGAGCGCGGCAAGAGTGCTCGGGTGCGCAAGGAAATGCAGGCGCTGCAGCGAATCGTCGGCGGCGACGAAGACAGCGGGGTTCTGTTCGAGCTGGCGCTCGACAGGGCGCGTTATCGGGTGGTGGTCAAGCGGCCACGCCACGCCCCCCCCTGTGGGCCCGCGTCCGGTGTCGTTTGCCGTCAGCGGGCGCTCGACGCGCTACGACGTCTACGCGCTGCGCAAGTTACCGGGCAGGACCTGAGCCGAACGGCGCGCGCCGGCCGGTCTGAATACGGCCATATGCCCTTGAAAAAGCACTAGAATGGCGTCCGGTATCCTCGCTTGGCGAACCCCGCGCTTGAATGATCCCATGACCGCCTCCGCCGCCTGTTTCGAGCCGCCGCCAGCATCCGCGGGGCCACCCCGCGCCTGGCCCGGAATCGATGCAGTCTACTGTATCTCCCTGCAGAGCCGGCCCGAGCGCGCCGCCGCGGCGCGAGTCGAGTTGGCTCGGGTGGGTTTGCTGCCGATCACCACTTTCTACCGCCCGCTCCGGCACCCCAGGCGTCCGGTACAGGGCATCTGGGAAAGTCACCAGGCGGTGGCCCGCCATGCGCTCGGGCGGGGGCTGCGCCGGGTGTTGATCCTGGAGGACGATGTCTCCTTTCGGCGTGCTCCAGATCCCGGCCGTCTGGCGCGACAGCTGGTTCGCCTGCCGCCGGGATGGCGAATTCTGTTTCTTGGCCACTGGCCCTTCCGGGCACGTTTCCTGACCCGCGATCTGCTCCGCGTGGAATCCGCCTGTGCCCACGCCTATATCGCCAACGAACCCTTGTTGCAGTGGCTGGATGCCACGCCCTTCGGGACGCCAGGGGCGGAGCTGCGCAAGGGTGCCGGTAAGGGTATCGATTCCGCCTATTCGATGCTGCCCGGTTGCTACGCGGTGTTCCCGATGCTGGCAGTGCAGGGCGACAGCCCCAGTGATCATTTCGCGCATCTGCGTGCCAAGGATGGCGGCAAACTGCACCATCGCCTGATGCGGCTACTGCCGGTGGAGCGTTTCTACGGCGCCGGCATGCGTGGCGCCGAAGCACTCGCCGTGCTGCGTGCGCTACCCGGCGGTTTGCTGAACTGCTGGCCGCGGAGACGCGGACGGAACTAGGAAATAACGGCGCCTGCACTTGGTCTGGCGCTGCTTTCGCCGAGCAGCAGGCGCTCCAGCACATCCGTGTAGATGCGCGATAACTGTTCCAGATCCTCGACCGCCACCTGCTCGTCGATACGGTGGATGCTGGCGTTGAGGGGCCCGAGTTCGACCACCTGAGTGCCCAGGCGGGCGATGAAGCGGCCGTCGGAAGTGCCTCCGCCGGTGGAGAGCGCGGGGCGACGACCGGTGACCGCTGCGACCGCGTCGCCCGCTGCGCTCAGCAGCGGCCCGGGTTCGGTGACGAAGGGTTCGCCGCTCAGCTGCCAGTCGATCTCGAAGCTCAGTCCGTGGGCGCCGAGGATGGCTGCGGTGCGCTTTTGCAGTTCGGCCGCGGTGACCGCGGTAGAGAAGCGGAAGTTGAACAGTGCCTCCAGTTCGCCCGGAATGACATTGGTGACCCCGGCGCCGGCGCGGATATTGGAAATCTGAAAGCTGGTGGGTGGGAATTGATCGGTGCCCTGATCCCATTGCTCGGCGACCAGTGCCGCCAGCGCCGGCGCCGCGCGGTGGATGGGATTATCGGCCAGTTCCGGGTAGGCGACGTGCCCCTGGATGCCCTGAATGCGCAGGGCGCCGTTCAGGGAGCCGCGGCGCCCGTTGCGCAGGGTGTCGCCCAGCAATTCGTGACTCGAGGGCTCGCCGACCAGACACCAATCCGGGGCGAGCCGTCGGGTGCGCAGCCAGTCCACCACGCGCGCGGTGCCGTCGGCCGCCGGTCCTTCCTCGTCGCTGGTCAGTAGAAAGGCGATCCGCCCCGGGGCATCGGGATGCCGGGTGACGAATCTTTCCACCGCCGTCACCATGGCGGCCAGGGCCCCTTTCATGTCGGCAGCGCCGCGGCCGTAGAGCACTCCGTCCCGGATTCGGGGTTCAAACGGGGGGCTGTGCCAGGCGGTTTCCGGACCCGGGGGCACCACGTCGGTGTGACCGGCGAAGCACAGCAGCGGCCCCCGGTCGCCGCGCAGCGCCCAGAGGTTGCTGACCGCTCCGAATGGCAGCGGGGTCAGCGCGAAGCCGGCCGCCGCCAGGCGCGCGCCCAGCAGCTCCAGGCAGCCGGCGTCTGCCGGCGTCACCGAGGGCCGCCGGATCAGCTCGCAGGCTAGTGCCAGCGTTGGGGAGGTTGCGCCCATGGCCGGGATACTGCCTCCTCAGTTGTGGCTGTGCAGCGCTTCGTTCAGCGCGACGGCGGTGCGGTTGGTCAGGCACTCTACTGCGCCCGTTTCCGAATTGCGGCGGAACAGCAGGTCGGAACGCCCGGCGAGTTCGCGCGCCTTGGCGGTACCGGCCGGTTGCCGGCGGTCGTCGAGCAGGGTGACCTTGGTGCCGGCGGTGACATAGAGCCCGGCCTCCACGGTGCAGCGGTCGCCCAGCGGAATGCCGATGCCGGCATTGGCGCCGATCAGGCATTCGCGTCCCACCGAGATGACCAGGTTGCCGCCGCCCGAAAGGGTGCCCATGGTGGAGCTGCTGCCGCCCAGGTCGGAGCCCGCGCCCACGAACACGCCGGCGGAAATGCGCCCCTCCACCATGTTCGGTCCTTCGGTGCCGGCATTGAAGTTGATGAAGCCTTCGTGCATCACCGTGGTGCCCTCACCCAGGTAGGCGCCGAGGCGCACGCGCGCGGTGTCGGCGATGCGCACCCCGGGCGGCGCCACATAGTCGGTGAGCCGTGGGAACTTGTCGATGCTGTACACCGAGAGCTGCCGGCCTGCCAGGCGCGCGCGCCACTGGCGCTGCGCCAGTTCGGCAAGGTCGACGGCACCCGCGCTGGTCCAGGCGACATTGGGCAGACAGCCGAAGAGACCGGTCAGGTCGAGTGCGTGGGGCCGTGCCAGCCGATGGGAAAGCCAGTGCAGCTTCAGATAGGCCTCGGCGACCGACGCCGGTGGCGCGTCGCTGTCGAGCAGCGCCAGCACCGGGATCCGGCTGCTGTCGCGCAGCGCCAGGGCCTGGTCGGCGAGCGCGGTTGCGCCGGCCGCCGCCAGGGCGTCGGCAAGACGCCCGAGCTGGGCGCCGTCGGGGCGTAGTTCCCGGTTGCCTCCGCGGTAGCCGAAGGTGCCGGCAACGGCTTCGGCGAGCGCGGGTTGCGGGTGCAGCAGGGGCTGCGGATAGAAAACTTCGAGGAGGTCGCCGCCGTCGTTGCCGGTGCCGACGCCCAGGCCGAGGCCAAAGAGTTCCGCCATGGTGGTGCTCCTGTATTGCGCCGTTTCAGGCGCTGCCGAAGATTCGCTGATAGGACTCGGGGCTGAAGCCGACTTCGATCGTCCCCCGATGTTCGAGTACCGGCCTGCGCAGCAGGGTGGGATGGGCACGCAGCAACCGGGCTGCGGTTGCCGCCGAGAGGCCTTCCCGCTCCCGGGTATCGAGCTGCCGCCAGCTGGTGCTGCGCCTGTTGACGAGCGCCTGCCAGCCCAGGGTTTCGAGCCAGTGGCGCAGGCGGTCCGCATCCAGGCCGGCGGCGCGGACATCGTGAAAGCGGTAGCCGATGTCGCGTGCGTCGAGCCAGCGTCGCGCGCGCCTGACGGTGTCGCAGTTGGGAATGCCGTGGAGATCGGTCACTGGCCGGTCATGCTGTGTGCGGGAAAACGCCGGCCAGAATAGCAAATTGGCAGGGGGCCGGCACGGCGGCGAGCCGTGGGCTCCGGTCAGGCTTTGCGTACCTGGGGTGCCGTCTTGCGGCGCGGATAACAGGTCCGGCAGATCTCGCAGCGGGTGCCGTCGCAGCCCCGCGCGCTGCAATGCTCGCGGCCGTAGTAGATCATTTGTAGATGCAGGTCGCGCCAGGATTGTTGCGGGAAGAGCTTTTTCAGATCGCGTTCGGTGCGCGCCACGCTGCTGCCGTCGCTGAGGCCCCAGCGCTGCGCCAAGCGATGGATATGGGTGTCGACGGGGAACGCGGGTTGACCGAAGGCCTGGGACATCACCACGCCAGCGGTCTTGTGGCCGACGCCGGGCAGCCGCTCCAGGGCCGCGAAGCTCTCCGGCACCTGGCCGCCGTGCTCGGTGAGCAGGATCCGCGACAAGGCGACGATGGCCCTGGCCTTGCCGGGCGCGAGGCCGCAACTGCGGATCAATTCCAGCACTCCCGCCTCGCCGAGTTCGACCATCGCTTGCGGATCCGGGGCGCGCGCGAACAGCGCCGGCGTCACCTGGTTGACCCGGGCGTCGGTGCACTGCGCCGACAGCAGCACCGCAATCAACAGGGTGTAGGCATCGCGGTGGGCGAGGGGGATCGGCGGATCCGGGTAGAGCTCCTGCAGACGCTGGGCGATATGGCGCGCGCGCTCCGCCCTGCGCATCAGCACTGCTCCAGGAGCCGGCGCACGCGCAGCGCCGCCTCCCGGCAGGTCGCCAGGGGTGCCACCAAGGCAATGCGCACCCGATGTTCGCCCGGGTTGCCGGCGGCGGTGGGGCGGGCCAGGTAGCGGCCGGGCACCACGGTGACCCCCTGCTCGGTGTACAGGCGCCGGGCAAAGGTCTCGTCGTCGATGGGGGTGCGCGGCCACAGATAGAAGCCGGCGTCGGGCATGGCCACTTCCAGGTGGCCGTCGAGCACCTCCAGCACGGCGGCGAATTTTTCCCGGTACTGACGGCGGTTGTCCCGGACATGGGCCTCATCGTTCCAGGCCGCGATGCTGGCGAGTTGGTGAGGCACCGGCAGGGTGCAGCCGTGGTAGGTGCGGTAGCGGAGAAACTCCTGCATCACTCGGGCATCGCCGGCGACGAAGCCGGAGCGCAGACCGGGAAGGTTGGAGCGTTTGGAAAGGCTGTGGAAGGCCAGGCAGCGGCTGAAATCCCGGCGTCCCAGCGCGGCACAGGCCTGCAGCAGCCCGGGCGGCGGGGCGCTTTCATCGGGGTAGATCTCGGAGTAGCACTCGTCGCTGGCGATGAGGAAATCGTGCCGGTCAGCCAGTTCGATGAGGTACTCCAGGGTCTCCAGCGGAATGACCGCGCCGGTTGGATTGCCCGGCGAGCAGAGATACAGCAGCTGGCAGCGGTCCCAGACCGTCTCCGCAACCGATCGGTAGTCGGGGACGAAGCCGGCGGCAGCGTCACAGGCGAGGTAGTGGGGTTGCGCGCCGGCGAGCAGGGCAGCGCCTTCGTAAATCTGGTAGCAGGGGTTGGGCATCACCACCAGGGCGCCGGGAGTCGGTTCGATGACGCATTGGGCCAGGGAGAAAAGGCCTTCGCGGGTGCCGTTGAGGGGCAGGATCTCCCGCTCCGGATCCGGTGCGTCCAGGCCGAAGCGCCGTTGTAGCCAGGCGGAGATCGCTGTGCGCAACGCCGGTGTGCCCTTGGTCGTGGGGTAGGTCGACAGCTGCGCCAGGTTGTCGGCGAGCGTCTCGCACACGAAGTCGGGCGCCGGGTGCTTGGGCTCGCCGACCGACAGGTCGATGGGCGTCGGGCCGGAGTCGGGAGGCGGGGCGGGGCCCAGCAGGGCGCGCAGCTTTTCGAAGGGGTATGGCTGCAGCTCGCGCAGTCGGGGGTTCACGGTCGTGCCTCGGGTCGGGGAGTCAGTCGCGCAGGGCGATTTCGCGCAGTGGAATCTCGCGCAGCTTGCCGTCGCCGTTCGCGTTTTCCTCGCGGTTGCGCTGGTCGAGCTCCGCGCAGATGTTCTGGCACAGCTGCTCGCAGCGTTCGCTGTCGTGCAATGGCTGGCCGTCGTCGCCGGTCACGAAGAAGACGTCTTCGACCCGTTCTCCCAGGGTGGCGATCTTGGCGCTGTGCACCTGCAGTTGCTGAGCCATGAAGATGCGGCCCAGATGAGCGAGCAGCCCCGGCCGATCCGGCGTCAATACGGTGATTCTGGTATATCCCTGATCTTCCGGATTACTGAAGGCGGCGGTGCCTGTGGTGAGCTGCTTGAGCTGCCGCGATATCCGTCGGTTGGGCTGGGGCATGGCGTCCAGAGACCCGGTGAGCACCTCGCGTAACAAGCGGGTCACCTGGCGTACCCGTTGGGCATTTTCGGCGAATGCCTGCCCCCGGTCATCGAGCGCATAGAACAGATTCAGGGTGCGACCGCGGCCCGGGGCGTAGAGGCGGGCGTCGACGACATTCAGATTCAACTGGTCGAGGGCGCCGGCAATCTTGGGAAATACGTTGCCGATGTCGCTGGTATAGACGAATACTCGGGTCGCGGTGGCGTCCTCGACGCCTGCGTTTTCGATATGGATGATGGGGTTGTCGCCTTGTTGCTGCCACACCTGCCGGGTGCAGCGGCGGATCACCGAGGCTTTTTCCTTGAGGAAGAAGTCATCGCCTACCGAGCCCCAGATTTCCAGGCACTGGACTTCCCTGAGGTTGTCGGTGGCGAGTAGTGCCAGCGCCTCGTTGCGCGTGTCCTCGATCCACTCGCGTCGGTTGATGGGGTTCTCCAGGCCACGGGCGAGCGCTTCCCGGGTGGCCAGATAGAGCTGGCGCATGAGGGCGCCCTTCCATTGGTTCCACAGTGTCGGATTGGTGGCATTCATGTCCGCCACCGTGAGCACGAACAGATAGTCGAGATGGATCTGGTCGCCCACCAGATGGGCGAATCTGTGGATGACATCGGGGTCGTCGATGTCCTCGCGCTGAGAGGTGGCCGACATCAGCAGGTGGTGTTCGACCTGCCACCTGAGGAGGCGCACCTCCTGCTCGCTGAAACCGTGCCGGCGGGCGAACAGCGCCACTTCGGTCGCGCCGAGCCGGGAATGGTCGCCGCCGCGGCCCTTGGCGATGTCGTGGTAGAGGCCGGCAATGTAGAGCAGTTGGGGCTTGGGCAGGTTCTTGGCGACATAGGCAGCAATGGGAAAGCGCTCGGCATCGGCCTGATTGGCGAGCCGGCGCATGTTGCGCACCACCTGGATGGTGTGGGCGTCGACCGGGTAGACATGGAACAGGTCGTGCTGCATCTGCCCCACGATGCGGCCGAACTCCGGCAGATAGGTACCGAGGACGCCATACCTGGACATGCGCTGCAGCTGGTTGGAGAGGTTGCCCTTGCACTCCAACAGGCGCACGAACAGTGCCCGGTTGCGTGGGTCGTCGCGAAAGCCGGCGTCGATCCGCCACTGGTTGGCGAGGATCTGACGGATCGTGGTCGAGCGGATGCCACCCAGCTCCGGATGTTCGCCGAGCAGCACGAAGACCTCCAGCAGCGCCGAGGGGTCGTGCTCGAAGAGGTCGGGGGTGATGGTTTCCAGGTAGTGGTTGCGCGCCTGAAAGCGCGCATTGAGCTGCCGCGCGCGACCGCCGGCCCCGTCGTGCAGGATCTCCTCGTCCAGGTATTGCAGCAGCATGTCGTTGAGGCGCCGAACCGTCAGTACGGTGCGGTAGTAGCGCTGCATGAACTGTTCGACGGCAAGGCTCTGGGGGGTGTCGCGGTAGCCGAACTGTAGTGCGAGGGTGCGCTGATGATCGAAATACAGGCATTCCTCGGCGCGCCCGGCGATCAGGTGGAGGCCGTAGCGCACCCGCCACAGGAAGTCCTCGGCGTCGCGCAGTTGCTCGAATTCCTTGCGGCTGAGCAGATCGCCGTTGGCCAGGGTCTCCAGGGAATCGACACCGAAATGGCGTTGCGCGATCCAGTGGATGGTCTGGAGGTCGCGCAGTCCACCCGGGGCTTCCTTGATATTGGGCTCCAGGTTGTATTCGGTGTTGCCGTGGCGCTCGTGGCGTTCGCGCTGTTCGTCGCGCTTGGCACGAAAAAACCGTGCCGATGGCCAGATCTTGGCGGGTCCGGTGCGCGCGCGCATATCGTTCTCGATCTCCGCGTTGCCGGCGATGGCGCGGGTTTCCATCAGATTGGTGGCAACCGTGATGTCGGCGCGTGCGGCTCTGGCGCAGTCGCCCAGGGTCCGGACGCTGTGGCCGACGTGGAGCTGGAGATCCCAGAGCGCGGCGAGGAACGCGGAGATATGATCCCGGTAGCGGTCCGGACGGCGCCGCCTGGTGACGATCAGCAGGTCGATGTCCGAGTGCGGATGGAGCTCGCCGCGGCCGTAGCCGCCGACCGCCAGCAGGGCGATGCGGTCGTCCCACGGGAAGCGTGCCCAGACCGCGTTCACCACCAGGTCGGTAAACGCGGCGCGTTCGGCTACCAGAAGCCGCACCGGCTCGCCGCCATGGTAGCGGAGGTCGAAGGATTCGCTGGCCTCCCGCAACAGCCCGCGCAGTTCCGCCAGCGGCGTCGCGGGCGAGACGCTGGCCGCCAGGTGAGCCAGCGCGGGCGCGTGTTCCAGGGAAGAGATGCGCAGCGACATGGGGTCGGACAGGGCCCTCAAAAAGCCTCGTCGCCGCGTGCCGTGAGCACCTCGACGCCCTCTGCGGTGACCGCCAGGGTGTGTTCCCACTGCGCGGACAGGCGGCCGTCCCGGGTCTCGACGGTCCAGCCATCCGGCTTGAGGCGGGTATGGTGGCGCCCTGCGTTGACCATGGGTTCTATGGTGAAGGTCATGCCTTCCCGAAGTTCCATGCCTGAGTCTGGCCGACCATAGTGCAGCACCTGGGGATCCTCGTGGAATTCGCGACCGATGCCGTGGCCGCAATATTCGCGTACCACCGAATAATAGTTACTCTCGGCATGTTGCTGGATGACATGGCCGATGTCGCCGAGCCGGCAGCCCGGCCGCACCAGGGCGATGCCCTTGTAGAGGCATTCGCGGCTGACCCGCATCAGGCGCTCGGCGTGTTCCGGCACCTTGCCGATACCGAACATCATGCTGGTGTCGCCGTGGTAGCCGTCCTTGATCACGGTAATGTCGATATTGACGATGTCCCCGTTCTTGAGCGTGCGGCCGCCGGACGGGATACCGTGGCAGACCACCTGGTTGATGGAGGTGCAGATCGATTTGGGGAATCCGCGATAGTTCAGGGGAGCGGGAACGGCGTTCTGCACATTGACGATGTAGTCGTGGCAGATCCGATCCAGTTCGCCCGTGGATACGCCCGGTTCCACATAGGGGGTGATCATTTCCAGCACTTCCGCAGCCAAGCGTCCTGCGGTCCGCATCCGCTCGATTTCCGGCGGCGACTTGATGCTGACTGCCATGGGCTGAATGGATCCGGTGTTGCAGGGGGTGGTCCAGTGTACCCGATGTTACACGCCCATGCGGATGGCCTAACACCGGCGATGTCCTTTGTGGTATAAAGTCGGGCGCAATAGCTGGGTCTGCGGGCTCGGCTGGCGCGAACCATCATCAACGCCACACACGTACCGGCACATTGTCCCGGGTGCCCTCCGGGGTTGGGCAATGGGGTGCGTGGAGGCTCAACCCGAAACAGAGGAAACTCGATATGGCCGCTGTCAGCATGCGGGACATGTTGCAGGCTGGTGTCCATTTCGGACACCAGACCCGCTTCTGGAATCCCAAGATGCGCCCCTTCATCTTCGGGGCGCGCAACAAGATCCACATCATCAACCTCGAACAGACCGTGCCGGCCTTCAATCAGGCCCTGGAAATGATCCGCCAGCTTTCTACCAAGGGCAACAAGATATTGTTCGTCGGTACCAAGAGAGCCGCTCAGAAGCTCGTCAAAGAACAGGCCGAACGCTGTGGCATGCCCTATGTCAGCCATCGCTGGCTGGGCGGTATGCTGACCAACTACAAGACGATCCGCAGCTCCATTCGCCGCTATCGCGAGCTGGAGGAGCAGAGCCGGGATGGCACCTTCGACAAGTTGACCAAGAAGGAAGCGCTGACCCGCACACGCATGATGGAGAAGCTTGAGCGCTCCATCGGTGGCATCAAGGACATGGGTGGGCTGCCCGATGCGCTGCTGGTGATCGACGTCGATCACGAACGCATCGCCGTCCAGGAGGCCAATAAGCTTGGGATTCCGGTGATCGGCGTGGTGGATACCAACAGCGATCCGGATGGTATCGATCATGTGATTCCCGGCAACGACGATGCCATCCGGGCCATCAAACTCTATACCGAGGCGACTGCCGATGCGGTGCTCGCCGGGCGTGCGGCGACCGCCCAGGGTTCGGTTCGCGACGAGTTCGTGGAAGTGGCCGAGGCGGCGACAGGCGAGGAAGGCTGAGGCTGCCCTGCCGGGCACACTCCGGTGAAGCAGCGAGTCCAGTTACAGTCACATCCGAGATCGGATGCGGGAGAGCAAATCATGACGGCAATCAGCGCGGCTCTGGTCAAGGAGCTACGTGAACGTACCAGCCTGCCCATGATGGAATGCAAAAAGGCACTCCAGGAGGCGGCCGGGGATATCGACGTGGCAATCGAAAACCTGCGCAAGTCCGGCGGCATGAAGGCCGCCAAGAAAGCCGGCCGCACCGCGGCCGATGGTGTGGTCGCCGCCCGGGTGGCCGAGGACGGCAGCGGCGGGGTGCTGGTCGAGATCAACTCGGAAACCGACTTCGTGGCGCGCGACGAGAATTTTCTGGCCTTCGTCGCCCGGGTTACCGATCGCGTCTTCGCCGAGCGCAGCGAGGATGTCGCCGCGCTCATGGCCGGTGATCTGGAGTCGGCCCGCGAGGCCCTGGTACAAAAGATCGGCGAGAACATCAGTGTCCGCCGGTCCCGGGTCCTGGAAGCTCCGGTGATCGGCGAGTACGTGCACAGCAACAACCGGATCGGCGTCCTGGTCGGCTTGTCTGGCGGCTCCGCAGAACTGGCCCGTGACATCGCCATGCATGTGGCCGCGGTGAATCCCCAGGTCGCCAAGCCGGAGCAAATGCCCGACGACGTGGTCGCCAAGGAGCGCGAAATCTATGCGGCCCAGGCCCGCGAAAGCGGCAAGCCCGAGGAGATCATCGAGAAAATGATTTCCGGTCGAGTGAACAAGTTTCTCGCTGAGTGCAGCCTGGTGGAGCAACCCTTCGTCAAGGATCCCGACATCAAGGTGGGTGGGCTCCTCAAGCAGGCAGGCGCAGATATCCTCGGCTTCGTGCGTTTCGAAGTGGGCGAGGGCATCGAAGTGGAGACTACCGATTTCGCCGCCGAGGTGGCGGCTCAGGTACGGTCTTCGGGCTGAGCCCGGAGGAGCGGATCCTTGAGCGACGCGGCCGGCCGGCGCGAATATCGCCGCATTCTCCTGAAATTGAGTGGTGAGGAGCTGCAGGGCGATGCCGGCTTTGGTATCGATCCCGGAGTATTGGGGCGTACCGCCGGAGAAATCGGGCAGCTGCTCGCCCATCAGGTGCAGGTGGGCGTGGTCGTGGGCGGCGGTAATCTGTTTCGTGGCGCCGCGCTGGAAGCCGCGGGCTTGGAGCGTGTCACCGGCGACCAGATGGGCATGCTGGCCACTGTGATGAACGCCCTGGCATTGCGCGACGCGCTGGAGCAGCAGGGGCTGCGGGTTCACCTGATGTCCGCCACGGCAGTGGCCGGTGTAGCCGCGCATTATGACCGGCGCCTGGCGATCCGCCACCTGGAGGCCGGCGAGGTGGTATTGTTTGCCGGTGGTACGGGCAACCCTTTTTTCACCACGGACTCGGCGGCCTGCCTGCGCGCCATCGAAGTTCGCGCCGAACTGGTAATCAAGGCCACCAAGGTCGACGGGGTCTATTCCGCCGACCCTGCGCTGCACGCCGACGCCGAGCTGCTGCCCCGACTGAGCTACGACCAGGTGCTCGAAGGCAGGTTGGGCGTCATGGATCTCACGGCGATCTGCCTGTGCCGCGACAATGGTATGCCGATACGCGTATTTCGCATGTCCAAACCCGGAGCGCTGCTCAGCATCGCCCAGGGGGGCAGCGAAGGCACGCTGATTGGGGAGGAATAACCCGTGATCGAAGAATTCAAACAGGATGCGGTCGAGCGCATGGACAAGGCGCTGGAATCGTTGTCCGTGACCCTCGGGCGGCTGCGCACTGGGCGCGCCCATCCGGGGCTGCTCGATGGCGTTACCGTCGCTTATTACGGCAGCGACACACCGCTGCGCCAGGTGGCCAACATCGTCACCACCGACGCCCGTACGCTGACCATCACGCCCTACGAAAAAGCCCTGGTGCGCGACGTCGAGCGGGCCATCATCAATTCGGGCCTGGGACTGAATCCGGTCACCGCCGGCGAAGTCATCCGGTTGCCCATGCCGCCACTCACCGAAGAGTCGCGCAAGGGGTTGAGCCGCCAGGCGCGACAGGAAGCGGAGCAGGCGAAGATTGCGATCCGCAATATACGCAGGGACGTGCTGGCCGATATTCGCGAGCTGACCAAGGCCAAGGAAATCAGCGAAGACGACGAGCATCGGGCCCAGGAGGAGGTGCAGCGCATTACCGACAGCCATATCGCCCGGGTCGACCAGAATCTCGCGGAGAAAGAAAAAGACCTCATGGAAATCTGAACCGGGGAGGCTGTCATGTCCGAGGCCAAGCACCCGGAGCAGTTCGAGCATCCGCTGCGGCACGTGGCGATCATCATGGATGGCAACAGCCGTTGGGCACGGGCGCGGGGTCTGAACGGTGTCGCCGGCCATCGCGCCGGAGTGGAGCGAGTCCGCGACGTGCTCGACAGCTGTCATCGACACGACATCCGGATCGTGACCCTGTTTGCTTTCAGTAGCGAAAACTGGCAACGGCCGACCGATGAAGTCCAGGGGCTGATGGCGCTGTTCGCATCCTACCTGCGCAAAGAGCGCAATGACCTGGTGCGGCGCGGGGTGAGTCTGAGGGTGATCGGTGACCGGCGCCGCTTCAGCCCCAGATTGTGCCGGTTGATCGACCGGGTCGAGGAGGCCACAGCGGGCGGCGCATTGCGGCTGAATCTGGCAGTGGATTATGGTGGCCGCTGGGATATCGCCCAGGCGGCCCGGCAGTTGGCCAGGCAGGCCGGCGGCGGGCTCCTCGATCCCGAAGACATCGACGAAGCGGCGGTCGAGCGCCATCTCTGCCTGGCGGAGGTGGCGCCGCCGGATCTGTGCATACGCACCGCTGGAGAATTGCGTCTCAGCAACTTTCTGCTCTGGCAACTGGCCTACAGCGAACTTTATTTCGCCGACTACTTCTGGCCCGATTTCGACGGCGCCTGTTTCGATGCCGCGGTGGCCGAATACCAGCGTCGCCAGCGGCGTTTTGGCCGCGCCGGCGCAGTGGTGCAGGAGGCGTCCCGATGCTCGGACAGCGCCTGATCACCGGGACGTTGCTGGCGGCGGCGTTCGCCGGCGCTCTGCTCTGGCTGCCGACCATGGCACTGGTATACCTCACCGCGGGAGTGGTCCTGCTCGGCGCCTGGGAGTGGTCTGGTCTGGCGGGCCTCGGCGCGGGTGTGAGGGCCGGCTATGTGCTGCTGCTGGCTGCGGTGTTGGCGAGTTGTCTCCGGTTTTGGCCCACCGCTGGGCCGACGCTGCTGTTCGCCGCCGGCTGTTGGTGGCTGCTGGTGCTGCGCTGGGTGCTCGACTATCCGCGCAGCGCGCGCTGGTGGGGCTCCGCAGCCGCCACCGCAGCCATGGGCGTACTGGTACTGGTTCCGGCCTGGGCGGCAGTGTATTGGCTGTTGGCCCGGGACCGCGGGGAGCTCTGGCTGGCGGCCGTGGTAGTGCTCACTGCCAGTGCCGACATTGGCGCCTTCTTCGGTGGCCGAGCGTTCGGCCGGCGCCGTCTGGCGCCCGCGGTGAGCCCTGGCAAGACCTGGGAAGGCGTCTGTTGTGGCATGGCATTGGCCTTGGCCGTCGGCGTTCTGCTGGCCGGCCCTCTGGCATTGGGCGGTCAGTGGGCGCTGTGGCTGCCGGTAGTGGCCTTGACCGTGTGCGCCGGCGTCCTGGGAGACCTTGGGGAGAGCATGGTCAAACGCCATCATGGGGTGAAGGACAGCGGCTCCCTGCTTCCCGGGCACGGCGGGGTGCTGGATCGCATCGACAGCCTTTCCGCGGCCCTGCCGGTGTTCGCCCTCGGTCTCGTACTGGCCGAGCGGTTTGCCGGGCTACGGATATGATGCGGAGGGGTGTCTGATGCAGGGGGTTGCCATCCTGGGCTCGACCGGTTCGATCGGCGCCAGCGCGTTGGACGTGATCGGCCGCCACCCAGACCGTTTCCGGGTGGTGGCACTGAGCGGCCGGCACAGGCTCGAGGTGCTGGTCGAGCAGAGCCGGCGGTTTCGCCCCGAGCTGGTGGTGGTGCCGAGCACGGCCGCGGCCGCCGCGGTGCGCGCCGGGCTGCCCCGGCACACCCGGGTGCTGGTCGGCGCCGGGGGGCTCGAGGAAGCCGCCGCGGACGATCGCGTCGATGCCGTGATCGCGGCCATCGTCGGTGCCGCCGGGCTGTTGCCGGCGCTGGCCGCGGCCCGCGCCGGCAAGCGCCTGTTGTTGGCCAACAAGGAGGCGCTGGTGATGTCCGGGCGCCTGTTCATGGAGGCCGTGGCGCGGGGTGGCGCCACCCTGTTGCCGCTCGACAGTGAGCACAACGCGATTTTCCAGTGCCTCCCCAGGGGTGCGGAGACGGGTTCTGGCGTCCGCCGCCTGATCCTGTCGGCGTCCGGTGGGCCTTTCCGGTCTACGCCCCTGGACCAGCTCGCGGCGGTGACGCCGGATCAGGCCTGCGCCCATCCCACTTGGCGCATGGGCCGCAAGATTTCGGTCGATTCCGCCACCATGATGAACAAGGGGCTGGAACTCATCGAGGCCTGCTGGCTGTTCGGCGTCGATGCGCCACGGGTCGACATTCTGATTCATCCGCAAAGCGTCGTGCATTCCCTGGTCGAATACGCGGACGGCTCGGTGATCGCCCAGCTCGGCAATCCGGATATGCGCACTCCGATCGCCCACGCGCTGGCCTGGCCCGAGCGCATCGAGTCTGGGGTCGAGCGGCTCGACCTGGCGAAGATCGCGAGCCTGGAGTTCTCGCGGCCGGATCCGCGGCGGTTTCCGGCGTTGCGCCTGGCGCGGGCGGCGGCGGCGGCCGGCGGCGATGTTCCGGCGGCACTGAATGCCGCCAACGAGGAAGCGGTGGCGGCGTTTCTGGGGGGCGCCCTGGGCTTTCCATATATTGCAGCGGTGGTCGAGCAAGTGCTCGATGCCTGGCAAGCCGATGAACCCGCTACCATCGAGGCAGTCCAAGCCAGCGACGAGCGCGCCCGGCGGCTGGCGCGGGAAGTCATCCGGCGTCATGCGGTGGGGGTTTGAGTTTGGCCGTAATCGAGCAGATCTTCTATTTCGTGCTGGTTCTGGGGGTACTCATCACCTTCCACGAATTCGGCCATTTCTGGGTCGCGCGCCGCTGCGGAGTCCGTGTGTTGAGATTCTCCATCGGCTTTGGTCCGGCGCTGCTGCGCTGGAGGGATCGTCGCGATACCGAGTTCGTGATTGCGCTCTTGCCTCTGGGTGGTTACGTCAAGATGCTCGACGAGCGCGAAGGCGAGGTGCCGCCGGCGGAACTGATTCACGCCTTCAACCGCAGGCCGGTGGGCCAGCGCATCGCGACGGTCGCTGCCGGGCCTCTGGCGAATTTTGTGCTTGCGATCCTCGCCTACTGGGTGGTGTTCTTCCATGGGATCCAGGGAGTGATGCCGGTGGTATCCGGCGTCGCGCCGGGTTCGGTGGCCGCCGCCGCCGGTCTCCAGCCCGGAGAGGAAATCGTCGCTGTGGACGGCACAGAAACCCCGACGGTGCAGATCCTCGGTGAGCGCCTGGTACGGCGGCTTGGAGACAGTGGGACGATTCGCTTCGCGGTGCGTGCGCCAGATTCCGATGTCGTTCGAGAGTCCAGCGCCGAACTCAGCCGCTGGGATGTGGATCCGGATGCCCCGGATCCGATCGGTGATCTGGGGCTGACGCTGTACCGTCCGCCGGTGCCCGCGGTCGCCGCGGCGGTGCAGCCGGACAGTCCTGCGGCCGCCGCGGGGCTACAGCCGGGCGACCGTATCGTCTCGGCGGATGGGCAACCGATCGCCGATTGGGAGGCTTGGGTGGATTATGTGCGCGCCCGGCCCGGGCGGCCGATGTCTGTGGTCGTGGAGCGCGATGGCCAACCCTTCAGCCTGGAGATGACGCCCAGGTCCATGGTAGAGGGAGAACAGGTCTACGGCCAGGTAGGCATGGCGGCGGCTGGTGTCGAATGGCCCGAGGAGTATCGCCGCGAGGTGCGTTTCGGCCCCTTGCAGTCGCTGGTCCGGGGCGCGGGCAGTACCTGGGACACCAGCGTGATGATCGTCCAGTCGATCGGCAGGATGCTGGTCGGCGACATCTCGGTCCGCCACTTGAGCGGACCCATTACCATTGCTAAAGTTGCCGGCGCTTCGGCGCAGTACGGCCTGGTATCGCTGTTGCAATTCATGGCGCTGTTGAGCGTCAGTCTCGGGGTGCTGAATCTGCTGCCGATCCCGGTCCTCGACGGCGGACATCTGTTGTACTACGGGATCGAGGCGGTACGCGGGAAGCCGCTTTCGGAACACGTTCAGGAACTGGGTTACCGTATCGGCCTGTTTTTGGTTATCGGACTGATGCTGCTGGCGCTGTATAATGATTTTTTACGTCTGTGATCCCCGCTTGAGTCGTTGTCCACCCGCATACGGTGGGTACCATTCTCGGCCCGACTTTTCCCGTCCGCTCGTCCGGAGTCACTAGCCATCAACCCTTTTCCAGTGAACTCTGTTGCGGCCCGGGTCGCGAGATATGTGAGCCTGCTTACCCTGGCGTTGCTGATGTCCCTCCCGCAGCTGGCGCGGGCGGCAGTGTTTCAGGTCGAGGACGTGCGCATCGAGGGTCTGCAGCGGGTTTCCGCCGGTACGGTGTTCGCCGCGTTGCCGGTCAGCCCGGGCGATTTGATCGACGACGCAGGCGTCCGCGTCGCGGTCGAGACCCTGTTTCGCACCGGCTATTTCGAGGACATTCGCATCAGCCGCGAAGGCGATGTGCTGGTGGTGCGCCTGGTGGAGCGCCCGGCAGTCGCGGAGATCAATATTTCGGGTAACAAATCGATCGAGTCCGAACAGCTGCTGACCGCATTGCGCGATGCCGGGCTGGCCGAAGGCCAGATCTTCCGCCAGGCGGTGCTCGACGGCATGGGCCAGGAGCTGCGGCGCCAGTATGTCGCCCAGGGCAGGTACGGCGCCTCGGTCAGCGCGGAGGCGCGTGAGCTACCTCGTAACCGGGTTGCCATCGACCTCGATATCGTCGAGGGCAAGGTGGCCGCCATCAAACACATCAATATCGTGGGCAACCGGAGTTTCGATTCCGATCAGCTGTTGAAGCTGTTCGAGCTCAAGACGACCGGACTCTTGTCCTGGTTCAGCAACGACGACAAGTATTCGCGGGAGAAGCTTTCTGGCGACCTGGAGCGGCTCGAGAGCTGGTACCGTGATCGTGGCTATCTCCAGTTCGAGGTCACCTCGGCGCAGGTTTCGATCAGCCCGCAGAAGGACGCCGTCTTCATTACGGTCAATGTCAACGAGGGCGACATCTTCAAGGTCAGCGAAGTGGAGCTGAGCGGGGAGCCGATCCTGCCGGAAGAGGAGATCTTCCAGTTGATCGCGCTGCGCGAAGGAATGACTTTCTCCCAGGTGCTGATGACTACCAGCAGGGAGCTGATCACCAGGCGGCTCGGCGTAGAAGGCTATACCTTTGCCAAGGTCGAAGGACTCCCGGAGATCGACGAGCAGAGCAAGACTGCCAAGGTGACCTTCTTCATCACCCCAGGCGATCGCGCCTATGTGCGGCGCATCGAATTTCGCGGCAATACCAAGACCGCCGATGAGGTATTGCGCCGGGAAATGCGCCAGATGGAGGCGGCCTCGGCGTCCACCACCATGATCGAGAGCTCGAAGGTCCGGCTCGAACGACTCGGGTTCTTCAAGACCGTCGAGGTGGAAACCCGGGAGGTGCCCGGCACCAGCGACCAGCTAGATGTGATCTATACCGTCGAGGAGCAGCCCTCCGGCAGTATTGGCGCCAGCCTGGGGTTCGCCCAGGGTGCCGGGGTTGTTCTGGGCGCCAACATCCAGGAAAACAATTTCCTGGGCTCGGGCAACAGCGTTGGCTTCGGAGTGAGCACCAGTGAATTCCGGAAGCTCGCCTCGTTCAATTACGCCGACCCCTATTTCACCAAGGACGGCATCAGCGTGGGTTACAGTCTGGTCTATACCGAGACCGATTTCGGTGAATTCAACCTGTCGTCCTTCACGACCGACAGCGTGGCCCTCAACGCCAACTTCAGCTATCCCTATTCGGATACCGGACGCATCGGGTTCGGTGCCGGTTTCGAAACCCTCACGCTCGATCCCGGATTCTTCACTTCCCTGGAGATTCTCGATTTTCTCGCCGAGAACGGCGACAACTACAATATGTTCTCCACCAATGTGCGGTGGAGCAAATCGACGCTCAATCGCGGCACGCTGCCCACCAACGGCAGCTCGCACCGGGTGAATTTCGAGACGACAGTTCCGGGGAGTGATCTCGAATATTACAAGCTTACCTATGCCGGCAACTACTATCGGCCGATCACCGGTGACCTGGTGTTGCATCTGCGTTCGGATCTGGGCTATGGGGACGGCTTCGGCGGCACGGGACGACTGCCGTTCTTCAAGAACTTCTTTGGTGGCGGCTTTGGCTCGGTGCGCGGCATCAAGCGCAATACGCTGGGGCCCCAGGACTCGCCGCTGTTTCCGGAAATTGACGATTCGGATGCCTTTGGTGGTAACGTGCGCGTCGAGGGCAGCGTCGAGATACTGTTTCCGGTCCCATTCCTGCCGGATCGCCGCAACCTGCAGATGGCTGCGTTTCTGGATGCAGGCAACATCTTCGATACCGGTTGCGGCAATCAGCAGGTGAATTGCCTTTCCCCCGACCTCGCCGAGTTGCGCTATGCCACCGGTTTGAGTGGCATTTGGTTGAGTGGCTTCGGTCCCATTCAGGTAAGCTTCGGCAGTGTCCTGAATGCGGATTCCGAGGACGAAACGGAATTCTTTCAATTCTCTTTTGGGCAAACGTTTTAGCGTGCACCGGATAGCTGATGCCCGGATGGTTTCCGGGTTGGTTAGCTGCCGGGGCAAAACTGATGGAGGGAAAACGTGAGGCGAATTCTTGTTGGTGCAGTGCTGTTGCTGGCGTTCGTGGGCCTGCCCGCGGTGGCGGCGGAAAAGATTGCGGTAGTGGATATTCAACGGGTGATCTTTACCTCGGAAGTCGCCAAGGCGCGACAGAAGCAGGCAAAGACCAAACCAGATTTTGTCGAGTTGCAGGCCAAATACGACAGTATTGCCGCCGACGTCAAGGCGTTGCAGCAGAAAATTGAGTCTGGGCGGGATGCCATGTCCAGGGAGCAGGCCACGGAACATCAGAAGAGGATGGAATATTTACGTGCCGACTACGAGCTGGTGGCGCGCAAGCTGCAGACCGAAGTCCAGCAGCTACAGAGTGAGATCATGGAAGAACTGCAGCCCCAGGTTCAGGCAGCCCTCAAGGAGCTGGTGGAGGCGGAAGAAGTGACTTTGTTGTTGCAGCGAGACGCGGTGATCTTTGCCGCGCCGACACTGGATCTGACTGCCAAGCTGCTCGAGCGGCTCAACGCCAAAACCCAGTGAGCGGGTGCGGGCTGGCCCTGGGAGAGATAGCGCGCCATATCGGCGCCGAGTTGCGTGGTGATCCCGAGCTTCGCATCCTGCGGTTGAATACTCTCAGGGACGCCGAGGCCGGCGATCTCGCCTTTCTGGCCAACAAGGGCTATCGCGAGCAGCTCGCCGGGACAGCGGCTTCGGCGGTAATCCTTGGCGCCGACGACGCCGGAGGTTTCGCCGGTGCAGCCCTGCTCGCGGCCGACCCCTATGTTGCCTATGCTCGGGCTACGGCGTTGTTTGACGACAGCCCGCGCGAAGCGGTCGGAATTCACACCAAGGCAATGGTCGACGCCTCGGCCCGGATCGATCCCACCGCCTCGGTGGGCCCATTGGCGGTCATCGGACCCGAAGTCGTGGTCGGGCCCGGAACCCGGATCGGCGCAGGTACCAGCATCGGTGCCGGATCCCGGATCGGTGCCCGCTGCCGGATCGCCGCCAATGTGGCCGTCTATCATCGGGTGTATATCGGCGACGAGGTGGTTGTCCACAGTGGCGCTGTACTGGGTGCAGATGGCTTTGGTTTCGCCAACGACGGGGGTCGCTGGGTCAAGATTCACCAACTCGGCGGTGTGGTGATCGGCGATCGCGTCGAGATCGGCGCCTGTACCACCGTTGACCGCGGGGCGCTGGGCGACACCGTAATAGAGGCCGGCGTTATCCTCGACAACCACGTCCAGATTGGCCACAACGTGCGCCTCGGGGAAAACACCGCCATGGCTGCCTATGCCGCCATCGCCGGCAGCACCACGATCGGCAAGAATTGTGTTTTTGCCGGACAGTCCGGTGCGGTCGGGCATATCAGGGTCTGCGACAATGTCATCGCCCAGGCGCGCTGCTCGTTGTCGAAGTCGATCAGCCGTCCGGGTTCCTATTCCGGCGACCTGCTGATGGAGGAAACGCCGCGCTGGCGCCGTAATGCGGCTCGCTTCCGGCAACTCGACGAAATGGCCAAGCGCCTCAAGAAACTGGAAGGGAATATCGAGCATGAGTCCTGATACCGCGCCATCGGCGAGTGCTTTCACCGGCATGGGTATGGAAGAAATCCAGCGGTTGTTGCCGCACCGCTATCCGATGTTGTTGATCGACCGCGTGGTGGATCTGGAAAAGGGCCGGCGCATCCTGGCCTACAAGAACATCACCATCAACGAGCAGGTGTTCAGTGGTCACTTTCCGGTGAAGGCCATTTTCCCCGGCATACTGATCATTGAAGCCATGGCCCAGGCCGCGGGGATACTCGGCTTCGCTTCGGTGGATAAGCAGCCCGGCGATGAGCGCCTGTATTTGTTCGCCGGGGTCGACGGCGTTCGGTTCAAACGGCCGGTGATCCCCGGCGATCGATTGATGATGACCGCCGAGATCGACTCCAACAAACGCAATATCTGGCGCTTTCGCTGTAGTGCGAGCGTCGATGAACTGCTGGTCTGTGAAGCGACCATCCTGTGTGCGCTGGAGGCGCCCTGAAACGATGATCGATCCGCTCGCCAAGATCGACCCGGGCGCACGCCTGGGCCGTAACGTGCGCGTAGGGCCCTGGAGCTACATCGACGCGGACGTCGAAATCGGTGACGACTGCGTCATCCACTCCCATGTGGTGATCAAGGGACCGACCCGTATCGGTCGCGACAACCAAGTCTTCCAGTTTGCGACATTGGGTGAAGCCACCCCGGATCTCAAGTACCGAGACGAACCGACCGAACTGGTCATCGGCGATCACAACAGGATTCGGGAAGGGGTCACCATCCACCGCGGTACCGTGCAGGATAAGGGCGAGACCCGCATCGGCAATCACAATCTGATCATGGCTTATGTGCATATCGGCCATGATTGTGTGATCGGCGATCACGTGATCCTGGTCAACAATGCCTCACTGGCCGGCCACGTGCTGGTGGACGACTGGGCTTTTCTCTCCGGCTATACCCTGGTGCACCAGCACGTGAACGTGGGCGCCCATGCCTTCGTGGGCGCCGCGGCCTATCTGAACCAGGATGTGCCTGCCTATGTCATGGCCACGGGCCATCCCGCAGTCCCCCGTACGGTCAACAGGATTGGGCTGGAGAGACGCGGCTTCGCCGGCGATCAGATCAAGGTGATTCAGGACGCCTACAAGACCCTGTACCGGCGTGGCCTCAAGCTCGAGCAAGCCCTCGCCGAGCTGGAGGCCAACGAGGCCTGCGCCGGGGTTCTGGCGCCGATGATCGACTCGATCCGGCGCTCCAGTCGCGGCATCATTCGCTGACCTGCCGTGGGCCAGAGTCCGCTCATCGGCCTGGTCGCCGGCGAGGTATCCGGCGATCGCCTGGGGGCGGGGCTCATGCGCGCCTTGCGATGGCATTTTCCGGGTGCTCGGTTCGAGGGCGTCGGCGGCGATGCCATGTTGGCCGAAGGGTTGATCGGCCATTATCCGATGGAGCGCCTGGCGGTGATGGGCTTCGTCGAACCCGTCAAGCGGCTGCCCGAGTTGCTGCGCATGCGGACCCGGCTGTTCCGGTATTTTCGCGAACATCGGCCAGCGCTTTTCGTGGGCATCGACGCCCCGGATTTCAACCTTGGCCTGGAGCTGCGGCTGCGCCGCAGCGGCGTGCGAACCGCGCATTACGTCAGTCCCTCGGTATGGGCCTGGCGGCAGGGCCGTATCCGCAAGATCGCCCGGGCGGTCGATCATATGCTGGCACTGCTGCCCTTCGAGGCCGAGTTCTACGAGCGACATCGAGTGCCGGTGACCTGGGTGGGCCATCCCCTCGCCGATGAATTACCGTTGTATCCGGATACCGGTGCCGCCCGCCGAGCGCTCGGGATTCCGGCTTCGGTACCCGTATTGGCACTATTGCCCGGTAGCCGGCGCGGAGAGGTGGAGCAGTTGGGCGCGCTGTTTCTGGACACTTTGGAGCGCTGTCGGATTGCGTTGCCCGAACTGCGTTGCGTGATACCCGCGGCGAATGCTGCGCGCCGGGCGCAAATCGATGCCCTGCTGGCGGACCGGCCGGGCCTGTCCGTACAGGTACTCGACGGCCAGTCGCATTTGGCGATGACCGCAGCGGATACAGTATTGCTCGCCTCCGGAACCAGCGCGCTCGAAGCCATGCTGCTCAAGAAACCCATGGTGGTAGCCTACCGCACCGGGCGCCTGACGCATGCGCTGGCGTCGCGCATGGTACGGCTCGACCATGTCTCTCTGCCCAATCTGCTCGCCGGACATGAGCTGGTTCCGGAGTTGTTGCAGGACCGTGCTCAGGCGGACACCCTTGCCGGTGCGCTGTTGCACTGGTTCGAGGACGATCAGGCGCGCGCAGCCCTGGTTTCCGAGTTCGAGCGCCTCCACGCTGTGCTGCGCCGGGGAGCCAGTGAACGAGCCGCCGATGCCCTGGCTCCCCTGGTGGCGGAGACAGCCCGATGAAAGGTTTGGATACAGGTGTTGCCGGACTTTGCGGCGTCGATGAAGTAGGCAGAGGCTGCCTGGCCGGCGATGTGTTGGCCGCTGCGGTGATCCTGGATCCGCACCGGCCCGTGGCGGGGCTCGCCGACTCCAAATGCCTGAGCGCCACGCGCCGTGAACGGCTGTACGAGACCATCACCGGTCGGGCGGCAGCCTGGGCGGTCGGCCGGGCAAGCGTAGCCGAGATTGACCGATTGAACATTCTCCAGGCCAGCCTGCTGGCCATGCACCGAGCGGTGGCCGCGCTGAAGCCGCAGCCGGACTTCGTGGTGGTCGACGGCAATCGATTGCCGGACTGGGCCTACACAGCTCGGGCGGTGATTGGCGGCGACGCGTTGGTGCCCTGTATCAGCGCTGCGGCCATCGTCGCCAAGGTTACCCGAGACTGGGAGATGCAGGAGCTGGACGCAAGCTTTCCCGGTTATGGTTTGGCTCGCCACAAGGGTTACGGCACCGTCGAACACCGCGCCGCATTGGCCCGGCTGGGCCCCTGTGCGTTGCATCGGGCCGGATTCGCACCTGTCCGGCAGGCGCGCGCCAAGGCCTCATTGCGTTGACGGGAGCCTTTGTGTAAAGTCCCGGGCCCCTTGGTGAGGTGTCCGAGTGGTTGAAGGAGCACGCCTGGAAAGTGTGTATACGGCAACGTATCGAGGGTTCGAATCCCTCCCTCACCGCCAAATGAAAAGCCCCGTGAGGGGCTTTTTCATGGCGGAACGAAAAAGGGATGAGAACCCGGGTTCGACTCGGAGCCCACGCAGTGGGCGGAGAGAGCGCCCGCGGCGGCGGGCGACCCGCAGGGCGAGGGCATAAGCCCGAGTAATCCCTCCCTCACCGCCAAATGAAAAGCCCCGTGAGGGGCTTTTTCATGGCGGAACGAAAAAGGGATGAGAACCCGGGTTCGACTCGGAGCCCACGCAGTGGGCGGAGAGAGCGCCCGCGGCGGCGGGCGACCCGCAGGGCGAGGGCATAAGCCCGAGTAATCCCTCCCTCACCGCCAAATGAAAAGCCCCGTGAGGGGGTTGTGCACCAACTCCGGAACTCCGGTGCACTGCGACCCCGGGTTGCGGCCCGAGGGTCAGCCCCGCCGAATGGTGTCGGTGCGCACCCGGAATTGACCTTCCCTGCGGTCCTGAAAAAAATACTCCAGCGTCCTGCGTACCGATGGAAAGGCGATCTCCTCCCAGGGGATGTCTGCTTCGCGAAACAGCTCCACTTCCTGCGATTCCTCTCCCGGACTGAACATCGGCTCTTTCAGTTCGCCGCGGAAAAACATATACACCTGGTTGATGTGGGGAATGTCGATCATAGTGTAGAGGCTGGCGTTTTCGACGCTGGCATTGGCTTCTTCCAGGCATTCGCGGACCGCACCCTCAAGGGTGGTTTCACCATTTTCCAGAAAGCCCGCCGGCAAGGTCCAGTAGCCGCGCCTGGGAGCTATGGCGCGTTTGCAGAGCAGAATGTGCTCGCCGTGTACGGGCACGCAGCCGGTAATGATGCAGGGATTCTGGTAGTGTATGGTATCGCAGTAATCGCAGATGTGACGGCGCCGATCGTCCCCGGACGGGACCCGGAGACTGACTACACTGCCGCACGCACTACAGAAATTCATGACAGGCGATCTATTCGCGATTGTAGGTGCTGCGTCGCCGCTGGCGACACCTGGGCCAGGTTGTTGCCCCCGTGTCGCGAGGGCTCTGGCATCGACAAGCGCCCGACTTGCCGTCTGCGGATTCGGAACAGCATGGGGTACGAAGCCGGGTTTCCAATTCTAGCGCAAATCAGTCAGCGGCTGCGCCAGTGGCCGCCGGCGCCCGCGCTGCCGGCGGCGGCCCGAAGGGAAGCGGCGGTCTTGGTCGCGCTCACCGAATCCACAGATCCGGAGGTGGTGCTGGTCAAACGCGCCGAGCATCTCAACAGTCACCGCGGCCAGGTTGCCTTCCCCGGTGGAATGTGGGAGCCGGGCGACACCAGTCTGCTGGATACCGCGCTGCGCGAGAGTGAAGAGGAGGTTGCTCTGCCGCGCGGACGGGTGACCCCGATTGCGCGCCTGCCGCAGCGGGAGACCCGGGCCGGCACTCCGGTCACGCCCTATCTGGCCAGCGTGCCGCCGGATCTTGCGCTGCACCCAGACCCGGCGGAGCTGGATGCGGTGTTCCGCGTGCCGATCGCTTATCTGATCGACCAGCGGCATCTGGTCAGTGACCGCTTCGAGGTGGGAGCAGAGGTTCAGGAGCTGCCCTGTTATCGTTATGGGGAATATCGCATCTGGGGGTTCACCCTGAACGTTCTCGTGCATTTTCTCAATGTCGGCCTGGGCGCGCGACTGAGTTTCGCCTACCTGCATCACCGGTTGTCGCCTGAGCTGCGCGCCCATCTGATCGAGCTGGAGGAGGAGTATCCGCAATGATTTACGCCTATCAGGGCCACCGCCCGAGCCTTGGCAAAGACGTGTTCGTGGCGCCCAGTGCCGATGTGATCGGCATGGTGGTGCTCGGTGACGGTGCCAGTATCTGGTTCAACGCGGTGCTGCGCGGCGATACCGACCTGATCGAGATCGGCGCCGGCAGCAATGTCCAGGACAATGCTGTGCTGCACACGGATCCGGGTATTCAGGCCCGCATCGGGATGAATGTCACCATCGGCCATTGCGCCATGGTGCACGGCTGTACGGTGGGCGACAACAGCCTGATCGGCATCAATGCGGTGGTCCTCAACGGTGCCCTTATCGGCCGGAACTGCCTGATCGGCGCCAATGCGCTGGTTCCCGAAGGCATGGAGATACCCGACGGCTCCCTGGTCTTGGGTACCCCGGCGAAGGTGGTGCGGCAACTCGACGAGCGCGCCATCGCGAGTCTGGCTGAATCCGCAGCCACTTACCGCCGCAAGGCCGCCGAGTTTCTCGACGCGCTGGAGCCGGTAAGTGGCTGACCCTCATCGGGGGCGGGTGCGCTCACCCTGCATCTCGGTGTGCGCGCTGGACGCCGCCGATATCTGTATCGGCTGCCATCGCAGCGGCGCGGAAATCCGCGCTTGGTGCTCGCTCGGCGAGACCGAGCGCCGGGCGATCCTGCTCCGGTCGCGCCGCCGGGCGGCGCGGGCGAACCCCTTTGCCGGGTGAGCGGCGCCAAGCCCGCCGTGCCTCAGCCAATCACGACCTCGAGTACGAACTTGGTGCCCCAGAAAGCGAGCATCAGCGCACAGAATCCACCCAGCGCCCAGTAACTCGCCACCCGGCCGCGCCAGCCCCGCCGGTAATGCCCCCACAACAGCACCGCGTAGAGAGTCCAGGCGACCAGGGAGAACACCGTCTTGTGGGACAGGTGTTGGGCGAAGAAGTCCTCGACGTAGATCAGGCCCAGCAGCAATCCCGCGGTGAGGAGCACGAAGCCGGCGAGCAGAAAGCGGAACAGCAGCATTTCCATGATGAGCAGTGGCGGCAGGGTGCGCAGCCGGCCGCCGGGCTGATGGTGGTGCAACCGGCGGTTCTGCCAGGCCAGCAGCAGCGCTTGCAGGGCGGCGATGGTCATCAGGCTGTAGGAGAGCAGGGAGAGCAGGATGTGGGCACCCAGCCCGGGGGGGACTGTAGCCATTTCCCGGGTATGTTGTTGGCTCGCCAGGGCCACGAAGAGCATGGCCACGGTGGGTGGAAACAGCAGCAGGTAGAGATTCTCCAAGGGATTGCGGATCGCGCTCAGCACCACGATCAGATTGATCACCCAGAAAATACTGGTCGACAGCGGCAGCAGACTGAGATTGACCGCCCCGCCGTCGAACACCTGGTGCCAGGCGGCGATGCCGTGGGCGGCCACCGCCAGGCCGGCGAGCAGCAACAACGGCTGCTTGAGCGTTTGGCGCACCTGGATAAAATCGAACGCCCGCAATGCGAACGCCAGCGAATAGAAGAGCGCCGCCACTGCAGTGGGTAACCAGGGGGTCATGGATCGGCGGGGTCAACACGGGGTCCAGAGTGTGGCATATCCACTGGATGCCGGGAAGCAAGGGCGGCCGTTGTCCACTACGTCGTTATAATGCGGGCTTCAGGAGTCAGCTGGACTATTTCCCATGGCACTGTTTGAAAACCTCGGCGATCGCCTTGGCGAAAGCCTGCGCAAGGTCGCCGGCAAATCACGTCTCAGTGAAGACAACATCCGCGAGGCGCTGCGCGATGTGCGCATGGCGCTCTTGGAAGCCGATGTCGCGCTCAGCGTGGTCAAGGAGTTCATCGACCGGGTCCGTTCCCGGGCGTTGGGCATGCAGGTGGGTCGCGGCCTCAATCCGGGGCAGCAGTTCCTGAAGTTGGTTCAGGAAGAGCTGGAACACCTGATGGGTGACGCCAACCCCGGTCTCGATCTGGCGGTGCGGCCCCCGGCGGTGATCTTGATGGCGGGTCTGCAGGGCGCCGGCAAGACGACCTCGGTAGCGAAGCTCGCCCGTTATCTCAGCGAGCGCGAGAAGAAAAAGGTCATGGTGGTCAGCGCCGACGTGTACCGGCCCGCCGCCATCCAGCAGCTTGTCCTCCTGGCGGAGGAGGTGGGGGTCACCTGTCTGCCCAGCGAAGCCGGGGAGCAGCCGCTCGCCATCGCGCAGCGGGCTCTGACGGAGGCGCGGCGCGGGTTCGCCGACGTGCTGATCGTCGACACCGCCGGCCGCCTGCACATCGACGCCGAACTGATGGATGAAATCCGCGCTCTGAGCGAGGCGCTGGAACCGGCCGAAATCCTGTTCGTGATCGACGCCATGATCGGTCAGGATGCGGTGAATACGGCGCGGGCCTTCGACGAGGCGCTGCCGCTCACCGGCGTCATTCTCACCAAGGTCGACGGCGATGCCCGAGGTGGCGCCGCGCTATCGGTACGCCAGGTGACCGGCAAGCCGATCAAATTCATGGGTGTGGGTGAAAAGACCGACGCACTGGAACCCTTTCACCCGGAGCGTATCGCCTCCCGCATCCTGGGCATGGGCGATGTGCTGTCGCTGATCGAGGAGGTGGAACGCAAGGTCGACAAGGGCAAGGCCGAAAAGCTCGCCCGCAAGTTCGAGAAAGGCAAGAGATTTGACCTGGAAGACCTCCGTGATCAACTGCAGCAGATGCAGCAGTTAGGCGGCATGACCGGGCTCCTCGACAAATTGCCGGGGATGGGCAATATGGCCAAGGCGGTCGAGCAGAGCAATGTCACCGGGCAGTTCAAGACCATGCAGGTCATCATCGACTCCATGACGCAGGCCGAGCGCGCCGACCCGGAGATTCTCAACGGTTCGCGTAAACGGCGTATCACCCAGGGCTCGGGTACCTCGATTCAGGATCTCAACCGCCTGCTCAAGCAGCACAAACAGATGGCCAAGACCATGAAAAAGATGAAGGGCAAGAACCTCGGCCGCATGATGCAGGGCATGGAGGGGATGATGTCCCAAGGGGGTGGGCCCGGCGGTATGCCGCGCCAGTGAGCGGACAAAAAAAGAACCGCGAGACAGTAGGTTCGCGGCTCCAGAGTGGGCTAGCTTTGAGCAGCCAGTATAGGCGGATCCGGTTGATGGGTCAACAATGCACTACCCATTATTATGTGTGCCGGTTCACCAATTGGTCGGTGTTCCGCAACGGCAGGTTGCCGGCTGATGGATTTGCCGGGGCAGCGCCATGACCCTGTGGGTGGACGCCGATGCCTGCCCGGTCGTGATCCGCGAGATCCTGCTGCGCGCAGCGGAGCGTACCGGGGTGGAGTTGGTGCTGGTCGCCAACCGCCCGCCGCAGGTGCCCCAGCGTCGCAATGTCCGCACTATCGCGGTTGGCGGCGGCATCGACAGCGCCGACGACGAGATCGTGGCCCGGGTCGAGGTCGGTGATCTGGTGATCACCGCGGATATCCCGCTGGCCCACGAGGCCATCGAGAAGGGAGCCACGGTGCTGAATCCCAGAGGCGAGCGCTATACTTCAGCCAATATCCGGGCGCGGCTGATGATGCGCGATTTCCTCGATACCCTGCGCGCCAGCGGCATCCAGAGCGGCGGCCCACCGCCGCTCTCGCAGACCGAGCGGCGGCAGTTTGCCAATCATCTGGACCGTTACCTGGCCGGTATCGGCCGCGGTCAGTAACGGGTAGAGGTGAAGCACAGAGCCGACGGTCCGCCGGCTCTTGCGGTCAGGCGACCTCGACGATCAGTTCGGCGGCGATGCGCTTGCCGTCGTCGGCCGACTTCTGGAATGACGCGATCTGATCGAAGTTCATGTAGCGGTAGATCTCCTGTGCTTTGGTGCCGATGTCGGCGGCGTATTCGAGATACTCTTCCGGTGTAGGCAGGCGGCCGAGTACGCCGCCCACCGCGGCCAGCTCAGCCGAGGTGAGATAGACATTGGCGCCGTCTCCCAGGCGATTGGGGAAATTCCGGGTCGAGGTGGACAGTACCGTAGTGCCCGGCTCCACCCGGGCCTGGTTGCCCATGCACAGCGAGCAGCCGGGCATCTCGGTGCGCGCGCCGGCGCGGCCGAAGATGCTGTAGTAGCCCTCTTCCATCAGTGTGTGGGCGTCCATACGGGTCGGCGGCACGATCCAGAAGCGGGTCTGCAGCGAACCGGGCTTGACCTGCTCGAGCAGCTTGCCGGCAGCGCGGAAATGGCCGATGTTGGTCATGCAGGAGCCGATGAACACTTCGTCGACCTTGTCGCCGGCAACCTCGGAGAGCAGCCGGGCGTCGTCCGGGTCATTGGGGGCGCAGACGATGGGTTCGCGGATCTGATCGAGGTCGATCTCGATTACCGCCGCGTATTCGGCATCGGCATCCGCCAGCAGCAGTTCCGGCTTGGCGAGCCACTCCTCCATGCTGCGGGCGCGCCGCTCCAGGGTGCGGGCATCGCCATAGCCTTCGGCGATCATCCAGCGCAACAGGGTGATATTGGAGCGCAGGTACTCCGCGATGGATTCTTCGCTGAGGCGAATGGTGCAGCCGGACGCCGAGCGCTCTGCCGACGCGTCGGATAGTTCGAAGGCCTGTTCCACGGTCAGTTTGTCGAGCCCCTCGATTTCCAGGATGCGGCCGGAGAAGATGTTCTTCTTGCCTTTCTTCTCTACCGTCAGCAGGCCTTCCTGGATGGCGTAATAGGGGATCGCGTGAACCAGATCACGCAGCGTGATACCGGGCTGCATCTGGCCCTTGAAGCGCACCAGCACGGATTCGGGCATGTCGAGGGGCATGACCCCGGTGGCGGCGGCAAAGGCCACCAGTCCGGATCCCGCCGGGAAGGAGATGCCCATCGGGAAGCGCGTGTGGGAATCGCCACCGGTACCCACGGTATCGGGCAGCAGCATCCGGTTCAACCAGCTGTGAATGATGCCGTCGCCCGGACGCAGGGAGACCCCGCCGCGGTTCATGATGAAATCCGGCAGCGTGTGCTGGGTATCTATGTCCACCGGCTTGGGGTAAGCCGCGGTGTGGCAGAACGATTGCATCACCAGATCGGCGGAAAAGCCCAGGCATGCCAAGTCCTGGAGTTCGTCTCGGGTCATGGGTCCGGTGGTGTCCTGAGAGCCGACGGTGGTCATGGTCGGCTCGCAGTAGCTGCCCGGGCGCACACCGGGCAGTCCGCAGGCGCGGCCGACCATTTTCTGGGCCAGGGTAAAGCCCTTGCCGGTATCCGCCGGTTGATGGGCTGAGCGGAATACCTCGGTCGGCGCCAGGCCGAGCGCCTCCCGGGCGCGGCGGGTGAGGCCGCGGCCGATGATCAGGTTGATGCGGCCGCCGGCGCGCACCTCGTCGAGCAGCACCTCCGACTTGAGGCTGAACTCGGAGAGCAGCTCGCCGCTCTCCCGGTCGAGGATCCTGCCTTCGTAGGGGCGGATTTCGATGACCTGGCCGGTCTCCAGGTCGTCCACCGGGGCCTCGAACACCAGCGCGCCGGAGTCCTCCATGGTATTGAAGAAAATCGGCGCCACCTTGCCACCGATGCAGATGCCCCCCGCGCGCTTGTTGGGAACGCCTGGGCTATCCTCGCCGATATACCAGAGCACCGAGTTGGTGGCCGACTTGCGCGACGAGCCGGTGCCGACCACATCGCCGACGAAGGCCACCGGGTGACCGCGCTGCTTGAGCTGGTCGATCTGCGCCTCGGCGTTTTCCACGCCTTCCCGCGGGATCTTGTACATGGCCTTGGCGTGTAACGGGATGTCGGGCCGCGACCAGGCGTCCGGCGCCGGCGAGAGGTCGTCGGTGTTGGTCTCGCCCGGCACCTTGAATACGGTTACGGTCATCGATTCCGGTACCTCCGGGCGTTCGAGGAACCACTCGGCGTCGGCCCAGGATTGCAGTATTTCCTTGGCGTAGGTGTTGCCCGTCTTTGCTTTTTCCGCGACATCGTGGAAGGCGTCGAACATCAGCAGGGTGTGCTTGAGTTCCTTGGCCGCGAGCGGTGCCAGTTCATCGTCGTCGATGGCCTCGACCAGGGTGACGATGTTGTAGCCGCCGAGCATCATGCCCAGCAGGCGGATCGCGTGGGCGCGGTCGATCAGCGGCGAGCTCGCCTCGCCCTTGACGATCGCCGACAGAAAGCCCGCTTTCACATAGGCGGCTGCATCCACGCCCGGGGGTACCCGGTTGGTGATCAGCTCGAGGAGCAATTCTTCCTCGTCGGCGGGTGGCTCCTTCAGTAGTTCCACCAGGGCCGCGGTCTGCTCCGGGTTGAGGGGCTTGGGTGGCACGCCTTCGGCGGCGCGCTCCTCGACGTGTTTCCGGTACTCAGCTAGCACGGCAGATATTCCTCCTCGGACAGTGGGTCGCGGGTGGCCCGGACGACGGCCATGGCTCGGGCAGAGCGGCCCGGGCCATCGGGACCTAGCGGCGAAATTTTACGCCAAAACCCCCGGTCTGTGGGTGCCCGGTGGGCGGTGGCGTCGCTGCCCGCGGTATGGCGAAAGAACGGCCCGCCGGTGTAGAGTGCACCATCATGACTAGGCCTCTCGCGTTCAATCCGGCTACCCCCTGCATCGGTATCTGTTCGTCCGGTATCGGCGACAGTGTCTGCCGGGGCTGCATGCGCTTCGCCCATGAGGTCAACGGCTGGAACGCTTTCAGCGAAGCCGAGCGGCGCCTGGTGCTCAAGCGCCTGGACGCCTTTCTGGTGCGGGTGATGGTCAATCGCGTCGAGCTGTTCGACGCTGCATTGGTGGCCGCGGCCCTGGAACGGTACCTGGTACCCCGGGACCCGGCCCGCGATCCGCACCGCTGGCTCTACGACTTGCTGCGCCGCTTTGGCAGCCGCATCCGGGATGTCGAGGCCTGCGGCTTTCGGCCGCGACCCGATGCGGGAACTGCCGATCCGGTCCAGCTGTGTCGCGCGGTGGAGCGCGACTGGCATGCGCTTTCGGTGGCCCACTACCAGCGCTATGTCGAGCCCGGCCTGCTGCGCCGCCACGGATAACCCAACCACTGCCCGGAGGATGCTCGAAATGCTGAAGCTCTATGGTTTTGCCGTCAGCGATTACTACAACATGGTCAAAGCCGCACTGCTGGAAAAAGGCTTCCAGTTCGAGGAGGTGCAGGTGCGGCCGGGCGCCGACCCGGCGTTCCTGTCGAAAAGTCCCATGGGCAAGATTCCCTGCCTGGAGGTGGACGAGGGTTTCATCACCGAGACCAATGTGATCCTGGATTTCATCGAGGATGTCTCCTCGGATCTGCCCCTGTTCCCCGCCGAGCCCTTCCGGCGCGCCAAGGTCCGCGAGCTCATGAAGAGCACGGAACTCTACCTGGAGCTGGTGGCCCGCCAGCTGTTCGGAGCGGTGTTTTTCGGTGCACCATTGACCGACGAGACCCGGGAGGCCGTGGCCGCACAGCTCGACAAGGGAGTGCTGGCGCTCAACAAGCTGCTGCATTTTCAGCCCTATGCGGCAGGCAAGGAGCTCAGCTACGCGGACTTCGTGCTCTATTACGCGGCGACCCTGGGCGATATGGCGATCCAGAAAGCGCTCGGCCGCAAGCTGGTCGACGAGATTCCCGGACTCGCCGAGTGGCTGGCGCTGATGGAGCAGAACACCTCCGTGCAGGAAGTGAACCGCGATCGCGACCAGGCGTTGAAGGAAATGATGAGCGGTTAAGGTGGTGATGGCCTTGGAAGCCATCCGGGATTTCCTGCCCTGCGCCACCCCGGCGGGCTGGATCGAAGCGGCGCTGGCGCACCCCGAGGAGCTGCTGATCGATCACGCCAACTGCGAGAAGAAGGCGGCCAGCACCGCGGTGGCGCTACTCTATCGCTATCCTGGGCGGGGCGAACTGCTGCGGCTCATGTCGCGGCTCGCCCGCGAGGAACTACGGCATTTCGAGCAGGTGCTGGCGCTGATGGAGGCGCGCGGCGTTGCTTACCGGCACCTGCCCGCCGGGCGCTACGCCGGCGCCCTGCACGAGTTGGTTCGGCGCGAAGAGCCCGGCCGCCTGGTGGACACCCTGGTGGTGGGCGCCTTCATAGAGGCCCGTTCCTGCGAGCGGTTTGCCGCCGTCGCACCCTATCTGGATGACGAGCTGGCGGGCTTCTATGGGTCGCTGTTGCGCTCGGAAGCACGGCATTTTCAGGGTTATCTGGACCTGGCAAGGGCCGCCGCCGATGACCTCGAAGATCGTGTCGCCCTGTTCGCTGCCCGCGAGCGGGAGCTGATCGAGCGTTCGGATACCGAATTCCGCTTCCATTCGGGACCTCCGGTGGCCCACTAGACCGCGCTCCAGTCATGCGGTGACTGGCCCGGGGATGGCCGTTGGCTCTTCAAATCCGCGCTCGCGTACTCTAGGCTTGAGCACTCCTTTTGCAACCTGTACTTGGAGGAGACTATGGGATTTGCACTATCGAAGATGCAGCTCACCAGCCCCGCATTCGCGGCCGGCGGCGCAATGCCCGCCAAGTACACTGGTGAGGGCGAAGACGTTTCCCCGCCTCTGGCTTGGTCCGATGCGCCACAGGAGGCCCAGTCGTTCGCCGTGATCTGTCACGATCCCGATGCGCCCCTGGTTGCCTCCAACGGCACCTATGGGTTCGTACACTGGGTGCTCTATGACATTCCGGCCTCGGTAACCGGTCTGCCCGAGGGGGTCGCTGACCACACCGCGGGCAACAACGATTTCGGCAAGCCCGGCTACAACGGCCCCATGCCGCCCAATGGCCACGGCCCCCATCATTATTATTTCTGGCTGTTGGCGCTCAAGGAGCGCCCGCAACTGGCCGCCGGACTGTCCATGGGGGAGCTGTTGCAGAAGATCGAGCCGCTGGTGATCGGCATGAATCGCCTGGTCGGCCGTTACGAGCGCGCCTGAGCGGGCCAGAGCGCACCGAGATCGGGAGACGAGCGTGGAGCTGGGCCTGATCGGACTCGGTCGCATGAGCGGCAACATGGCTCGCCGGCAGAGCGCCACCAGGCGATGGGCGTCGTCGTAGGCATAGGTGGTGACGTAGGTGATGCCTTCGGTGGTTGTACTCCTGACGGGTCAGGTTGCCGTAGGCGTCGTAGGCGAAGGTGCTGATGTCCTCGGCCGGATCAGCGACTTGCACCCGATAGGCCGATGGCTCCAAAGAACGTGAGCACTACCGAAACTGCTGGAGTGGCCACCATTTACCTTAGAATCAGAAAATAGAGCGTGGACATACCAATAAAAACAAGCAAAGCAGTATTTATTTTCCATCTTAATATTAATCCCTCTCGATTTAAAAGATCTTTCCGAAAAATCCAAGCGGGAGTCAAGTAATATTTATGACAGCCTGGTAAGAATTTATCACTCATCTTAAGAAATAAAATAATCATATAAATACAGATCATCATGGATAAGGTTACATAGACGATGTCCATAACGAAACTCATTTACCATGTATGCCAGTAGTATCAAATTCGATTGCAAGTAAACTAATCGCTGGTCCGATCGCTACACATGCTCTGCTTGGCGTAACGCCAGCACCGATTAAAAACTTAAACGTTATCGAAGCAGCATCTGGACGAAAGTCCGGATCTCTTGCCTGGCTTTCGTGCGCTAGCACAATGACGAATATCGGCATAGCGCGGTACGGTTTGTCACATCCAGCCAGCGCCATGTCAAAAAGGACGTCCCCCTGCTGGCGCGCCGTCAGGAGATCCACGAAGGCCCTCTGCGTCAAGATAGTTGTCCTCTCAATAGGCACACTGCAGGGGGCAAGGAGTTGATGCATGGCAAGGTATTCACAGGCCTTCAAGGCCAAAGCGGTGGCGCGCTTGCTGCCGCCTGAGAGCGCAACGCTGGATGAGGTCTCTCGGGGACTCGGCGTGCGCACCGATACGCTGTCCCGCTGGCGGTCAGAAGCGCTGAGTGATTCACAAGATCGGCTGTGGACCGGGCCGGCGCGCCTGGAAGCAGTGATCCATACCGCGAGCCTGGACGAGGCCGGCCGCAGCGCCTGGTGTCGCGAGAACG